>Ga0209342_10006236_pt1 | contig 12129 bp, 8 predicted proteins | sample RifCSP16_2_FD_184023 | JGI IMG/M metagenome (GOLD analysis project Ga0209342, IMG submission 184023) | Soil microbial communities from Rifle, Colorado - Rifle CSP2_sed 16_2 (SPAdes) (version 2) | ecosystem: Environmental > Terrestrial > Deep subsurface > Rock core/Sediment | place: Rifle... | reverse complement strand
GGGTCCTGGAGCGGGGGCATCCGGGGAGTCCCCATGAAGTCCTGCTCGTATTGGATGCCACTGCAGGACAGAATTCCCTTGTGCAGGCCCGTTTTTTCAACAAGGATATCGGTATTACAGGGATCGTGCTCACGAAGTTAGACGGGACCGCAAAAGGGGGGATCATCTTCGGTATCATGGAAGAACTCAAGATCCCTGTAAAAATGATCGGGGTCGGAGAGGGGATCGAGGACCTCAAAGACTTTAATGCACGGGAATTTGTCGAGGCCCTTTTTGGTAGATAAAGATAAATCTGTCCCCTTTATCTTTCTACTTCCCTTGATCTGCCAGCAACTGGTCTATGACCTGCTTGAACGACTCGTAGGGCCTCGCGCCGACAATCCTTTTGCCTGTGATCTCTTTGCCCTTGCCCTGGGATTTGCCGATGAAAAAACTGGGGGTGCCGCTGACCCCTGCCTTTTTCCCGTCCTCGATATCCCTGTTTATCTCTTCTGCATATTTGCCGCTGTCAAGACAGGCATCAAAAGTGCCTGAATCCAATCCGATCTCTGCGGCATACTGTTTCAGTTTATCGACCATAAGGGCGTTCTGATTCGCAAACAGCTTATCGTGCATCTCCCAGTACTTTCCCTGTTCTCCTGCACAATCAGCCGCCTCAGACGCCTTTGGCGCCTGCTTATGAAACTCTAAGGGAAAATCTCTGAACACATATCTGACCTTTCCGGTTTTTATGTAGTCTCTCTCAATCTCCGGAAGGGTGCCCTGAAAAAACCGGCCGCAGTATGGGCACTGAAAGTCAGAGAATTCGATGATGGTCACCGGGGCATTGAGATCCCCCTTTACAGGGTCATCATTCATACTTACCACAGCCTCCTGCGGTTCCGGGGCCGGCGCCTGCTGCCGGGCAGTGATCTTCGTCTTCAGATCCTCAACGTCCTTCCTTAATTCCTGCATCTCCTTCCTTAATGCCTTGATCTCCTCTTCAGCCCTGCTGTTGGCCATATCCGCTGCCTCTGTAACAGGGTGCAGAGATAACACTAAGGAGAGGCATACGAGGAGACCTATACCGGCAAGGACAAACCTTTCTTTCATATTAACCCCCTATAGATTGATAATCGAATATCCCTGAGTAGCATTCAAGGAGTCCGCCGCTGAGAACGACGGAGACGATGTCCGGGTCAAACTGTTTGCCGGACATCCGGGAGAGCTCTTCCCTGACATGATCCAATGCAAGGGCCGAACGGTAAGGCCGGTCACACAGCATGGCATCCACGGCATCCGCAATGGCCACCACCCTTGCGCTCAGGGGAATGGCAGTCCCCTTCAGCCTTTCCGGAAACCCTGTCCCGTCAAACCGCTCATGATGGCAGAGGATCACCGGCATCATCTCCTGGAGAAATTCCACAGAGGTTATGATCCTGGCCCCTATGGACGGATGTTTCTTGATCTCATCAAATTCAATGGGGTCCAACACCCCTTGCTTCTTAAGGATACTCCCCTCTACCCCTATTTTCCCAATGTCATGAATAAGCGCCGCCTGCTCCAAGGCCAATATTTTATCGGGCGGAACCCCGATCCTCTCGGCCAGGAAAGCAGAAAACCTTGAAACCCTTTCAGAATGGCCCCTGGTATATTGATCCTTGGCATCAATCGCGGCTAACAATGCCTTCACGGTACTTGCATAATGGTTTTCAATACTCCTCTTGGCATCCTCAATCTCCCTGGATAATTCCGTAGTCGCGATATGGAGCCTCTTAATCTCATCCTTCGTCCGGAGGTGCTCTCTCCTCTTCGCCACACCCTTCTCGACGATGTCTGTCACGTCTTTATGATCAAAGGGTTTGATCAGATAGTCCAGGGCCCCGTACCGGAGCGCATTCTTTGCCGTCTCTACACTCGCATACGCGGTCATGAGGATGACCTCGATATCCGGCTTAACCTCCTTTATCTTGCGCAGGAGCTGGAGCCCATCCATGCCGGCCATCTTGATATCAACGATAACGACATCAAAACCCCTCTCCGCCATACACCCTATGGCACACTCCCCGCTATCCGCAGTGACAATCTCATACCTCCCTTTGAGGATCATGCGGAGGGCCTCCCGCGGGCCCATCTCATCATCCACAACCAAGACACTATCTTTGTTCTCCATCTACACCTCCTCCCGTGTTGACGCCGCAATAGGTAGCAGCACGGTCAATGTTGTCCCCTGATTTGGTGCACTCTCTATAGTGACCTTTCCCTTATGGTCTTCAATGATCTTCTGGCTTAAAGGAAGACCGAGCCCGACCCCCTTCTCCGGTGTGGTATAAAAGGGATCAAAGGCCCTCTCGATATCCTCCTGAGGGATACCCCTTCCGGTATCCTTTATGGAAACCTTGATCATGGCATCTTTTAACAAAGACTCTACATTAACTGTCAATGTGCCCCCTGAATTCATGGCAATAAAGGAATTTTGCAGTATATATGAAAAGGCCTTGCTTAGCTGGGCCTTATCGGCAGAAAGTTTAAAGATCCCGGGTGCATAGTTCTTGACTATACGAAGGTCTGATGCCTTTAGATCTTTGAGAATGGATTCGAGGCTCTTTTCGATAAGCTCACCCATATCCACTGTCTCAAATTTATACTCTATTGGATGTACAAAGGCAATCAATTTTTCTATCAGGTTGTTTAATTTCTCGACCTCCCCGGTAACCGTCGTATAGAAGAATTCCTGAAAATCCTGGTCATTATATCGGTCTTTCATAAGCTGAGTAAAAGTTCGGACTGCCACAAGCGGATTCCGGAGTTCATGCGCCATCCTCCCGACAAGCTCATTTAATACCTGCAGGGTCTCTCCCCTCTTCCTTTCCCTGCTCAATTCCTTCCTTGCGGATATGTCGTCTATGAGCACAACCCCGCCTATCAGCGCCCCGGCAATGTCATATAACCCGTAGGTATCCACTGCAAGATACAGCCCCTCTGCCTCAGATACAATCTCATGCCTTCTGTAGACCTTTCTCTCCCTGACAGTTTCTCTGATTAAAGTGGCTATAGCAGGGGGGAGAAGGCCGGCGCCCCTGCCGATCAGGTCGGAGGCCTTTCTATTTAATATCTCCTCTGCCTTTGGATTAAATATCATGACCTCTTCCCGGTCATTTACCGTGATAACACCGCTCCCCATCCGCTCCAGGATCTTCTGGATATACTCCTTTTGATAGCAGACCCGGTTATAATTATAAATATCCTGTATCGCCCTTCCAAAATAGTTTGAAAGGACAAACAGCCTCTCAATCTCTGTGTTGCTGTAGGCCTCACCTGTTATCTTGCTGTCAAGATTTAAGAGGCACAGGAGTCTCCCATCGGACATGATTGGGATACTGACGATGGCCTGCAGCACCTCCATCTCCCTCAGTGCCCGGGTAAGGACGGTCTTCTGCCCTGCATCGGCCTCTGCCCTGTCCCCCCTCAGCACCCTCCCCTTAGCCGAAAGCCACAATACCATTCCGCTGTCACAGGAGAGGGAGAACCTGGAGGCGAGATCGGGACGAAGCCCTCTTGATCCCTTAATCTTATAGATACCATCCGCTTCATCAAACAGGAAGAGGGATATACGGCCCACCCCGATGACATCCATGACGGCCTCCAGAAACAGACTGATCAGCTTATCAAGGTCAAAACTCGCGGCAAAAGTCCTTGACAGGGCAACGGCCTTTTCAAGGGGCTCAAAGGTCAGCGGCGGGCCTTCTCCCCTGCCTGAATATCTCTCTGGAGAGGGAACGGACTGGAGCCTGAAGTGTTCAAGCTCGTTTAACATATCCTGTCTTTCCTGTGACTTTCGAATGACGGCGCTCAGCCTCTCCTTTGAAAGGGGTGCAGCGATCATCTCGTGAAACATCTCATGATATCTGTCCAGCTCCTCCCCAGACAGGTTCGAGGGAACGATCCCTATCCAGAGGAGATCCGGGATGGCTTTATGTCCCTTTATCCATACTCCCACCTTTTCAGATATCGCAACATCCACGGCGATCATACTGATCCGGGCTGTCCGCATCAGATCAGCCCCCTTTTCGAGGCTGTCCACCGGCAATACGATGTATTCATCTGTGAGTCCCGTCTGGAATCCGCGAACGATCTCGCCGGACGATGTGATGAGTAATAATATCTTCACAATTCAACCTTTCTAAAGGGGGAGCATCAATGTAACCGTAGTCCCCTGGTTATGGACACTCTCAATAGTGATCTCTCCATTGTGTTTTTCTATTATCTTCTTGCAGATAGAAAGACCAAGACCGGTGCCGGCGCCTTTTGTCGTAAAAAATGGTTCAAAGAGGTGTATCTTATCTTCCTCCCTGACCCCGGTACCTGTGTCTGTTACCTTGACGATAAGTCTATCCCTGTGAATAACATCTTCGCCCTTGAAAACATCTACCGTAATCTTTCCACCGTGCGACATAGCCTCCATGCTGTTTATAAATAGATTCAACAATACCTGTTTCAGTTGAAAGTTATCTCCATGGATCCCGGGGAGATCTTCAGCAAATCTCTTTTTAACCATAATCCCCTTTTGAGTCAATTGGGGAAAGAGCATCAGGAGGGTATCCCCTATGACCCGCACCATGTCAAAGGACTCGATTTTGGGCTCAGAGGACTTTGCAAAGTCGAGGAGATCAGAGACGATACTTCCGATCCGATCAACCTCGTTTATGGCGATGTTTGCAAAATGATTCCTGAACTCAGGGTCATCAAATCTCTCAGGGAGGAGCTGCGCCAATGTCTTTATCGAAACTAAGGGATTCTTAATCTCATGGGCAAGCCCGGCGGCTATGGTCCCGAGGGATGCCAGTTTTTCTGCGGTCTCTTTTTGTATAATGATCTCTTCATAATGCCCCCTCATCTCCTTCATCTCTTCCCTGATCCGGATATTCGCGAGCAGGATCGACGTGTACTGTGCGAGGAGCGACAGGCAGGCCTCTTGTAAAGTACCGAAAGGCTCCTGAGGGCCTACTCCCCTCTCATACTGATCGACTATTAACAGGACCCCTGCTAAAGCCCCGCTCACCTTAATGGGCATAACCCTGTGGATCTTAACCTGCAGCTCTTCAAAAAGAAACCGGTAAAGCTCATCATCGATCCTATAAAGGCCATCTCTCTGTGATAATTCTTCCACAAGGGTCTTGGGAATATACAATGTCTTCACCCCGTCTATTTCCCAGACGTCTTCTTCTGCCTTTCTAACGACGTAGCCTGCGTACCCTCCTGAAAGGGACAGAGTTAACTTCAGGGCGTAATGGAGCACCTCAGTACCGGTACTCATGCCGGACAACTCTTCGATCCCCTCTCTGAGGATTGTCAGAAGGGGGGTAGCAGAACCGTTATAGATTTCCAAACAGCACCACCCTGTTCTTTCCCAGTGCTTTTGCCTTGTAAAGGGCCCTGTCTGCGTTATTGATGAGCACCTCGATCGTGGAGGCATCTGCCGGATAAGAGGCGATCCCCAAACTGACAGTCAATTTTGTCTCCTTCCCTTTATCCTTTATTACCGGGAGGGTGATACCCTCTATCCCATCCCGGATACGATTCCCTATAAGACGGGCAGCCTCCTTATCCGTTGTAGGGAGTATTATAGCAAACTCCTCCCCCCCGTATCTTGCTGCAATATCTATAATCCTGACATAACGCCTGATCACATGCCCTACATTTTTCAGGGCCTCATCTCCGACGGGATGACCATAAGTATCGTTAAACTCCTTAAAATTGTCTATGTCTAAGATAATCAGTGAAAAGGGCTGGCCATGACGCCTGGAACGCTCCATCTCCTCAGACATCCTCTCTTCAAAGTATCTCCTGTTCAGGAGTTCCGTAAGGGGGTCTGTGATAGATATCTTGCGCAGACTAAGAGAACTCTGATAATAGACCTGCCGTTCAATGGCCACAGTAGAATAAAGCGCCAGGATCTCAAGGAGTTTAAGATCCATATCCGAGAAATCTGTCCTGTCGGCCTTATCAGACAGGTTGATGACGCCAATGCTCTTTTCTTTCATCCTCAGGGGGAGGCTTATAAATGACTTTGTCTTATATCTCGTACGGTTTGGCCTTAAAAACCTCTCATCCTGTTCAATATTGCTGACCACTACCGGCATACCCCTTTCCAGCACGGTCCCAGCAATCCCCTCTCCCGGATTGATCCTGACATGATTGAGGATGGCCGGGTTCAGACCCTTGGTGGCCTTCACCTCCAGCGTACGGGTCTCCTCGTTCAGGAGCATGATGGAACCCTGTTCAGCCCCTGCAACCTCTGCGGCCCTGCCTATGATCACATCAAATATCTGCGGGGAGTCTATATCGGACGCAATCGACACTAATGCCTGCACGACAGCCCCCCCTTTTCTGAAAAAGTTTTCGCGTCTCAGAGAAAGCAGACGGTTCTCAAGGGGAACAGATACAGCCCTGCAAAAGGACTTAATCAGGTCTTCATCATCCGGAGAAATAGGGGTGTTTAAGATGCAGATCAGCCCCTCTACCCTCCCTTTCATGGTTATTGGGAATATCTTGACAGAGGTAAAGCCGTTTGGCAGGCCGATTTTCAGGATATCAAACAGTCCCGTAGAGGAGACAACTTCATTCCTTCTCACCGCCTCTTCGATAAGCCCTTCAACCCAATTGATTTTAACGTCGGTCAGCGCCTCCTTTTGATATCCAAAGACCTCTTCTATCCTGAACCTCTCCTCATCCACATCCCTCAGCAGAAGTATCACCGTTTGGACATTAAATAACACCCCGAGAGTGTTGAGGATCGTGTGATATAACTCTCTGTTATCGGCGGCGGCGGTACTGCTGACCACCTTTATCATCGTTTGCAATTTGGCCATCCTATCCTCGATGATTTTATATTTCTCCCTATTCTGAAAGAGATACAGGGTGGCCGTCTTAATGGCCTCCATCGCAACCTTAAAATAGTTCAGGTCTTTAAGCGAAATCCCCTTTACCGTCTCAAGGACACGGGCCTGGTCACATCCCAGCTTCTCAGCAACCCCCCTGTATCCTGCAAGGTCCGCATAGGATGAAACGATCCTCCCACCGAGGATGAGATTTCTTTTATCCGGCGTCTTACCGGAATAAACAGGGATGGCAACATTATTCAGGTTGGCATAGCACTTAAAGTAGACAGGTTCCTCTTTGGCAAGGGCCCGGACAAGGGGGGTTGTGCAATCTTGTTCGCAAAACACCCTTCCGGCGGCATGTTCCTGGAGGAGCTTGCATAGAGGACCCTCCTCCTCACGAGAGAGATTGTATTTCTCTTCTGTGCATAAGAGGAAGGGAAGCCCTGTTATCGCTGATAACGTCTCTGCCCATTTTGAGGCAAGATCTTCGTTGAAGTTCATGATATCCATCGCCTGATCCCTGCTGCCCTTGTAGGGGAAAAGAAAATATTATAGCAGACCTGCAGCAAATTTTCTATCTTTGGGTGAATTTTGGATTAGTTTCAAACTATTGCAAAAGGAGTGCCACAGAACTAAATCTCAGAACCAAATCAGTTGACAAATAATACCCAAATAGCCTAAAGTAGTTGAAAGACGGCTGGATTTAGCCGGTTACGGTCATAGAAATAGTGGAGATGAGAATGCTGAAGAATGATACATTTTTAAAGGCCTGTCGCAGAGAACCTACAGACTTTACCCCTGTGTGGATCATGAGACAGGCAGGTCGATATATGAAGGAATATCAGGCCATAAGAAAACGGGTGGATTTCCTGACGATGTGCAAAACCCCTGAACTTGCGGCACAGGCCACACTCCTTCCTATAGATATCCTTGGGGTGGATGCGGCAATCCTCTTTTCAGACATCCTGATCCCTGTTGAGGCCATGGGAATGGAGGTACGGTTTACAGAGAAGGGGGGGCCTGTCTTCTCAACTCCAATAAGGTCCGAGGCGCAGGTCCAGGGTCTTTCAATCCCGGGACCTTCAGAGTCAGAGGAACGGATGCCCTTTATTGCAGACGCGATAAGGCTTATCCTCCAGGGTCTCGATCACCGGGTCCCCCTGATAGGCTTTTCAGGAGCGCCGTTTACACTGGCTACTTACATGATTGAGGGGGAAACCTCAAAAAATTTCACATGGATAAAACGGATGATGTATGCAGACCCGCAACTCCTGCACAAACTGCTGGACAAAATAACCGGCGCCGTTATCCACTATCTGAATATGCAGATCAGGGCAGGGGTCCATGCCGTACAACTGTTCGATACGTGGGCAGGGTCACTCTCTCCCGATGACTACCAGGAGTTTGCCCTCCCGTACGTGGAAAGGGTCATAAAGGAACTTGATAAGAGGGGATGTCCGGTCATCCTCTTTGCAAATGGGGTCAGCAGTATATTGGAGTATATGGGGAACTCAGGGGCCGACGTGAACGGGCTTGATTGGAGGATTGACATAGGGGTTGCAAGAAAGAGGGTCGGTAATCAGGTCGCCCTGCAGGGGAACTTAGACCCCTGTGTGCTCTATGCAGAACCGGCCGAGATCAGAGGGCATGTGAAGACCATCCTCCATAAGTATGGGACAGGGCCTGGCCACATCTTTAATCTGGGCCACGGGATATTGCCGGACACGCCGGTAGATCATGCAAAGGCTTTGGTAGATATCGTCCATGAGGAGAGCAGTAGTAACAGGTCATGAAGATCACAAATAAATTAACCATCAGCATAGATACCCTCCTCAAATATGACAGGCCGGGACCCAGGTATACCAGCTATCCGACGGCCCCTGTCTGGGACAAGGACTTCGGCACTGAAAGGTTCAAGGCCAAGGTCATTGAAACCAATAGCGGCAAAGACCTCCCCCCTCTGTCGCTCTACTTCCATATCCCCTTTTGTTTCTCCCTCTGTTTCTACTGTGGTTGCCACTCCATCATTACCAGAAAACGGGGCCATGCCGCAGAATATATCTCCTATCTGAAGAAGGAGATAGAGAACATCTCGCGCTACATGAATAAAAACCGTAAGGTCGTCCAGCTCCACTGGGGCGGAGGGAGCCCTGACTTTCTGAGCCCTGCAGAGATGGAGACCCTCTATAGCGACATTACCGGTCACTTTACGATAGATGAAGATGCAGAGATTGGCGTGGAGTTAGATCCCAGAGAAACGACCCTGGATCATCTCAAGACATTAAAAGGTCTCCGCTTTAACCGCATCAGCATGGGGGTGCAGGATTTTGATCCCGCGGTACAGAAGGCTGTGAACCGGATTCAGCCTGAAGAGATGACAAGGAGGTTTGTCCATTGGTGCAGGGACCTGGGATTCTATAGCATCAATATTGACCTGATCTATGGCCTCCCCTACCAGACTGTGGCCTCATTTCAAAGGACAATTGATACGGTCATTGATATCAATCCGGACCGGATAGCCATGTTTAATTATGCCCACGTACCCTGGATGAAGAAGCACCAGAAGATGATGAAGGAGGAAACCCTTCCTCAGGGGAAGGAGAAGCTGGAGATCCTCAAAACCGCAATAGAGAAGTTTACTGAGGCGGGCTATGTCTATATCGGGATGGACCACTTTGCGAAATCTAAAGACGAGCTCTGTACGGCCCAGAAGGAGAAGACATTATACCGTAATTTCCAGGGGTATACGACCAAGGCAGGATGCGATCTCTACGGCCTTGGGATCACCTCCATCAGCATGGTGGGAAACTGTTATGCACAAAACCAGAAGACACTCAACGATTATTACTCTGCTGTGGATGCAGGCATCCTGGCCACGTACAGGGGGTATGAATTAAATCATGACGATCTGTTGAGGAGGCATATCATCACGCGCCTGATGTGCGACTTTGAACTCACCAAGAAGGACGTAGAAAAGGAGTATGGGATCCCCTTTGACGACTACTTCAGAAAAGAATTAACAGGGCTTGAACCGTTCAGGGAGGATGGTCTGCTGATCCTCCATCCGGACAAGATCGAGATTACGGACTTCGGCCGCACCCTGATCAGGAATATCGCCATGGTGTTTGATGTCTATCTTGAGGTCCCGGGCAGGGAGATGAGATTCTCAAGGACGATATGACCGAACACCCCCCCCCGTCCACAGCCATCCTGCTGATCAATCTGGGCGGACCCGACTCCTTAGACTCTGTAAGGCCCTTCCTCTGCAACCTTTTTTCTGACCCGGATATCATGGGGCAAAACCGTCTTTTGCTCAAACCCTTAGCATGGTTTATCTCACGAAAGAGGGCCCCGGCAGTCCAAAAATACTACACCCTTATCGGGGGCAAGTCCCCTCTCTTAGAACTGACCCGGCAACAGGGAAACGCGTTAAACAAGGTCCTGGCCCCGCATGGCCATTTTAAAGTCTTTGTCGCTATGCGCTACTGGCATCCTATGATTGAGGAGGTTGTTGAAGAGATTTTGACATCGCCTGTAAGGCAGGTCATCGTGCTCCCCCTCTACCCCCACTACTCGGCAACCACAACCGGCTCAAGCCTCAATGAGTTTAACAGGGTTTGGCAAAGACTGGGTGCAGATAAGATAAAGGTGAATCCCATCCGGGAATGGTATGACCACCCCGCCTACATCCGGGCCATGTGTGACACCATACAGCAATGTGTAGATTCCCATAAGCTTGACATCGAGAGCGCCCGCATCGTCTTTAGCGCCCATGGGATCCCCCTGAAATTTATAGAACAGGGAGACCCCTATGCCCAACAGATAGAAAGAAGTGTCGAACTCATCGCAGGAGAACTCGGCCTCAGGGAGAACTATCACCTCTGCTATCAAAGCCGTGTGGGGCCGCTCAAATGGCTTGGACCTTCGACAGAAGAGCTCCTGAAGGAGCTGGCGGCAAAGAAGGTCAGAGACGTCGTGCTGGTCCCGATAAGCTTTGTCTCTGATCATGTGGAGACACTTTATGAAATGGATATACTCTATCGGGAGAAGGCGGTTGAATACGGTATATCAAACTTCTACAGGGCCCCTGCATTAAACAACTCCCCTTTCCTGATTGAGGCACTGAAAGAGCTCGTGTTACAACAGTACTCAGGGGGGATTTGATCAAGGATTCACAGATGCAGAAAATCATTATCATCGGCGGCGGCATCTCAGGCCTTACCACAGCCTACTGGCTCCGGAAATACGGACTTGATGTCACTATTCTGGAAAAAGAAAAGCGCGCCGGCGGTTCGATCCGCACAGAGAAGGAGAATGGCTATCTGATTGAGTGCGGCCCCAACTCCACCCTCGATGTCTTTCAGGAGGTGGACGACCTGTGCACTGAACTCAGTATCATTGAGCAGAAGATCATTGCGGACAGGACGAATAAGAACCGTTACGTGGTACGGGGCGGGCGTCTGAGACTCCTCCCCACCAGTCCCTCACAATTTTTCACGACAGATCTCTGGACCCTCAGGGGGAAGCTTCGCCTCATGGGCGAACCTTTTATCCGGCAGTACAGGGATACCTTAGAGGAATCCATTGCCAGCTTTGTGGTCAGGAGGACAGGCCAAGAATTCTTAGACTATGCAATAGACCCCTTTGTGACAGGGGTCTATGCTGGTAATCCAGAACGCCTCTCCCTGAAGAGCTGCTTCCCGAAGATGTATTCGTTAGAACAGGAGTACGGAGGCCTGGTGCGAGGGGCTCTGTTTGGCAGAAAAAAACAGGAAGGGCCGAAACGGAAGATGAGGCTGATCTCGTTCAGGGACGGCCTTCAAACACTCCCGGATGCGATCGCAGGCGTCCTGGGAGATCGTTTCATCGGAGAGTGTTCTGTCATCTCGGTCAGGAGTACCAGCGAAGGTTTTGAAATTATGGCGGAAAGGGGTGGAGGGCAGGAAACCTTCCGGGCCAACATTGTCGTGATAGCAACCCCGGCGTGGGTCACGGCCAGGATCATGCACCCCCTGTCTGAACCCGCGGCCACAAACCTCATGCAGATAGAGTATGTCCCTGCCGTCATCATCTATACAGGCATGGACCGGAGAGAGATCAGACACCCGCTCGATGGCTTCGGTTTTCTCATCCCATCAAAGGAATCCATATCCCGTGGCTATAATATCCTCGGTGCGATATGGAGCTCTTCCATCTTCCCAGGGCGCGCCCCTGACGGAAAGGCAGCATTCACAAACATCCTCGGCGGGGCAAGAAAGACGAACAT
>Ga0209342_10006235_pt1 | contig 12130 bp, 10 predicted proteins | sample RifCSP16_2_FD_184023 | JGI IMG/M metagenome (GOLD analysis project Ga0209342, IMG submission 184023) | Soil microbial communities from Rifle, Colorado - Rifle CSP2_sed 16_2 (SPAdes) (version 2) | ecosystem: Environmental > Terrestrial > Deep subsurface > Rock core/Sediment | place: Rifle... | reverse complement strand
TCCGATCAACGGTCCGATGACGGTGGACGTGCCCCGCCTGATGAAGATGCCCAAGGCCGCCACCATGGGCGTCGGCCGCTTCGTCCTGCTGGAGCCCAACGTGGTGAAGCTGTACCTGGAGCTGCCGCCGCCTTCACTCGAGGACCACCGCTCCCACCTCCGTCGGGTCATGGACGCGGTCGAAGACGCCGGCTACTCACGCAATCACGACTGGGAGGTGCTGCCCCGCGTGGCCGAGGCCTTCCGGAACGGCTCCACGGTGACAGCGACGCTCGTCGGCGAGTACCTCGTGGACTGTGAGGAGGGCGACACGCGCGAGCGCATGTTCGGCGTGAGCTTCGACATCGGCACGACGACCTGCGTGTGCACGCTGGTCGATCTTCGCAACGGCGCGACGATGGCCGTTGCGTCTACGATCAACCATCAGGCATCCTACGGCGCCGACGTGATCGCCCGCATGGCCAAGGCGATGCACGGAAAGGAGAACATCGACCAGCTGCAGGCCGCGGCGCTCGAGACGGTCAACGAGCTGCTCGCCCGGGTCCAGCAGGAAGCAGACGTGCGGCCCGACGAGATCTACGAGGCCGTCGTGGCCGGCAACGCGACGATGATGTCCTTGCTGCTCGGGGTGAATCCGGAATCGATCGCGCTCGCCCCCTACGTCGCGACGTTCACCGAGCCCCAGGACATCCGCGCGGATCAGCTCGGCTTCGCCATCCATCCACTCGGTTGGGTGGCGATGTACCCGGCGATCGGCGCCTACGTCGGCGCGGACATCGTGGCCGATATCGTCGCCACCGGGCTCGCACGCGATCCCGAGACGCGACTGCTCGTGGACGTCGGCACGAACGGCGAGATCGCGTGTGGCAACGCCGAGCGCTCGGTCGCGACCGCCGCGCCGGCGGGCCCCGCGTTCGAGGGCGGCGAGATCCTGTGCGGTATGCGCGCCACCGAGGGCGCGATCGAGGGCGTGATCCTGACCAGCGGCAGCGTGGAGCTGCAGATCATCGGCGGCGACGTGGAACCCCGGGGGATCTGCGGCTCAGGGTTGATCGACATCGTGGCGCAGCTGCGGCTGGTCGGCCTGGTCGACGAGGGAGGCAAGATGGTCTCCCGCGAAGACGCCGAGGCGGCCGGGCACCCGCTCGCCGACCACCTCGTGATGCGCGAGGACATCCGCGCGTTGCGGCTCGCGGGCGACATCGTGCTCACGCAGGCCGACATCCGCGCGCTGCAGTTCGCCAAGGGCGCGATCAGCACCGGGATCGAAACGGCGATGCGCGCGCTCGGGCTGGAGGCCGATGACCTGGACGAAGTCATGCTCGCCGGGTCCTTCGGCTCCTACATCAACCCGCGCAGTGCGCAGGTGATCGGCCTCGTGCCGCCGGTGCCGGTCGACAAGATCAAGGCCGTCGGCAACACCGCGAGCGAGGGCGCGAAGATGGCTCTCATGTCGTTCCGCGAGCGCGAGGTCGCGTGGGAGATCCCCGCGTTCGTCGAGTACATCGAACTGTCGGGCGTCGAGGACTTCAACGACCGGTTCATCGGCAACCTCGGGCTTCCGCCGCTGGATTCGCTGCCCGACCTCGACGTCGCGAGCTCCGCGCGGGAGGCGACGGGGTGACCCGCACGGGCGCGCGGATCGCCCTGATCGCGTGCGGCGCCGTGGCGAAGGACACCGCCGCGCTCGTCGAGCGCCACGGCTGGAACGCCGACGTGCACGGCATCTCCTCGGACCTGCACATGACGCCGGTCGAGATCGGACCTGCCGTCGAGGAGAAGATCCGCAAGCTGCTTCCCGACTACGACCGGATCGTCGTCGTCTACGGTGATTGCGGCACGGGGGGACGCCTGGACGCCGTGCTCGCGCGATACCCGGCCGTGCGCCCGGCGGGCGTGCACTGCTTCCAGTGGTACGCGGGAGACCTGTTCAAGCGGTTCGACGAGGACTACGGCATCTACTTCTTGACCGACTGGCTGGTCACCAACTGGGATCGCGCGGTGATCAAGGGACTGGGGCTCGATCGCTTCCCGTGGCTGCGGGAGACCTACTTCGGCAACCTCAGCCGCGTGCTGTTCGTGCGCCAGCACCCGGATCCCGCTCGCGAGGCGAAGGCCCGCGAGATCGCGGCGTACATGGACAAGCCGTTGGAGATCCACGATCTCGGCATCGAGCCGCTCGATGACCTTCTGACGCCACTGATCGAGGAGGACGCAGATGCTATACGACCCTGAGCGCGCGCCCCGGCTCATGAGCGAGGAGCAGGAGGAGCAGGTCCACGGGCACGCGATGCGGATCCTGGAGGAGATCGGCCTCGACGTGTTGCACGACCAAGGTCGCGCGTTGCTCGCCGACGCCGGACTGAAGGTCGAGGGCGACCGCGTCTACTTCGATCGCGGGTTCGTGATGGAGCAGGTGGCCAAGGCCCCGCGGACGTTCCCGCTGCACGCCCGCAACCCGGTGAACACCGTGGAGGTCGGAGGGGGGACGCCGCTGTGGATGGGGGTGGGCGGCCCGCCGTTCTTCTCCGACCTCGACGCAGGGCGGCGCGACGGGTCGCTCGAGGGCCATGACACGATCATCAAGCTCACGCAGACGGCAAGCCCGCTGAACTGCGCGCAGACCGGCGCATGCGAGCCCGTGAAGATGCCGGTGCACACGCGGCACCTCGACATGGAGTACTCGACGATCCGGTGGTCCGACCTGCCGTACACCACCTACGGAACGAGCGGGCCGAAGGCGCGCGACGGCATCGAGATGGCCCGGATCGCGCACGGCGGCGACACCGGCGACCGCACCCTGCTGATGGGCGTCGTGAACTCGCTGAGCCCGCTGATCTGGGACTTCCGCATGGTGGACGCGATGATCGCCTGGGCGGAATCGAACCAGGCGACGATCGTGACGCCGTTCCTGCTCGGCGGCGCGACCGCTCCGGTGAGCGTCGCGGGCGGGCTCGCCCAGCAGGTCGCCGAGGCGCTGTCGGGGATCGCGATCGCACAGACCGTCCGTCCGGGCGCGCCCTGCCTGTACGGGTCGTTCTTCCAGGCGACCGACATGCGGACGGGCGCGCCCGCGCTCGGCCCACCCGAGTCGATCTTCGGTGTGTTCGCGGGCGCGCAGCTCGCGCGCCGCTACGGCCTTCCGTTCCGCGGCGGCGGGGGCCTGTGCTCGTCCAACGTCGTGGACGCCCAGGCGGCCGCGGAAGCTGCGTTCACGTTGTGGGCCACGATGTTGGCGGGCACCGACGTGGTGCTGCACGCGGCCGGGTGGCTCGAGGGCGGCCTCACCGCCTCCCTGGAGAAGTTCGCGCTCGACGTAGAGCTCCTCGAGCAGCTCCAGCGGCACCAGCGCGGGGTGGGGTTCAGCGACGAGGAGTTCGCCTTCGACGCGCTGAAGGAGGTTGGCCCGGGCGGGCTGTGGCTCGCGGCCGACCACACGATGCAGCACTTCAAGGAGTGGCAATACATCTCACCGCTGTTCGTCACGCAGGACTTCACGACGTGGAACGCGGCCGGCGCCGAGGACACCGCTTCCCGGGCGAACCGCCGGTGGAAGCAACTGCTCGCGTCCTACGAGGATCCCGGGATCGATTCCGACATCGACGCCGAGCTCATCGCGTTCATGGACCGGCGCAAGGCCGAGCCGCCCCCCGAGGAGGAGCACTAGCGATGGAGCGCCCCGCCAGCGTCGAGGCGTACCTCGCCTCGCTGTCGCCGACGCAGCGGGCGGTGCTCGACACTTTGCGGGCCGCGATCCGGTCCGCGGCGCCCGACGCGACCGAGGGGATCAGCTACTCGATGGCTGCCTTCATGCACGAGGGAAGAGGCCTCGTGTGTTACGCGGCCTTCAAGGAGCACTACAGCCTGTTCCCGATGAGCACGCAGGTGATCGCCGACAACCTCGACGCGCTCGGCGCGCGCGCGACGGGCAAGGGCACGATCCGCTTCGACTACGACGAGCGTCTGCCCGTCGCCCTCGTGAAGAGGATCGTCAAGGCGCGTCTCGCGGAGGTCGAGGCGCGGAAGCGCCGCTGAGTCAGCTGGTCGCCGCCAGCGCCAGCTGCCCGCACGCCGCGTCGATCGAACGGCCGCGCGTATCCCGCACGGTGACGTTCGCGCCGAGCTGCTCGAGCGTCCGCACGAATCGCTTGATCCGCGCCGGTGGCGAGCCCAGCACCGGGTAGCCGGGCGTCGGGTTGAGCGGGATGAGGTTGATGTGGGCGCCGAGACGCCGCGCGATCGGCGCAAGCAGCTCCGCCTGTTCGATCGTGTCGTTCACCCGATCGATCAACGCCCACTCGATCGAGGGGCGCCGGTGGGTGATCGCGCGCCAGGCTGCGATCGCGTCCTCGAGCTTCGCGAGCGGATAGCGTGCGTTGGGCGGCACGAGCCGATCGCGCAGCTCGTCGCTGGCCGCGTGGAAACTGACGGCGAGTCCAACCTGTGGGAACGTCTCGGCGAGCGCGGCGATGCCCGGCACGATCCCGACGGTCGACACGGTGACGTGCCGCGCACCGAGTCCGAAGGTCCCCGGGTCGATCAGTCGCCCGAGGGCGCCGAAGACACGGCGCCGATTCGCGAACGGCTCCCCCATGCCCATAAACACGACGTTGGAGAGACGCTGCGGGGTGCTGGTCGGGAGGCGCGCCGCTTCCCGGCGCGCCCATACAGCTTGAGCCGCGATCTCACCAGCCGTCAGGTTGTTCTGCAGACCCATCTGTCCGGTCGCACAGAACGTGCAGCCCATCGCGCACCCCGATTGCGAGGACACGCAGACCGTCACCCGGTCGCGGTACCCCATGAGCACGGTCTCGATGGCGTGCTCGCCGCCAAGACGCAGCAGCGCCTTGCGTGTCGCGCCCCGGTCGGCCGTGCGTTCGTCCAGGACCTCGACCCCCAGGGGCAGGTCGGCTGCAAGCTGCTCTCGGAGCGCCGGTGGTATGTCCGACATCTGATCGTAGGTCGCGGCACGCCTCCACAGTTGAGACCACACTTGCTTGGCGCGGAAGGCGGGCTCACCCCACGCGACGAGACGGTCGGTGAGTTGCTCTCGGGTCAGGTCGTAGACGGTTGGCACGGGTCACCAGCGTAGACGGGCCACCGGAACACGGCGTGATCGAGTTCCTGCTCAGGGATCCCGACATGACCGAGGTCAACTGAAATGGACCTATGTCACCACCCTGTAGAGGTGCCAGCGGTCGGGGACGCCCTTCAGCTCGTGCTCGCCAGCGTCCTCGAAGACGAGTCCGGAGCCCGCCACGAGATCCTTCACGGTCTGGGAGACGAGCACTTCCGACGGACCGGCGAGGGCCCCCACGCGAGCGCCGATCGCGACCCCGAGACCCGTGACGTCCGCACCCTCCACCGCGACCTCCCCCGTGTGGAGCCCCGCACGGATCTCGATGTGCAACGCGTGCACCGCATCGGCGATCGTCGTGGCGCACCGCACTCCGCGGGCGGGACCGTCGAACGTGACGAGGAAGCCGTCGCCCATCGTCTTGATCTCGCGTCCCCGGTACCGGGCGATCTGCGATCGGACGATGGCATCGTGCTGGCGTCGCACGTCGTGCCAGCTCGCGTCGCCGAGCGTGGCGGCCTGGGCCGTGGACTCGACGATGTCCGTGTAGAGGACCGTCGCGAGCACCCGGTCGAACTCGGACTGCTCGATCCTGAGCGACTCCACGAAGGTCGCGATGTGCGGGACGAGATCGTCGAGCGGGTAGATGTGGTCGTCCCCGGGCAGTTCGACGAGCCGTGCCCCGGGCGTGTGCGCAGCGATGTAGCGACCCTGCTCCACCATCTCGAGGCGATCACCGGTTCGGTGCAGCACCAACGTGGGAACCTGCACCGTGGGGAGGATGTGTCGGACGTCGGTCTCCTCCACCGCACGATCGCGCGCGATCGCGTCGCCGGGGCTCGCCGACAGGCGCAGGAGCTTGCCGAACGCCCGCACGAGGCTCTCATCGTGAGCGAGTGAAGGGGACAGCAGCTCGAAGAGGTCACGCACGAACGCGGGCTGTCCCCACTCGCGCTCGATGCGCGAGTACCACTCCTCGAAGTCATCTCCCGTCCAGGCGGCCTCGTAGTCTGGTGCACGCGTGCCGCGCACCAGTGCACCCTGGACGATCACACCCGACGTCCGCTGCGGATGCGTCGCAGCGAACGTGAAACAGAGCGAGGCGCCGCTCTCGATCCCGAACAGGAAGGCGCGTTCGCAGCCGATCGCGTCCATCACGGCACGGATGTCGTCCATCTGCGCCTCGATGGTGGCCGACGCGCCGGCCCACACCCGGTCCGACGTGCCGGTCCCACGGCGGTCGAACAGGAGCACGCGGCCGACCGACGTCAGCCCCTTCATGAACGACACGAACGGAGCGAAGTCCCACGATGCCTCGATGTTCGAGTAGTCGTGGGGAACGAACACCAGGTCCACCGGGCCGGATCCCACGACCTGGTAGCCGATGTGAACACCATCTGCGGCCCTCGCGTAGCGAGTCTCTGGAACGTCCACACCCGAATCCTTCCCCGGATGGGACCGCGCCGCAACCGGGGCCCCCAGGTAGAGCAAGGGGGTCACATCCACTGAGGTCACCTGCACAAAGTGACCTACTTCACCACCCGATACAGACGCCAGGCGTCGGGGACGCCCTTCAGCTCGCTGCTCGGGGGTGTCCTCCTCACCGAGGTCATGGTCAACGGGGCCGACGACGTGTTCGTGGAGCGAGGTAGTAAACACCCACCTATCGGCTCCCCCATGCCCATGAAGACGACGTTCGACAGGCGCTGCGGCGTGCTGGCGGGGAGGCGCGCCGCTTCCCGGCGCGCCCACACCGCCTGGGCGACGATCTCACCCGCGGTCAGGTTGTTCTGCAACCCCATCTGGCCGGTAGCGCAGAACGTGCACCCCATGGCGCACCCCGACTGCGACGACACGCAGACCGTCACCCGGTCGGGATAGCCCATAAGCACCGTCTCGATGACGTGCTCTCCGCCTAGGCGCAGCAGGGCCTTGCGCGTCGCCCCCCTGTCGGCCGTCCGCTCGTCCTCGACCTCCACCCCGAGGGGAAGGTCAACCGCGAGGCGCTCCCGAAGCGCGGGTGGCACGTCAGACATCTGATCGTAGGTCGCAGCACGCTTCCAGAGCTGTGTCCAGATCTGCTTGGCACGGAATGCTGGCTCCCCCCACCCGACGAGACGGTCGGTGAGTTGATCTCGGGTCAGGTCGTAGACGGTTGGCATCGACAACAGCGTAGACGGCTAACGGAACAGGGCAGGATCGAGGCCCCGTCGAGGGACCCCGCGGTCACCGAAGTGACACTTCTCAAGAGCCCACCTCAGCCCTGCCCGCTTTATCGGCCCCCGGTGTCTTGCCTCAAGGGCCTGACGGACGGTGCGTCCGAGTCGGGCACGCGGCGGTCAGGTGCCGGCGGGTTGGAACAGCTCGACGACGTTGCCGGAGGGGTCTTCGAGCAAGATCTGGCGGCCGCCGGGGCCGGTCACGATGTCGTTGCGGAAGCTCAATCCGGCATCGCGGAGCCGAGCTACCTCGGTGGCGATGTCGGCGACGATGAGGTGGATGCGATTCCAGCCGCCGGGACTCGGCCTGGTGCCGTCCGGCATGGGACGCCCGGCCGAGCTGGCCGGCCCGCTGAGCAGCAGCCGCAGGTTGCCGCGGGCGACGTCGGCGAAGGCGGGGACGGCGCTGGTGCGCACCTCGAAACCGAGATGCTTGGTGTAGAACTCGATCGCGGTGTCAACGTCGTCGACCATGTAGCGGACGTTCACCATCTCGTCTGGTTCCGTCATGGCTCCTCCTGCGCTTGTCGTCGATGCGGCAACCAAGCGCCCGCTGCTCACTCGGGCCAAGTAGTAGTCGCTCTCGCGAGGAGGAGTCAACACCAAGCCGCCAGATGAAGACGAGTCAACGGGACCTCCGCCGACCGTTCGGAACGCGATGGTGATGCCATCCTCGCTGGTCGGGTACCGCGTCTCTGAGATCTTCGCTCGACCCTTCCCCGGATGGGATCGCGCGCAACCGAGCGCCCCAACTCGCCCATCCTGAACAGAAGGGCCGTCAAGCGACTGAGGTGACATCAGCGAACGGAGCTACATCAAGAACCTTGACCGCCGCGGCACGCGCCCCGGCGCGTTCGGGCCCGCGCGACGCGGCCGGGTGGCTCCTTCCATGTCTCAGGCAGAGTCAACAAGGCACGACGGCCCTCCCTGTGAAGCGGGCGGGCGGAGTCGACCCGATCCGGGCTGCGCTCCGGCCACTCCCTCAGATCTGGCCGATCACCTCTCGAATCTCGACGCTCTCGACGGTCACACCAGGGGCTGGACTTTCGCCGGGCTGCGCGTTTGGCACAGGCATCGCTGCTACTTCCCTGCTCTCGCAGACGATGATGTTCAGGCCCTTTCCGTCGACTGGCTCCAACCAATATCCCGCCACCACACCTGGGACCTGCCGAACTCGGGGAAGGACTTCGGTTTCCAGAACCTTGCGGGCGGTTTCATACTGGTCCGGGTCCACTGTCGTATGGGCGACTCTCGCGTGCATGGTGCCCCCCTCATAGGAAGAAGTCGTGCCAGGCATCCTTCTGCGTTCCCTAGCTCCATGTCAAACTAGCCGACGGACATCGGGATCGTGTGGTCGACCCGTACGGCCATCATCGGCTGATCGGGACGCTTGCGAGCCAGCCTCGTGCCTGGGGTGTGCTCTTCGGACGTTGTTCACTGCCGTGACAGGCGCGGCGCGGGCTTGAGGAATCGCGCCCTAGAACTCCCGGTCCACCTTTCTCCGTCGAGAAGGCCGCGTAGCGCGCCAACTGTGGCTTCGAGCTTCGCTGGGTAGTAGACACCCACCTTTCGGCTCGCCCATGCCCATGAACACGACGTTGGTCAGACGTTGGGGCGTCGCGTCGGGCAACCGGGCGGCTTCGCGCCTGGCCCACACCGCCTGGGCGGCGATCTCACCCGCGGTCAGGTTGTTCTGCAGCCCCATCTGCCCCGTCGCGCAGAACGTGCAGCCCATCGCGCAGCCGGCCTGCGACGAGACGCACACCGTCACACGATCGGGGTACCCCATCAGCACCGCCTCGACGATGTGGGCGCCGCCGAGCCGCAGCAGCGCCTTGCGGGTCGCACCGCGATCGGCGGTGCGCTCCGTGAGGACCTCGACCCCGAGGGGGAGGTCGGTCGCGAGCCGTTCCCTCAGCTCGGCGGGCACGTCGGGCACCTGGTCGTAGGTCGCGGCGCGCTTCCACAGCTGGCGCCACACCTGCTTGGCGCGGAAGGCCGGTTCCCCCCATGCGACGAGGCGGTCGGTGAGCTGCTCTCGGGTCAGGTCGTACACGGTGGGCACCAGGCCGGCCTACGGGACGGGATCCGAGGCCTTGTTCGACCACACCCAGGGTACCCTTAGCAGCCATGCGGATCGCCTTCGTGTCCACCTACCCGCCCCGACGCTGCGGCATCGCGACGTTCACCGCCGATCTGATCGGCGCCGTGCGTCAGGCCGACCCACGCACGCAGTGCCGTATCGCGGCGATCGACGAGCGCAACTCTGTACGTGCATACGGCAGCGAGGTCCGGTGGCGGATCAAGCAAGGCGGTTCCCTGCCGTACCGAGCCGCCGCCCGCGAGATCGACCGCTCCAACGCGGAGGTCGTGTGCGTCCAGCACGAGTTCGGCCTGTACGGCTTGTGGAAGGGCGGCGGCTTCGTCGGCGATCACTGGATCGAGGGCATGTACGAGGACCACCTGACGCCGTTCCTGGAGGAGCTGAAGAAGCCCGCGCTCGTCAACCTGCACACGGTGCTGCCGGATCCCTCCCCTGCGGTGCGCGAGGCCGTGCGCTCGATCGCCGAAACCGCCCACCGGCTGGTCGTGATGGCCGAGACCGCGGTGGACATCCTGGATCGGGACTACGGGATCACGGAGCGGCCGCTGGTGATCCCCCACGGGATGCCCCACATCGAGCCGAAGGGACGCCGCCGGCTGAAGGCCAAGCTCGGCTTGGACGGTCGCACGATCCTGTCGACCTTTGGTCTGGTCGGCCCCGGCAAGGGGCTGGAGTACGCGATCGAAGCGATGCCCGAGGTCGTGGCGCGCCACCCCGAAGCGCTCTACCTGATCGCCGGGCAGACCCACCCCGAACTGCTCAAGCTGCGCGGCGAGGAGTACCGCAACCGACTCCAGGCGCTGGTCGACGAACTCGAACTGTCCGACAACGTCTCGTTCGTGAACCAATACCTCGACCAGAAGGACATCATCGAGTACCTGCTTGCCTCCGACGTGTACGTCACGCCGTACTTGGATCCGAACCAGATCACCAGCGGCACGTTGTCCTACGCGCTGGGCGCCGGCAAAGCCGTCGTGTCCACGCCGTACCTGCACGCCCAGGAAGCGCTCGCGAAGGACCGGGGGATCCTGGTCGAGTTCCGCTCCGCGCCGGCCATCGCCGAGGCCGTGAACGCGATCCTGGACGACCCGAAGCGAAAGGCGAAGCTGGAGCGGAACGCCTACGCGTACGCCAACGAGGCGACCTGGCCCAAGACCGGCGCGCGGTTCCTGGCGGCGATGCAGGAGCTCGTCGACGAGCACGCGCCCGCGAAGAAACCCAAGCGCGCGACCGGCGAACGTGAACCGCTGCAGATCGCGCACCGCGTGCGCGGCAATCCGCTGATCACCCCGGAACACGTCGAGCCTTCCCAGCCGGGGTTCGAGGTCATCTCGACGATCAACCCGGGCGTCGCCAAGGTCGGCGACGAGGTCGTGTTACTGGTGCGCGTCGCCGAGCGCCCGCGCGCCACCGAGGATCTGGGGCCCGATCCGCAGATGGTGGACCTGTCGGGCCCCGTGCCGCGACTCGCGCCGCTGCCTCCGGGCCTGCAGGCAGACCAGCTCGTCGGCATGGCCTACTTCGACTGGAGCCAGGAGCCGCCGCGGGTCGTGATCGGCTACGTGCCGCGAGACCTGCCGGGGCTCGACCTGTCGGACCCCCGAACGATCCGCTACCGCAACACGGCGGGAGGGTTCACGCCGGGCCAGGACGAGTTCACCGACTACCTGGCGCACATCTCGCACCTGCGGGTGGCACGCAGTTCCGACGGCCTGCACTTCTCGCTGGACCCCGAGGTGACGATCGACCCGCTGAACGCACTCGAGGGCTACGGCGTGGAGGACCCCCGGATCACCGAGATCGATGGGGTGTTCCACATCACCTACGTGGCGGCGAGCCGCATGGGCATCACGACCGCGCGCATGACCACGACCGACTTCCGCACCTTCCAGCGGCACGGCACGATGATGCATCCCGACCAGAAGGACGTCGTGCTGTTCCCCGAGCAGGTCGGCGGGAAGTACCTCGCGTTCACACGACCGATGCCGGGGTCCTTCGGACGCGTGCTCGGCCTGTGGCTCGCGGAGAGCGAGGATCTCGTCCACTGGGGCCACCACCGTCCGGTGGCGGAACCCCGACACCGGCTGTGGGACGAGATGCGCATCGGTGCGTCGCTCGTTCCGATCCGAACCGACGACGGCTGGCTCGAGATCTATCACGGCGCCGATCGGATGAACCGCTACGCGGCCGGCGCCCTGCTGCTGGACGCCGGCGACCCGACCAAGGTGCTCGCGCGATCGACGCGACCGATCATGGTCCCGGAAGCCCCCTACGAGCACGACGGCTTCCTGCGCGACGTGGTGTTCCCGAGCGGGCACATCGACCTCGGGGACGGTCACATCCGGCTCTACTACGGCGCCGCCGACAGCGTGCTGTGTGCGGCCGACCTGGCCATCGACGACGTCATGGCGTCCCTGTCATCCGCGTAGACACGTGCTGCGACAACTCGCCCGCCTCACCCGTCCGATCCCCGCCGCTGGTTCCGGCGCGCTCGGGGTCACGATCTACGAGACGCCCGCGGGCGCCGTGCACGCGAGCGAGTCCGGCTTCGAGGGCGTCACGTGCGTCGACGACGCGGCGCGGCTCCTCGGCGTGGTGTGCGAGGTGTGGGAACGCACCGAGGTGCCATGGGTGGAGCGGTGGGCGCGAGGGCTCCTGCGGTTCGTGCTGTGGATGCAGGAGCCCGACGGACACTGGCTGAACTTCGTCCACGACTGGAGCGGGGACAAG
>Ga0209342_10006232_pt1 | contig 12133 bp, 4 predicted proteins | sample RifCSP16_2_FD_184023 | JGI IMG/M metagenome (GOLD analysis project Ga0209342, IMG submission 184023) | Soil microbial communities from Rifle, Colorado - Rifle CSP2_sed 16_2 (SPAdes) (version 2) | ecosystem: Environmental > Terrestrial > Deep subsurface > Rock core/Sediment | place: Rifle... | reverse complement strand
TAATCTTAAGTCCAGCTGCGCCAGGAAAGGTATCCAGCCCACCCTGAAGTAGCCGACGGGATCGTTGAACATGCGGAGGACCGGCACCCAGGTGGTCTGCAGCGGGATGACCAGGAGGGCAATCACCACCAGGAACAGGACATCCCGGCCCCAAAACTTTAGCCAGGCAAAGGCATAGCCCGCCAGCGCCGCAATCAAGATCGGAAGGAGAGTGGAGGGCACGGTAATGATAAAGGAATTGACGAAATTGTGGTTAAACCCTCGGGCAGCGAGGACGTCGACATAGTTGCCCAGCGTAAACCGGGCCTGAGAAAAGGCTGTCCACCAGCCGGAGGTTGCGACGTCGGCGGGGGAGCGCAGGGAAGTGATAAACAATCCCAACGACGGGACCAGCCATACGAGTCCCAACCCGATCAGCACGGCATGGATCGCGCCCCGACCCACTAGGCGCACTAGCCAGCGCACGAGGTCGGCCGAGGACGCAGTGGACATCCGAGGGGCAGCGGTTTGGATGCTCATCGAAGTCCCTCCTCCGCCCGGAAACGGCGGATTTGAAGCACAATGATGGGCGTGACCAGGAGCAGCAGAACCATGGCGATGGCGCTGCCATAGCCCGCCACGGTGTTGTTGAACACTTCCCAGTACATGCTAAAGGCGATGGTGCGGCTGGCATTGCGCGGCCCCCCGGCGGTCATCACGAGAATCAAGTCAAGCATCTTGAGCGCGTTGATGACCATCGTGATCGCCACCACCGTGATCGGTTGGGACAACATGGGCAGGGTGATCTGCCAGAAGGTCTGCCAGGCGTTGGCGCCGTCCACCGCAGCCGCCTCCAACACCTCGCGGTCGAGGGACTTGTAGGCCGCCGAGAGCACGGTCATGGCCAGTCCCGTCCAGATCCACACGCCAGCGCCAATCACCGCGTAGTTCACCAGATTGGTCCGACCCAGCCACGGCACGGGTTCGAGACGCGGGAAGAGGCCGGTCAGGAGGGCATTGATCACGCCGACGGTCGCATCGGAGCTATAGACAAAACGGAAGATGACCGAGGCCGCCGTGGCGGAAATGACCATCGGCACAAAGATGACGGCCTTGATCACCGCTTCGTAGCGCACCCGGTCGGCCAGGACGGCGATCGCCAGGCCGATGCTCACCGTGCCGGCGGTGAACAAAACCAGCCACAGCACGTTGTTGACCACGGCTCCCGAGGGAGGCCATCGGTTCAGGTTGAGGAAAAACGGGTCGTGGGTCAGCAGCCGAATGTAGTTTTCCAGGCCGACGAACTTCGTCGGGTTGAAGCCAAATCCGCTGTGGAAACTCAGCCAAAATGTCTGAAGCGTTGGCAAGATCAGGAAAACCGTCAAGAGGAAAAGAGCGGGCAGCACATACAGCCAGGGTGTCCTTTTGTCCTTGCTTGTTACCATCGCCGCGGCCTCCTTCCGGCGCGTGTCCAAACGAGGGCAGCCCGGCAAGCGGGCTGCCCTGCGGTTGTCAATCTGCGGCGAGCGGTCAGTACGACCGATCCGCCACTTCTTCGAGGAAAGTCAGGATGCGGTCAATCTCCGTCGGATTTTCGACAAAGTCCTGCAAGGCGGTAAACATCGCGTCGCCGCCGACGGCGCTGGGAGCGAGGTCGGAGCCGTCGAAGACGAACGAGGCAGCCTGCGTGAGTTGCGCCGCTTCCAGTCCCTTGCACGTCGGGTAAATGTCGAGGCTGACGTTCTTGTTCGGCGAGACGACCGCGCCTTTCTCGGCAGAGGCCCAGATGGTGTTGGCCTCGGCGCTGGCTAAGAAGCGGATGAACTCTCGGAGTTCGGGCCGATCCCGGAAGACCACGGCCAGGTCGCCGCCGCCCACCACTGGCTTGCCCCACTCCTCTTTGATCTGGGGGAAGGGGAAGAAGGCGTAGTCCTTGCCGCAGACGAGGTTGGGGAAGTTCTGCTCGCCGAAGGAACTCATAAACCCGCCCTCGTAGTACATCTCCGCGCCAGGGTCCGGGCGCAGAACGACGTTGAAGGCGTCAATGAAGCCGGTCGAGAGAGTCCCCTCCACCCCGCCCGCCATTTTCGTGGGCGGATCCACGATCTGGGCGAACTGTTGCATGGCCTCCACCACGGTCGGGTCGGTCCATTCCACCTCGTGGGTGACGAACAACTTCAGGTACATGTCGGTCCCCGCCACGCGCGAGTAGATGTTCTCAAACCAGTCGGTCAGGGTCCAACCGTCCAGCGCGCCGAGAGAGTAGGGCGTCTGACCGGCGGCGAGGTAAGCGTCGGCAATCGCCGCGAGTTCATCCCAAGTCTCCGGCGGTTGGACGCCCAACGTCTCGAATGAAGCCGGCTTGTACCAGAACGTGCTCTTGGAGTTGGCCTTCACGGTCAGCCCGTAGAACAACCCGTCCACCGTGCCCAGGTCAATCCACGCCTGCGAGTAGTTCTCGGTAAGGATGTCCGGCGGCAGAATTTCGTCACCGCGCACCCCGTCGAGGGGCAGGATGGCGCCCGAGCGCGCATACTCGGCCACCTCGCCCGGCCGTGGCACCATGGCGACGTCGGGCGGATTGCCGCCCGCGATGCGCGACCGCAGCACAACCCCGAGGTTGCGCGTGCCCTCGTACACGTAGGGGATGCCGGTCTTGGCCGTGAAGGCATCCAGCACTTCGCGGAAACCAGCTTCCTCGTCGCCGCCCCAGTTCGCCATGACGGTGATCGGCTCGACCTCGGGCGCTTCAGGCGTGGCCGTGATCACAATCGTCTGAACCTGAGGTGTGCCCGCGACGACGACGGTTTGGACAATCGTCTGAGGCGGCGGCGCGGTCGGGGCCGCGCACGCGCCCAGGATCATCGCGCTGATCACCAGGATCGTGATCGCTGAAAAGAATTTCTTGGGATGCATTGTTCTCCTCCTAAACAGGAAAGGCTGAAAGGACTTGCTCACGCGCGTGATCAATCACCAGATTCAACAACTTCGGCGATAGGCTCACCTCCCTCCGTCCACTAGGTAGTGACGACTCATGTCGTCACTATCAACGATTCATCCCCCGCGCCTGCCAGATTTTCGCTTGATGGCCGTAATCTCCTCTTCACTCAGGCCAGCCAGAGTCTGGGTCTCGCTCAACCCCAACGCCTGCTCCTGCGCCGCGCGCCAGCGGGCCAAGCGCTCCTTCACCTGCGCCTCGTAACCTTCTTCTGAAGGCGAGTAGAAGTAGGCGCCCAGCAAAGCCGTCGGCAGATATTGCTGACCTACGTGATGGCTGGGACGCTCGTGCGGATAAACGTAGCCCGCGCCGTGTCCCAGCCCCTTCGCATCACGGTTGGAGTCCTGCAAATGGCGGGGCACGTCCACCTTGCCCTCCGCCTCCACCTTTTGGTAGGCCTTGAAGTACGCCGTAGCCGTGTTCGACTTGGGCGCGGTGGCGAGATAGAGCGTGGCCTCCACGATGGGATAAACCCCTTCCGGCAGCCCCACGTACTCGAACGCCTGCGCCGCCGCGTTCGCCACCACCAGCCCCATCGGATCGGCCAGCCCAATGTCCTCCCCCGCCAGGATGAGCAGCCGGCGCAGGATAAAGCGCGGACTCTCGCCCGCATAGAGCATCTTCGCCAGCCAGTACAGCGCCGCGTCCGGGTCCGAGCCGCGCACGGACTTGATGAAGGCGCTGATCGTGTCGTAGTGCGCATCGCCGTCCTTGTCGTACAGCACCGCGCGGCGCTGAATGGACTCCTGCGCGACCGCGAGCGTGACCCGGATCGCGCCAGCCTGCCCTGAGCCTGTCGAAGGGTCCGGCGGCGTGGTCTCCACCGCCAGTTCGAGGGCGTTGAGCGCGTTGCGCGCGTCGCCGCCTGCGATGTTGACCAGGTGCGTGAGCGCGTCGTCTTCGATCACCACGTCCAGCTTGCCGTAGCCGCGTTCCGGGTCGCCAACCGCGCGCAGGATCACGCGCCGGAGGTCTTCGTCCGTGAGCGCCTTGAGTTGAAAGATGCGAGAACGCGAGACGAGCGCGGAGATCACCTCGAAATAGGGGTTCTCGGTCGTCGCGCCGATCAACACAATCGTGCCGTCCTCGACGTGCGGCAGCAGCGCGTCCTGCTGCGCCTTGTTCCAGCGGTGCACCTCGTCCACGAACAGGATCGTGCGCGCGCCATGCAGCTTGCGCCGCTCCTTCGCCTCCGCGATCACCTTGCGCAGCTCGGGGATGCCTGCCAGCACCGCGCTGATCGTCACGAAGTGCGATTGCGTGCGGTTGGCGATGATCTGCGCCAGCGTCGTCTTGCCCGTCCCCGGCGGCCCCCACAGCAGGATCGAGGAAAAAAGCTTGTCGGCCTCGATGGCGCGGCGCAGCAGCCGCCCCGGCCCGACGATCGCCTCCTGCCCGACGAACTCGTCGAGCGTGCGCGGGCGCATCCGCGCCGCCAGCGGCGCCTCGGCCTTCATCCGCTGCTGCAAAGCCTGATCGAACAAGTCCATGCCGGAGAGTATAGCACGAGAACGGCCCACGTCATTGCGAGCGTAGCGAGGCGAGTCCTCGCAGGCGGGCTTCGCCCGCTTCGTGTTTTGCCGCCGCGAAGCGTCTAATCGCCAGGGGATGGGCCTGGGGGGAAGTCTATCCACCCTCCTTGCCAAATTAGGACTAAAACAATATCCTGCAACCCAGAGAAACCCGCTCTCTGAAGTCGCAGTATCCCCGCCGCTTCTGGAACGGTTTACTTAACAACTACAGTCGAGCGGGGCGGCCCTCGTGGTCCCCCCACAGAGATTCAGCCTCCCTCCCGCCTCTCCTGGGCTTTCGGCCCAAAAGAGGGGGCCGGTGGGTGAGGCAAGGAGGCGTCATGGCGCGCAAAACCATCCTGCTGGTCGAAGATAACCCGGACGACGAGGCGCTCACCCTGGGCGTTCTCAAAAAGAACAACATCCTCAACGAAGTCGTCGTCGCGCACGACGGCCTCGAAGCCTTAGACTACCTCTGGGGCCAGGGCGCGTACGCCGACCGGGATGTGCGCGACCAACCGCAAGTCGTCCTCCTGGACCTGAAACTGCCCAAAATGAGCGGCCTGGAAGTGTTGCAGCGCCTGCACGCCGACGAACGCACCAAACATCTGCCCATCATCATCCTCACCTCCTCCAGCGAGGAGCAGGACATCCTGCGCAGCTACGAGACCGGCGCGAACAGCTACCTCCACAAACCCGTGGATTTCCCCGAGTTCAGCGAAGCCGTGCGCCAGTTGGGCCTTTACTGGCTCCTCGTCAACGAATCCCCCTCCCGTTGATCGGGGGAACCCTGCCTGCGCGATCAACAATCCAAAAGTAGAAACCCGTCTTCTTCGAGAAAACGGACTTTGGGGGTCATATCCCCCCTTGCACAAGTTAAACTAAAGCCTTATCATTACAAACCATTTTCAAACTAATCCAAACCCCAGATGCCGTTCACCTGGTGTACTCTAACCAACATCTTGGGCCATCTGTGTTCAGGCGCTTGCGGCTAAGCCCGACTGCAATCAGGCGGCGAAGCGAAACCCCATCATCAGGGCAACACGGGACTCCTCATCACCTATTTGTCACAGGCATCTAAATGATAGAATCACAGACCACCAGCCGCACCTCCCCCAGCGCCAGGCAGTTGGGACGCCTGGCGGCCGTATGTGTGACCGTCTTGCCCGCCGCGCTCTTCGTCGTGCTGCTGGCCAACCTGCGCGCTTCGGGCGTCGCCCACGCAGCCGGGACGCTCACGGTCGCCATTTCGGCCGGGTACAACCTCGTCGTCGACTCGAACGTCCTGGCCCCCTCGACGTACGCCCCCTCGGCGGCGACGGTGGCCGGCACGTTCTGCAACACGGGCGACCAGCCCCTGGCCGACGTGCGGGCGTTCATCGGCGATTACGACCCCAACGGCGACAACAACCCGAGCGACAGCACGCCCGGCCTCTACCCGGCGCGGGACAGCGCAAACGCCGCTTTCATCGCCCAGCACCCGCACCTGGCGAACACGGGCGACTATGCCTTCACGCACATCGGCGGCAGCCTGGGGCTGGCCGACGCCCGCCGCTACATCGGGACCCTGAACCCCGGCGAGTGCCGGGCGCAGTACTGGCATTTCACCTATCCTCGCCGCAAGAACCCGGACAACACGGGCGATCAGCCCGTGTGGGGCGACGCCAACAACCCCAACGACGACTTGTGGCTGAACTTTGACGTGTGGGGCGCCTCGGCTCAGGGCAGCTCCGCCAACGCGCCGTGGAAGATGACCATGCGCAACGAAATCGCGGCCATGGCCAACAAGATCTACCCCAACGGCAGCACGTGGTTCAATACCAACACCTCCATCGTCAAGCCGGGCGACGTCATCACGTCCAACGGCGTCCGTTATGAACTGGGCGTGATCAACAAGGGGTTTGACAACGACGGCGACGGCAATTTTGACTACAACGCCTGGCTGCAACCCGTGGGCGACCCGAGTTACGACCCGAGCTGCTTCCGCCTGGTCCGCACCACTGGCGTGCTCACGGTGAGCCGCAGCGGCGGCCAGCCGCCGTTGATCATCACGTTTACCGATCAGCTTTATTTCACCAACTTGCCCCCGGATAACAACGGCACGATTGGGGATGTCTACTACACCTTCATCGCGCTCAACGGCCCCTGTTTCACCGGCTTGAGTCCCTATCAGGAGGCTGCTTCAGGCGCGGATAACGAGAAGTTCAGCGGCGATTACGGCACGCCGGGCGTGCCCCCGGTGCAAAGCTCCGCGCCGGAGGTGACGATTGACAAATACGGCAACGCCACGATCACGCCGGGCAGCGCGATCAATTATCAAATCCCCTTCACCAACACCGGGACTGCGGACGCCGGGCTGCCGCTGGTCAGCCTTGGGGGCGGCAGCACCTCGACCCCGTGGATGCCGGTGGTGATCAGCGACAGCATCCCTCCGGGGACGGTCTACGTCGCCGGGAGCGCGACGCACACTTTCACCAGCACGGGCGTCATCATCCTCTACTCGACGGATTACGGCGTGACCTGGACGAGCACGGAGCCTCCGGCCAGCCAGGTCACCACCCTCCAGTGGTGGCTGACCGACACCCTGAAGCCGGGCGACAGCGGCCGGGTGCTGTTCAACGCGACCGTCCCGGCCACGACGACGGCCACCTACATTGAAAACTGCGCCGGGGCCGGCTTCGGCGACAGCGCGGCGTTCGGCGGCGATTGCGTCACCACGCTGATCTCCGGCGCGAACAAGATCGGCGACACGGTCTGGAAGGACGACGACGGCGACGGTGTGCAGGACGCCGGGGAAAGCGGCCTGGCGAACATCTCCGTCGGCCTCTACCTGGACAAGAATGGGGACGGCCTCCTCGACAGCGGGGACGCTCTGGTGTTGACGACCACGACCGGCATCACCGGTTCCTACTCCTTCGACAATCTGCCGAACGGCAATTTCATCGTGCTCGTGGATACCGCCGACGCGGACCTGCCCCCCGGCTATGGCGCGACGACGCCGACCGTCGTCCCCGTGACCGGCCTGGGGACGACGCTTCCCAGCATCTACCTGAACGCCGACTTTGGCTTTGGCCCGGCATTGCAGTTGAGCAAAGCCGTCATCTCCAGCAATCCGGTCGCCGAATCGGGCTTTGTGACCTACTCGATCAGCCTGATCAACACGCTGCCCGGCGATGGCGCCGGCTCAACCGCCTGCCAGTACAAGGTCTGGGCGACGGTCGCTCACCCGGATAACACAAACATCCCGCCGGGCGGGAACTCCGCCAATGCCCAATGGTTGAATACCGGTAATGCGCTCAACGCCCTGGACGGCCTGTACGCGGCGACCAGCATGAACGACAACAGCGACCTCCTCGGCCTGAGCGGGTTCAACCTCGGCGCGCAGTCCGGCAAGATCACCAAAGTGGAAGCGCTGCTCTATTTGCAGGAACTGGTGAATCTCAAGGCCACCGACGCCTTGATCGTGCGGGTTTACATGACCGATACGCAGAGATCGGCGGATGCCTCTTACACCCTTACCGGCGATGTCACCGGTTACTTTACGCAGACGGCCGGCAGCCTATACGTGCTCAAAGCGGACGTGACAGGCGTCAATCCGGGCGGGGCGAATGGCTGGAGCTGGACGGACTTCGCCAGCAACGTCACCGAGATGCAGCTGGTGGGGAACAAAGGCGGCGGCGCAGGGGCCTCGGGCGATATCGGCCTCGACGCGGCGGCCTTCCTGGTCACGACCGACCAGCAGTGCGGCGGCCCGGAGAACACGATCTTCACCCTGCCGCTGACCGACACCTACGACGCGAACCGCCTGCAATTCGTCTCGGCCAGCCCGGCGCAGACGCTGACCGGCACGGGCGTGATCACCTGGGACGACCTCGGCCCGTTGTACCCGGGCCAGATCAAGAACGTCACGCTCGTCTTCAAGTCGCTCGATCCGGGGGCGGCTTCGATCACGACGACGAACTACGTCACGGCCAGCGGGGCGATCTTCAGCAGCGGCCGCCCGGTCAACAACGCCTCGGATACCGCCGTCGTCACCGTCACCCGCACGGCCAAGATCGGCGACTTCATCTGGCTCGACCTCGACGGCGACGGCGTGCAGGACGGCGGGAACGAAATCGGCCTGGCGGGCGTGACGGTGCGGCTGTGCACCGTGGGCGGCGGCGGGGCGTGCGGCACAGTCATCGCGACGACCACGACGGACGCGAACGGCCTGTATCTGTTCGAGGGCCTGGCCGACGGCTCGTACGTCGTCGAGGTGGACACGACGACCCTGCCGGGCACATCTTTCACCAACACGGGCGACCCGGACGGCACGACGAATAGCCGGACGACCGTGACCATCGCGGGCGCAACTGACGTTCTGACCGCCGACTTCGGTTATCAGCAGACGCTCAACACCATCTACGGCAACGTCTGGAACGACAACGACGGCGACGGGACACAGCAGAGCGGCGAAAACGGCTTCTCCGGCGTGAGCGTCGCGCTGGACGACTGCGGCGCGGACGCAATCTGCGGGAACGCGGACGACGGCGCGACCATCACTGTCACCACGGACGCGAACGGCAACTACTTCTTCGAGGATCTCCTCGACGGCAACTATCGGGTGCGCGTCATCACGACCACCCTGCCCGCCGGGGGAACGTGGACCCAGACGGTTGACCCCGACGCGACTCAGGACAGCCGCACGGGCGTGCTGTCCGTCTCCGGTGGGGTGATCGTCGGCCCAGAGAATTTTGCCTACACCCAGGCCGGCCTGCTCTCCATCGGGGATACAGTGTACGTGGACTGGGACGGCGACGGCGCGCAGGACGCCGGCGAGGAGGGCATCCCTAACGTCACGGTCTACCTCTACGAAGACGCCAACCAGAACGGCGTGATTGACGCGACGGACGCCCTGATCACGAGCACCACCACGAACGCCAGCGGCAACTACACCTTCAATAACCTGGCGGGGAGCGCGTCCGGCATCGGCTATCTGGTCGTGGTGAACACCGGCGACCCGGACCTGCCGGCCGGCTACCTCGAGACCGCCGACCCAAGCGAGACCGGCGTGTGCGCGACGTGCGACAGCCTGGCCGCAGTGACTTTGACGACCTCATCCGTCAACACCGTTGACTTCGGCTACCATCCCACGGGCGGCGGCTCCATCGGCGATTTCGTCTGGAAGGACGTTGACCACGACGGCATTCAGGACCCAGGCGAGCCGGGCATCGCCAACGTCACGCTCCGGTTGTACGAGGATACGAACGGCGACGGCGTCTTTGACCCGGCGGTGGACGCGGTCATCTCGACGACGACGACGGACGCGAACGGCAACTACGAGTTCACGAACCTGCCCTACGGCCCGGACCGTTACTACTGGGTCACGGTGGACATCACCGACACGGACATCCCGACGGATACCTACGGCAACCCCTACGTGTTGAGCACCAACAACAACCCACTGTTGGTCCACCTGACGAGCAGCGACCCGTATCTCGACGCGGACTTCGGCTTCACGGCGGGCGGGACGATCGGCGACCTGGTCTGGCGCGACGACAACCGGGACGGCGACCCCGCGGGCGAGCCGGGGCTGGGCGGCGTCCCCGTCTCGCTGTATATTGACGTGGACAACGACGGCGTGTATTCCCCCGGCGATACGCTCGTCGCCACCACGACGACCAACGCCAGCGGCTACTACTCCTTCACCAGCCTGTCTGCGTACACGTACGTCGTCACAATTGACGCGACGGGCTATCCCACCGTCACGTACGACCTCAACGGCGCGACGGACGGGCAGGCTCAGGTCGGTCTGCGGCCCGGCATGATTTTCCTGGGCGCGGACTTCGGCCTGCAGGATGACCGCGGCGGGATTGGCGATCGGCTGTGGGTTGACCTGGACGGCGACGACGTCTACAGCATCGCAGAGCCGGGGCTGCCCGGGATCGTCATCACCCTGACGAGCAGCACGGGCGCGGTCATCACGACGACGACGGATAACGACGGCTATTACCTCTTCCCCCACCTGGATAGCGGCGTATACACCGTCACCTACAGCGCGGCGACCATCCCGGCCGGGCTGACGCAGTCCTTTGAAGGCGACGGCACGCTCACCCAGCAGATCGTCGTCAACCTGGCCTCGGGTCAGGTCAACCTCACGGCTGACTTTGCCTATGTCCCCAATTTGAACGTCGCCAAGTCTTCCATCGGAAGCAACAACCCGCTCAATCGCGGGGACACGCTGACGTATACGGTGGTGGTCTCCAACCCCAGCGCCATCAAAGTCACCAACGCCGCCCTCTCCGATACTACGCCGGCGAACACCACGTTTGTGCCAGGGAGCATCGTCATCGCCCCGGCCAGCGCGGGCGTCGCGGGCGCGCCGCCGACGCTCGTCAACCCGCTGACGATCTCGGCGAATTCCCTGGTCACCGTCACGTTCAAAGTGACGGTCGCAAGCAGCGTCCCGGCCAGCGTCGGAGCGATCACGAACACGGTTGGCCTCACCACGCCGTTCATCAACCGCACGGCGACGGCGACCAACCCGCTGGGTCTGGCCGATTTGAGCCTGACCAAGAATGTGAGCTCGGCCAGCGTCGGCGCAGGCAGCCCGGTTTCCTTCACGATCGCCGTCAACAACGCCGGGCCGCAGGCCGCGACCGGCGTGACGGTGAGCGACACCCTGCCGGCCGGGCTGACCTACGTTTCGTCAAGCGCGACGCAAGGCGCTTACGACTCCGCGACGAAACTATGGACCGTGGGGACGCTGAACAACGGCGGCGCGGCGACTTTGACGCTCACCGCCACGGTCGGCGCGGCGGGGACTTACACCAACACGACCGAGGTGCGCAGCGTCAGCCAGTTCGATCCGGACTCGACGCCGAACAACGGCAACCCGGCGGAAGACGACCAGGATAATGCTGTCGTGACGAGCACCTCAGCCACGCCTCAGCCGGGCGTTGATCTGGACAAGGCGCTGGTGAGCAGCAACCCCGCGCACCTCACCGAGTTGGTGACGTACACGATCCGCCTCACCAACACGGGCAACACGACGCTCGTCAACCTCCCGTTGACCGACACGTTCGACATCCCATATCTGACCTTTGCCCGCGCCGCGCCCGCGCCCGACGCGGTCAACCCGAACGCTACGGCGACCACCGGGCAGCTCGTCTGGAATGACCTGACCAACACCTTCGGGGACCTGCCGCCGGGCGGCGTCGTCCAGGTCAGCGTGGTCATGACGGCTACGGGCATCACCCCGCTGGGGACCGACGCCCTCAACCGGGCGGTGACGGCCAACGTCCTCGACAACACCGGCCGCACGCCCCCGGGCGGCGGCGACAGCGACCAGGTCCCGGTCACCATCCTGCCGAACATCTCGCTCAGCAAGGCCGTGTTCGCGCCCGGCCCCTTCGTCGTGGGCGACGAGATCACGTTCACCATCCAGATCACGAACGAAGGCTCGACGACCCTCGTCGTCCTGCCGCTCGCCGACGCCTACGACCCGGCCTACCTGAGCTTCAAGCGCGCGATCCCGGTTCACAACATCGCTACGCCGGGGACGATCACCTGGAACGACCTGACGACCAGCCTGGGCGACCTGCCGCCCAAGGGCAGCGTGAGCGTGCTGGTCGTCTTCGACGCCGTCGCGCCCGTGACCGCCACG
>Ga0209342_10006230_pt1 | contig 12137 bp, 16 predicted proteins | sample RifCSP16_2_FD_184023 | JGI IMG/M metagenome (GOLD analysis project Ga0209342, IMG submission 184023) | Soil microbial communities from Rifle, Colorado - Rifle CSP2_sed 16_2 (SPAdes) (version 2) | ecosystem: Environmental > Terrestrial > Deep subsurface > Rock core/Sediment | place: Rifle... | reverse complement strand
TCGAGCACCTCGACCACCACGCCCTCGCGCCGTCCGCGCTGATCGACGCCGGTAATGCGCGCCATCGCGCGGTCGCCGTGCATCAGCTGTCGCATTTCAGCGGGGGAAAGAAACAGGTCCTCGCCCTCGTCGTCGGGGATCAGGAAACCGAAACCGTCCGGGTGGCCGCTGACGCGCCCTGACACCATATCCATCTTGTGCGCGAGTCCATACAGGCCGCGGCGGTTTTTCAGTATTTGACCGTCGCGCTCCATCGCGCGCAAGCGGCGGCTGAACGCGTCTTCGTCGCGCTCGCCATGCGCGCCCAGCGTGTCCGCCAGAGTTCGGAATGGCATGGGCTCGTTGCGCTCGGTCAACAGCGCGAGAACGGCCTCGCGGCTCGGGATGGGATGTTCGTATTTCTGTTTCTCCCGCTCCGCCATGGGGTCTCGAAACGGTTTTTTGGGTTTTCGCGTTGACATGAAATTTATCTATCGGTAGAGTGCGCCGTCCTGCCGGGTCCCGTATAATTCACGGACTGCATGCCGAGGTGGCGGAATTGGTAGACGCGCTAGATTCAGGTTCTAGTGGGGAAACTCGTGGAGGTTCAAGTCCTCTCCTCGGTACCACATTTATCAACCCTTAAAGAGTTTCCGGCTGTCAGACGGAGCAACCCGGCATAATTCCCGGCAAGCTCCGCCTCCAGGCGGCCTTCCTCCGCTATCAGCTTAACGTCCCCGACCAGGTGTTTAATCTGGGTTCTAGCGCGGGCAACGTCGCGCAGGGTAACAGTTTCAAGGTCGTCGATCATCTGTTTAAACCGCTCGACCGCGCGGGGGAGAATATGCCCCAGATTATCCAGCTTGCGGGTGTCCACGTTCAACGCCTTCAACAGACTGTCGCGCTCGGTTTCCAGCTTTTCGAGTTCCGTCTTTGTGCTGGCCGTGACGATTCCGGCCTTGATCGCGGTCAAAATGTTCTGAATCTCCGTCTCCACCTTCGCCAGCTTCTTCTTGATTGGCCCTAAATCCGTCGCCTTTCTCTTTTGCTCGACCAGTCGCCGGGAAACTTCCTGCTTGAACAGCTTGATGTATTCAGGCGTGAACAGGTCGTGCTTTATCCCTTCTAACAGCTTTTCCTCGACCACACGACGAGGCACGCGCAGCTCGTTCGCGCAAACAGACGGCCCGCTATCGCGATGCGCGGCGCAACCGTAGGAATGTTCGTTCACCATGACGTAATTCGCGCCGCAGGTTCCGCACTTGAGAAGGCCCGAAAACAGATACTTTGGTCCCCTCCCCGTTCTCGCGCTTTGGCTGATTTTTTCGCGCTGGAAGGTGCTTCGCTGGCGCTGCGCTTTCAGCCTTGTTTGTACCTTCTCCCAAAGCTCCGGGGGGACAATCCGCAACTCTGGCGCTTCCTGCACGATCCATTCATTTCCCGGCCTCGGGGAGTGCTTGCGCGCCTTGGTATCGGGGTCAATCTGTCTTCGTGTCCGGTTCCAGATATAGGTTCCGTTGTAAAGTGGATTTATCAAAATCCCGAATCCGCGCTTTTGATCGCCATAGATCGCGCTCGCGGACCAGCCGCGACATTTTCTTGTCTTGCGGTTCCACCCCGCCCCCGGTGGAGGGACTTTGTTCTTGTTTAACTCCTCGGCAATCCGACGCGGTGAGTATCCATCTGCAAACCGTTGGAAAATCCGTCTCACGATCTCCGCTTGTTCGGGGTTTATCTCGCGCCGCACGGCGATCACCAAGGGCCGCCCCAAGTGGTCCCTTCGGGTAGCGTCCTCAATCGGAACGTGACGGTATCCATAAGATTTCCCGCCTGCGTTGTTCCCCTGCATCGCCTGTCCCGTAAGTCCTCGGTGAGTACGTTTGGCAATCTCCCTCCGGGCTTCTTCGTTGATCGCGCCTCTGATGGACAGCAGCAACCCGAAGCCTTCGGATAATGTATTGACGCCATCGTTAACGCCCCGAATATGAACTTGCTGGTACTCCAGCCGTTTAACGGCCTTCCATTGTTCTTCTTGATCTCTCCAAAGACGGGAAACTTCATCCACCACGATCACGTCAAACTCTTTCCGTTTTGCCGCTTCCAGCAGGGCTTGATAACCGGGGCGATTGATTTTCGCGCCGGACAGGGCTTCGTCCGTGTACTTATGGATGATCTGCCAGTCTTCGCGCTCTGCTAACCGCAGGCAGTTTCTAAACTGATCCTCGATGGAGGCTTCCCGCTGCTTGTCGCTGCTGTATCTCGCATAAAGGGCGGCTCTCATGTGCGGTCCTCCACGTGTTCAAACTTGTTCAAGACTTCCAGTTCCCGGCCCAAAGCCTCCAGATTCACCTTTTCTTGGGTAACGGTGTTTTTCTTGAGGCTGACGACATACCAAGGGCGTTTTCCGTGAAGGATTCGCCCGCGTATGGACTTGAGGCACTCCCCCCGCTTCGCCAGGGCGCGGTTGATGCGACCGATTAAGGCGCGTTTGCTGACCGGAAGCGTTTTCATGGCGGTTTCCTCGTTTAGCATTTGCCTATTATGCGCGTATGGGTGTACGTGTCAATGTGTTTTTATGATTTATATCCTCCGGTGAATGGGTGGAACGTTCACGATAACGACAATATGAAATTATGGGGGGTAGGGGGGTGTCTGCCTGCTCGGGTCTTTTGGGTAAGCCATCCGGGTTCTCAAGGTTGATAGATTCGGATAAGTCTTTGATTGGCTCGACTATTCACAAACACGCCCAAGTCGTGACCTCGGTTCGAGCGGTGCTAATGACGTGCCAGGTTAACGCGGGGGTACAGATATGGAGATTTCAGCAGCGTGTGGGTGAGAGGGAATAACGTCTATTCCTCCTGTTCTCTTGCCTTTGCTTCATGGGCCTTGGCTACCAGTTTGCCGGTTTCCATAGCTTCATGGATTAGCTCATGGCGGCGTATCTCCTCTAATGCTGACTCCAAATTACCTGTATTGATTTGATCGGGTGGTGTACCGCGCAGAAGCAATAAGGCTATGGCGGCTTCCCTTAGCTCTTTGTCCGTAAGTTTCATGGTGTCCTCAATGGGTCGTCGGTTCCGGATTCATTTCGAGTAAGTCTTGGTTGTCTTGTTCCTTCTCTGACTTGGCCTCTAGCAGGGGGGCCAGCGTAAGGCCTTTACGGGCGGCGATACGGGCGACGTATTCTTCCTCGGTGATGTCACCCACCATGAGACAGGCTAAATCCTCGCTGTAGAGTTTGGTCAGTTCTGCCTTGGCTTCCTGATCGGTCCGGGTTGGGGCCGTGACGGTCAGGGCGGCGGAGATTTCCGAAGGAATCAACTTGCCGCAAATCTGGAAAAATGCGCTTGGGTTGTCCTGGGCAAATTTCTCCAAGCCTTCCGGGCCTATTTTCTCTAGCGTCCCTTCCAGCATTTCCTTGAAGCTCCGGGTCAGCCTGTTAGGCGTTCCGGGGCGTCGGCCTTGGGGGTTCCCTGACTGTCCTTTCTTAAATGCCATATCGTTGTTTCCCGTTGTTCTCTACAGTTTATCGGGCCAGTCCCATCCTTCGAATCCTGATCGCGGCAGCTTCCGTGGATGTCTCTGATAGGTTGCGCTTGCGGATTTCACGATCTGCCAAAGCCTCGGGCGACTGCTGTTCGCCTTTTTGCTTTAGCTGAATCTTGGGAATTTTTCGTGAGGTTTCCGGTTGCGTAGCCTTAAAAGCCTGATACAGGACTTTGACCTGACGATGATCGTATATCCCGGCGATTTCCTGATCGGTGAAGCCTTGGGCGTGCAGGTATCCCTTCAACGCCTGCTTCTCCCGATTACGGACGGTTTCGTTCTTCCATTCGGGAATGACTTTAATCATCCGGTTGTGTTCGCGTTGTATGAGCTTTTGTACGTGTCCGGTCAACAAGGTCTGTTCTTCAGCGGTGACCTGCTGATTCGCCTGTCGGATGGCATCGGCGCGGGCTTGCAGGGCTGAACGTTGTTCGATGAATTCCTGACGGCGGGCGGCAAACTCGCCGGGGTTCATTTGTTGGAGTTTTTGCCAGTCAATACTATTAACCACGGCGTCGAACTGTTGCGCCTCCCTTTGCCATGCGGTAGCGGCCTCGGTAATGTCTTTCCGGTACGGATGGGCTTGGGGTTGCGGCAGGGGTTCATCCGGCTCGTCATGCTGCTCTGTTGCCGTCTCCGGTTCGGCCTGCTTGGGTTTCAAAAGGTCTTTGATCTCGTCCGCCGCTTGGTCGAGGCTCAGTTCTTTGGACGGGGCTTCTTCCTTCTCTGACTCTGACCCATCAGGCAAGTTTATATACCGCTCAACGTCTTTGTTAGTGATTTCCTCGTTGCCGGGATTGATGTCGAATTTGATCTTCGCGGCGGCTTGGTCAACGGTCAACCCTTGTTCTTTTTTGTTTTCGCTCATGGTGCCTCCTTTGCGTTTGACACGTTTGAATCAGATGAATCATCGCGCGGCGATAGTCCAAGGATATGACGCAAGTCCTCGCGCGCCTGTAACGCGTTACGTTGGCGGCTGATGTTAAGAATTTCACCCGATTGAAACGGTGTGACTTCCTCGGTGGAGGTCGGCAAATCGTTAACTACAATTTCAAGTAACCCGCGCTTCATGTTCCAGTCCTCAACTCTGAATCTAATTCTTTCACGGCGTCCGGCGGTTGTGTTGCTGCACTCGCCTGAATCGTCGCCGCGATAACTGCCTCACGCAGTACCTTCCAGTTTCCGATTTGAGGGCCGATGCGGTGGGCCTCGTAGAGCGCCCGCGACAAGGGGAGCATATCGGGATGTTTCTTGATGTTGCAGGCCCGCCGGACTCGGACGGAAAAATCTTTCCAGCCTTTCGGGGCGGTGGGCTTTCCGCTCAAAGTCCAAGCCTCATACAAAAAACGATTGCGTTTCTTGAGCAGATAAACGGTCCGTAACTGTCGGCTCTTTGATCCGCGTTTCTTCAGTCCCAGAAGAACGTCCAGGCTTTCCCCGGTTTGAAGGTGCGTCAGGATCGCGGACTGATACCACTGGATAACCTCCGGCGGGGGCATGGTTCCGGTTTCGGCGGCTTCGACCGCGAGACTGAAAAGGATTAAGGGGTCTTTATTCATTGGACGATCCCCTTCTCGAATGACTCAATGCAGGACATGAACAAAAAGGGATCGTAAGAGGCGCGGGGGATGATTAGTTCTCCCGTCTCGCCGGTCCTCAGTCCTACCGTGACAATGACGTGCAGGGGGTCGGACTCGTCATCGGTCACAAACGCCCGTTTGACGGTGGGGTTCTTCTCGAACAAGGCTAGGACTTTCTTTCGGCGGTCCTCGATCCTGACAAGTTCCATGATCTGCACCTTGTGCGCTCGTAAGCCCTCCATGATGTCGGCTGGCAGGGGTTCCGGCCCAGACAGCTTCAGGCGGTCGCCCTCAAGGGTGACGGTGGCCCCGTGTTCCTTGGCTAAGCGGAGATAGTCGGTGGGTGTCATACTTCTTCCCCCCACCCTTGGCCACCTTGGGCACCTTGGGCACCTTCGGGAAAATGACCCCCTTCGCTACTTAATGAAGTGGTGTTTTCCTCGGGAAATTCTCGAAGGTGTCCACCACTATCGAAGGTGTCCACGTTATTATGTATAGGGCGGTTGCTGGCCATGTTGGCCACCTTGGGCAAGGCCCATTCCCATCCGCCGTCAAAGCGGGTCTTAACGGGTTTTATGCCTAGCTCGTCCTTGGCGCGTCGGACGGTGCGCCACTTGTGGCCGTCCTTCTTTGCTTGGGCTTCAACGTCAGTCCGTGCCATCGGTCCGTCCTTCAGTGCATCCCGTAGCCATTCCTTCGCCTCGCCCCGTTCGCTCATGTCCTCCGGGTCCAAGGGGACGTTGAGCGCCTCGATAGCGGTGACGGTGACGACATCCGGCAGCCAGCTTATGCGCGATGTCTCAATGTCATTCCCGATAATGTGAGACTGGATATTAAAAGCAAGTCCGGTACTGTCCGGGGCCAGGTTGTTCTTCATGGGCAGGAAAAGCCGTTTTGTCGGGTCGTCCTTGTCTTTACAGACAACGTGCGCGGCTCGGGCGGCCTGTACGAACGCATAGCTACCCGTAACCCGCGCCATCGGGTCGCCCAGATTGCTTTTGTTGAAATGCGAAACGCAGACGATGGCGCTTTGATGCTTCTCGGCCAGTTTTTGCAGGGGGGACAAGAGTGCCCGCACTTCGGCGGTTTTGTGGGAATCGGTTTCCCCAAGATAGGCCGTAATGGGGTCAATCACTATGAGGGTGACGTTGCCGATTTTCTGAATAAGGTCATCCAAGCGGGGAAGGTCAACGCTCAAATTGAAACTGCGCTCGAACGTCTGCCCCTGCGCGTCTAGCTGCCTGATCGCATCCAGAATGAAAACCTTGTCGAGGTCAGCCCCGGCGGCTTCTAATCGTGGGCGTATCGTATCGGCGGCGTCGTCCTCGGCGGACAGGAAGATGACGTTTCCCACGTCGCAGACGGTACGATCCACCGGCCACAATCCCCCGGTGGTGGTGATTGCCGCCATTGAACAAGTCAGTTGTGATTTTCCTAAGCCCGGATGTCCGGCGACAACGATGACTTTGCCCCGAGCAATCCGGCCATGCCACAACCAATTAACGGGCTTTGCTTCAATCTCTGAAGCTTTCCTGTAAACGGCCTCGGATAAACTAACTCTTACGTTATTTGTCTTATTCGGTTTATGAGACTTCACCGCATACCGTCCGCTGTCTCGTAAGGCGGCTTCGTAGGCATCGGCCTGTTCGCGCTCGATACGCGCGAGGGTTTCCGGGTCAAGATCGCTCATGCGGCCTCCCGGTGGCGGACTGCCACTTTTGGGGAAGTCGTCGGCTGACTTTTATTTTTTTCCGGCGTGCTGTATCCTAGCAGTCGCAGATAAACGGAAACGTGCTGCATCCGGCATGCCCGCCGGTAGCGGTTGAAGTAAGTTCTCATTTTTAGATTGTCCTTTCATGTTGATCTTTGCCCGCCGGTTCGCGCCGTGCGGGCTTTTTATTTCTTCGGGTAGTGCGTCAGCAACAACCAACTCCGCGAGCAATCGCGTGAGTTCGGCTAACGCTGGATTAAGCGGTGGTTTCACGCCGCTTGTACTTGCGACTCCTTCGAGGCGATCCATTTCAAGAGAGCGCCGTGCGCCACGAACAGACGCCGCCCTACCCGAAATGAGCGGAGATCGCCTGAATTAATCTCTTTACGGACAGTAGGACGGGAAAGTCTGGTGATGCCGCAGACTTCCTCGATGGAATGAACTAGGTTGGAAACATCCGGGGGTTGCTTCTTCATTTCCGCTGACTCCTTTGTTAGGGGCGTCGCGGAAACGCAAAAAAGGCGTGTGCCGCTGACGCCCGTTGATCTGGGTGTCGGCAGCTCCACGCCTTTCGGTAGTGTTGCTGTTGTTTAGGTTCGGATGTCTTGGAAAAGCGCCTTGGGTCTTCGTCTGGAAACTTGCGCCTTTTGGGTAGCCAGTACCAGAACCTTCGGTAGCGGTTCTTCGACTCTCAGCCCGTCGGCCTCGAACATAAACTTTGTCTTTACTCCCCTCCCCCCGTCAGGAGTAAGGGTTACAACTATTAACGATAGTTTCACAACACTTAATAATCGTCAAGCCTTGAGTTTTATCCGGATGGTTGCGGTTGATAAATCTCGAACCGAGTCCTCGGTACCATCTCAATTCCGGGACTCCCTGTCCCGCGCAACAGATAATACCAGCAAGTCTCCGAACGGGAATCCTTATTCAAAGGGATGCCGCAGGATGATGGTGTCGTCGCGCTCGGCGCCGGTGGAGATGAGGTCGATGCGCGCCTCGGTGAGTTCCTCGATTTTCTTCAGATACTTCTGCGCATTGACCGGCAGCTTGTCGAAGCTGCGCACGCCCAGCGTGGATTCCTTCCAGCCCGGCAGTTCCTCGTAAACCGGCTCGCACATGGACAGTGCATCCGCGCCGCTCGGCGGCGTGGTCCGCAGCTTGCCTTCATAGCGGTAAGCGGTGCACACGCGGATGGCGTCGAGTCCATCGAGCACGTCGAGCTTGGTCACGCACAGGCCCGTCACGCCGTTCAGCTGATTCGAGCGGCGCATGATCACGGCGTCGTACCAGCCGCAGCGGCGCTTGCGCCCCGTGGTCGAGCCGAATTCCTTGCCGCGTTCGCCCAGGCGGTCACCGATGCCATCGTTGAGCTCGGTCGGGAACGGCCCCGCGCCGACGCGCGTGGTATAGGCCTTGGTGATGCCCAGGACGTATTCGAGCCGTCCCGGCCCGACGCCGCTGCCGGTGGCGGCGGCGCCGGCGCAGGTATTGGAGGACGTGACATAAGGATAGGTGCCGTGGTCGATGTCGAGCAACGCGCCCTGCGCGCCCTCGAACATCACGCGCTTGCCTTCGCGCCCGTACTGATGCAGCAGCTCGGGGATATCCGCCACCATGGGACGCAGTCGCTCGACAAGCCCGAGGCATTCGTCCAGCGTCTTCTGGAAATCGACGGTGTCGCACTGGAAATAATTCTTGAGCGCGTAGTTGTGATAGTCCATCACGCTCCTGAGCTTTTCGCCGAAGGTCTTGGTGTCCATCATGTCACCCACGCGCAGGCCGCGGCGCGCAACCTTGTCCTCGTAGGCCGGACCGATGCCGCGCCCGGTGGTGCCGATCGCGGCCTTGCCGCGCGCCTTCTCGCGCGCATGATCCAGCGCCGCGTGATGCGGCAGGATCAGCGGGCAGGATTCGCTTACGCGCAGTCGCTGCATGGCGTCCACGCCGCCGCGGCGCAGTTCCTCGATCTCCTCGAACAGCGCGGCCACCGACAGCACCACGCCGTTGCCGATCAGGCACATCACGCCGTCGCGCAGCACGCCCGACGGGATCAGATGCAGCACCGTCTTCTTGCCGTTGATGACAAGCGTGTGCCCGGCATTATGTCCGCCCTGGAAGCGCACCACCGCGTGCGCGCGGTCGGTGAGCAGATCGACGATTTTCCCCTTGCCTTCGTCACCCCACTGGGTGCCGACCACCACCACATTCTTTGCCATGTCAGATCTCTATATGATTTTTGAAACCGCAGATAAACGCGGATGAACGCAGATCAAGAAACATTGCCTGTTGCGTGAGTTGTTTTTCTATATCTGCGTTTATCTGCGTCCATCTGCGGTTCCAGCAGTTTTTAAATTTTTTCTATCACCCAACGGCCGTTTTTGTTGACGAGTTCCCGATCGCAGCCGAAATCGGCCGCTGACGACTTGTCTCCCGCGAGACGCATCACCACGCGCCGGCCTTCGGCGCGCAGCCGCGTCACCTCCGCCTGCAACGTCGCGTCACCGCCATCCGGCGCGAGAATCCCGGCCAGCGCCGCGGTTGGCGTGGCCGTGAGCCGCAGCCATTGTCGCAAGTCCGCGCCGAACCCGGTGGCGGCGCGTTCGCGCCCGAACGTGCGCCCGATGCCGTCATATCGTCCGCCGCGGGCAATCGCGCGCCCATGTCCCGGCACAAACGCCGAAAACACCACGCCGGTGTAGTAGCGATAACCGGAGAGTTCCGCGAGATCGAAATAGAATGCCGGCGCGCCCGGCCGCTGCATCGCCAGGTTGACCGCCGCCTCCAGCTCATCCAGCGCGCGGATGACCTGCTGCGGGGCGTCGCGCAGCTGTTCGCGGGCGCGCGCCGGCACCTCCCGCCCGCCGCAAAGATCCAGCAAACCGGCGATCATGCGCTTCGGCGCGGCGACGGCGTCGCTGCCGGCGAGCAGCGCCTCGACTTCGTTGCGCGCCTTGCGCTGCAGCGCATCGAACAAATCCTTCTCCCGCTCCGCGCCCAGGCTCGCCTGCGCCGCCAGGCCGCGAAACACCCCGACATGGCCCAGATCGATATGCGCCTCGCGAATATCCGCGAGCCGTAACGCCGCGATCATCAGGCTGAGGACTTCGGCGTCGGCCTGCGGGCCGGCGTAGCCGAACAGCTCCGCGCCGAACTGCAAGGGTTCGCGCGATCCGCCGAACTCGTCCGGACGGGTGCGCAGCACCGAACCGGCGTAGCACAGGCGGACGGGAGCGCTGCGCTTGAGATAGTGCGCGTCGATGCGCGCCGCCTGCGGCGTCATGTCCGGGCGCATGCCCATGAGACGCCCGGTCAGCTGGTCCGTGACCTTGAACGTCTGGAGATCGAATTCGCTGCCGGCGCCGACCAGCAGCGATTCCAGGTACTCGATGAGCGGCGGCATCACCAGCTCGTAGCCCCAGCCCTCGAACAGGTCGAGCAGGCCCCGGCGCAGAATCTCCGCGCGCCGGGCTTCGGCGGGCAGGATTTCTTCCACGCCTTCGGGCAGCAGCCAGCGGTCTTTCGTTGACATGTGAGTGATGTTGGAACAGGAAATGCTTTATGTTAACGGTTGACGACGTACAGCAAAACCACGCCGATTAACATGCTGGTCAGGCCCACGAAGCGCATTTGCGAGTCACTCAAATGGTGAATGGCCGCCAGGGCCTTGCGCAGTCCGTCCGGGCTGAGAAAGGGGAATACGCCCTCCAGTATCAGCAGCAATGCCAGCGCGATCCACAGCTCATGCCACATAGCCCGCCCCGCACAAGAATGCTTACCGGCCCGGTTTCTTCATATATTTGAAAAAGTCCGCGCTTGGGTCGAGGATCAATATGTCTTCCTTCGACTTGAAGCTTTCCTTGTAAGCGCCGAGACTGCGATACAACGAATAAAATTCCGGCGCGCGCCCGTAGGCCGCGGCATACAGCGCCGTCGCCTTGGCATCGCCTTCACCGCGAACCCGCTCGGCCTTGCCGTAGGCTTCGGCCAGGAGTATCTCGCGCTGGCGCTCGGAATTGGCGCGGATCTTCTCCGCCGCCTCCGCGCCCTGCGCGCGCAATTCGTTCGCGATTCGCGAGCGTTCCGCCTTCATGCGCTGATACACCGAAAGGCTGACTTCGTCCGGCAGGTCCACGCGCTGGATGCGCACGTCCACCACCACGATGCCGAATTTGCGCGCCTCGCGGTCGGTGTTTTCGGTCAGTATCTCCATGATCTTATGGCGGTCGGCGGAAATGACCTTCTGCACCTCGCGCTTGCCGAATTCATCGCGCAAACCGCTGTTGACGACCTGCTCCAGGCGCCGCCGGGCGTCCAGTTCCTGGCCACCGACCGTAAGATAATACTTGAGCGCATCTTCGATGCGCCATTTGACGAAGGAATCCACCACCACGTACTTCTTTTCCTTGGTGAGGAACGGCTGCGGCTCCGCGTCCAGGGTCAGTATGCGCGAATCGAAATAGCGCGCCTCGTCGAGGAACGGTGTCTTGAAGTGTATTCCGGGGGCGTCGTCATAACGCAACACTTGCCCGAAACGGACGATGATAACTTTTTCACGCTCGTCCACCATATAAACGGTGGACTTCACCGTGATCAATACCAGCAGAATGATGCCTAGCAGCGCGAATAGCTTGGACTGGTTCATGGCGCCCCCCGTAAGCGAAGACCGGCGCGTCCGCGGCTGTCGGTGCTGCCTTTCGTCGCCGCGTCCGCCTCGGTGAGCGGCGGGACATACGGCACCGCCCCGGCCGTCTCGCCCATCGGCACGAGCTTGTCGAGCGGCAGGTAGATCAGGTTGTTGCCGGCCTTCTGGTCTATGAAAATCGTGGTGGTGCTGGACAGCACCTGCTCCATGGTCTCGAGGTACAGGCGTTCGCGCGTGACCGCGGGCGCCTTCACGTATTCATTGGCGATCTGGCTGAACCGGCGCGCATCGCCGTCGGCGCGCGCGATCACGCTCGCCTTGTAGCCCTCGGCCTCCTGCATCAGGCGCGCGGCGCCGCCGCGGGCACGCGGGATCACGTCGTTGGCATAAGCCTCGGCCTCGTTGATCAGGCGCTGTTCGTCCTCGCGCGCCTTCACGGCGTCGTCGAAGGCGGGCTTGACCTCGTCCGGCGGTTGCGCCTTCTGGGTTTCGACCGTCACGATCTGCACACCCATCTTGTAACGGTCCAGAATCTGTTGCAACAGTTCGCGCGCGCTGCGCGACACCTGATCGCGCCCTTCCGTCAGCGCGAAATCGAGCGTGCTCTTGCCAACGACTTCCCGCACCGCCGATTCGGTGGCCTGGGCGATGGTGGTTTCCGGATCGCGGAGATTAAACA
>Ga0209342_10006229_pt1 | contig 12138 bp, 10 predicted proteins | sample RifCSP16_2_FD_184023 | JGI IMG/M metagenome (GOLD analysis project Ga0209342, IMG submission 184023) | Soil microbial communities from Rifle, Colorado - Rifle CSP2_sed 16_2 (SPAdes) (version 2) | ecosystem: Environmental > Terrestrial > Deep subsurface > Rock core/Sediment | place: Rifle... | reverse complement strand
ACACAATCCTCGACCTCGAAGAACTGCGGGCCTTTGCACGACAACGTCTCGCTCCCTACAAGCTGCCGCGCGAGCTCCTCGTCCTCGACGATCTCCCGCACAACGCCCTCGGCAAGGTCGTCAAACCCCGCCTCAGAGAGCTGTTCGCCTCGGCCACAACACAGCAGTTATGAGCCCCATCGAAAGGCCTGTGCTCGTAGGCCCCCAAGGCAACTGAACGACACAGATCGCAGGATCCACACCCGCCCCCGGTCCGGCCCGATCCCCGCCCCCGGCCGCCTTGGCTTCGGCGATCCGGCCGACCGGGCCGCACCGATCCGACCCGCCCATTGGGCTCGAACCGCGCCGACGACCGAGGACCTGATCGACCAGCTGGACAATGCACCCATCAAACCGCGGACCCGCCTCGCGGCCGGGACTCAGCCCGGCCGCGAGGTGATCGGTCGGCAGGTCCTGTGCGGGTCAGACGCGGCCGGGCGGGACCGGGATCACCGGGCACTCGAACTGACGCACCACCGTGTCGGCGGTGACGAAACCGCCGCTGATGGCGGCCTGGACCTCGTCGGCGGAGTCGATGTCTCCGCTGCCGTTGGAATCGACCGCCGCAACGGCAGCTTGGTAGTCGCTGAACGTCAGCGCATGCACCATCCACCGTCCACCGCTATATCCGCGGTCGCCGGGGGCGGCGGTTGCCACGTTCGGCTGCCCGCCGATGTCATAGATCGTGTCGAAGCTGTGCACCGGAGCGCCGGTTCCGGACAGGTCGGTCGGCGTTCCCACCGTCCGGTACAGCTCACCGTCGACGTAAAACGCCGGCCCCGTTACCCCGCCCGCACCGTTGCCGGCGGCAAATGCGGCTCCGGGCACGAGGAAGAGAGCTGCTCCCAGCAAGGTGAGAACGATCGTGGGTCTTCGCATGATGCCTCCTTCGATCCTGGCCCCGCCGGTCGGGACCTATCAGGCAAGATATCGAGTACTTCTTTCGGATCCATGAACGGGAGCGGAAATCGGGCGAAACAGTCGCGGTGACCCATCGACTCGGTATGACCTGTTCGAGGACGTGATGGGTCTCTCGACCCATTTGGCGTGTTTCCCCCGCTGTTAAGGATCCTTTAGGCCTCCCTTATCACTCAATGTGGCATGGTTGACACCGCACAGTGGTCAGAATGCCGAGCGAAGGAGAGATTCCGATGAGACAGCCCACCCAGAGTGTCGGTCCGGTATGGGGAGGTCGAGCATGAAGGGACGTTCACTCGTTCTCGTTCTGGCAATCGTCATCGGATCGCTTGCCATCCCCGCGGCTGCCTCGGCCAACACAACGCAGGCCATCGCCGATACCGGCGGCATGCACCTCGTGCTGCTGGGCTCCACCGTTGAGGTCGACGTAACGCTGGACGAATTCGGCAATATCGATTCGGTGGCAGTGACCGGCGGCGGATTGACCGAAACCAGCGCCGGCGATCACAAGGTCCGGTTCTCGACGGCCGATGGCGCCACCAAGGTCGATGTCAAGGCGAAGAAGGACAAGCTCTCGGCGTCGATGCGCAGTGCCACCCTCGGTGATCTCGTGGGAGCCCACGTATGGACTGCCGAGGTCTTCCCGGATGCGACCGCCACGGTTCCGTTCTCCATCGCGGAAGACGGTACCGGGAATCCGGTACTCAGTCTGGGCGATGTCGCCATGACCGGAGCCAACAGCGGAGACGTCGAGGTCACAGTCCGTGGACCCTTCCAGGAGATAGACGACGATGAAGCGGAGGCCAAGGCCACCGTCGAGTTCGCCTGGAATGGCTTCACCAAGACCCTTCGCATCCAGGTCGAAGTCGAAGACGATGACGATGACGATGACGACCACGGAGCCAAGCTCAAGGTTGAGCTACGCGGCAAAGACCGGCAGATGATTGGTGCGGCGTCGTTGGCTGATCTGGTTGGTTCGTACACCTGGACCGGCCTGCTGTGCGACGGCACCAGCGTCACGGTTGATTACCAAGTCGGTGGGGACGGAACGGTCACCCCCGGCGCGGTGGGCGGTGTCGGCGCCGACCGTTATGACATCAAGACCTACGAGCACGGCTTCCGGGTCTCATTCGACAACGAAGATGCCCGCCTCAACGTGAATCTGAAAGAGAAGGACGATTCCACCTGGCAGCTCAAGGTTGACTCGAAAACAACCGAGCGTTGTGGAAATGGCAACAACGAAGGCGATGATCACGGTAACGATGATCACGGTAACGATGATCACGATGACGATGATCACGATGACGAAGGCGACGACGATCACGACGACTGATCGGCGACCGCGCCGGCGACGGGGACCCCGAATCGGGGTCTTCGTCGTCGTGGTGGTAGCTCTCGCCGGCTGTAACGGCACCGCCGACTCGATTACCACCACGACCGCGATCGGTGCCGCCGGCACGACGCCGACCACGGTGGCGACGACGACGTCGACTTCGGCGGCGGCCGTCGACCCGACCACGCTGCTGGCGGGTGCGCTGGAGAGCTACGGCGACGGGTACACCTTCACATCGACCGCCACCATCGGTGGAGCGACTGCCATTGTCGTATCCGGTCGTCAGCAGGGAGCGAACTCCGAGATGCTGCTCACGTCCGGTGACGGTGAGATCGAGTACCTGCTGACGGCCGATGGACAATGGGTCCGCACGCCGGGTGGTGACTGGCAGCAGCTGGACACTCAACAACCCCCGGCCGCCCCGCTGACACAACTGGCGGCACCGAGCCGGCTCGAGCTGGTACGGAACGAAGCCGGCACGGTCGAGTTGAGCGCCACCTATGACGGCGCAGTCTTCGGCCTGGCCTCCTCCGAAGTGGTGGTGCTGCTCACCTTCCGCGACGGCCTCCTCACCGAGGCCGGCTACACGAGCGAACAGGAAGGCGTCGAGGCCGAGGTGATCACCCAGTTTGCCCCCGCCGCGGATACGACCCCGATCACCGCGCCGCCCGCCGAATCCTGAGCTCCGGTCGATTCCCCGGCCACAATCCCGATCGCCCGGACCGTAACGGGCTCCCTGCCGATCGTTCTCTGCGGCCACGCGGCTGCATGGTCCGGTACGAGCCACCCGAGCCACCGGTCACCACCCCGCCTCCCCAGGAGTCATCGGGTAAACCTCGCACCGGAGGGGCCACCGCGGTGCCCAGTAGCTCGATGCTGTCGAGCACCTGGTGGTGGGGGAGGGTCCCCGACGCTGACGTGGAGTTCGAACCGGTTGACGCCGAGGGATTCCTTCCACCGCAGGATCTTGGGACCGAGCCCCCGTTGATGCTCAGCACAAGCGGCTCGCCCGCCCGGGATCCGTCGCGCCTCTGCCCGCTTCAAAGCGTCACAAGACCTCAGCGATCCTGATGGCGGTCTTTACGCTCCTGAGCTTCGCGTTGTTCCCGCTCGGCCCGATCGAGCGCCTCACGACGCAACCGATCGGACCTCTCGCGCTCCTCACGTTCCTCACGCTCGGCTTTGTCGCGCTCCTCACGTTCGGTCCTCTCGCCCTCGGCGGGTTCCTCCGGTGTCTCTCTTTCCTCCTCGGCCTGTCGTTCCTGCTCGTACCGGGAGTGTTCGATCAGGCGTTCCTTCTCATACCGGGCGTGCTCGGCCTTACGTTCCTCTTCGTGCCGGGAGTGCTCGGTCGTGCGTTCCTCACGCTCCCGGTCGGCGCTCGACTTCTCACCGTCCATGATTCCGGTCCCGCCTCACCTCGGCATCCGCTCTCGTTGAGACAAAGCTAGCGGCGATCAATAGAGGGTATGGAGCCACATGACCTTCTTGCTGAGAACCGACGGAGAACGCCACCGGCCGTTCACCAAGAGAGCGCCGCATCCCGCCCCGTGATCTTCCAACCGTGTGTTCGTCTTTCGGGACCGCCAAGTCGAATTGGGTCGCAGGCTCCGTGAGATCGATATCCCCGGAGCGGACGACATCGGAGGACATCGGAGGACATCGGAAGACGTTGGCCGTAGTTGGCGGGCAGCGAAGCTCCGGAGAAATAAGGGGGAGCCGGTCGGCGTTTCGCCCATCGCCCGCGGGAGCGGCGGCGGGGTGTGACCGACCGGTTTCCTGCCGGTACGGTGGCGGGTCTGCGTTCCTCCCGGACCGGCCTCGCCGCTCGTCCCTCCTATGATCGGGCCATGCAACGCGCGGCGGTACTGACGGTTAGCGATGGAGTGGCGGCGGGTGTGCGGGAAGACGCGTCCGGTGCATCGTTGGCTGAGATGCTCACGTCCGCCGGCTACAGCCTGGAAGACCGGCAGGTGGTTCCCGATGACCGCAACGAGATCGAGGGCGCACTTCGTACCATGGCGGCGAGTGCCGACCTGATCGTCACGACCGGGGGTACCGGGTTCGGGCCACGGGATGTGACCCCGGAAGCAACCCGCGCGGTGATCGAGCGGGAAGCCCCCGGCCTGGCTGAGGCGATGCGGGCAGCCGGGTTGGCCTCGACCCCCATGGCAGCGTTGTCGCGGGCGGTGGCCGGTGTGCTCGGCGAGACGCTCATCGTCAATCTTCCCGGCAGCCCGCGCGGCGCCCGGCACAGCCTCCAGGCGATCATGGCGGTGCTGCCCCACGCGCTGGAGTTGCTCTCCGGTCACACCGAGCACAAAGAAGCTCCGCCTGCGATGAAGGCAGCCCATGCTCCGGATGACGCTTTCGGGTCGGAACGAGAACCACCGGATGGGGTGGCCCCGTTGCCGGAGTCGATCGAGGCGTTGCAGCAAGCGCTGGCCGAGCACGCCTATCTGGCAGATCGGGGCCTGGCTACCTCCATCTTTCTTGCCCTGTCGCTCGGTCAGCCGCTGCTGCTGGAAGGGGAAGCAGGGGTCGGCAAGACCGAGGTCGCCAAGGCGCTGGCCGAGACCTTCGACCTGGAACTGATCCGGCTCCAGTGCTACGAGGGTATCGATGCCTCGCAAGCGTTGTACGAGTGGGATTACGCCCGCCAGCTCCTCTATGTGCGTGCCCTCAGTGCCGAGGGGATTTACAGCGAGCAGGCCACCGACGAGGTCTTCGGGCCGCGCTTCTTGCTGGAGCGCCCGCTCCTGAAGGGCCTTCGAGCGGGACGCAACGCCGTTCTCTTGATCGATGAGGTCGATCGGGCCGACGATGAGTTCGAAGCTTTTCTTCTCGAAGTCCTGTCCGACTTCCAGGTGACCATTCCGGAGGTCGGCACCATCCGTGCCGCGCATCCGCCCATCGTGGTGCTCACTTCCAACCGTACCCGTGAGCTGCACGATGCCCTCAAGCGGCGCTGTCTCTACCATTGGATCGATTTCCCCAACCTGGAGCGAGAGCTGGAGATCGTCAAAGCGCGCGCTCCCGAGGTTTCGATCGAACTTGCCACCAAGGTCGCCGAGGCGGTGGAGCGGCTCCGTACCCTCGACCTGCTCAAGAACCCCGGGGTAGCGGAGACTATCGGATGGGCGAAGGCGCTCGCTTTTCTGGGGGTCTCGGCTCTCGACCGCACTACCGCCGACCCGACTCTCGGCACGGTGATCAAGGATCACGACGACCTGTTGAAAGTGCGGAACGAACTCGATGCCATCCTCGGCAATACCTGAGGAGTGGGCGCTGGTTGCAGCGCTCACGGATTTCGCCCGCCGGTTGCGATCGGCGGGGCTGCTAGTCGGTTCGGGTCAGGTGACCTCGTACTGCCGGGCCCTGGCACGCCTCGATCCTGGTGACCTGCGTGATCTGTACTGGGCCGGTCGCGCTTGTCTCGTGTCCCGGCAACCCGACCTGGTGACCTACGACGAGGTTTTTGCCCATCACTTTCTGCACGATCAGCAACCGGGCGTCGTACTGAAGATCGAAGGTGCCGCTCCCAAGGGCGAGATCGTCGGTGTCGACCTGCGAGGTAGCGGGACGGCACGCAAACGGGATGCCACAGAGCCGCCCGGCGGAGCGGCGGCCTCGGAGATCGAGATCCTCCGCAACAAGGACTTCGCTAACTGCAGCGACGAGGAGTTGGAGGCACTGCGGCGACTCATGGCCGAGGTGTTGGTCACGACGCCGGTGCGTAGGGTGCGTCGAACCGAGCGAGCCCGGACCGGTGAGCAACCCGACCTGCGGACGGCCCTCCGCGAGGCTATCCGTACCGATGGGATCGTGTTTCCCCGCCGCTGGCGACGCCGCCGTACCAAACCCCGGTCGTTGGTGCTGCTACTCGACATCTCCGGATCGATGGCCGAGTACTCGCGGGCGTTGCTCCAGTTCGCTCATACGGCCGGCCGGGGGCCGGGCCGGGTAGAGGTTTTCTGCTTCGGAACCAGGCTGACCAGGATCAGTGAGGCTTTGCACCAGAGAAACTCCGACGAGGCGTTGACGGCGGCCTCACGCGCCGTCCTCGATTGGGAGGGCGGCACGATGATCGGCCAGTCGCTTCGTGACTACAACCGGACATGGGGGCGCCGCAGCGGCTTTCGTGGGAGCGTGGTGCTGATCTGCTCCGACGGACTGGAGCGGGGCGACCCGGCAGTCCTCGCCGACGAGATGGCCCGTCTGGGTCGGCTCTCCCACCGGGTGATCTGGGTCAATCCTCTCAAGTCGGACCCCGGCTTCGAACCCGCCACCCGGGGCATGCGCGCCGCCCTCCCTCGCATTGACGTGCTGCTGTCGGGCCACAATCTGGCCAGTCTCCAAGAACTGGCTGCTTTGCTTCCCGCGCTGGGCTGAGTGGCCGTCGGCCGTAGTGCACTTGTGAAAAGATTCACGTGGGTTTGGCGTGCACAAGCAGGTGAGGCTGGGTATGTTCGACGTCTAGGCGTGGGTCAGAGGTCGGGGCGTGCCGTCGTGATCCGCTCTGGTAGCCCTCAGCGCACCGGGTGAATCACTCCCCGTTCCGGCCTGCTGCTCCCCGCCGCCGTCGCTCGAGGAGGCGTGATGTACCCATCTGCGTTTGAATACAAAGCCCCCACCACGCTCGAAGAAGCACTCACCATGCTCGCCGAAGTCGGAGACGAGGGAAGAGTTCTGGCCGGGGGCCAGAGTCTCATACCCATGATGAAGCTGCGCTTGGCCGTGCCGGGAGTCCTGGTCGATATCAACGGACTTCCCGGCTTGGACTTCATCGAAGGAGCCAACGGGCACCTTCGGGTGGGTGCGCTGGTCCGGCACAACGACATCGTCAACTCCGAGGTCGTGACGCAGGCGAACCATACGATGGCGGCCGCCGCTCCCTGGATCGCCGACCCGCTGGTTCGCAACCGCGGTACGGTCTGCGGTTCGGTGGCTCACTGCGATCCCGAGGGCGATTGGAACTCGGTGATGCTGGCGTTGCGGGCCCAGGTGGTGGCCAGAAGCACCAGCGGAGAGCGGGTGATCCCCATCGACGATTTTGTCGTCGATTTTTTCACCAATTCGCTGCAGCCGGGAGAGATGGTCACCGAAGTGCGGATCCCTCACTACTCGGGTCCAGCCGGAGGTACGTACTTGAAGCTGGAGCGGAAGATCGGTGACTACGCCACCGTGGCGGTTGCTACGCACCTCCAGCTCGATTCGGCCGGGAAGATCGCCCAGGCCGGCATTGCGCTGACCGCCGTGAATTCGATCAACACTCGCGCATCGGCGGCCGAGGACGCGCTGGTCGGGGAAGCACCCTCGGAGGAGTTGTTCGGGGAGGCCGCGGAGTTGGCCGCCCAGGCCTCAGATCCGGAGGACAACGTGCGGGGGCCCGCCGAGTACAAGCGGGATATCGTCCGGGTGTATACGAGACGTGGTCTGGCTAAAGCGCTCGAGCTGGCCCAGGCATCCTGAGGGAGGAATGAGCATGGAAATCACCGTCACCATCAACGGCCAGGCTCGGACCTCCGAGGTTCAGCCCCGTAAACTGCTCGTCGATTACATCCGGACCGACGCCGAGCTGACCGGCACCCACATCGGGTGCGACACGACGAGTTGCGGGGCCTGCACGGTGCTGCTCGACGGTGTCCCCGTCAAGTCGTGCACGGTGTTCGCCGTCCAGGCAAACGGCAAGTCGGTCACCACCGTCGAGGGGCTCAAGCAGAACGGACGGCTGCACCCGATCCAGGATGCTTTCAAGGAGTACCACGGCCTGCAGTGCGGCTTCTGCACTCCCGCGATGATGCTGGTCGGCACCGCCCTGCTCGAGAAGAACCCGGATCCCAGCGAGGACGATGTTCGCTGGGCGATATCGGGCAACATCTGCCGCTGCACCGGCTACGTGAACATCGTCAAGTCGATCCAGGGCGCTGGTAAAGCCATCCAGGCCCTGGCCTCCGGACAAGCCAGCTGAGGAGAACGCATGACTACTACTCACGACCAGCTATCCACCTCAGCGGAAATCGGAGGCATCGGCCACCGCGTCCGCCGGGTGGAGGATGCCCGCTTCATCCAGGGAGCCGGCAATTACCTGGACGACATCAAGCTTCCCGGCATGCTGCACATGGCCATCCTGCGCAGCCCGGTCGCTCATGCGAAAATCCTCAGCATCGATACTGCGGATGCGCTCGCGCTGCCGGGCGTGGTAGCGGTGATCACCGGAGCAGACTTGGAGGGCTACAACCTGGCGTGGATGCCCACCCTGTCGGGCGACACACAAGCGGTATTGGCTACCGACAAGGTCCGCTTCCAGGGCCAGGAGGTGGCGGCTGTCATCGCCGAGGATCCGTACACCGCCGAGGATGCCCTGGCGCTGATCTTCGTCGATTACGACGACTTGCCGGCCGTAACCAATCCCCGCCAGGCGATGGAGGAGGGTGCTCCGGTAATCCGCGACGACAAGGAAGGCAAGACGGACAACATCGTCTACCACTGGGAGGCAGGTGACAAGGAACTGACCGATCGGGCGTTCGCGGAAGCGGACGTCGTTGTCAGTCTCGACACCCACTATCCGCGCTCACATCCCGCGCCGCTGGAGACCTGCGGGGCGGTCGCCGACGTCAACCCGGCGACCGGCAAGGCCACGATCTACCTGACGTCCCAGGCCCCGCACGCTCACCGGACGCTGTTCGCGCTGGTGGCGGGCCTTCCCGAGCAGAACATCCGGATCATCTCGCCGGATATCGGGGGTGGGTTCGGAAACAAGGTGCCGATCTACCCCGGCTACGTGGTGGCGACGGCGGCCTCCCTGGTGATCGGGAAACCGGTCAAGTGGGTGGAGTCCCGCACTGAGAACCTGATTTCGACCGGGTTTGCGCGGGACTTCCACATGCACGGTGAACTGGCCGTCTCCAGGGAGGGTCGGATCCTGGGCATGCGGACCCACATCTGGTCCGACCAAGGCGCCTTCTACGCCGATGCGCAGCCTTCCAAGTTCCGGGCCGGTCTGTTCCACATCTGTACCGGTTCCTACGACTTCCCGGCTGCGCACGTGGTCGCCGATGGTGCTTACACCAACAAGGCACCCGGTGGGGTCGCCTACCGATGCTCGTTCCGGGTGACGGAAGCGTCCTATCTAATCGAGCGGCTCGTCCAGAACGCCGCCTACGAGCTGGGGATAGATCCAGCCGAGTTCCGCATGAAGAACTTCATCCGTCCGGAACAGTTCCCGTACCACTCGCCGACCGGCTTCGTTTACGACTCGGGCGACTATCACACGGCCCTGCAGAAGGCCCTCGATGCGGTCGACTACCCGAACCTGCTCAAGGAGCAGGAAGAAGCCCGCCAAGAAGGTCGCTATATGGGGATCGGCATCGCCAGCTTCACCGAGGTGGTGGGTGCGGGCAACAGTCGCGACTACGACATTGTCGGCTTGAAGATGTTCGACTCCGCCGAGTTGCGCATCCATCCCACCGGCAAGGCGATTCTCAAACTCGGCGTGCGCACCCAGGGCCAAGGGCACGAGACGACCTTCGCTCAGATCGTCGCCAACGAGCTGGGGATCCCCGTTACCGACATCGCAGTGGTGGAAGGCGACACCGACAACACTCCTTACGGGCTCGGTACCTACGCCTCGCGCAGCACGCCGGTCGGCGGAGCCGCCACCGCGGTGATCTCCCGTAAGCTGCGGGAAAAGGCCCGCAAGCTGGCCGCTCACTTGCTCGAGGCCTCGGACGAGGATCTGGAGTGGGAGCCCGGTCGCTTCTATATCAAGGGCGCGCCCGATAAAGGGGTGACGATCCAGGATGTGGCCTTTGCGGCTTACACCAACATGCCGGAAGGCATGGAACCGGGTCTGGAAGGGGTCCATTATTACGACCCACCCAATATGACCTATCCGTTCGGGAGCTACGTGGTGGTCGTGGAGGTCGATCCGGAGACCGGCGTGTGGAAGGTGCTGCGCATGATCGCGGTCGACGATTGCGGGGTGCGGATCAACCCGATGATCGTCGAGGGTCAGATCACGGGTGGTCTCACCGAAGGGTTCGCCAAGGCCAGCATGCAGTGGATCACCTTCGATGATGATGGCAACTGCATCGGTTCGAACCTCATGGACTACCTGATCCCCACCGCCTGGGAAACACCTCGTTTCGAGCTGGACGAGACGGTGACTCCTTCGCCGCATCATCCGATCGGTGCCAAGGGTGTGGGTGAATCGGCCACCGTTGGGTCGCCGGCTGCGTACGTGAACGCCGTGATCGACGCCCTGCGGCCGTTCGGCATCACCAACATCGATATGCCGGTGCTTCCCCACCGCGTGTGGTCCGCGGTGCGGGAAGCGCAGGCCGGATAAGGCAATGCGCTCCGACGTCTTGCAGCTCACCGCGGAGCTGCTGGGACGGGCCGAGCCGTTCGTCCTGGCCACCGTGGTCTGGCGGCGGGGCCCGTCATCGGGAAAGTTGGGCGCCCAGGTGGTGATCCGCCCGGACGGCAAGGTGCGAGGCTGGTTGGGCGGGGCCTGCGCCGAACCAACCGTGGTACGGGAAGCCCTCGAAGCGCTCGCCGACGGGCAGCCCCGGCTGATGTTCCTGGGACCGGTTGCAGAGTTGGAGTCCGGTCATCGGGAAGGCGTCACATTGGTACCGATGGCCTGCGAAAGTGAAGGCGCACTGGAGGTGTACTTGGAACCGATGCTCCCCAAACCACATGTGGTGGTGATCGGTCGGTCACCCGCCGTGGACACGCTGGCTCGCCTGGCTCAGGGACTCGGATGGCGCGCCACCGTCGTTGACGGCGGTGGTGATTCCCATGACCATCCCGGGGTCGACCGGGTCGTGACCAGTCTCGATCTCAGCGACCAGGGTATCGACGGGCGGACCTTCGTGGTCGTCGCAACCCAAGGCCATTACGACGAGGACGCGTTGCAGGCGGCGCTGGCTACCCCGGCCGGCTACGTCGGTCTGGTTGCCTCGCGCAAACGAGCCGACGGAGTGATCGAGTATCTGCGCGGCAAGGGTCTCGAAGAGGACAGCCTGATACGGGTCCGGGCGCCGGCCGGCCTCGACCTCGGCCGGGTCGACCATGACGAGATGGCGGTCGCCATCCTGGCCGAACTGGTGGCTGTGAAGGCGGCGGGCGGGCTCGCCCAGGGAATCGAGGTGCACATGCCCGAAGTTGCTACAGATCCGGTGTGCGGGATGGACGTGGACGTGCACACCGCCAAATACACAACGGATTACATGGAGCAGACGTACTACTTCTGTGCGGCCGGTTGTCTCCGTGCGTTCGAGGCGGATCCTGAGGGTTTCCTGACGGGTACCTAGTGAGCGAGTTGACCAATATCCTCGCCGCGGTCCTGGCCCGTCACGAACGTGGGGACCGCTACGGTCTCGCCACGGTCGTGAGCGTGCGGGGCTCCACCTACCGGCTGCCCGGAGCCCGGCAGCTCGTTGTGGAGACCGGGGAGTCGGTTGGGACGGTGAGTGGGGGCTGCCTCGATGCCGATATTCAGGAGGTCACTCGACAGGTACTGACCTCCGGGGAACCCCGGTTGATCACCTTCGATCTGACCGCCGACGATGAGGCGATCTGGGGGTGGGGCCTCGGCTGCAACGGTGCAACGGAGCTGTTGGTGGAACCCCCCGACAGCGCCGGCCGGCTCGCCGTGCGCCTTCATGACGCCATCACGGCTGACCGCCCGCTGGTGGTGGTGACGGTGTTGGAATCTGCCGAGCTGGCGGTGGGATCCAGGCTATTCGTGGAGGAAGACGGAACCTGCGAAGGCTCACTCGGTACCGACGCTGCCGACCGGGCCGCTCGAGGATTGGCGCTCGGCGCACTGGAGGCCGGCG
>Ga0209342_10006227_pt1 | contig 12138 bp, 12 predicted proteins | sample RifCSP16_2_FD_184023 | JGI IMG/M metagenome (GOLD analysis project Ga0209342, IMG submission 184023) | Soil microbial communities from Rifle, Colorado - Rifle CSP2_sed 16_2 (SPAdes) (version 2) | ecosystem: Environmental > Terrestrial > Deep subsurface > Rock core/Sediment | place: Rifle... | reverse complement strand
TGCCCCTACCACCCCGGCCTCGGAAAGCGCATCCACCAGCCGTTCGAGGACCCCGTCCACGCGCGCGGGACGGAAGAAGAGGTGCTCGCCCGGTTCCGCGCCGTCCGCGACGAGATCCGTCGGTTCGTCGAGGGGATGCCGGGGAACCTCGAGGATTCCGCGGGGGAAGGGTGAACCGGCCGCCATGAAGGGTTTCGTCGCGCACGGCTTGCCTACACGTCATCGCCGAGGCCGGGGCCCATCATGCCTCTTTCGATACCTTTCAGCGGCGCCGGAACGGTGTTTCGCCCATAAATTCCGCCGTATTACCCAACTCTTCCTGAATGCGCAGGAGTTGATTGTATTTGCACACCCGATCGGTCCTGCAGGCACTGCCGGTCTTGATCTGCCCCATCCCCATGGCAACGGTGAAATCGGACAAGAACGAATCCTCCGTCTCACCCGACCGGTGGGAAACCACCGCCGTCCAGCCGGCTTTCTTCGCCATATTCACCGCGGCCACGGTCTCGCTGACCGTCCCGATCTGGTTCAGCTTGATCAGAACGGAATTTGCCGCCCGTTCCTCGATGCCCCGGGAAAGCAGAGCGGTGTTGGTCACGAAGATGTCGTCCCCCACGATCTGGATCTTTTCTCCCAATTCCGACTGAAGCATCTTCCACCCTGCCCAATCGTTTTCCGCCAGCCCGTCCTCGATCGACACGATCGGGAATTGGCGGACGAGATCCGCATAGAACGCGACCATCTTCTCGGAGGTCCGGGCGGACCTGTCGGATTTTGAAAAGACGTACTTCCCATCCTCGAAAAACTCGCTTGCCGCCGGGTCCAGCGCGATCGCAACGTCCTTTCCCGGCCGAAAACCCGCTGCCGAGATTCCTTCCAGGATCGCCTCGATCGCTTCCAGGTTGCTTTTGAGCATGGGAGCGAATCCCCCCTCGTCTCCTACGGCCGTCTGATACCCTTTTTTCCTCAAGACGCTCTTCAGGGCGTGGAACGTTTCCACTCCAAGACGCAGGCTTTCGGAGAACGTGGGCGCACCATGGGGCACGATCATGAACTCCTGAAGATCGACGTTGTTATCGGCATGCTTCCCGCCGTTGATGACGTTCATCATCGGGACGGGAAGGAGATTCGCCGTGGGACCGCCGAGATACCGGTAAGCGGGCAAGCCAGACGCTAAGGCCGCGGCCTTGCAGGCGGCAATGGAGACGCCGAGGATCGCGTTCGCACCCAGCTTTTCCTTGTGGACCGTTCCATCCAGGCGGATCATGGTGCGGTCGATGACAAGCTGTTCGGCGGCGTCCAATCCGATGACGGCCGGTCCGATGGCTTCATTTACGTTTTTCACCGCGCGAAGAACCCCTTTCCCGCCAAACCGTTTCTTGTCCCCGTCGCGCAGCTCGACGGCTTCCCGTTCCCCGGTGGAGGCTCCGGATGGAATCGCCGCTCTCCCAAGAATGCCATTCTCCAGAACCACGTCCACTTCAACGGTCGGATTTCCGCGCGAATCGAGGATCTCCCTGGCGATCACCTTCTGGATTCTGTTCATCCGTCCTCCTCCTTGGAGAGATTTTTTTATCCGATAGAAACAACGACCCGGGCAGACCGGTGAAAGGAGCCCGTTATTCTCCCCCATCACCGGGGATCGGTTCCCTCGCTTCCATTTCCCGGCGGTAGGCGGCCACCAGCTCCCTGATTTCCCGGGGAGGATCGCCGAATTCGAGGAGCACTTTCCGGAGGAACCGGATCTCCTGGCGAAGCTGTCTGTTTTCCCACTCGATACATCGGTAAGACGCCTCGGTCCCCGAAAGCCGCATCTCCAGATTTCGGATCTCTTCCGACATTTCATATGCCTTGAAATTGATCGCGGCAAACCGGGTGGACAGCTCGTTGACCACGGCAAGAAGTTTTTCATTGTGGTTCCGTAGGTCGTCCAAATCAGCGCTCCCCGCGCTCATAGACCTGCCATTTCCCTCCATCATTCCTTCCTTTCCGTCGACCCGCGCATGAACTTCCGGATCGTATGGTGTAACTCTTTTCCCTTCTCGTATTCCGGCCAATTCAATTCCAGGTCTTTCAGAACCTCCAGGGCTTCTTCGTGCCGTTTTTGCCGGAACAATGCGTGGGCGAGGTGAAGAACGAATCGGGGCTCGTACGGATTCAGCCAGATCGCGCGCCGGAAGGACCGCTCGGCCACGCCGAATGCCTCCTTGCCAAGGCAGTGGACCCCGATGCGGTCATGGTCGTATCCCAGGTAAGGGCAGGGCCTAAGCAGCTCCTCCCGCGCGCGGTCCGCGGCAGGGCTCCATTTTCTCGGTTTCTCGGCCGTCCGTTTCAATCGTTCCCCTCTGGAACGTGACCACTCACGGGGCGCCTGCACGCGCCTTGGGATCGGCGGTTCCGCTCCGATCGCTCCCAACACGGAAGATGCTCTCATACAAGTCTTCGCCGAAACTCGTCTCCAACGGCTCTCCTTCGACCAATTTGAACGTCCGGGCTCCGTTAGCATGCCGTTGGGCTCGAAGGAACAAGATGTTGCCCGTGTTCCGCTGATATATGCTCTTCGCCAGTTCATAAAGATGCGTCACACACACGACCTTGACGCCACGGTCGGACAGAGACAATAGTATCTGCCGCGCGATTTCCGAGCCTTCGCGCTCATTGGTCGCTGCAAACGACTCATTGAACAGGACCAAGGAATGCGTCGTGATATGGTCAACGATATCGCTCATCCGGCCGAGTTCTTCAACGAGTTTCCCGCTTTTCATACCGGCGTCTTCTTCACGTTTGTAATGGGTGAAAACACCGTCGTAGACGCTGGAACAGTATGACTCGGCGGCCACGAACATCCCGCACTGCATCATTAGCTGCGCCAGGCCGATGCTGCGAAGGAACGTAGATTTTCCGCCCTGGTTGGCGCCCGTGATGATCACGAGGTTTTGCTTGTCGGCATTCGCCCCGTTATCGACCACGCGTTGATCCACAATCAGCGCCAGACAGACATCGCAGAGTCCGTGAAACGACAGTCTGCGCTCGTAGGCTGCCGCGGGCAGGGGAAAGCAGATGGGTTGCCCCTTCCGGGAGAGCTGCTCGTGCAGGTTCACACAACCGACGTAGAACGCTAGTTCCGACCGCAACAGGCCAAAAAAGTCGCGCATATGATCGGTCGATTGGGCGAGGGCGTTGGCGACAGCGCCGATCCCCCGGTTTTGTAATTCCCTGAGGGCCCTGGCGCCACTTTCGTCGCGAGGATGAAGCGAGAAGCCAAGAACCGGCGGCCGCCGTGCGAAGAACCGTGTCAACCACTCTGGAACGAGCGATTTCAGCCGCTCCCATTTTCCCCGCGACGCCTGGGGCGGGACGTGGAGGGCATAGCGTGTGCCCATATTCCCCTTGCCCAATCCGGCGCCGAGTAACATCCCGTTGCGAAACTTCAGTAGCTCCACGTGATCGTGGGCGCGGGCGATGTACTCGTCACTGAGCTCTTCCTGCAAGGTTGCGAAAAAGGCGGTCCACCCCTCTGAGACGAACTTGTCGGCATGCAAATCGGTAATCTTCCTCAGCTTCTTGATCGTGCCGAGAAACATTTCCGATAGTTCGATCGACCGCCGTAACACCCAATCGGGATAGCGCATGAGCGTGGTGCCGAAAAAATGCTTCTTCTCGTGTTCTGCCGCCTCGACGGCAACAGCATAAAGATCTCGCATCACGGCGGAGTGGTTCAGGCAATCTTGCAGAACGCCCTGCCGGTATCGGATCGTTTCAATATCATTATCCGCGTTCGACAAAACCACCCTTCTTACCACGTCGAGAACGAATATGTCGGACCCTGCCATTGCGTGGAACAGGATGTCCAACCCTAGGTCCTTCACCAGCGCTTCCGCATTCCACGGCAACGGCTGTCGCAGGTCGACATCCTGCTCTGGATGCAGGAGGCACGCCTTCATGAGCCGATTCGCTCCTTGACCATAGCGTAGGTAAGGCGGTATTTCTCCGCGATGCACATCGCGTAGGCGAGCCCGTCCGCGGGTCTTCTCAGGATCTTGAAGGTCCGCAGCGCCGGATTCTCGGGGACGACCGTGCTGACCATGCTCACGGTCTTCTCACTCGATGACGCCAACTCGTCGATGAACGTCACCCAGACGCACAGAAGGTCCAGCGCCATGATCTTGCCCGCGATCTTCCTGCTCAGGGCGATGGCATCCCGCAAGGTCGTGGACATGAAGACCTCGTTCATGACGATAATGCTGTTCGGAGTGGAGCGCTCCAGGATTTGGTAAATCCTTATGAGGTCGTCCTGGAGCTTGCCACGGAGATTCTGGATGTTTTCCTCTTTTTCGAAATGCGTGAAAAGGCGGTCGAAGAGGAAGAGCCGCGCGTGCGTGCCGGGGACGGGACAGCCCAGGATCGCAAGGTAATGCAGCTGACCGAAGGTGCGGGCGAATGTCGTCTTCCCGCCCTGGTTCGGACCGGAGACAACGATGACGCGCTCGCTGTCCTTGAGGTGAAAGTCGTTGCAGACAACGGTGCCGCCTTCGGCGGTGAGCTTGCCGGCCAGGGCCAGATCGAACCCCTGAACGCTGCGGACCTCCTTGGATTCCCGGACGACGCTCGGATAACAGAAATTCAAGCCCGCTTTTCTTAGGGAGGCGACATGCTCCAGATAGGCGACATAGAATTGGATCTCACGATCGAATGTGACGATCGTGCGGTCTTGAAAGTCCTTGTTTGCCGTGCAGTATTGTTCAAGTGCGGAAAAAATCTCCGGATGCAAACGGGCCACCAGTGCGACGATTTTTTCTTCCACGCTGTCCATCTGCAGTGAGTCGAGGAATTTGAAAGCGTATTCATTGACGGCTCCCCGTTTGAATTTCTCGAATGTTGCCGCGACCTCCGCGGCGTAATCGAGCTCGCCCTCGTAGTGACGGACTTCTACGCGGAGACCGTTGATAAGCAAGGTGAAACGGATCGCGGAGAGACCGGCTATGAGCTTTTTGGTTCGTTCAAAAAGGGAGGTGAAGGAATCGGACCCGGCATAGAGGGTTACATATTCCCGGAACGCTAACAGACCACGCGATCTCAGTTCCGCAACGGACAGGTCGTGAGCCAAGCGGGTCACGGCATCGCAATAGATGTCGACTGCATCAAGGAACCAGCGCACTTTCTGAAGTTTGTAGCGCAGCCTCTCGGATTGAGTAAGATGCTCGCGCATTGCGCGCATCTTTTGGGCGAATGCGTTGATGTTGCCGAGCAGGGGGGCGGCCTCGAGATCCTGCATGATTTCGTGACGCCAGGTGACGGCGTCGGAATCGTGCAGGGGCATGTAGAAGAAAGGCTTCAGGTTGTATTCCTCTTTGCCGGCCGTGGCGGTAGCGACAATCTGATCGAGATTGAGATCGACAAAAAAATCGGGGGCGGCCAGTTCCTCGTCCGGGGCACAGGCGCCTGTCTTCGGAAAGAGAATGCTGCGGAAGGTCATCGGACGACACCTTGAGCTCCGATCGGCTCGGGCGGAGGGTCGGCGACACCTCCGCACTGCGATCGATCTTCAGGGTGCCTCATGCTACGTGTGAATGGACGATGATTCTGTACAGGTTGCTGAAGCCGTGAGACGCCCACGCAAAGCGGGCCGAGGTACCTGGCGAGGGACACCACCACAAAGACTCCTCCGTCGTATCGAATCCGTAGGAGTCATCAGCCCGTCGGGCGGTTAAAGGCGAACTCCATCGCCTTTATGACTTTCACTATAGCGTTCTCGCCGAGGACGCGCAAGCTTTAGGGAGATCGGCGCAAGGTCAGAATCGCAATGTTGCTTTCAACCTGTCGGGATGGAGCATGAGGTTCAATCCCTCTTCGATGCCCCTGACGTGGATGTCCGCACCTTTCATGGCGTCAGCGGAGCATCCTTCGCCTTCCAGCACCGAAATTCCGACCCTTGCCGCCTTCAGCATCTTGCGGTCATTCTTTCCGTTACCGAGCGCGATCACCTTCTCCGAGCCCAGTTTGATTATGTAATCTTCCTTCTGAAGATCATGGTTGACTCCGGAAAGAACGTGGACGCAGCAGCTCATGTCCTTCATTTCGGAGTGCACCGTCCCGAAGGTGTCGGAGGTCACAATGTGTATCTTCAGGATTTCCGAGAGAACCTGCAGGCGCTCCTTGACCCCCGCGAGCAATTTCCCGTCCACGGACAGGGTTCCCGTGAAATCGCTCACCAGATGCTCCGCCCGGACAAAGCCGAAACCCGGGATGTCGATTTCAAGCATTCCAAACCTCCTCCTAAGACTTCCGAACGACAAGCAGGATGCGCTCCATTTCTCCAAGAATGCGGATCAACGTATCCAGATGGGGATCAAGCTTGCCCCCGAGACCTTCCGCAATGTCTCCGTACTGTCTCAAACGTTTCGCTTTCGCATTCTCCAGGATCTCCCAGCAATAGGGTAGCTTGACGAAGGCCGCATTGCTTGCAGCTTCGTTTTTCTTTACAAGTTGAAATGTGTCGGCGATTCTTCCGAGCTCTGCTCGCACCAGAGGGATCCTTTTCGACAACTCGTCGCGGATTTCGTCCGTCAAATCATATCGGGTTTCGTAAAGAACCCCGGAGTATCCGCGGCTTTTCAGAAGTTGTTCGATGTACTCGACGTTTTCCTCCACGATGCGGAGCGTTATCGAAAGTCCTCTTTTCTGATAATCGTTCAACATGGCAGCTCATTCATGGTGCAAATGTTTGCCCTCCCTTGCCACGAGGAGGAACATCGGGATCGAGGCCAGCTGCGCGGCAACCGAGAAGGAAATGATTGCGACGACCGAGACGTCATAGAGAACTCCCATCAAGGCGCTGCCCAGAAACCAAAAAACCCCGTAGGCGGCGTTGAAGATGCCGTACGCGGAACCGCGTCTGCTCATCGGAACCATCCCGGCGACGGCCGCCCTCATGATCGATTCCTGCGCCCCCATCCCCACTCCCCACAAGGCCATTCCCGCAAGTGCAACGTAGAAATTTCCCAGGAAAACCATCGGGGCAAAAATCGAAGAGAGCAACGAGACGACGATCAGGATCGAGATGCCGATCCGGTCGAACAGACGCCCGAAGAGAAGCGCCGCCAGGGCATCGATTCCCATCGCGACGGCGTAATAGATCGGAATCCAATTTTCCGGGACCGTAGATCCTTTATGGAAATGATAGGCGATCAAGGGGAAATCCGCATACCCTGCGGCGACGAGCGCAACCGCCGCAAGATAGAGCCAGAACGATCGCGGGAAACCTTTCATCTCGATATGGGTCTCGATCTCGAAGTCGCGGGGACGGGGATAGAACCATCGCGCCGCAAGAAGCACTCCCAACGTCAAGAGGGCGGGCACGAGCAGGATGGCAAACCCGTTTCGATAATCCCCCCGAAGATAGAGAACGGCGGCGACGACGAGGGGACCAAGCGTCGCACCGACTTGATCCATCGCTTCGTGCAATCCGAAACCCCATCCCCGCCCTACCTGGTGGGTGGCATGCGAGAGCATTGCATCGCGGGCGGGGGTACGAATCGCTTTTCCTGTTCGCTCCGTGATCATGAGAAAAGCGGCCGTCTCCCAGCTTCCCGCCAGCGCCAGAAGAGGCACGGCCACCATGTTCAAAAAATAACCCGCCAACGTGATGGTCCAGTATTTCCCGGTCCTGTCGCTGGCATATCCGGAAAAAAGACGCAGGCCATACCCGACCAGCTCCCCCAATCCTGCAACAGTCCCAACCACCGTTGCGCTTGCCCCGAGAACGGCAAGATAGGGACCGGTGATGCTGCGAGCTCCTTCATAGGTCATGTCCGCGAAAAGGCTGGATACTCCCAGGATCAGGACGAACTTAAGCGCGTCGGACTTTGAAAGGTCCTTGGCTTCCATCATCTCCTCTTTACGAACCATTCCCGTATGTACGAAACCGATCATTTTGCGCCGACGATGTGGGTAATCGCACGCCAGTACGCGTCCTTTTCGTCATCACTCCGCATCCCGCGGTCGCTCGGCGCGCTCTTCAACGCGAACGCCCGCATGTTCTCCGCAACTTCCTCAAATCGGTGCGCCGCCTTGGTCAAGAGATCGGCCGTGATTTCCGCGTCCCTGGAGGTCTCTACCAGGAGGACCAGATGAGAAAGGCATGGACCCTGGGCGCGGTCGTACGATCTTTGCCCTTCAGGTTCGGCGACAAACATGGCCAACCGCTCGATGTAGCTGCGTTCGGCCTCGTGAAGCAGTTCGCAGACGCGGCATTGCCGCTGGGCGCGGAGCAAGGTGTGCACGGATTGTCCCCCGTTTGGCGCGCGGGCCGCGTCGGCGAGTACACCGGCGATGCGTTCGGCGAGTTGCAGGTAGCCGACGGAAGAGCCCACAGGCGATGACACCGATTCGAGCTGCCAGGCATGGTGATGGCAGAAGCCGAGTCCCGCCGCAAACTCGGCCTGAACCTTCTCGTTCGTGGAGAGCGCGTACTGCCACCGGGAGAGGAAGTCGAAGGCGATCCGGCGCAGATGATCGCAGGCCGGACAGCCGCGCGTGTACAGGTCCCGCGAGATGTCCGGCACGGGGGGCGCCGTCAACGGTTCGAACTGCGGCGCAGGAGGGGCAACCTTACTTCCCGACGGAGGGGCTTCAGCAAGTTCTGCAGTCGACATCGGCCCTTCGGGGACGATAGAGGATTGCTCGTGACCGCCCGGCTCGACACCTGGCGCGGGGTCTCTCGGGCTTTCGCCGATCGCGCACATGAAAAAACTCCTCCTGAAGAATATCTTCGGAGGAGTTATCAGCCCCTTAGGAGGCGGTCTCCGGCGAACTCCATCGCCTTGATTTGCCCAAAAAAATTATACGACATCCGTTCAGGAAAAGGAAGCCCAAGGAATGCAGCCAAGGAAAGGCCGTTGACAATCCCGCCGGGGACGTGGTAGAAATAAAACAATCATCGAGGGCGATGGAGTTCGCCCGGAACCGCCCGTTGAACAGACGGCTGATGACTCCTGCAACGGCTTGCGTGCCGCAGGAGTTTTTTTTGGGCCCGAAGCCGTCGCCCAACGGAAGGACCATGGAGGATATCCCGCTCATTCCTGCATGTGCGCACCGGCGGATGCTGCCGTCCGTACCGGGTGGAGATTCGTTTGTCGTGTGCGGGTGCTCGGGGGGGGTGCCGATTGGCTTGATGAATGGGGATCGAGGTAATGTTATCGAAATCTGCGGGTCCTGCACCATCCCTGCAGCACTTGACCCGTCCAGGCGCCCCTGTTTGTTCCTGGTTCCGGTCCGGATCTGGGAGGAGGATGCGCTTCGGACCGGGTTTTCCTGTCGGTGGTTCGCTTCCCTGAAACCGAAATTTCTCCCCACGGAGGTATGGATGGCCTGTTACGGGTGCCCCCACTGGTTCCCGAGGCCACCGGAGGAGGAAACCATTCCTGGGATCGACCGATGGATCCGGAAGGTGATCCGGATGTATTGGGAGCCGAAACCGGACCTCGACCCGGACCCGTCGGAGAAGCCCCAATGCCAGGTTCCTGAACCCGTTCATTTCAGCAACCGGATCTCCGCCCGGATCCGGAGACTCCGCGTTGCGCTGGCCGGCCGATGACTTCCCGGAATAACCCTACAGAATACGGAGAGGACGGATCCGCGATGAATTTGCGCGCCGGATACGAAACGATTAAGAGGATCTGCAGTTCCTTCCGGATCGATTCCCTCAAGGCCCGGCTTGCGGCTGTCGCCGAAGGGCTGTCGGGGGAAGGGGTCGTCGATGTTGCCGTCCTCGGGCAATTCAAGGCGGGGAAGAGTTCGTTCCTGAACAGCCTCTTCGGGAAGGAGGTGGTCCCCGTCCACGTCCTGCCCGCCACATCGGTAGTGACCCGGATCGGCTTCGGTCAACAGGAGCACGCGGTCGTACGTCACCTCTCCGGAAAATCGGAAGAGATCGCAACGGCGCGACTCCCGGAATTCGTCACCGAGAAGGAGAACCCGGAGAACCGGAAACAGGTCTCGATCGTGGACGTGGAACTTCCGGGGCTGGAATCGTATCGGGGAATCCGCTTCGTCGATACTCCGGGCCTGGGCAGCATTTTTTCGCACAACACGCAGACCTCCATGGACTGGCTGCCCCGCGTGGGAGGAGCCCTGGTGGCCGTAAGCGTGAACCATCCTTTCTCCCAGGAAGATATGGCGCTTTTATCCGAAGTATTCCTGCATACACCCGAAGTGGCGATTCTTCTCACGAAGGCGGACCTAGTGACGGAAAGCGAGCTCCATTCGGTATCGGAGTTCACCCGTCAGCAGGTCGCTCATCACACCGGCCGGGTGCTTCCGATCCTCCCCTTTTCCATCCTTCCCGGGTTCGATGTGTTTCGGGAGGAGGTTCGGGAATACCTGCGGCACCGGATCGTGGCAGGTCGGGAGGAACGTTTCCACGGGATCATGAGCCACAAGCTTCGCACCCTCACCGCGGAGTGTTGTTCGTATCTTAACCTGGCGAAGGCGGCCTCGGAGGCGGCGGGAAAAGCCCGGGAGGAGCTGAAGCGGATCCTTGCTCGGGAGCGCGAGGACCTCAAATCGATCCGGAGCGAGGTCGGTGTCCAGGTTCGGGACCTGAATACGCAGGTCCGTACCACGGCGGGAGAACGATACCATGCGCACCGGGGAGAGGTAGCGGATCGGCTTCAACGGGCCCTGGATGCCGAATTACCCGCATGGAAGGGGAACCTCGCCCGCACGTCCCGCCGGTTCCAGGAATGGCTTACGGAGAATCTGGAAAGCGAGCTTTCGGATCTCTCCGGACGAGGGGAGGAGTATCTGTCCGGGTACCTGTTGAATGCACAGACGAGCCTCCACCGGACGGTTCGCGCCTTCCAGGACCGGGTCGCGAAGGAGATCGAGCAGGCCTTGGGGCTTACATTCGAGGGAGCGAGTTTCCATGCGGCGATCGCCGAGCCGACCCGTCCCAACATCCGCGTGGGGAAGATCTTCGCCATCAGCATCGACCTGCTCTGGTTCCTGATCCCGATGGGACTGGTACGGTCGCTCGTATTCCGCCATTTCCGGAATCGGATCACCTGGGAGGCGGAGAAGAACCTGTCCCGGCTGGCCTCCCAGTGGGCGGACGCCGTGAACGCCTCGATCGACGATCTCGCCCGGCAGGCGATGGCCTTCGTAACGGAGGAGCTTTCCACGATCGAACGCCTCGTTGCGGGCGCCGAGGACGGGAGCCCCGATATCCGGAACGCTCTCGAAGAGCTGGAGTCCACGGAACGATCGAATCTCTCGGCCGGCCGGGCTTGAAACAGGCGGAGGCGGACGCTTCGGCGCCGCTTCCGGCCCGGGGATGGAGTTCCCCCGGAAACCGCCCTTGACGGGCCGATGACTCCTGTTGCGCGTGCGTGCGGCAGGAGCGGGAATCGCTTGTTCCCCAAGCCCGCCATGCGGCGGGTTTTTTTCCCGGGTGGGGATTGCCGCAGGGGCGATTGCCGAGCATCACCTGGGGAACGGTGCTCTCGGGTCCAACGTCGAATGGCTGCGCTTCCTGGCGGGGGTGGCACTTCCCGCCACATCGTTGGCCGTCGTCTACGCCGTCATCCCCACCCCGATCGCCAATTTCGCGTTTCTCCCCCGGCACCTGCTGCCGGAGCCCTATACGGAGAGGCCCCCGGGTGCGATGCCGGTCCCGGGAAAGAACCGGAACCGAGGGGATACCCTGGCGGATGAATGATCCCGTCCTTCCGCGATCCGGCTCCCCCCGAGGAGACCAACCCGCGCGCGTCATCGGTCGTCCGCACCGGGAGGGCTCTGCATGGCGCCATCGCCTCGGAACCGGACAAGTGCGTTCGCCGCAGGGGGGAGATGCCCCGGCACGCGGGATCGGCTCCCTCTCCCTGCCCGCCGCCAGGCGGGCGGACGCTTCTCCGGTCCGCCGGCGCGTGTGATATGATTTCCCATCCGCATCGCCGGACAGACCCGGCAGGAGGGACAATGGCGTTCCGGGACCTGCGGGAGTTCCTCTCCGCGCTCGAGGCGCGCAGGGAGCTCAAAAAGATTCCGGCCCCCGTGTCCACGGACCTCGAGGCGGCGGAGATCGCGAACCGCGCAGTGAAAGCCGGCGGGCCGGCGCTTCTGTTCGAAAACGTGAAGGGG
>Ga0209342_10006222_pt1 | contig 12147 bp, 28 predicted proteins | sample RifCSP16_2_FD_184023 | JGI IMG/M metagenome (GOLD analysis project Ga0209342, IMG submission 184023) | Soil microbial communities from Rifle, Colorado - Rifle CSP2_sed 16_2 (SPAdes) (version 2) | ecosystem: Environmental > Terrestrial > Deep subsurface > Rock core/Sediment | place: Rifle... | reverse complement strand
ATGGGACGATCTGCGAGCTGTGCTTCTGTACCTACAAAATAGGGCCAAAGTAGGTGCAGACTTGTTTCCGTACCTGGATGGTGGTATAGAAAATACCACGAAGGATACAATCCACGAACTGGTGCCGGAAATGATAATGAATGCGGGCCAGTATTACAAACGCTACAGTGAACCAGTAAAGGCCTGCCTTTGGGTGATAGCGTGGTACAATCACATCTGGCTAAGTGGACCGCGTCCCAATGTAGTGAAGAGGGCCCGCAGACTGCGGTCCCTCCCAACCGCCATCTTCAAGTGTCCCATGTGCGGTGAACATTGGTTCGCACCACGCAGACTTCGAACCCAAGGCGCTGCTCTTACAGCGTTCAGTAAATGGCTTGTGACCCATTCACGGGCCAAATACCATGATGATAAAATCACTGGCCGACTCCCATATTTGTACCAGGGAGAGGTACAGGGAAAGGAGAGCGTCAAGTGAACCTGTTTTATCTTCACAGCGACCCAAAAATGTGCGCCCAGTACCACGTGGACGCCCATGTAGTGAAAATGCCGGTAGAATATGCCCAATGCCTCAGCACCGTACTGCGATTGCGGTGCGGGATCAATTTTGGCTACAAGCCGGTATATCGAAAGCACCCTGTGACCCAATGGACGGGTCAAAACATCAATAATTTCGCCTGGATGCTGAGTCTCGGGTTCGCAGTGTGTGCTGAGTACACGCACCGCTTTGGTAGGGTTCACGCGTCCCAGGCGGTGCTGGAGGGGATCAAGGATAGATTGGACCGAGTCCGAGACGTCCTTCCAGATGAACCCATGACCGAACCGCCAAAGTGTGTATCTCCGCAGTTCAAGCATTTGAGCACCATAAAGGCCTGTCGCGAATACTATCGCGTGGTAAAGGCCCGCTTGCATCGGTGGACGGACCGAAAGCCGCCGTCATGGATTGGAGTGGAGAAATGACGTACCATGATTTCCGCATACTGTTGGCATGGGTTTTTACAATGTATGCAATGGCGGTGCTATTGAGCCTATCAATTAGGTCCATGCACCAGGCATACATGAACCTATTTTATCCAGAACGGGTCAGAACCATCTGGTATAGGTGCGAATGGTGCAAGAAGTATGCACCAGAATCAACAGTGTTGCACCGTTATCACATATTCTTCTGTTCTGAGTGGTGCCATACCGTGTTCACATGGGACGGGCACCTTGACCCGTGGGGCGAAGTGAAGGACATGCGGTATGAAAACCATTGATTACCCCGACCGAACCGAGTTCTTCTTCAACAACAAATGGTGGCTGGAGGAACCATTGGAAGCGACTTGTCCCGAGTGTGGCGAGGTAGCGAACCTGGTAGGAACGGGACAGCATCACGTGGTCTTTATCCATTTACCAGAGGGCGGTCCTGATATCAATCACTATATCAGGACCACTGATCTTCCCGAATTGCATGAGTCTGCGGTCCTATTCCCAGGCTTGGGGAGGGCTAATATCGAATGAGATTCCCGTTACCATACCAGTGTATACCGGAACCGCTGGTTCAAAAGGAGAAATGAAATGAACACGGGCAACCTTTTCACCGCTGTACCGAAACACTTGGTCCAAATCCGACGAATTGGGTTCACTATCAAAGATCATACCGTGACAACGGGAGAGAATGGTGCCACCTATACTTCTATATTGGCTGAACGCGGTGATGGATCGGTTCGCACCTATTATGGTGTAACCGAATCGAGCAGAATGCGGGTCTTTCAAATCGCAACGGGTCAGATTCTTCGAGTGCAGCGGCCCGCACTACCGCCAGGAGTGTGACCCATGATTACGGGTTCTGATCTAGGATACAGTAAGCATGAACCGGATGCCGTGGTACAGATTGATACAATCTACGGTTCAATTCCGGTGACGCTGGTGGAATTGCGACACTGTACCAAGATGTTGACGGGGAACCATACCGTTGAGTGCCGCATGTTCTTCTATCGGTTCCAGCTCCACTATGAGGCATATCGTCGTGAATGGCCTCACTATTGTACCGAATGTGATGGTGCGGGAGTCCATTCGTGGGACGAGAACCAGGCTCCAATCGGTTCTGGTATGAACTGGCCCGAACCGATGTCTGAGGCCTGTGAGGGGTGCTGGGCCAGTGGCTACTGTCCCCGGTGCGGTATGCAGAGTTTTGAATGGGACGACAATGGTGACTGCGAAGGAACCTGTCCCGCTTGTGGTTGGACCGAGAACAGTCAGTCCGTACCGGAGTATGACTACTGTGGTTGCACGTTGATGGAACCGGAAATCTTCACCAAGGAACCGAGCGGCGAATGGGTGCCGCAGGAGAAATAACATGCCGTACTTTGGAAATCCGGTACAGGATAATCTCAGAATGGAACTACAGAATCTCGCGGAGGAATACGGAGGCCTTGCGGTTCTGAGGATGGTCATGGAAGTCCTGAACCGCTTTGTCGAAGAAGTGGACTCTGGAATGTTTCCGGCACCGGAAGATTCGATCAAGGACCAGGAGGCGTAAGATGAACCAAGATTTTGAAAGGATGGACCAGGCCGCAGTGGAAGCGTTGGACCATCTCCGCGTGGAAATGGCCCAGATGAGCGTACCAGAACGGAGCGGTGCGGCCCAAATGGTTCGGTGGCTGGAGGACCACTATAGACGGGCCGGGTACAAGCGTCTGCTCCAGCCGCTATTCAATACCGGAATACGGGACATCATGCCCAATTCCGGCAACGATACCATCAAGCGGGCCAAATCCCGCAAGAGGGTGGGCCCAAAAATCGGTAAGGCACCCGGCAAGAAGTAAGGAGAGAACCACATGAACTACATCGTTACCACCATATCTGGTGCTATATACAATGTGACCCCGACTGGCACCGTGGTTGGTGGTTCTCTGAACCTGGATAATGGTAAGCTCATCTATCCACGGGTTCAGGACCTTTCACAATCCCTGGGCCAACGCATGAGCATCGCGGTTCGGAGTGATTGGTTTGGTGCTCCCGAGGTGGTAAGATCGGTCCGAACCTCTCCGATAATGGGAGTTAGAATGAAGGAATAGACCCGTACCACGTCAAACAACCGAATAAATCATGTAAAGAGAGGACCGGAAACCCCGGTCCTTTCTGCATTTAAGGCGAAATGAAACCACAAAAAATTGGCCCGAACCTGTACGCTATTGATGTGAACCATGTAAATCATGTATCAGTAATGATAGGCTATGCTTACATGAATCTGCTAAATTCGTACCCGATTGCCGTTACCCATTGAATATGGTTCCGGTTCTACATAAAATTGCCCGGAATGTATGCTCATTATGGTATATGTCATAGTATAAGCGGTATAGGGGGTATGTGATATGGTATGGGAAGCGTTCTGCATGGTGCGGATTCTTTCTACATGGGACGATTCGAGGGATTGTATAGGCACACACACAAATATGGTGCAAATCGCACAAATGTGCTATCGAACTCGTTATTACCTCCCTATTACACGAATATTAGCGGTAGAACCCATAGATTCGGGCGAGAATTTCGGGCTAAGTTCCAGAACCTGTGTTCTACGGTCCCAGAACCACTCTTTATCTATACCATATCCAGTCTTGGTACCTGTACTGGTTGGTTCGGGGGCGAATTTCGGGCCAGGAACCCGTTACCCTGTATCGTGGTACCCATATAGCATAGGAGCTGGCGTTACCTGCGTAGGTAGGGTTCGGTTCTCGGCCCAGATTCTGGTACCTGTGTAATCAACGCGGTTCTCGAACTCTCGGGCCTGTGGGACGGGTAGTGACCCAATGTGCGGTACCTTATAGGCCCTACGAGTATGGACCGTACCTGGGTGTGGTACCCGTACCTAGGATTCGTGGTTCGAAACTCGATGTTTTGGTCCGGTGAAGTTATGCTACAATACAATGATCCTTAACAACCTCAGAGAGGGAGGCGTACCGCAATGGACATTTTCTGTCCCAGATGTGGCGAGCCGATGGACCACGACGAGCTTCATGAGGTCGAAGGCATGTCGTACCAGGAGGCGAGCCAGGCCTTTCGTACTCGCGGGTGCGAGGGCATTGGTCAACGGTGCAATACCGAAGCCAATAGAAGTAGAGCCATGATCGCCCAGGCCGCGTATGATATCCTGGGCGATGACATGGACGGCGCTGCATCAATGTTTGATGACGCGGAATATCTCGACATGATGGACTAGGAGGTACAGCATGAAGTTTTATGAATTACTCCACGCGCTTGAGAAGATCGTACCGCTTTCCCCCAATGCCGACGTAATGATCGGTATGGACGAGGGCGGTTCCGGCACTGGTTATGTGGACGTACTCCACATTGACCGAATTGAGGAAGGACAGGGTGGTACCCTCTTCCTGGTCCACACTCTAAAGGAGTCTGACGTAGACGACGCAGACGAATAACGGTTCTACTACCACAATTGAATGGGACTGGCCTTCGGGCCAGTTTCTATTTAAGTCGCTGTTACTTGCTACTTGCTAATTTGGTACCCGAACCTGTTACCTCGGTTCAACGGGACTGATACCAGCTCCACCCTACTAAGTGCTTATTCAGACCCCGTTACTCTGAATATATGGTGCGACTTTCGGCCCAGGTTGTGGTACCAGAACCTACTAAGTGCTGGTCCAAGACCCGTTACCTCCAGGACCTGGTACGGTTCACAAACCAGACAAGCCTGGTCCAGATTCTCATGGTTCCTGGCCCAAATCGGATAAACCCAGTCCAAATAATGCGGTTCGGGGCCCAGAATGGCACAGCCGTTCCAGTACTGACGTACTGGGTGAATCTGGGGAAGTCACCCTAACAGAATCGCCATTTTATGATAGGATTCACTTGCACGTTAACAGTTTATCCTGAGACCTTCCTCCACGCGGGAGTGAGGCGAAATCCGGCGGATGCTACAGCGCGGCCAAGGTGACAGAATCCATGGCGCGAAGTAGCAGACCTAAGGTAAACGCAATCCTCCCTCCCGCGGACGCAACAGGATAATTCAAAGAGGGCAGACGCGGATAACCCTCCGCGTTGAAACCTTAAGGAATCCGATGCAATCCTAGTGAAATGAGAGGATGCGTAAATGGCGACCGAATCTCTTGCTTTCCTAGCAGACAGACTCGACTTAAACCTTGTACAAGGTATGAGTCTCTTGCGACAAGGCCAAAATGCGGAATCGTATTGGGATATGGCGAGGGTAATACTCCGCGAAATCTGGCGGTATTATCCTGATAGAGCGCCAGCATTCGAATCCCGCGTACAGCGAGTCTTCGCGGACGTTCTATTAGAGTCGATGAAATTGGAGGCAAAGGTCACAGCGTGAGGGTAGACTCCTCCCCTGTAGTGTGAGGGTATCACACTTAAAGAATCCGCCAATATAATCACATGATAGGAGCCTGTAAAATGTGGGCGAAACTGCTGTCTGAATGTATGAGCATGTCCAGGGAATTCGTCGCGCATGTGTCACCCGCAGACAATGCGCCAGTTATCACCAATTGGCCTACGCAATTACTAGGCAATCGGCCGGTATCTGGCGAAGTGTCGTACGTCATCGGAGGCAAATCCGTCAAGCACACTATCAATGCCTTTACTCCCGCTCGCAACCTTAAGACGGGAGAGTCCACAAAGGCGGAGGTAAAGAAGTTCCGCAAGGCCTACAGCGCGGGAGTTCCCGCCGCTAGTGAGAAACGGGAGGGCTTGAACTTCCTAACGTATCTCATTATCTCCGCGGTCACGGGAAAACTTCCCACGCCGAAACTGGCTAGCGGGGAGTCCACCCTCAAGGCTGCGCTAGCCCTACACATGCTGGAGGGCAGTAGCGTCACCATCAAGGCCGTGAACGTCACGGGCGAATCCGATGCGGAGGCCATCCCGTACACTGGCGCGGCCGTCCTTGGCACGCTGAGTCTCTTCGCGGAGAATCACAAGCGAATCACCGCGTGGCCGCGGCGAGAGAATACCCGCGGCTCAGGTGACGATATGATCGATTGGGAAGAGGACGAAATCTAGAACACGCGAACGCGGTCTCACAAATAGAATAAACAAAATGGCCTCCCCTAATCCGGGAGGCCTTTTTTTTGTCAACCTTAAATTTACCTTAACGAAATCCCCCTAGTAATTACAATGTAATTCCCCCTACATTCTTAAAAAATCTAATACAGCCGAGGCGGCGATTAAGGCGATGTATACACCACAGACGATTCCTACAGTTTCCTTATCGTTATGGGTATTTTGATAACCAGTAGAAGCGTTTTACCTTCATTACTGGTCTACCCTTACTATCATAAAGATATTCATTCGGGTATCCATCACGAAATTTAAACCCCCGACTGAGCAAGTGTTGATGCATATACAGGTCTACTATCGCCTGTTTACGTTTGGAACTAGTCACTTACGCTTAGCCGGTTTTTTCAGTTCCCATTCTGGCATTAGTTCTAACAGTTCTGTCATGCCCATATATTCTGCCCTCTCTAATAAATTTCCCGAAAATCTAGGAGTACAGCGTTTTAGCAGTTTCTTTACAGCTTCTCTCAATATGGTCAGTTCTTGATCTTTAGTCATTCTCTACCTCCGGCCATACTTTAGTAACATGGCCACATTCTTTACATTGAACTGATTGTAAATAGATGAAATCATGGTCGTAAGAACGTCCATTATCATCATGATCGAAAGTAGAATGAACCCTACATGGATATCTTTCAGGCTCTCCACGATGGTCATGATTATACTTAGCACTTACATCGAGTCCCTTCTTATACCAATTAAAGTCGCCCTCATACTTTAGCTCGGTCCACATATCTACCCTTTCCATCCCAATTTTTTTACTATTAATTTTTTGAAATCTTATCGGAAGATTCAAACTTGATTATAAGACAAACCTTTCCCTTAAGAGTTTCCAAGAATAATCGTACCTTGGAAGGACCTTTGTACTTCCTTTTATACCTTACTTTATCCACTACACGTTCCGCTACTGAAAAGATTCCCATTAGTATAAGAAATGGAGGGCCTAATAAGATCATCATAAATAAAAGTGCTGGAAGCCTGAGAACTAATGTCCAAAACATAGTGCATATTGTGGTTTCGTTTTCATTTCTCCACTGTTCCTCATGAGACAGCGGAAGCATGAATGCTTTATAAAGCAGGCTTCCTCTTCGTAGTGTAATCACTTTATTCTCCTTTTGCCATAGTCCACTTACTATCTATGCCATTTAGATAGTCTATAAAATCCTGTGCACCCTGATAGGTTTGCCACTCTCTAATATATCCCCCGTCCCATACCCACATCCAAAAAAACAACTCTTTCTTTTGTAGAGCATACTTTGGATGATCTCCAAACTTTTTACGTGTCATAATTCGATATTTAGCCATTTTGTTCCAATCTCCTGTGCCAGAATGAGAAGTCCTATGACTCCTAAAAAGAACGTAAGAGCTAAAATCATTCCCATAATGAATAACCCACCTATTAATAAAAGCACGGATAGAACTAACTCAAACACGTGAACATCTTCCACAAACAGGTATTTCTACCACGGTTTCGAATCCCTTCCCGCCTTTATCTATAACCTCAGTCCTTCCCTCAATCATAGCAGTACGGGACGAGTAAATTTTTGGCCGTGTTTTAGTTACAAGCTTAATAGGTGTTGAATGATCCGGTTGTGCCTCGTTACATATACTGCATCTAAAACTCATCTCTCTTTCCTTTCTCTTATCACTTTCCCAATAAATTAAGACAGGTAATCCAACTCAATCCTAAATCGGCCATGCATGATTGTACAGAAATAACTGTCCAAATTATTGCCGCTATGAAAAATACTGTAAAACAACCTAACCCTAACTTTGATTCATTACTCATCTCTCTCTCGCCTTTCTCTCAAAAGTTCCTCGATTGCTTTTGCTGCTCTTAACATCAAATCTACATCGGCACTACAAGGACTATGACTTGCCTGTATTCTTAGTAATTCAATCAAATCAAGTAAGGCTTTCATATAACCTCTCTGCCAAGAATGTAACCATGTGGACCACCATCACTCCTGGCTTGGACATAAAACAGCCATGTCTTATCAGAGATACCCTTCATCATCCAATTAGGAACATCGCCCCCATCCATGCTTGTTATCCATGTATATCTTTTGAAATAACCCTTTATTTGACGATGAATTTCCTCATAAGCCCCATCAAATTTCTTATGAACAGTAATTGAGGGGTCTGTATGTATATCAAACCAGCAGGTTACATAAACAGGCGGTTCAATCATTTGCTTGGTCACGATCAAAATCTCCTAGATCATTTTCTTTAGGTACATTGGAAAAATTTCCCGTGACTGATTGAAATCTTTTAGTCCCCATAGCTTCTAAGAAATTATCATAATCCTGAATGAATGACTTCTTCTCTAAAGCATCTTTAACGGCTTCTTCTAACGTATCCCCTCTTCCGGGTTTTGCATCGTCAGATAGCCAAACCTGCCATTTAGATTGCCCAGTGCTCCAATCAGTATATCCATTAACTTCTACGTACTTTGTTTTATAAAACCACTCTTGTAGAATTTCCGCAAGGTTGTCCATTAGGCCCTCCTTGATAACATTCCTAGAGCAAATCCTAGTACAAAAGCCAGTAATACTATCTCAAAGCCCATTAGACTTCTCCATTTTTTGTCGTTTCACTCGACGGACGGGTACTCTCTATCCAAAGCAATAGTTTATCTACTATATCTTTTGGCAATGTACCACTATCGCATTCTAGAAAACTCTTGTCCCTATCCTTTGACGCATACCACCAACCTACATCCCCATTTTCCCTATCAATGCAGATTCCAAATCTAGCGAAATCCCCAATCCACTCAACATTATACTCGCCGGGACTTTCTAGAATAGCTGATAAATGGGTTTCAAAGTCATAGGGTTTCATTTTTATATCCTATCTACGTCTTTACCAGTTCTAGAGAACCTTCTTCGATCATATTATTAATAACATGTCTACAAACGGCGGGACTATAACCCATTTGTTCTAATGCGGTAAGAAGATTGGTTAGATTACTACTAACAACTGAATCAGTAATGGGCCAATCAAACATGTCTCTAATAGCATTTCTTATTTCTTTTTCTACATCTAGCATGGGGAGGCCTCTTTTCATTCGTCTTTTTCTTCTGGAAACACCATTCCCAATTCCTTCGCTAATTCTATGATTTCTGGATTGGTTACATCCTCTTTATAGATCATTCCCAAATTTCTAGCCTGATCTTCTATTTCATCACCAGAAACTAGATCAAATCTATCTATGGCGTATTCTTCTATTTCATCATCTGAAAATACATCATCTACCTTATAGTTGTCTCTCACCCAATCTACTACCAATTGTTCTAGGTCAAGGCTCATTCTATGCTCTCCCGGTGCCCCTGGTTCGATCTAGGAGCGATTTATAGGCTATTTATGACCAGATATGCCACTATAAAGGAAATACGGCCACGATCAGGAATAACCTTTTCATGTCCGTATTATAGCATACTTCGATTAGCTTGTCAAGTGACTGCAAAGAGTAAGTGGAATAGATACGGTTTGGTCATTTGAAACAGTACCATATCCGGTACCATACCATGGTGATGTGGTATATGGATATGACCAGAAACTATACTTTCTACCCCATTCTTTTTGACACAGTTTACAGTAAGCTACGTCACAAACCTCACAATAAGCCATTTCATGTTTGCAGTGACTTTCGTGATTATGATTATGAACCTGTATATACATTTCTCTTTCCTCCTGGTTTAACTTCTATGATTTGATCTAAAGGTAATAACTGCTTTTAAACTTACCAATAACATAATTACTAACGCAGTTATTTGAATTATGGATGGAATTATAATAAATGAGTCCGCTACACCAACTTCTAATAAACCTGACATCCTAAGAATTGTTATAAGCTGTCTACCAGCAACCCCTACTAATAATATAATAGTAGATAATAGACCATTTAAATGCGTTCTATCTTTATGTCTATGGTCCGAGTATAGGGCAAGTAAAGCTATAACATTAATAGTACTAAGTGATAAGATAAATACTAAACTGAATATAACTAGAGATAAGTTCATTGTGGTGCCCCTTTAAATGCCGCTATTACTTGTGCCACGGCTGTAATAACTCCTGAAAATACTCCCGCTGCAAGTAAAAGTTTTATCCAATATAGGTTAGCATTTACTTCTGATTTCCAGGGTAAGATTTCTTTATCAGTAAAGTTACTAATTTTAACTAATGCTTCTTCTATTTTATTTACTCTTAAAATTAATAATGCAGCGGAAACCTCTGCGTTTAGGCGTTTTTCCTCCAATAGTTCTTCACTATCTGTTACAGGTGCCATAGTTATACCTCTTCTATATTTACTTTAACCCCTGCTGGCACTCTTAGAGTTATTTCAAATGTAGGTTGTGGAGGAGTAGGAACAGACGGTCCGGTATGTGCCAAGAACCATTGTTCATCTGCCCAATCCTCATCTATTTTAGCATTGAAGCCCGGCGGCGTAAAATCAAGTCTCTTCTGCAATACTCTTATATCATCCTTGGTCCAATGACCCGGTTCTACGGTATCTGGGTCCGGGTCGGATTCCCATAAGGGTCTACTCCAGAAATCATGTTGAGATTGAACAAAAGGCATCCATCTATCAAATGCCCATTTTGCTGTATATACTAAGACTTCTCCAAACTCATCTTCCATTAATCTTAGAGTATCATACATATTATTTACGAATCTAAGACTTGGAGTTGACAGGTGATCCTCTAAATCCAGCACAGCGGGCAATTTATTTGGTAGTCCTAACTTCAACATTTCTCTTTTGTAAGTAGCTACTTGAACTGCTGGATCGGTATAGCCCCTATGAAAATGCCACGCCATTACCGGAAGTCCCAATTGTTTACAGGAATTCAACTGTCTCTCAAATCTACCTGGACTTGGTAAATAGTCCGCCTCAGTTAGTTTACCCCCAAAGAATCTAAAACCCGTACCAGGCGGCATTACACCGCTCCAGTCTCTTGAATCGAAGCCCTTTACAGTCAAATTAGGCATATCCTAAGACCTCCATTGTAGGTTGCATCACAGAGTTAAAGTACTCAATATGATGCTGTTGAAACTCTTTCTTCCATTCTCCAACTAAACCCTTACGAAATGTCATACTTTTAGTTGGGTCTATCCTTTTTATAATGTCGTCTACAGAAGAATCTTCTCCAATAAGATCGGCTATCATTTCTATTGTTTGTTGTCCGTTTGATCCAACTAAATCCTCAAATCTGACTATCATATTTGGAGTATTATTTTCTATCCAGGGCGTCCATCCAGCCCACCAATAGGGGGCACACTTTATTGCCCATAATAAAGGATCATCTTTTTCGGACAGTCTTAAACCATCATCAAAATAGAAGTCAAAATAATTTTGTGGTCGATCTCTGCGAATTACTGAATGAAAATGTGAAACAACGGTATCTCTAGGATCGCGTATAAGTTGAATGATCTTTACTTCTGTAGTTATTAAAATATCAACAACAGGTGGAATGTAGGGTAAATGACCACATGCTATAACATGCTTGTTCTTGGCAATCCTTTCTATAAATTTATTTAAGTCCGCCCCCGATTCATGTTTCTTATTGGGTGGTAAAATAACTCCACAGTCTTTTAACATAGATATGTAAGTAAAATTTTTAACCCCAGGAAGCCACTGATGCTGGCCAAGGATTTGTCTAAGTAGGTGCGTCCCGGTTTTTGGTAAAGTTGTTACCAAAATATTCATTAGAGGGCTGTAACTCGTAAATCATCAAAAACTATTTTCATCAGATTAGATGTACCTATGGCTATTTTATTGCTTAGTGAAAGACCACTCGGCTCTTCTGCCATAACCTCTACTCCGTTTAATTGTACAAAAACTATATTATCACTTCCAACTATCATTCTAAATGAATAAAATCCACCAGGAGATATGCCTCCCGGTATCACATATGTATCTAGTTCCTCGACTACAGTATTAACTAGGGATTGAAGAGTGAGTGTACCAGTAGTTTGGTCAATCAATAATACAATATGGGTATCCATGTCTACAAATCTAGCGAATATTTCCGCACCTTCTCCAACTTCTGCCGGTAGATAGGCTATTGAAAAATCCTGATT
>Ga0209342_10006220_pt1 | contig 12148 bp, 12 predicted proteins | sample RifCSP16_2_FD_184023 | JGI IMG/M metagenome (GOLD analysis project Ga0209342, IMG submission 184023) | Soil microbial communities from Rifle, Colorado - Rifle CSP2_sed 16_2 (SPAdes) (version 2) | ecosystem: Environmental > Terrestrial > Deep subsurface > Rock core/Sediment | place: Rifle... | reverse complement strand
GCGTTTCGCACTCAAAAGGGTAACCTTCCAGTCATCTTCTTGAGTGCGAAACGCTCAGTCGACGACCGGGTGCGGGGGCTGCAAGCCGGGGGCGACGACTACCTGACCAAACCGTTCGCCTTTTCCGAGTTACTCGCTCGCGTGCGGGCGCTGGTTCGTAGGGCCAGCAATGCTCCCGAGCCCACCTGCCTGAAAGTGGGATCGCTGTCCCTGGATCTTCTTAGGCGAGAGGTGGTACGCGACGAAGACAAGCTTGACCTCCAACCCCGGGAGTTTGCTTTGCTCGAATACCTCATGCGCCATTCCGGGGAGGTGATTTCCAAAACCATGATTTTGGAACATGTTTGGGGATACGACTTTGAGCCGCAAACAAACGTGGTGGATGTGCTGGTGTGCCGGTTGAGGAAAAAGATTGGAGCCGAGCCCGACGCGCAAATCATTCACACCATCCGAGGAGTAGGCTACGTCCTTAGGGAATCTTAGCCGCAAACGCCAAACCATCGGCTTCCGCCTGGCCGCCTGGTATTCCCTTGTCTTCACTGTGAGCTCCCTGGCGGTTTTCGGCCTGGCCTATTCCCTCCTGTCTTCCTCGCTGAAACAAAAAGACCGGGGCGCCATTCAGTCGGGGCTCAAGCTGTACGCCTCCCGCTACCAGAATGGGGGACTGCCGGCGCTGGTGGAGGAAGTGAAGGCGCCGCACAAGGAATCGTTGTTTGTGCGTGTCGCCGGACCTGAAAACAACACGGTCTTTCACGACATGCCGGCTGAGTGGGACGACTTCGATTTGAAGCAGCTGGAAAACGCCGCCCTCCCGGGCGACCTGCGCTGGACCTACCTGCGGGGCACGGATGAGGGAGATCTACTGCCAGAACCGGACATGCTGGAGATCATGTCGGTTACCTTGCCCGATGGCTCCCTGTTGCAAGTCGGCAGAAGCACAGAAGGCCGGGGAGATATTCTGGAGTACTTCCAAGGTGTCTTCGCCATTGTCCTGGTGGCGGTGCTGGGGATGGGCGTGGCCGGAGGCGTCTGGCTGGCCAACCGCTCCCTGCGCCCGGTGCGCGATCTAGCCGGCGTGCTTCGCTCCATCCGACAAACGGGCAATATGAACGCGCGCGTGCCCATCCGCAAAACGGGTGACGAGCTCGACGAGCTGGCGGAGTCGTTCAACGCCCTGCTGAACACCATTGAGTCGTTGGTGAACCGCATGCGCAGCGCCCTGGACAACATCGCTCACGACCTCCGCACCCCCATGACCCGGTTGCGGGGAGCGGCGGAAATAGCCCTGCACTCGCAGCCGGATGCGGAAACCTACAAGCAAGCCCTGGCGGATTGCCTGGAAGAGACCGAACAGACTCTTACCATGCTGAATACCCTGATGGATGTGGCGGAGGCGGAAACCGGAGCCTTGAAACTCGATTGGGAGGAAGTGGACCTCCCCGCGCTGCTGCGGGGCGTGGTCGGGCTCTACGAACACGTGGCCGAGGAGAAGGAAATCACCATCCGGACCGAGTTGCCGGCGCGGCTTCGTCTGCGGGGAGATTCCAAACGGATCCGCCAGGCGGTCGCCAACCTGTTGGACAACGCCATAAAGTATACGCCTCCGGGGGGACGCATCGAGATCGAAGCGCACCCGGACCAAGAACAAGTCTCGATTTCGGTGAAGGACACCGGGATGGGGATCAAGCCGGAGGAGCTCCCCAAGATCTGGGACCGGCTCTATCGCGGCGAGGCCAGCCAGTCGCAACGCGGCCTGGGACTGGGACTGAGCCTGGTGCGCGCGGTCACCCTGGCGCACCAAGGGTCGGTCGAAACCTGCAGCCAGCCGGGCCAGGGGTCGCAGTTCGTGATTCGCCTGCCGATTCGCTCCGCCGACTGAACGCAGTCCCCTCGTTTCTTATGACGACCTTTCAAAGATGTAATCGTCAGGAAAGATCGCGGCAATGCGGGGTTTGTTAGTAGCATAGGCGGAAGAGTACGGGAACCAAGCCCGTAAGGAAGCCAGCCATGAAGAAGTCGACCTGCCCCACGATGCTTCTAGTCTTTCTGGCAACGGTTCTGGCGATTCCCAGCCAGCTCTTTGCCGACAAGCCGGAATTCACGGATGAATTCAGTCTCGACACGTGCAGTTTCACGTCGAGCGGGCGCAACCCCTACTTCATTCTCGAACCCGGATACTTGCTAATCCTCGAAGGAGAAGAGGACGAAGAATTCGTTCGCTTGGAGATTACTGTTCTGGACGAGACCGAAACGATCGCCGGCGTGACCACCCGGGTGGTCACCGAAGTCGAATACGTCAATGACCAGTTGGCGGAAATCTCGCGGAATTACTTTGCCCTCTGCGAACAAACCAACAGCATTTTCTATTTTGGCGAGGATGTCGACACTTACCGGGACGGCGAAATCGTGGGCCATGAAGGGTCCTGGAAGGCAGGGGAGAACGGCGCCCGGCCCGGCCTGATGATGCCCGGCAGCGCTCAACTGGAGGCGAGGTACTTCCAGGAAATCGCTCCGGGCGTCGCCCTGGACAGGGCGGAAATCCTAAGCCTGACTGAAGTGGTGGTGACTCCCGCCGGGATCTTCCCCGACGCTTTGAAAACGGAAGAAACGACCCCGCTGGAACCGGAAGTCAGAGATTTCAAGTTTTATGCTCCCGGGATTGGGCTCATCCAAGACAGCAGCTTGAAGCTGGTGGAATTCTCCAATGTCTGGTCCTCCTCCCCGGTCTCTCCGTCCGTGGAGACAGTCTCCCTCACCGTGCCCAAAGGCCTCGTGCTGCAAGTGGCGCTCGACAACGAAGTGCGGATCAGGAAAGTCGGCCAACCCCTCCATGGCCTCTTGGTCGAGGCCCTGTACGCCTTTGACCAGGAAGTGGTCCCGGTGGGCAGCGAAGTAGGGGGCCGCATCACCCAGATTCAAGGCCCCTCTCGCAAGCGGCGCGTGTGGGCCGCCTTGAACATGAACTTCACGCCGGTTCGCAGGGTGCAGGTGGAATTCGACGAGATTGTCTTGCCGGACGGCAAGCGCGTCCCGATCAAAACCGTCGTGACGCCCGGCTCCGGCCGGACGCTCCAACTTGTCACCAGCATCGATAACGACAAAAAGAGGACGGCCAAGGACGCGGCGTCGGACAAGATGAAGGAGGCGATACGAGAAGCCAAGCGGAAATGGGAGACGGCCATGAAGCAGGTGAAAGCGCCCGGCAAGGCGCACCGGCTGAAGCGCTTCGGACTCGCCCAGCTCCCCGCTCGCCCGCAGTACATTGACGCCGGGACGGTGTATTTCGCCGAACTGCAAGAGCCGCTCGACTTCGGGCGCAAGCCGCTCCCCCCTCAACCCCTGGCAGCGGACGACCCGGTGCCCTTGCCGTGTCGTCTTCTGGCCCATGCCCAGCTCGTGACCCCGCTGAATTCAGCGACCACGCCGCGGGACGCCCCGGTCGAAGCCATCCTTGTCCAACCGCTTTTTTCCGACGACCGCTTGATTCTCCCCCAGGGAACGCGACTGAACGGCTCGGTCGTGCAAGTGCAGCGGGCCCGGCGTTTCGGACGGACGGGCCAGCTCCGGATCGCATTCCGCGAACTGGTTCCTCTGGGGGGGACGCAGCAGAAAGTAGCCGCGAACCTCGAGGGGGTCCAGGCGGGCGCGGAGGAGAACGTCCGGCTCGATGTGGAGGGCGGAGCCCAGCCAGCCGCCCCCAAGCGGCGGTATCTCTCCACGGGCATCGCGGTGGCGCTGGCCGTGGCGTCCCACAGCGACAGCGACATCGAGGACGGTGTGAGCAGCGGGGCCACAGGCGCCCGCGAGGGTATGGCCGGCGGGGCCGCGGGCTTCAGGTTACCGGGCATGGTGGTGGGCGCCCTGGTCCCTGGCCAGCCGCTCGCCCTGGGAATGGGGATCTACGGAGCGAGCCGGACGGCTTACACGAGTTTCGTGGCGCGGGGGAGCGAGGTGGTCTTCCCCAAGGGCACGGCCATGGAGATTGGATTCACGCTTCGAGAGAATTGCCAGGAGTCCGCCAAAGCGGAGTGAGCCGGGAAACCAATGCGCGTGACATCCAAGCCGCCTTTCTTCTCACAAGTCAACCCTTACCTGTTAGGAGGAAGCCAATGAAACGTACACAAAAGCTGGTGCCGCTGCTGGGGCTGGCCGCCTTGGTCCTCGGACTGACCGCGACCACCCTGGCGGGGGAACGGCAAATCGAACGCAAGGACGTCCCGGCGGTGGTCCTGACCGCGTTTGCCGGGGCGTACCCCAAGGCCGAAATCAAGGGCTACAGCACAGAAGAAGAGAACGGCCAGACCGTCTACGAAATCGAGAGCGTGGAGGGCCTGGTCGCGCGGGACGTCACCTACGCCGCCGACGGCACGGTGGTTTCGCTGGAAGAGACCCTGGACACCAGCGCGCTGCCGCGGAAAGTGAAGTCCGCGCTCAACAAAGCGTTTCCCAAGGGGAAAGTCCTGAAGGCTGAAAGAATAACCAAGGGTACGGCCGTTACCTACGAGTTCCAGATCGAGCACAACGGCCAGAAGACCGAAGTGGTCTTCGACTCCGAGGGCAACGAACTGGAGAGGGAAACCAAGCCAGAGGATGCCGGCTAGCCTGACCGGAGGCCTGTTGGCGGGCCACGGCTCCCACTCCGCAAGCCCAGAGACACTTCCCTTTCTGTTTCCAACCTTTCACAACTGTAATCGCCAGGAAAGAGGCGGGCAATCTTGTCCTTGCTAGCCTAGGCAGCGGCCAGACAGGAGAGCCTTAAGGAGGTTGCCATGAAGAAATTCACTCATCTGCCTGTGGTTCTGGGCGCGCTTCTCTTTCTCACTCTGCTCAACGGAGCCGCCGTGGCGGAGGCGAAGGACTTGTGTCGAGCGACTTCGCAGAAGGCCTCGCGGTCCTGCCAGGCGGGCGCCGAGAGCGACTATTGGCTCGCCTTGGGCAAGTGCCACAACCTGGCTGACCCGGCGGCGCGGGAGGCCTGCCGGGAGCAAGCGAAGGCGGATCGGAAAGATGCGTTGGAGGAATGCCAGGACCAGCGCGCCGCGCGCCAGGCGGTCTGCGACCGGGTGGGCAAAGAACCCTACGACCCCGTGATCGATCCCGCGAACTTCGTCACCACCATCGACAATCCCTACCTACCCCTGACGCCGGGGACAACCTACATCTACGAAGGGAACACCGCCGAGGGCTTCGAGCACCAGGAGTTCGTCGTGACCAACAATACCAAAGTCATCCTTGGCGTCACCTGCATCGAGGTGCGCGACACGGTGACGTTGGACGGTGAGCTCATCGAAGATACGCTCGATTGGTTCGCCCAGGATGTTGATGGCAACGTCTGGTATTTCGGAGAAAACTCCAAGGAGCTTGTCGGCGGCCAAATCGTCAGCCTGGAAGGATCCTGGGAGGCGGGCGTGGACGGCGCCAAGCCGGGGATTATCATGGAAGCCAATCCTCTCCTCGGCGATTTCTATCGCCAGGAGTTCTACCTGGGCGAGGCCGAGGACATCGGAGAAGTGCTTAGCCTGACGGAATCCGTCAGCGTCCCCTACGGCCCCTTCAACAACTGCCTGAAGACCGCGGACACGGTGCCCCTGGAGCCCGACGCCCTGGAGCACAAGTTCTACGCTCCCGGCATCGGCCTGGTGTTGGAGATTGACCCGGTCACCGGGGACAGACTGGAACTCATCCAGATCATCATCGCGCCCTGAAGCGCTCCGTAGACGCGACCGTCAGTTAGTGCCGTTCCAACTATTTGACCCTAGGTGTCCCCAACAAGAAGTCACGGCTACCTTGCCGCTCCCGAGGCCTCGGGACTGGCCGAGGTCGTCGGCGCAAAAAGTTGGAACGGCACTAGTTGAGATTTCACACACGCGTCTTGAAGACCAGCCAACCAGAAGCCGGCCGCAGGGCCGCGCGCGTTGACTTGCCCCACGGGCCCCGCATAGCATAGGGGTTTCTTTTTTCCCTCGACTTTCGCTCGGGACGGTGACCCTTCGGCAGGCTCAGGGTCATCCCGAGCGGAGTCGAGGGATGAGCGAGAGTCGAACCGCCGGGCGGGGAGACAGCGTGCCAACTCCTCCAGCAACGAAGACGGCCGACGTCTTGGAGCGCATTCTCGGGGCGCGCCGGCAAGCGCTGGCGCAGGCGAAGCAGACCGTGCCGGCGGCCAAGCTCGAAGAGCGCGCCGCCGCCGCCCCGCCGCCGCGCGACTTCGCCGCCGCCCTCGGCCGCGAGGCGCTGAACGTCATCGCCGAGTTGAAGAAGGCCTCGCCCTGCCGCGGCGTTCTCCGGACCGCGTACAACCCCGCCGCGCTGGCGCCCGCGCTCGAGTCCGCCGGCGCGGCGGCGCTCTCCGTGCTGACCGAGCCGGAGTTCTTCCACGGCGGGCTCGAAGACTTGCAGGTGGCGCGAGGCGTCTCGAGTCTACCCGTGCTGCGCAAGGACTTCCTCTTCGACCCCTATCAGCTCTTCGAAGCGCGCGCCGCCGGCGCCGACGCCTTCCTGCTCATCGCCGCCGTTCTTTCCACGGCCGAGCTGCGGCGGTTGATTCAGGTGGGCAAGCAGTTGGGCATGGCGGCGCTGGTCGAAGTCCACACGGCCGAAGAGCTCGACCGCGCCCTGGAGGCCGGCGCGGAAATCGTCGGCGTCAACAACCGCGACCTGAAGACCTCCGCCGTCAGCCTGGAGACTTCTTACACGCTGGTCGAGCGCATACCGGACAACTGTGTCGCCGTCAGCGAGAGCGGTCTCGGCGCGCGCGTCGAACTTGAGCGGCTGCGGGCGGCCGGCTTCGACGCCTTCCTCATCGGCGAGCACCTGATGCAAGCCGCCGACCCGGCCCAGGCTCTGCGCGCGCTGCTCGGGAGAGAACGCTGATGGTGCGCGTAAAGATTTGCGGCCTCACCAACCTGGAGGACGCCCTGGTGGCGGCGGCCGCCGGGGCGGACGCGCTCGGCTTCAACTTCTGGCCGGGGAGCCCGCGGCACATCGAAGCGCGCCGCGCCGCCGAGCTCATCGCCCATCTGCCGCCGTTCATCACGCCGGTGGGTGTGGTGGTGAACGAATCGCGTGCGGGGGTCGAGCGGTTGGCGCGCGCGAGCAGCGTCGGCGCCGTGCAGCTCCACGGCGACGAGCTGCCCGAGGACGCCGCCGCCCTGGCCGCCGCCGGACTGACAATCATCAAAGCCTTCCGCGTCGGGACGGGCTTTCGCCCGCAGCGCCTGCGCGAATTTGCCGCCGCCGATGCCTTCCTCCTCGACGCCCAGGTCAAAGGCAAGCGCGGCGGCACGGGGAGATCCTTTGACTGGACTGTCGCCCGTCGGGCCGCTCCTTTTGGGCGCATCCTGCTGGCTGGCGGGCTGACGCCGGAGAACGTCGCCGAGGCCATCTGCCAGGCCCAGCCCTGGGGCGTGGACGTCTGCACCGGGGTCGAAAAAAAGCCGGGCGTGAAAGACCACGCCCGCCTGCGCGAGTTCATCCGGCGAGCCAAGGAGGAGGCGGCGTCCTAGCCATGCCCAGAGCCGCTCAACAAACTCTGCCTGACGCCCGCGGCCATTTCGGCCCGTACGGCGGTCGCTTTGTGCCCGAGACGCTCATGGCGCCGCTCGAAGAGCTGGAGCGCGCCTACCGCCGCGCGCGCGCCGACCGCGGCTTCGCGCAGACCCTCAACCGGCTGCTCGCCGACTTTGCCGGGCGGCCCACGCCGCTCTACTTCGCCGAGCGGCTGACGCGACATCTCGGCGGCGCCCGCGTTTACCTCAAGCGCGAAGACCTGCTCCACACCGGCGCTCACAAGATCAACAACTGCCTCGGCCAGGGCTTGCTCGCCGCCCGCCTGGGCAAGCGCCGGCTCATCGCCGAGACCGGCGCCGGCCAGCACGGCGTCGCCACCGCCACCGTGGCCGCGCACCTGGGCCTGAAGTGCACGGTCTACATGGGCGAAGAAGACATGGCGCGGCAGCGGTTGAACGTCGTGCGCATCGAGACGCTCGGCGCGGAAGTCATCCCCGTCGCCTCCGGCAGCCGCACGCTCAAAGACGCCATCAACGAAGCCATGCGCGACTGGGTGACCAACGTTGAGACTTCTCATTACCTGCTCGGCTCCGTCTGCGGCGCGCACCCCTACCCGATGATGGTGCGCGATTTCCAGTCGGTCATCGGCCGCGAAGCCCGCGAGCAGATTTTGCGCGCGGAGAAGCGCCTGCCCGACCTGCTGCTGGCTTGCGTGGGCGGCGGCTCGAACGCCATCGGGTTGTTCCACGAGTTCCTGGGCGACGCGGCGGTGAAGATGGTCGGCGTCGAAGCCGGGGGGCGTGGCTCTGCGCTCGGCGAGCACGCCGTGCGGCTCGCCCACGTAGGGCGCAACGGGGCGCGCCCGGGTGTCCTGCACGGCACCTACACCTACGTCTTGCAGGACAAGCACGGACAGATCTCGACCACCCACTCGGTTTCGGCGGGGCTTGACTACCCGGCCGTTGGCCCCGAGCACGCCTTCCTGCGCGACGCTGGCCGCGTCGTCTACACCGCGGTGGGCGACGAGGAAGCGCTGGCGGCGGCCCGGCTGCTGGCCGAGCAGGAGGGCATCATTCCCGCGCTCGAGCCCGCACACGCCCTGGCGGAGCTTGTGAAGCGGGCGCCGAAGATGCGCCGCGGCCAAGTCATCATGGTCAATCTCTCCGGCCGCGGCGACAAAGACATGGACATCCTGGCGAAGTACCGGTCGGCCGGAACCCCATGAGGAAGAAGACTCGGCGGAAGAAGGCGACCCGGAGGCGCTCGACTTGTCCACGGGCGGCCGCCAACGGCCTGCGGGCCGCTTTCCGCCGCGGACGGCGCCACGGGCCTGCTCTCGTAGCCTACGTCACCGCCGGCGACCCCAGCCTGAAGTTCACCGAGCAGCTCGTGCTGCGGCTGGCCGAGGCGGGCGCCGACGTCATCGAGCTGGGCGTGCCCTTCTCCGACCCCATCGCCGACGGCCCCGTCATCCAGCGGGCCAGCGAGCGGGCGCTGAAGGCAGGGACGACGCTGGCCGGCGTCCTGAAGCTGGCCGGGCGCGTCCGGAAGAAGAGCGCCATTCCGCTCGTGCTCTTCAGCTACTACAACCCGGTGCTGCAGATGGGGGTCGAGCGCTTCACCGCGCGCGCGGCGGCTGCGGGCCTGAACGGCGTGCTTATCACCGACCTGACGCCGGAAGAAGCGGGCGAGTTCGTGCGCACGCTGCGGCGGCGCAAGCTCGACACTGTGTTCCTGGCCGCGCCCACTTCTTCCAACGGGCGACTGCGGGCCATTGCGCGTCTTTCGCGCGGCTTCCTGTATCTAGTCGCCCGGCGGGGAGTCACGGGAGCGCCTACGGAGGTCGGGACCGAGATCAAGAGCTTGCTCAAGCGCCTCCGGCGCCACACGCGGCTCCCGGTGGCGGTGGGCTTCGGCATTTCCCGCCCCGAGCAGGTGGCGGCGCTCGACGGTCTGGTGGACGGCGTGGTAGTGGGCAGCGCGCTGGTACAATGCTGCGAGGAAGCCGGGCACGGCCCGGCAGCACTCGAGGACGCGGTGCGCCTGGTGCAGGAGTTGAAGAACAAAGGCAGGGAGGGGAAGAGATGAATAAGGTGGTGGCGAACGCCGACGAGGCCATCAAGAACATCCCCGACGGCGCCAGCATCATGATGGGCGGCTTCGGGCTGTGCGGGATTCCGGAGAACCTGATTGCAGCGGTGCGGCGGAAGGGCATCCAGAACCTGACGGTCCTGTCGAACAACGCCGGGGTGGACGATTTCGGCATCGGGCTGCTGCTCCAGACCCGCCAGGTGAAAAAAATGATTTCGACCTACGTGGGGGAGAACAAGCTCTTCGAGCAGCAGGTCTTGAGCGGGGAGCTGGAGATCGAGCTCGTCCCGCAGGGGACGTTCGCCGAGCGCATCCGGGCCGGCGGCGCCGGCCTCGGCGGCTTCTTCACTCCCACCGGCTACGGCACCCTCATCGCCGAAGGCAAGGAGACTCGCGAGATTGACGGCAAGATGTACGTGCTGGAGAAGCCGCTGCGGGCGCAGTACGCTTTCCTCAAGGCGTGGAAGGGCGACCACTGGGGGAACCTCGTCTACCGGAAGACGGCGCGCAACTTCAACCCCATGATGGCGACGGCGGCCGACACGGTGATTGCCGAGGTGGAGGAGCTGGTCGAAGTCGGCGAACTGGAGCCCGACTTCGTCCACACGCCCGGCGTCTACGTGGATGCCATCTTCCAGGGCGTGGACTACGAGAAGCGCATCGAGCGGCGCACGGTACGCCAGCGGGCGGCCTGAAAGAGGCAAGGAGGCAAGGAGGCAGAGAGGCAGAGAGGCAAGGAGGCAGAGAGGAACCGATGGTGGGACTGACGGGCGAGCAGGCGCGGGAGTTCATCGCGCGGCGGGTGGCGCAGGAGCTCCAGGACGGCTATTACGTTAACCTGGGCATCGGCCTGCCCACGCTGGTGGTGAACTACATCCCGGCGGGGATGGATGTGATTCTGCAATCGGAGAACGGCCTGCTCGGCATCGGCCCCTGGCCCTACGAGGGCGAAGAAGACGCCGACCTCATCAGCGCGGGGAAAGAGACGGTGACCGAAATCCCCGGCGCGGCCTACTTCTCCAGCGCCGACAGCTTCGCGATGATTCGCGGCGGCCACATTGACCTCTCCATCCTGGGCGCGCTGGAGGTGGACGAGAAAGGGAACCTAGCGAACTGGATGATCCCCGGCAAGATGGTGAAGGGGATGGGCGGGGCGATGGATTTGGTGGCCGGGGCGCGGCGCGTCATCGTCGCCATGGAGCACACGGCCAAGGGCAAGCCCAAGATCCTGAAAAAGTGCACGCTGCCGCTGACGGGCGTGGGCGTGGTGGACATGATCGTCACGGAGCTGGCAGTCATCGAAGTCACCCGCGACGGCCTGCTGCTCAAAGAGGTCGCGCCCGGCGTGAAGCCCGAAGAAGTCCAAAAAGTGACGGAGCCGAAGTTGACCCCGGCGAAAGACTTGAAAGAGATGGCGGTATAATCAAAGTTATGGAGCTGAACGCCGTCGTCATCGTCAGCCTGCACGAGCCCAAGGAGCGCATCTGGGGGCAGCTCATCTCGCTCACCGACGCCGGCGTCACCCTCCGCGGCATCGACCTCAACTCCTTTGACGACTTTATCCGGCAGGTGAAGCAGCCCGAAGAAGGGCAGGTGGGCCTCGCCACCATCTTTTATCCCATGGGGCGCGTGGAGCGCATCGCGCTCGATGAAGCCAAGGGCTCGATCCCCTCGCTCTCGCAGACCTTCGAGCGGCAGGTGGGGCGGAGCGTACTGGAATACCTGGCGGCGCTCACCGAGGTCTAGTGCCGTTCCAACTATTTGACCCTAACTGTCCCCGCCAAGGAGTTACACCTATCTCGTCGCAACTCCAGGAGAGCCCGTCGGGGGAACAAGTTGGAACGGCACTAGCCCGCGTCCCTCCCGCCGCGCCGAGACGCCCATGACCAGCCAGTTTTTTACTTTCGCCAACCAGCTCACGCTCCTGCGGCTGGCGCTGATTCCTTTTTTCGCCGTGGCGGTGCTCGGGCGGCGCTACGACTGGGCGCTGGCGCTGCTGCTAGCCGCGGGAGTGAGCGACGCTTTGGACGGGATCCTGGCGCGGTCGCTGTGCCAGCACACCGCGCTCGGCGCCTATCTCGACCCCATCGCCGACAAGCTGCTGCTCTCGACCGGCTTCGTCGTGCTGGCCATCCGCGGCGACGTCCCCTGGACGCTCGCCATCCTCGTGCTCGGCCGCGACGTCGTGATCGTCGCCATCGCCCTGGTCCTCGTGCTGGCGGCCGGCCTGCGGCCGTTCCCGAGCCTCTACGGCAAGGCCTGCACGAGCGCGCAGGTGCTGGCGGTCATCGCCGTGGTGGCCGTCCAGGTCATCCCGGGCGCGGCGCTGGTCTGGACGAAAGACTTGCTGCTCTGGCTGACGGCGGCGCTGACCGTGCTCTCCGGCGTCCACTACGCCTGGCGCGTCGGGAAGATGCTGCCCGAGATTCCCTCCAAGGATTGAAGCCGGTTTTGTTTGACTTCGGTTGGCTCGCCTCCTAGAATCAAATCTCAGTCAATTGCAGTCCTGCATGTAAGCTCCAAGGAGAGGGAGGCGATGGCGGACTTT
>Ga0209342_10006218_pt1 | contig 12149 bp, 10 predicted proteins | sample RifCSP16_2_FD_184023 | JGI IMG/M metagenome (GOLD analysis project Ga0209342, IMG submission 184023) | Soil microbial communities from Rifle, Colorado - Rifle CSP2_sed 16_2 (SPAdes) (version 2) | ecosystem: Environmental > Terrestrial > Deep subsurface > Rock core/Sediment | place: Rifle... | reverse complement strand
TTGGTAAGGAAATACTCGGTTATTTTATTTGTATGTTAAGCGGACTGGTCAAATCCAGGAGATTTAGAATTTCCTGCGGCCTTTTGATCAGTGCCCGTGCGCCATTTTCCAGCAACTCCTTTTCCGTCCGAAAACCCCAGAGCGCTCCCACCGGATACATGCCTGCCGCTATAGCCGTCTTCATATCAATAGCAGTATCTCCAAGGTAAATGAAATGCGAAGGAATAACATTCAGACATCTGGCTATTTCCAGCGCGCCGGCCGGGTCTGGCTTTAGAGGCAGTGAGTTGCGCTGACCCAGAACCATATCAAAGTTCCACTTCGGAAGAAATTCGGTTACGCACCGTTTTGTGAATTCGTCAGGTTTATTGGAAAGAACCGCCATTTTCAGACCGCCTGCCGTCAATGCGTCGAGCATTTCTGCCACGCCATCGTAAGGCATTGTTTTGACGTTCCAGCTTTTACTATATTCTTCACGGAACGTCTGAACACAGACACCGATCGTGTCAACGTCCCGCTTATTTTCTGGCAGGGCACGTTTCATGAGTACAGTAGCCCCGTCACCAACAAAATAACGGTAAATTTCAACTGTGTGAGTAGGGAAGCCAAGCCTTTCAAGGACACGGTTTGTTGCATTACTCAGATCTTCCAGCGTATCAAGCAACGTGCCATCAAGATCAAAAAGAATTGCTTTAAAGCACATAAAGAAAATTTTCCAACCAATAATTTACAATATTTGTAACAATAAAGTGTGATAGGGATAGAAAATCTTCTGCCCCTACAAAGCTGTAATTTCCACTTGCGATTAAAAGATAGAGGATTACAACGTATCATTATCATAAAATTTTTGAAAATGATATGCAAATGTATTTAAAGTTTTTGAAGACAAGGAAGACTTCAAAAAAAAATACTTGTCCCTTCTTGAAAGATATTCTACCGAGAAAGACGTAGTTATACTTGCTTATTGTCCGGTTAAGTAATTGCGAATGAGCGCCATTGTTGTTCTTTGAGATTATAGAGACCTGTCTGCTGACAGGTGGGAGTTGGTAGATCATTTTCGAGATTGCAGGCTTCGTTTTGTATTTTGATACGTAGGTCTTTTTTGTATTTTTCCTGATACGACATGCAAAGCACTTTCCTTCTGTCTGCCAGAGATCAAAATCTTTATGACACTGGTAGTAACGGTCCATGACTCCGGTCTGGCCAGGCAAGAGTATCTGGCTGACAAAGGGACGTTCATCAGCTTTGCCATCGGTGAAAAATATTTTTGATGGGATAGATTGGTTGATGTCAAAGCCAAGATGCACCTTGGCTTTCTTGCAGTCATTACGATAATCGGCCCAGTGCACGGAAAGAACCGCATCAATCAATGAGCCGTCAATGGCTACGAGATTTCCAAGTTCTGCGTGTTCCCTGGGCAGGATTTTAGCTGCTTTTGCCTGCAGCTCCTGAAAAACGTAGGTTAACTGTTATTGCCACGAATTAGATGGACGGCTTGTTTACGTGGAAGACCATGAGGATTGCAAATATTATAAATGCGATCTCATTAAAAAAGCCGACTGGTTTCTGACGTCACCTGGTATTCATTTACGGTATTATTGTGAGGAATGGATGGATAAATTACTCGGATGGGTCAAGTATTTCTACATCCCAGGCCTTGATTATTGGCGTTACAAAAAACTGCCCGGCTATAAAGAACTTTCGGCATACCTTGACCGATGCGATAGGGAAATGATGAGAAATATCATTTTTGACAATCTGAAAGAAGATTTCAAACAATGCGCTGAAAACCTTATCAAAGAAGCACACCTGTACAATCGGCGATCTCCACCCCATGACGATTAACTTTTCCGCTATTATCCTTTCCCCGTTTTCACGAAGACAAGTTTATTCAGCACAATCCTCTTGTAAAATCCTATCGCTGTGCATATAATTAAACACACTGCACAAAATAATAGTCTTTTGTGCAGTTAGATTGATTTATTGATCTTGTCCTCGTAAAAACGGGGAGAGGCGAGAGTGAAAGATATTGTATTAGGTCATAAGGCAGAGCGGGACGAATTCCTCCGTGCCCAGTATGTTCAAAGAGAGGGACTGCAGAATGCCCGGAAGAACATGAAGAATAACCTCATTAAGGTCATTGTTGGACCGAGGAGGGCAGGCAAATCTGTTTTCGCAATACAGATGCTTGAAGGGCTGGATTTTGCTTATCTGAACTTTGATGATGAGAGGCTCCTCGATATCTCGGACTATGATGACCTCCTGAAGGCTATCAGGCAGGTGTATGGAGAGACAAAATACATCCTCTTTGATGAGATACAGAACCTCCGGAACTGGGAACTCTTCTTAAACAGGCTTCACCGCAAGGGGCTTAATCTCGTAATTACCGGCTCAAACTCACGCCTCCTGAGCAGGGAACTTGCCACCCACCTGACAGGCCGCTATATCCAGTTCCAGATATTTCCATTTTCTTTTTCTGAATTCCTGAGAGCGAGGAATTTTGTAATAGATGAGACCCTTGACATGAAAGAACGCCAGGGCATGCTCCTTAACCTTCTGAACGAATATCTGGACAAAGGGGGATATCCTGAAGTCTTGATAAAGAACATCGACCCTAAAAGTTACATCACTACCCTGGTTGAGAGCATCCTGTTCAAAGATATCGTAAAGAGATACAATGTGCGCTATGCCAAAAAACTCCATGACCTCGGACTCTATCTGATTACAAACCATTCAAATGAGTTTTCATATACAAGGCTCAAGAATGCGCTTGAGTTTAAAAGCGTGCACACGGTGGAAAACTACACTGATTATCTCAACGAGGCATTCCTGATATTCAACACCGAGAGGTTTTCACATAAGGTTAAGGAGCATATGAAAAGCCCCAGGAAGGTCTATGCCTATGATACCGGCGTGATAAATGCGGTTAAGTTCAAGACAGCCCCTGACACAGGGAGATTGATTGAGAACCTGGTGGCTATAGAACTTCTGAGAAGGGGAAAGGAGTTTTATTATTACAAGACCAGAGATGGCAAGGAAGTGGATTTTACTGTCAAGGAAGGGTTGAAAGTAAGTCAGTTAATCCAGGTATGTCACGATATTGATAACGATAAGACAAAAAAGAGAGAGATAAATGCCCTTGTCAAGGCAGCGGACGAGACAGGATGCGATAGCCTAATGGCGCTTACGTGGGACTATGAGGCAAAGGAAACATTTGGCGAGAGAGAAATACATTATCTGTCATTGTGGAAATGGCTGGTTAAATGATGCATGTCGTGTTGCTGCTTGCACAATTTACTCCAATTTGAATTGAAAGCGGATATTGTAGCTTTGCTGAATCAACTTCAGTACAATCACCCCTCCTTACGATGATACCCGGTTTTTCTGCAAATCTTGCCCTCATAAAACTCGTCCTCGTGAAAACGGGGAATGGGTAACAGATTGCTCCATTGTATTTGCATAATTACAAACTTCGTTACGAAGGTCAATCTCACAAAGGTGATATTCCCAATCACTCAGGTATCCCCTACTTCAGGACACGCCAATCTCAAGCAATCCCAATTCTTAAATATCCAACCTGTCAATTTCCCGCCGTTCTGTGCCATGGCATAGGTGTGAATAAAGCTCAGTAACGTGCGTTGTTGAATGTCCAAGCCACTGAGCAATTGCCCAAAGTTATATACCAGATTCTCAAATAGCCGTTTTGGTTCGAACCATCAACAGAACACCTTCCGGCTTTTTTGATTTAGATAATGGACAAATTTATGAAGGAACATGCTCCAAAGGTATCAAATAACATGCGTAAATCGTACAATGCCTCGCTAAAAAATTTACTGCATTTATTTGGTGGTCGCAAACTGTTTGCAATAACTCCAAAAATGATTTCTGAATACAAGTCACTCCGATATGACGATGGTGTGAAACCCGCAACAATTAACAGGGAACTGGCGATGCTTTCAAAGGCTTTTAATATTGCTGTAAAAAAGGCAGGCATCGAGAACTTCCATTTCCATTGTTCCCAGCTTGAGACCATACCAGCCTTAACGTTAAATTAATGACTATATGACGCCATACAGGACTCTTGCCACAAAGAAATCCGCTCGGACAAACCTAGTTCGGCAATATAGGCATAATCCAATTGCATTTCTCCTCCTGCTTCAGGGTATCCCTCGCTCCCCAGGGCGTTGGCTACATGCACCGCCGTTACTAACGTAAAGGTTTTGGCCTGGCATTTTGACGGGGTATGGTGAAAGGCAATGGCCTCGATAATTGGTTCTGGTATACCCCAGAGCCCCATCAGATATGCCCCCACTTCAGCATGGGTTCCATGGAACACCTCCTGTTCTGTCTCATAGGGGGAAATGTTCTTCTCCTGTGCCAGGGCTAATGCCTTGTTGTATTGGTCTGGAAGATTTGCCGCAAGCACCAGCTTGCCTATATCGTGGAGCATACCGGCCGCAGGCGCATCATCAATGAATTTTGCCGTGTAATTCTCCATCCTGGCGATCTTCCTTGCGAATAGCCCCACTTCCATACTATGTTTCCAGAGCGCTTGAGGACAAAATGCAGTTAATTTTGTAGTATCAAAAAATCTGAAAAGACGATGCGATAAGACCAGCGCCCTGATGGTATTCAGACCAAGAATGACTACCGCATCAGTGGGATTGGAAATACGACGGCGAAGTCCGTAAAAAGCCGAGTTTACCAGTTGGAGAATCTTTGCAGTCATCCCGATGTCCTTCGCTATAACCTGTCCTACCTTTTCCATGGGAACATTGGGCATCTTTAACAATCCTACGATTTCATCATAGAGGTCTGTAAGGCTGGGGAGTGACTCTGTTTGCAACACCAATTTTCTCAGCGACTCGTCTTTTAACAAATCCTTCAGCACGCAATCCCGAACAATGGTTGTTTTTAATGTCTCTGTCTCGCATGGCTTTGAGAGAAATTGATGCATGACACGGGATGAGGATATGAAGACGTCCTGATCCGTCTGTCCGGATAGGATAATACGCACCACGTTGGGATATCGTTTCATTACTTCATTCAAGAGCTGTGCACCGTCCATCCCCGGCATCCGCATATCCGTTACCACTACATCAAAGGGCGCCTTTGCCAGGATTTCCAGCGCCTCCTGCCCGCTCGTGGCAAATTCCATTTCCCACTCATGCCGCATGGAACGCAGTATCCGCTGGAGTCCCTGGAGTATCTTCGGCTCGTCGTCAACAAACAGGATTCTTTTCATGGGGCAACTCCTTCATTTATTTGAAAATTACTAACGTTCATCGAGAATACGGCCGTTTCTTCACATTCCATGCGATGAATGGACGATGCCTCTGCCCTGTCGCTGTTTTGCTGGATGCATTTTTCGTCCGTAAATTGAATTTGGATCGAGTGTATCTGTTCCATTGACTTAATAAACGTCTCATATACTGCCGGGTCGAAATGCTTTCCCACTTCTCTGCCAATAATCTCCAGGGACTCGCTTTCCGAACAAGCCGGTTTATACGGTCGCACAGAACGGAGCGCATCGAACACATCCGATATGGCAACTATCCTTGACTCCAGAGGAATCTTATCGCCTGCAAGGCCGTTTGGATAGCCTGTTCCATTCCATCTTTCATGATGCGTCAAAGCAATGGTAGATGCCATTTCCAGCAGGGGGTTGTTATTGTTGTGTGAGGGAGGCGATGAGATGCCTTTCCATACCTGAAACGCCCTCATATACTTATAATCTTTTCGGAGAATCTCAGCGCCTATGGCGCAGTGCTGTTTCATGTGTTCGAACTCACTATGGGTCAAATTCCCGCGTTTTAAGAGAATGCCGTCCGGAATACCTAGCTTGCCAATATCATGGAGCGGACTGGTCAGGAACAGCATTTCAACATAATTGCGATCCATTCCGAGCGCCTCTGCAATAATACGGCAACAACATCCCACCCTCATAATATGATTTCCCGTTTCATAATCCCGATACTCGGCCGCATTGCCAAGCCTCCAGATTATATCCAGCCTGGATTCTTCCAACTGCGCAGTCCGCTCCTTCACCAGGAGATCGAGCACGGCATTCTGGGCTATGATTTTATCCTGATACGATTTCAATTGAAGCATGCTATTGATACGGGCCACAAGATCTTCCTTACAAACCGGTTTATTCATTAAGTCCGTAGCCCCAAGTTCAAGGGCGCGCTGCTTGAGATGCTTCCCCTCCGAACCCGTCAAAATAAGCACGGGGATATCTTTTGTCCATTCGACGCCCCTGATCTTCTCCAATAAATCATAGCCGTTCATAGTGGGCATCATAATGTCTATAACAATAGCGTCAAACCCTTGCTTGCATATCTGGTCAAATGCAATGAAAGCGTTTGAGACAAAATCCATGTCCCACACATCGGTGTGCGTCCGCAGCATCCGCCTCATCCCGTCCAGGAAATTTTGCTCATCATCCACAAATAAGATGCGCTTTTTCACATTTACCTTCATTTCCGGCGTTCCCATATTTAATGGTCGCTTTCGATTGGTATGCGTATGATAAAAGTAGTCCCTTTGCCCGCCTCTGTCTCGAAAGTAATCGTTCCTCTATGTTTCTCCACGACAATTGCATGCACTATCGACAAACCCTGTCCCGTCCCTTTGCCAACCGGCTTGGTGGTAAAAAACGGATCGAATATCTTCGATTTTATTTCTTCATGAATTCCTGTTCCGGTATCATGGATGCGGACCTCCGCACAGTTTCCACTCCGGCTGGTAGTGACGGTAATAATGCCCTTTCTGCCGGTTCCGTTGCCAACGACGTCACTGATGGCATGTGCCGCATTGATGATAATATTCAGAATCACCTGATTAAACTCGCCCGGCAGACACGGCACCAACGGCAGCGAAGTGTCAAAGACTGTCACCATATCTGCAACGTACTTCCACTCGTTTCGCGCCACAGTAATGGTACTCTCTATCGCCTTGTTGATGTCCATGGGTGTTTTTTCATCCTGCCCTGGATGTGAAAACTCCTTCATCGCACGCACGATCTTTGCAATACGCTCAGTGCCTTCCAGCGACTGCTGGATTGCCTTGGGTATCTCTTCAATAAGATATTCCACATCCGCCTCTTTTTCAGCAAGGTCTATCTCCTGGAGCAGATTAACCGATGCGCCGCCATTCCTGCATGCCTCCAGGAGTTCCGTATACTTGCCATTGAGTTTATTGAACTCGCCGAAGGCGTCCTGAAGGAAGCGGGTATTATCTCCAACGTATTGCGTGGGTGTGTTAATTTCATGGGCAATGCCAGCCGCAAGCTGACCAATCGACTCCAGCTTCTGCGCCTGAACGAGCTGGCTTTCGATGGTTTTGCGCTGAGTGATGTCACTTCCGATAATTAATAACGTTGACTGGTTTTCTACGGTATCATTAACAGAATTTACCGTAATACCCAAAAAACCAACTTTGCCATCCGGCTTTCTGAACCGCGCGTCGTCTATACGTGTCGGTTGTTTGCTGTTTCGGCAGCTTAAAATTTGTTTCACAACTTCCCTGTCATTCCACTGGATACCGGATTCACAAAATGGCTTTCCCACGACAGTAGAAGATGCAATTCCGAAGACCCTCTCCGCCGTTTTATTCCATTCTAAAATCCTGTCTTCCTTATCGACGTAGATCAGAATTGATGGGATAGAGGCAATCAACTGCTCATTTTGTGCATGCGCCTTTTGGAGTTCAGTCTCCATCCGCTTACGCTCGGTAATATCAGTCAATATACTGCAAACCGCGTAAACATTCCCTTTCGAATCGCAGAGCGGAAACTTTACCGAAATGTATGCATGCAGTCCGTCGTAATGAGGCAATACTTCATCAAACTCCAGAAGACTTTTGCTTTCCATTACTTTCCGGTCGTATGTCCGGATTACATTGGCTATCCCTTCCGGCCACAGGTCATAATCGGTCTTGCCTCTCATATTACCGGCAAGAAATAACTTCTCATACTGTTTGTTGACAAAGGTATACCTGCCTTGCATATCTTTGACGGTGACAACCGATGTGGTGTTATTGAGGATAGATTGATATAACTCCTCGCTTTTCTGCAGCGACTCTTCGGCCAGTTTGCGTTCTGTGATGTCCTGAATAATCCCCGTCATCCGAATAACCTTCCCTGTTTCATCTAAAGTTGCCACAGCCCTTTCATAAACAAAACGCGATGCTCCATCTTTGTGCAGCACACGAAATTCAATATCGTATGAAGTCTTCCCGTGTAATGCGTCACTTACGGATTTCACCACGCGATCCCTGTCGTCAGGGTGTATGCAATGTACAAATGTCTTATGGGTGGCGTCAAATTCTTCCGGGAGCATGCCAAGTATATGGCATGTCTCTTCTGACTCATAGGTTGTATTATTCACAACATCCCACTCCCAGTTCCCGATATGCGCAATCTGCTGCGCTTCTGCGAGGCTTGCCCTGCTTTTTATAAGGTCAGATGTCCTGTCCTTAATATCATTGGACATCCTGTTAAATGACTCGTACAGCATTCCAATCTCATCTTGTGTATGAACCGGCATAGAAACATCATAATGACCACTGGCAATTCTTTTTGCAGCATTTGAAATGATATAAAGGGGTTTCACTACTTTTTCTTCGAAAAGTATAAAGAGTAAAACAATCATTGCGATAACAATACTGCCGAGTATTACCCCATTCATTTTTATATAGTTTACAGGAGCAAGCACTTCATCTTCGTCAACCTCTGCCAGAAGTGTCCATTGCATTGACGGGAAATACATAGAAGCGCCCGCCACTTTTACACCTCTGTAGTCCTTATAGAAAGCGGCCATTTCTTTACCCGATGTCAGGCAAAGATTGACCGGCGGCGTGTCAACCATCTGCCTCAAGACAGCATCTTCTATGAATATGGATTTTGTAATCATGAGCTTGTCTTTGTTGACCAGATATATCTCCATAGTTTTCCACCTGCCGTTATTCCATGAGATTGCCCCCATTTTCCTGTTAAATTCGCCAAATAGAAGATTGTTAAGTTCTGAGATGCGAATAAAGTTGATGATTATGCCTAGAGGTCTGCCTGTTTCTTTTGTTACTATAGGCGCTGAAACTGCAAGTTCCGGCTCTTCCCCGTGCCCCGTTTTTCTCTCTACGATGGTAATGATGTCTTTTCCATTTATAAAAGAGGCCTCGTGGGAATAATCCTTCCCAATTTCAGCGCTATGTGTGGATGCAACAACCCGTCCGTCCAGTGAGAGGACATGAATGGTTTTTATGGCGCTGTCAAGTACGAGCTTATTTTTGACAAGATGCTTATTGAGGGCGCCTCCTGAAAATCCTCTCCCGCGAACCTTTTTCAAAAGCTGATTTCTTATGAAACCGTCACTGGCAAAATCCTGGGCGCGCCGCTTGGTCATCTCCAGAAATTTATAGACCTGTCCTTCGTATGCCTCCGCAACAACCGTTAAATCGCCAAGGGTGCGCTTTTTTATATACGCCTTATTTTTGCTGTAACTCAGCATAAACGAAATTATTATAGGAAGGAGTATGATGGCAACTCCTATCAATGCCTTTTTTGAAAGCGACTTTTTCAGTTCAAATTTCTTCATTTTTTTTACCCACCCCTCAATCCCCTCCCTAGAGGGGACTTCACAAGTTCCACTTCGCTGGTTCAATCGTCCTCGATTGAACCTAAACATTTGGCTTTTCCATGGCTGATATTCATTTAAAGCCCATAGCCTGGTTCAAAATATTTGGTTCAATCTGCAAGATTGAACCAGCCACAAAAAAGAAGCAAGAGCTTCTGGTACAGGCTCGTCCCCAAGCCGGAGCTTGGGAACGAGAGAATAACCCCAAATCAAGTTTGGGGTAGGCTCTGAACCCGCCGGAGTAGGGGCTGAAGATTTTCAGCCCCTACTTCGAAATTCAATATTCCTTGTTCTGCATTTGATATTTTGCTCTAAAATGCTGTGCTGGTTCAGGGCTTGTAGCCTGAACCGAAACATTTTGGTTCAATCGAGGACGATTGAACCAGCAAAAAACAACCCCCCACCCCCTTTATTAAGGGGGATTTCCTCAAGTCCCCCTTAGAAAAGGGGGACTTCGTCGTGAGCTCAGTCGAACGATTCAGGGGGTTGTCTGACTTCTGTACTTTCAACTTTGAAATTCCTCTCATTTAGCGCCGTTTAAGCCAAGGGGCAGGCGAATAATGAACGTCACGAATGGCGTAAACGGCGTTCATGATTATATTGAGGATCATCAGGTTAAAATCCATTGGGAAACACGCCACGGGAGGCATATCTTGGTCAAACATTGTCACCATCTCAGCTACTTTTTTCCACTCGTTCCTTGACACGGTAATGGTATTTGCAACGACATTATTAATGTCAATAGCCTCCTTTTTTTGAGCGCCTGAAGATGAGAACTCCTTCATTGCCCGCACTATCTCCGTAATACGGTCTAGCCCTTCCAGAGAGTCCCGAATTGCTTCAGGAATATCCTGAATAAGATTTTTTACGTCTTCTTCTTCACCCGCTGCCTCTGATGATATCTCTTTCACTTCCCCTTCGTAACCACCCTGTAGTTTCCCGCATCGACCGGCTGTCATCTGCAATAAGAACTTTCATAAAATACCTTTCATCATTGAAATGTACAAATCATACATCTCACATCGCTTATCTTATATTTGCCATGCTGAGTTTTTCATCTTCTAACTCGCACAGCCTGACTACCTCTTCGGAAATTTTATCGAGAGGCCGTATCCTATCCACACCGCCCCGTTTGATCGCTTCATGGGGCATACCGAAAACAACGGATGTTGCCTCATCCTGCGCAATATTTTTAGCGCCCGCTTCCTTCATTTCGAGCATACCCCTGGCGCCGTCGTCTCCCATGCCCGTCATAATGACCCCCACTGCATTTTTACCGGCGTAGCGGGCGGCGGAGCGAAAGAGCACGTCCACTGACGGACGATGACGGCACACGAGCGGGCCGTCTTTTATTTCTACGTAGTACCTTGCCCCGCTCCGTTTGAGTAATATATGATGATTTCCCGGCGCAATCAGCGCCTGTCCACGGATTACCGTATCATCGTCCTCCGCCTCCCTGACTGAAATCTTACAGATACCGTTTAAACGGCGTGCAAACGCAGCAGTGAACTTTTCAGGCATGTGTTGAACGATAACAATGCCCGGCGCATCGTGGGGGAGCGACTCCAGGAGTACCCGCAGGGCCTCCGTGCCGCCCGTTGAGGCGCCCACAACAACTACCTTCTCTGTAGTCTGGATCATGGCCTTTGACTTCGGTTTTGCAATAACTGCATCGGCGGTAAGTTTAGGGCTTACTTTTAGCGTTGCCGCCGGGGTGCGCTGTAAATGCGCATGGGCGGCGGCCTTTACCGTATCGCAGACGCGGATACGGCTTTCCCTGAGAAACTCGAGCGTGCCTATCCGTGGTTTCTCAATAATATCCACAGCCCCGTATTCGAGCGCCTTCAGAGTCGTCTCGCATCCTTTTAAGGCGAGACTCGAACAGATAACAACAGATATGGGATGCTGGCTCATAATCTTATGCAAAAACGTAATGCCATCCATGCGGGGCATTTCGATATCCAGCGTAATTACATCGGGAACATCGTGCCTGATTTTATCCGCAGCAATGAAAGGGTCTGGCGCCGTTGCCATTACCTCTATCTCATTATCTGATTCGAGTATCTCCGTTAGCGTTTGGCGAACCACGGCAGAATCATCAACGACAAGCACCCTGATTTTCTTTTTCATAGGATTGCTCCCTTGATGGGTTTTTAAGTTATAAAGTCCCCTCTTGGGAGGGGATTTAGGGGTGGGTAAGTCGGTAACTTCGTGAGATATTCACTGAGATTTCACGATCCTTGTCCTCGTGAATACGGGGAACGGGGAACGGGACCCACCCCTAACCCCTCCTAAGAGGGGAATAATCCATGCCACCCTGTAACCCGCATAATTAAAATGAAAATTCCTATACAATAAATTAGGCATTCGACAACTATTTCTATTTACCTGTACTGGCAATTCATGAATTACCCCTCCCTTAACTTCGTCGTGAGCTCAGTCGAACGATGGGAGGGGTAAGGGGAGGGTGTTCACCCTTTTTCCTTCACCCCCACCTAACCTCCCCCATCAAGG
>Ga0209342_10006217_pt1 | contig 12149 bp, 10 predicted proteins | sample RifCSP16_2_FD_184023 | JGI IMG/M metagenome (GOLD analysis project Ga0209342, IMG submission 184023) | Soil microbial communities from Rifle, Colorado - Rifle CSP2_sed 16_2 (SPAdes) (version 2) | ecosystem: Environmental > Terrestrial > Deep subsurface > Rock core/Sediment | place: Rifle... | reverse complement strand
CCCCCCCCTACCACGACAACCTCGATGGTGCGTCCAGACGCACCCTACCATTCCGTGCGACGCCGATGAGTTCCGAATCCGAATACACCCGAGTCTCGATTGTCGACGACGATCCGGCCATGCTCCGGATCCTCGCGGCCTGGTTGACGAAAGCCGGATACCAGGTCCAGACGTTCGGCGACTCGCGCGAGGCGCTGGCCGCGATTGAAAACGATCCGCCCGATTTTCTCATCACCGACTGGGAAATGCCCTACATGACGGGCATCGAGTTGTGCCATCGTGTCCGCGAGTTGAAGCTCGCGCGATACATCTATCTGATCTTCCTCACCGTCCGGTCCGCGCCGACCGAAATGATCGAGGGCCTCGAGATCGGCGCCGACGACTTTTTGAGCAAACCGGTCCACCAGGGCGAACTGCTCGCCCGAGTCCGCGCGGGGGCGCGGATCATCGAGCTCGAACGGCGGCTGGGCATGTTGGCCCGGACCGATTACCTCACCGGTCTGATGACGCAGCGTGTCTTCTACGAGTCGCTCGATAAGGAATGGGCCCGGGTGCAGCGAACGGGCGCTCCGCTTTCGTGCGTGATGATGGACATCGACTTCTTCAAAAAAGTGAACGACGTCCACGGCCATCCGGCGGGCGACGCCGTGTTGCGTAAGGTGGCCGACGTGCTGCGTCACAACAGCCGGGCCCCCGACGTTCCCTGCCGCTACGGCGGCGAGGAATTCTGCATCCTCCTGCCCGAGACCAACGAAGACAACGCCACGCAATGGGCCGACCGCATCCGAAGGCAGTTGGCCGAAGCCACCGTGGTGGTCGACGGAAAGCACCTCCGCGTGACCGCCAGCTTCGGCGTGACCGAGCGGCGCGGCGACACCGATCGGCCCCAGACGCTCGTGGACCAGGCCGACCAGGCGTTGTTGTACGCCAAACAGTCGGGTCGCAACCGCGTTATTCGTTTTGAATCGCTCAGCGAGTCGGACGCGGCCGACGATCTTTTCGGCGAGCGGGGCACGTTCGCCGGCGTCCGGGCCGAGGACGTGATGAGCCCCATCGTGACGTCGCTGCGAGAGGACGAGACGATCGGCAACGCGGCCGAGTTCTTTCTGCGGCTGCGGGTGAATTCGACGTGCGTGGTCGACGCGGCGGGCAACCTGGCGGGGATCCTCTCGGAAAAGGACTTGCTGTCGGCCATCGTCTCGTTCGAGAGCTGGGACCGGCCGATCCGCGAGGTGATGAAGTCGAACGTCATAAGTTACGAGGCCGACGCGCCGCTGCAAACGATCTATCAGTTCTTGTGCCGCGTGTCGATTCGCCGCGTCGTCATTCTGCGCGATGGCCTGCCGGTGGGCACCATCAGCCGGGGAACGCTGTTGCGATGGTTCCGCAATCTGGTCGTCGCGCGGCGTCTTTCGTCCCAAGACACGCTGGCCGCCGAGCAGGCCCAAGACGACCGGGAGCGCACCCATGAGCGGCTTCTCGGCGTGTCGCAATCGCTGGCGGACCAAGCGGCCGAGTTGTGCCGCGAGTGCCGCACGCCGTCCGAATCGCTCGCCAAGCGCGTCGCGGGCCAAGCCACGCAAATCCAGGATCTGCTGCGAGACGTTCTGGCCTTTTCCGACGCCGGGCAGAACACGGCCGCCTCGACGAAGTCGTAGCTCTTGTACTCATCACGCTCCGCGTGATGATCACTCGTCGCTCGTTATTCTTAGAGCCTATCCCAAAACGGGGACAGGCACCTCACGGCAACCGTTTTAGGAAGCGTTACTTGCATTGAGTTCGGAGCCAGTCCCCGTTTTGGGATAGGCTCTTAGGACATGATCCGCTGGGGCCTCACGCGGAGCGTGAGGAATACGCTTTTGTCCACGCAAGCGTGGACATGGCACCCGGCCGATCAAGCGACCGAAATGGTCGGCTGGCAGAAGTCTTGACTTCCCCCCGCATGTGTGGGAAGCTGGTGCAATACACAGGTTCGCGGCCTGTTGTTCGCCTCGCCGCCGACACGATGGCCAACATCCCCAATCACCACTCCCCAAATCCCTAAAGCCCTTCCACCAAGCCTCCATGTTGCTCGCCTATAGCTCCAACGCCTACACCAATTACTCGATCGAGGAGGCCATTGGCCGGGTTGCGGGGCTGGGGTACGCGGGCATTGAGATTCTGGCCGACGTGCCTCATCCCTGGCCGGCCGACGTCACGCCGGGCAAGAAGCAGTCGATCCTGCGGACGTTGGAGCATCACGGCATACGGATCGCTAACGTGAACGCCTTCATGATGCGAGGGGCGGCCGATCCGCGGCATCCCTATTGGCATCCCTCGTGGATCGAGTCGGTGGCGGCCAAACGGGCCACGCGCCGCGAGCACACCCTTCGGGCATTGCAACTGGCCGCCGATCTCGGCACGCCGTCGATCCAGACCGAGCCGGGCGGGCCGCTCGAAGAGGGGCAGTCGCGAGCGAAGGCCATGACCATGTTTTACGACGGGCTCATGCCGTGCGTCGAGGCGGCCGAGCGGCTCGGCGTGATGCTGCTCGTCGAGCCGGAGCCGGGACTCTTGATCGAGCGGTTCGAGCAATACCTGGAGCTGGCCCGGCGGGTTGATTCGCCTTGGCTGGGCCTGAATTTCGACATCGGCCACGCTTACTGCGTCGAGGAGCCGCCCGAGCAATGGGTCGGGCCGCTCGCCGAGCACACGAAACATTATCATATCGAGGATATCGCGGCCACGCGCGAGCACAAGCATCTGGTGCCTGGTCGCGGGGCGATCAACCTTCGGGCCGTGCTGGCCGAGATTCACAAGACCAAGTATACAGGCTTTGTGACCGTCGAACTTTACCCTTACGTCGACAACCCCGACGCGGCGGGCCGCGAAGCGAAGGAATATTTGGACGGCTTCCTAGCCGCGGTAAATGACACTGCATTTTTGGAACCACAGATGGACACAGATGAACACAGATGAAAACATATCTGTGTTTATCTGTGTTCATCTGTGGTTCCCTTTTTTGTCCGGTGACTGACCATGTTGCGTGACTGGCTTGAGTTGATTCGCGTGCCGAACGTGTTTACGGCGATGGCCGACGTGGCGATGGGGTTTTTCTTTGTCATGCCGGCGGCGGCGGAGTTCGACGGGTCGGACGCACTAACCTTGGGATTGTTGATCGCCGCGTCGAGCTTGCTCTATTCGGCCGGCATGGCGCTGAACGACGTGTGTGATTACGAGGAGGACTGCCGCGAGCGGCCCGAGCGACCGTTGCCGTCGGGACGGATCACGCGGCGGGCGGCCGCTTGGTTGGGCGTGGGGCTGCTGATCGCGGGTCTGCTCTTCGCGGCGATTGCTTCGGTGATGGTCGTGTCGCCCGCGCCGGCGCTCGCGGCCGGTTGTCTGGCGTGCGCCGTGGTTCTCTACGATCTTCTGTTGAAGCACTCGTGGTTCGGACCCGTGGCCTTGGGCGCGTGCCGCGCGTTGAACGTCGCGCTGGGGATGAGCGCGTTCGAGGCGTCGCGCGACGCGGCCGGCTTGCATGTGGCCGGGGCGGTCGGACTGTTCGTCGTGGGGTTTTCGGTGATGGCCCGGGGCGAGACGCGGCGGGGCACGCGGGCGGCCGTGTTGTTGGGCGCCGTGCTGATGACGGCGGCGGTGGGCTCGCTGGCCTGGTTGCCCGAGTGGCGGCCGATCCTCGCGCAAACGACGCCTTGGCGGTGGATGGTCGTCTTCCTGGCCCTGCTCGTGGCGTGGCGGTGCTCTCGGGCGTTGGTCGATCCGTCGCCCGCGGCTGTGCAGCGGGCAGTGGGACAGAGCATCCGGTCGCTGGTCGTGCTCGACGCCTTGATCATTTTTGCCGTTGCGGGCTTGGCGCCAAGCGTGGCCGTGCTGTTGCTGCTGGTCCCCAACATCGTGCTGGGGCGGTGGTTTTATTCGACGTGATGCAAAGGCGAGATGCCTTCCGCCTTCCGCGGGCTTCCGCCCACGGCTATTATGGGAATGATCGTCAAACCGACTACTGACTACCGGCTACCGACTACTGCCATGTATCTCGGCTACAACACCAACGGACTGGCCCATCACGATTTGTTCGACGCGGTCGCGCTGTTGCACGACCTGGGATATCAGGGCGTGGCGGTGACGATCGACCATGCGGCGCTCAATCCTCGGCGGAAGGAGCGGCTGGACGAGGTGGAGCGGCTCGGGACGTGGCTTCGGGATCACGAGATGCGTTCGGTCGTCGAAACGGGGGCGCGGTATCTGTTGGATCCTTGGCGCAAGCACGAGCCGACGCTCGTTTCGCCCGATCCGGAAGCTCGGCGACGGCGGATTCAATTCTACGAATACGCGATCGACTGCGCGGCCCAGTTGGGGAGCGACTGCGTGTCGCTCTGGTCGGGCGCGATGCGCGACGCGGTGGATTATCCCACGGCGCTGGCGCGGCTGGCCGAAGGGCTGGCCGAGTTGCTCGACTACGCCGACGAACGGGGCGTGACGCTGGGCTTCGAACCCGAGCCGGGCATGGTCGTCGATTCGATGGCGCGGTTCGAGCAGTTGTTGGGTCTGGTGGACGCCTCGCGGCTGCGGTTGACGTTGGACGTGGGCCATCTGCACTGCCAGGGCGAGACGCCCATTTCGCAGTACGTCCATCTTTGGTCGAATCGGTTGGTGAACGTCCATCTGGACGACGCGCGGGCCGGGAAACACGAGCACTTGATGTTCGGCGAGGGGGAGATTGATTTTCCGGGCGTGTTCGAGTCGCTGCGTCGAGTCGGTTATCGGGGCGGGGTGTACGTCGAACTGAGCCGGCACGGCGACGTGGGCCCGGAAGCGGCCCGGCGGGCGATGGAGTTCTTGCGGCCGATGATGATTGAGGGAAAGAAACGTTAACAAACGTATTCCTCACGCTCCGCGTGAGGTCAGTGCTTGTTTTGATCAGGAGCCTATCCCAAAACGGGGACAGGCACCTCACGGCAACCGTTTTAGGAAGCGTTACTTGCATTGAGTTCGGAGCCAGTCCCCGTTTTGGGATAGGCTCTAGGTGTTGTGTCAGGCATCACGCGGAGCGTGATGAGTACAGGTGAGGCCATGAACCAGAATCTTGTTTTACTGTCGATTCCCGGGCTGCGCGAAAAAGACGTGGCCGCGATGAAGCATCTGAAGGAACTGACCGCCGGGGGCGAGATTGCCAATCTCGTGCCGGGATTTCCTTGCGTGACGTGTCCCGTGCAGGCGGCGATGACCACGGGCAAGCGGCCCCGGGAACACGGGGTGGTGGCCAACGGGTTTTATTGGCGCGACCGGCGGCGGGTCGAGATGTGGACCTCGCCGGCCGATTGCATCGAGTCGCCGCAGATTTGGGATCTTTTGGCCCATCACGCGCCCGAGGCGACCTCAGCCGTCTGGTTTCCGCTGCACAGCAAGGGCTGCGAGACGAATTACGTCTGCACGCCGGCGCCGATCCACAATCCCGACGGGAGCGAGTCGCTCTGGTGCTACACGCGGCCGACGGAACTCTATGGGACGCTGCGCGATCGGCTGGGCCATTTTCCGCTGATGCACTACTGGGGACCGCTGGCCAACGTGAAGGGCTCGGCGTGGATCGTCGATTCGGCGGTTTACGCGGCCGAGCAGTTTCGGCCCAACTTTTTCTATATCTATCTGCCGCATCTCGATTACGCGGCGCAGCGCTCCGGGCCCGACAGTCCGGCGGCAGCCGCCGCGGTCGTCGAGTTGGACGAGCAGTTGGGCCGATTGGCCGCCGGTTTCAAGGCGGCCTATCCCGAACGGTCGTTGCGGTGGCTCGTGGCCGGCGAGTACGCGATCACGCCGGTCGATCACGTGTCGTTTCCCAACCGGATTCTGCGGCTGGCCGGGCTGCTAAAGGTCCGCGCCTCGGGCAAGGGCGAGGAGATCGACTTCGAGCGGAGCCGCGCGTTCGCTCTGGTCGATCATCAACTGTCGCATGTGTTCGTGGCCGACGGCGACCCGGTGGCGGTGGCCAAGGTGGTCGAGACGTTCCGCGGGATGCCCGGCGTGGCCGACGTGCTCTGGGGCGAGCGGTTGGCCCGATATGATCTGGATCATGCCCGAAGCGGCGAGGTGGTGTTGGTCTCGACGCCCAATAGTTGGCAGTCGTCGTATTGGTGGCTGGACGATGATCGTGCGCCGGTGTTTGCCCGCACGGTGGACATCCACCGCAAGCCGGGCTACGACCCGGTGGAGCTGTTCTTCGATCCCGCGACGAAGTCGATTCCCCTGGACGCCTCGCTTCCGAAGGGTTCGCACGGCGCGCCGGCGCATGATCCCACCCAAATGACGGTCCTGGTTTGCGACGAGCCGGGGCTATTTCCGGGCCCGGTGGTGCGGGACACGGACGTTTTTGGGGTGGTGATGCGGTATTTTGGGCTGGGGTAGCAGGGGCTTCACGGCTGGACGAAACAACCGAGCCGCGACCGTGAGGGAGCGGTGGAAGCTCCGATTCGTGCAACCGCTCCCTCACGGTCGCGGCTCGGTTGAGATTGAGGCTCGGTCATGTTCGCGAGTCACCCCCCAAATGTGCGGGCTTTTGGACTTCGGGCGGTTGATCTGGTATATTGCGACCCAGCAGCCGTGTGATTGATCGCTATAACCGCGACAGACTGACGCTTGGTCGGGCGGCCCACGAGCTAGACTGGTATACGCACCGCATCCCACGAGATCGCGTCGCCCTGCGGTCTCCCGCCCGACAGTTGGAACTCGGCCCGGAATTACCGAGCGACTTCCTTTCCATCCCGCCACTCGAAGAGACGCCCCTCGTGCAACCACGATTGCTGAGAACCGCGACGGTCGCCTTGGTCGCCCTGCTGCTGGTCGGCACGGCCGCGGCCCAGACCGCCCCGACGCCGCGGAAGCACCATCCCTGGGCGGCGTTCTCGCCCGGGGCTTGGCGACAGGCCCGGCTGATCGTCCAGGTGTTCGACAAGCAGGGCAATCTGGTCGATTGGGGCGTGACCGAGCGGACCACCACGCTCGAAAAGGTCGACGACGACGGGGTGACGCTCCGTGTGGAGGAATCGGTTTGGGTGAACGGCACGTGGCGCGATCGGCCGGTTCAAACCGTCAAGCAGGGCTTTTACGGCGAGTCGGAGGGGCAGAAGGCCGAAGTCAAGGAACTTGCCGCCGAGACGCTCACGATTGAAGGCCGCAAGATTCCCGTCAGCGTCCGCGAGGTCCGTCTGATCGACGCGAGCAGCAAGAGCCTTCAGCAATCGACGATCTATTTCAACGACGACGTGCCGCCGTTTGTTCTGAAGCAAACGACGACGATCAAGGATGCCGACCAGAAGACGGTGCTGTCCGAGAAGCGTACGACGGTCGACGGCCTACAGATGCTTTGCCTCGTGGCCGATCAACCGTATTCGGCCGCGCAAGTCCGCACGACGACGACCCACGCCAAGGGCACGACCGTTACGGTGGCCTACGCGTCGAGCGACGTGCCCGGCGGAGTGGTCCATGAATGCACGAAGAAAGTGGACAAAGACAACCGTTTGGTCGAGCGGAGCGTGCTGGAGCTGATCGACTGCGACGCGGCCCGCCGCAATGAGAGACCCTCTCGGCGCACCATGCCGCGGCGCGGGCGCAACTGGCGATTGCGCGCGGAGCGCGAGGGGGCGGATAAGGCGGACGAGTTGACGCTGTAGGCAAAGACTTCCGTCCTTTTCTTCACGCCGATCCATGCGAAATGGCGGCGGCCTGCTTGTTCCACCTTGTCCAGAACCATCCGTTCATCGACGGTAACAAACGGACGGGCACCGTGGCGGCCTACGTTTTTCTGGCGTTGAACAACCTGCGGCTGACTGCCGATCCGGCGGCTTTCGCGGACTTGGTGTTCTCCGTCGCTCGCGGTGAAACGTCCAAATCGGCCGTGGCCGAGTTCCCGCGGGCGAACATCGTTTCCGCGTGACGGTTATCCGCTATCGGTCTCGTAGAAGGCCCTGGCTTCGGGCCGATCCACCCGAAGGAGGAGGCGGTAATGGGTCCAGGTCAATTCGTGACGCAGTGCGTCACAAATCGGGTAGGCCAAGTAAAACGCCCGCATTTGCTGGAGGTTGGTGCGGTCGAATCCCCTTCCGAATTCAGCACTTAGACGTTTGGAAAGCTCGACCAAAAGGTTTTTACCATACTCGGCCCGTTGCTGTCCTTGCTGCTGCTCCTCAACGATGATCCGGCCGATTTCCCAATAGGCGGCCACCATGGCCGTGTTGATGGCGCGGTAAGCCTGGGCCCGAGCTTCGCTCAGGATGTTCTTGATCCGCTCGTAGGTCTGCCGAAAACCCGACGACGCAAGTGGAGTATCGCTCATTCCATTGAGTGTAGCGAGTCGTTTTCCGCCTGTTAAGAGACCAGGACAACTGCAAAGTCGAAATATTGAGCGTAGGTCAGGCACCCCGTGCCTGACAAGAACTGCAATTTCAGCCCACAACTCGGGGATGTCAGGCACAGGGTGCCTGACCTACGACTACTTTGCCGTTCTCCTGGTTAAGAGACCAGGCCGATTGCGTTGGCCGGCGCGCCGGGGCATAATGCGAGATTGGCCCATTGTTTTTTGGAGGACGCCGCTCATGCAAGAGAAGATCACCGCCCAGGGACTCACGTTCGACGATGTATTGCTGGCGCCGCGCTACAGCGAGGTGGTTCCCTCGGAAGTGGACGTCCGGACCAAGTTGACCCGGCGAATCACGCTCAACATTCCGGTGCTCAGTTCTCCGATGGACACCGTGACGGAAAGCGCGATGGCGATTGCCCTGGCCCTGGAGGGTGGGCTGGGCATCATCCACAAAAACATGCCCATCGACCGTCAGGTCGAGGAGGTGGTCAAGGTGAAGCGGAGCGCCAACGGGATCATCTTCACTCCCGCCACGCTCCCCCCCACAGCGACGACGGCCCAGGCCCGGCACTTGATGGACCAGTTCATGGTGTCCGGCGTTCCCATTGTTCGGGGGGATGGTCGCCTAGTGGGGATCATCACACGGCGCGACCTTCGGTTCCTCGAACGCGACGATCTCCCCATTGCCGAGGTAATGACCCGTGAGAATCTGGTCACGGCGACGGGGACCGTAACGCTTGAGGAAGCTGAAAAGGTTTTAATGGAAAAAAAGGTGGAGAAGCTTTTGCTGGTTGACGAAGATTTTAGACTGACTGGCCTCATCACCATCAAAGATATTGACATGATGAGGCGCTTCCCGATGGCCTGTAAAGATGGGCAAGGGAGGCTAAGAGCCGGGGCGGCCGTCGGCGTCCACGACTACGAGCGGGTCGAACGACTCATCGAAAAGGGCGTCGACGTCGTTGTGGTTGACAGTGCCCACGGGCATTCGAAAAACGTTATCGAAACGGTTCGCAAGATCAAGGAGAAATGGGACATCGACGTGGTGGCCGGCAACGTGGCCACCGCCGAGGGATGCCGGGACCTGATCGCCGCCGGGGCCGACGCCGTCAAGGTCGGCATTGGGCCGGGCTCGATCTGCACGACCCGGGTCATCTCGGGCGTGGGTGTTCCCCAGATTACCGCGATCTACGAAGCGGCCAAGGAGGCCGAAGCCGCTGGAGTGCCCGTCATCGCCGACGGCGGCATCCGCTACTCGGGCGACGTGACCAAGGCCATTGTGGCGGGGGCCCATGCGGTGATGATCGGCGGGCTGTTGGCCGGGTTGGAAGAGAGTCCGGGAGAGCAAATCCTTTTTCAAGGACGAACCTTCAAGGTGTATCGCGGAATGGGCTCGCTGGGGGCCATGGTTTTGGGCTCCGGCGACCGCTACGGTCAGGCCGGCGTGGTCCGCCAAGGCAAGCTCGTTCCCGAGGGCGTCGAAGGCCGCGTGCCTTTCAAAGGAGCGTTAGGACCGTTCATTTACCAGCTCGTCGGGGGAATCCGAGCCGGCATGGGTTATTGTGGAACACGAACCATCGAGGAATTGCGGACCGTTACGCGATTTATTCAGGTTTCCGCCGCCAGTGTACGGGAGAGTCATCCCCATGACATCGTTATCACGCAGGAAGCGCCAAATTACAGTGCCAAGCACTTCGACGACGTCTCGTAGGTCGCCGCGGGCCGTTGTTCTCCCGCGCGGCCCGATGATTCGTCTTATTTGCGTCGCAAGCCTCTTGTTTGCGACGCTCGCTTTTCCGTGGGCTCCCGCGGCCCGGGCCCTGGAACCGGCCGGGGACGACTCGCGCGTTGTGCCGGTGAGCTACTCGACCGGCAAGTGCGGGACGAGATTGACGTGGCTTCCCTACCGGCCCACGGCCGACGAAGTACGCGGGCAAGGGGCCTCCACGAAAGTCGAGCGGACGCTGGATCCCACCGTCGTGCGGACCGATTTCAACGCAACAGCCAAGTCGTCGAACCGTGCGAACGATGCGATGGCGGATCCGTTCAACGACGGGGCCGGCTCGGGCGAGGATCATCCGACGCCTTCGGTCGAAAACCAACCGTTCCAACCCGAGTTCCTCGACCCGACGGCGTTGCCGGACAAATCCGACACGGCGACCGCCCAGAACACGCTCGGCGCGAGTCAAGCGCCCGAGTCGAACGTGCCGCGGCCGATGGTCGAGCAGGGACTCGGTCAAACGGCCCAAGGATCCGTCGAACCGGAACCGCTGCCGTCGCTCGAGGATGTACTGGCCCAGAGCGCGCCGCGCGCCGAGGACTGTCCCGCCACGAGCGACTTCAAGCCGATCAACAAGCTGACGACCGACGTGCGGGCGTCGTCGGGCGACTTCCCCCAGGAATGTCCGATCAAGAATGCGACGTTCACTCCGCGCGCGTGGTGTCAGACGACATACACGTGGAAGGCGAGCGGGCTGTGCCACAAGCCGCTGTACTTCGAGCAGATTCAACTGGAGCGTTACGGCCACTCGACCGGACCGTACACGCAGCCGCTGTTGTCGCACGCCCACTTCTTCGCCACGATTCCAGTGCTGCCTTACCTGATGGGCGTTTATCCGCCGAACGAGTGCATGTACACGCTGGGCTACTACCGGCCGGGCAGTTGCGCGCCGTATATGCTTGATCCGCTGCCGATCAGCGTCCGCGGGGCGTTGTGGGAAGCGGGCGCGTGGACGGGAGCGGCGTACCTCGTGCCGTAACCACTGACAACAGCCAGGGCAGACAAAAAACCTGCGACTATCGTAAAGGGTCGGACGCCTCCCTGTTCGACCCTTTTCTTTTTTCTTGGCCGTTTAATCTTTAGTCACCAAATCATTGACTTTTCCGTCCCCCTCCGCGATAATCAGGCCGACGTTTGCCTCCCACCGGTAGGCTTGTCGGCGTACTCTCGTCCGAGGAGCGGGATCTACCATGAGCAACGTCAATGAAGGGCAAAGGCATCCGAGACGATTCTCGCTCGTTTCCATCTCAATAGGAGGCTCCTACCATGAAGACACCGGCGTTTTCTACCACGGCATTGATTTTACTCGCACTGGCGACGGCGGCTCCCTCGGCAGCGGCCCTGGACATCACGAACTCCGTCACGGTCAACGGCATCGAATTACAGGTCATTCGGCAAGCCAATCCCGTGGCCGGGCTTGAAAGCTACTGCGTTCGGGCCATGACCGACAGCGCCGAACTTAATACGCTGTACCTCAATCAACCGGCCATTGATGGAATCGTTCACCAATGTCAACAAAAGTATTCAGGCGTCTGGAAGCCCACGGTGTTGGTCGCCCAGATTCGCGCGGGCGAAGCGAGCAATCCGTCGTGGACCGCGTCTGGTTGGACCGATCTTCACACCGCGGCCGACACGCACATCCTCCTGTCGGAAGACATGAGCGATCTGCTCATTTTTGGAAACTCTCCTCCCGTCGAAGGCAACGACGGCGCCAATCCGTTCGGCCTCAACACGAATAACGGCCTGACGCGGATCGGCCTTGGACAGATCACGGGAAGCACTGACTACAGCATCTCCGTCAATAACTATCCGGATTCGGAGATCGACATAATGCAGGTGGTCATCCCGGCGAACACGGCCGTCTATTTTAGTGGCGAAGTCATCGGATATCTTGGCGGAAGTGAAACTCTCAGCGCCAATTTCAGCAACGTTCAAGTCGGCGTTCCCGAGCCGGGCACGCTGCTGTTGCTCGCGGCGGGCGCACTGTGTGTGGTCGGTACGCGGATTCGACGACGGATC
>Ga0209342_10006216_pt1 | contig 12150 bp, 10 predicted proteins | sample RifCSP16_2_FD_184023 | JGI IMG/M metagenome (GOLD analysis project Ga0209342, IMG submission 184023) | Soil microbial communities from Rifle, Colorado - Rifle CSP2_sed 16_2 (SPAdes) (version 2) | ecosystem: Environmental > Terrestrial > Deep subsurface > Rock core/Sediment | place: Rifle... | reverse complement strand
TGGCACAACGACGTTCAGATTCGTGTTCTTCGGGAGAAACCATCCATCGCCGTACACATTCGTGCATGACTGATTCGTCGCACTTGAGTCCCAGACCCAAACGACCCGACCCGGATAGATTCCCCGTGCCTCACCCACAGGCTCATTAGGGCCAAGGAGCAGCTTCGAATTTGCAAAAACGGGCCGTTGATCGGCCGTATATGAAAGAAATGCCGAGACTAATCCGCACAGCACGATAAGGCCGAAGGCCAGGTACTTCGCATCCCGGAGGTACATCCTCGCTCTTCTGAACGCGAGCACGCTCCCTGCCAGGCCGAGCAGATACACCACAAAACCGGACATGATGGGTGCGGCTGCCTGCATGCAAGGATAGGTCGCCCGGCTTGGTTTGGGGATGACGCGGGACAGAAACCACACGGTTGATGCAACCCCCATGAGCACAAAGACCATCCTCGGGGGAACTTTGAATCGACGCAGGGATGCGCCGAATCCTTGGAACCGGTTCGGCATCGACGTGCTTCCTTCAATAACTTCTGAAACTCAATCGGTATACAAAACAAAAAGAGGGGCTGAGCTTCTCCAGCCCAGCCCCTCGGACAAACAGCTACTTCATGAGAATCATCTTTTTCGTTGCGACGAAATTCCCGGAACTCAACGTGTAGAAATAGACTCCGGTTGTAAGATGGGACGCGTCAAACGGAACAACATGCTTCCCGGCATTCATCCTGCCGTTGACCAGCGTTGCCACTTCCTGGCCCAGCAGACTGAACACCTTCAAGAGGACGTTTCCGCTTTGAGGCAGTTCAAAGCGAATGGTCGTCGCCGGATTGAAGGGATTCGGATAGTTCTGACCCAGGGTGAATGCTTCAGGCAGCACTGAGCCACCTGGCCCTTCGACACTCACTGGCGTCAAATTCCACCATCTCAGATCCCCTGCCGGCTGTCCCTGATCAGCCCCAGTGTAAGCGGTGGAAGAGGTCTGATAGCTGAGGTCCAAGGTATCGGTGAAGTACGCCGTGACCCTGCGATCAAAATCATACTCGTTCCTCCAACCGGTAAGTTGCTTGAGCTTGCCTGCCCCGCTGTCCGCCACAGGCGTGAAGAACCACCTGACCAGCGCCAAAGGCTCCTTTGGTCGGCTTCCGAAGACAATGGGCGATGCCACTTTGTAGAAGGCTTGGGTGGAATCAGCACCCAGCTCGCTGTTGATGAGCCACGTCAATGGGACGAGATTGCCGATCCCAGCATCCGGCAGAGAGTTACGACTGTCATAGAAAACCTGGACTGAGTCGCTCACGGAATAGAAGTTATTTCGTATGAGGTACATTGTCGCTTGAGCGCCCGAGTCGGGGCTCGTACCCACAAACGTCATTCTCCATTGGCCGTTTGCGACCTTTTCTCCGGTGTCGCCGAATTCGGAGAGGCGGGAACTCGACCCTCCGACATACGCTGTGCTGTCGTTGCCAAACATAAAGTTGTCGTGAAACAAGTTATTGATGATGGTGATCTTTCCATCCACCTTGCCGAGCCCAATGCAGCCGTGCTCAGCCAGCTCGTTCACGAATGTGTTATGATTGACCGTGAAGTTCTTGAGTGGCACCTGACCGGCACCGTAGTGGCGAAACACCCTGTCCTGCATATTGACGAATGAACAATTCTCGACGTATGCAGAATCGATGGATACGTTTCTGAAATCGATCGCCCTTCCATTCCCAAGATTGTTGGCTCGCACGTTTCCACAATTGACGAGTGTGGAGTTGGTTACTCTGACGTATCTCGCTGCAACGGAGGTCTGTATGAGCGTGGCGGTACTCCCGTTAAGAACACAGCTGTCAACGTATACATCCGATCCCAACTTATTGACATTGATCAGTCGCGTCTGATACACTGAAAATGCTTCGCCGCCCTCATCCCATCCGACCATGGTGAGATTCTTCAGAACTGTCAAAGTGTCAACTTGAAAGATCTGTGCAGGGTAGGTACCCGCCAGACTTCTAAAAGCATGAATCTCTGGCGATGCGCCGCTTCCAGGTTCTGCCTGGACCCGCATGGGATAGCCTGTATTCTGGATGGTTGTGCGGACGAAATACAGGCCGCCTCTCCTGAGAACGTACACTCTCGCGAGATTCACCCTCTGGCCGCCAGCAGTTGTGTCGCCTTTGATCACATCCTCGAGAAACTTGCTGTTGATCGAATAGGGCTCAACGATGAGATCATTCTGTCCAAGCGCAAGGATGGGGAGAAAGAGTCCCAACACAAGGACGATACCAAGGATTCTCATTGCAACCTCCTATTGGTTTAATGGTACTGGAACATGTAGTGAATTAGAAAATCAGATCATGCAGTCACATCGTTTTAAAACTCAAGACGGACCCCCAGGTCTGCTGCCATGCCATATTTATTGCTTGCATCGGCCAACGTCCAACCCGTGAGTCTGTTTGCAATCGAAGTGCCTTCCTGCGCATCTGTAATATTGTGCAAGTTGACAAGAACGGAGAGCTGATCCGTGATTCTTTGTTTGACAGCTATATCCCAACGCGTGTAGGAATCCGTTATTCCGTCACCTCTTTGATCAGACGAGAAGCTCCTGTTGTATGCACCCTGGTAAAAGAGTGAGAGCCTGATTGAGAAATCGTCATAGTCGTACCCGACAGAAGCATTGGCAAAAAACTCGGGTTGGTCCTCCAATTTTTGTTTCTTCTCAAAGATACTTCGGATAACCCTGGGAGGCCGCGGAGGATTCGGGATCTCAAGAGTACCCGCCGTAGTGATCCAGGTCTCGGAACGAACAACGGTGAAATTGTAGTTCAGAACGATGTTCTTGAGTGGGCCTGGAAGGAACCTCAAGTCCGTCTGGTGTTCAACCTCAAAACCCCACACGCGAGTGGGCCTGGATGAGTTATAGGGCCACGTAAGCGTGAATTCCTGGGTAGCAAACGGAAACGTGTTCGTGTAGAGGCGCCAGTCCACTCCGAGTTTTTCGACAATCTCGCGGCGGGCAACCCGTTCTCCGTAGATATCAACCGTGTCGGAAAAAAGGGGGATACTATTGATGGAATGATACATGTTCTTGACATCCTTGTAGAAAGCGGCAACGCTGAACAGCCCGATGTTATCGCCAAAGAACTGAGTTTGCACCTCATAATTCCATGCCACGGCGTTTTTCAAATCGCGATTCCCCATTTCAATGGTATTGCCGCTGGCGGATCGCACAATGAATCTCGGCAACCGGTGGTTAAAATCGGGTCTCGCCAATGCTTTGTACGCAGCAATCCGAAGATTCATGAAGTCTGTGGGCTTGATGATCGTCTGAACATTCGGAAGCACCGTTGTTTCTTTGTAACTCACCTCTTTGTCGTAAATGTATCCTGTCTGGGGCCAAATGAACCCGGCCAGAGCCAGAGGCGTGTAAGTTCCCAGGTAGTCATTGTTGTCATTTTCCACTCTCACGCCTGTCATCAATGTGAAAAATCTCCCAACGTGGAGAGTGTTCATGAGATACCCGGCCAGGACACTTTCGGTGATGCCGTAACCATCCGCGGCAATGAGCCTGTTATCCTGATACTCCCCGTTGGTGTCGAATTCCACAGTCTGCGTGTCATGGAATCCGTTGATGTTGAAAGCTCTCCACAGCCTCAAGTCGTATCTGTTTATCAAGGGATAAAGTCTGTACATATCGTAGATTCCTCTATCGAGAGGAGTAGGATCGAGGAAATATGTAAGCGGCACACCAAGCTTCCCTATCAAACCGTCAAAGCGAGTATCGGAGTAATCCTTGATTCCAAACGAGCCGTCGGGCAGCCTGTAGTACTGGGGAACGCCCCAGAGATAGTAGGTTGCAATATGTTCATTGTTTTTGCGTGAGCGTGACTTAGCCCTGTACTTTCCGCCGAATTTGAACTCCCCTGTGATATTCTCGTTCAATACGTACTTTCTCCCAACATTCAGGTAAGCGGTCCTTTCTTTGTCGTAGTTACTCGAGCTGCGGTCCGTTGCTCTATCAATGACTGCAAGACGAAAATTGTTGAACGCGTACGGAATCCACTTCTCAACAGGCCCTTTGCTGTATTCAGGCGGGACGTTTCTCATTCCCGAACTGTCTCCTCCAGCCGTTGAAGATGCCTCCGTGAAATCCATCTGGTAGTCATAGGGCGTCTTCACTTTGGTTTCTGAGAAAGCGATGTTCCAGTCCGCCTCAAAACCCATAAAGTAGTTCTCACCGCGCAGAGAAGAACTGAGGGTGTTGATGTCGGATGACCTGTCTCTGAATGTGTAGGTCACACCACCCGAAAGATGATAATTCCTGTTGTGCGTGATATAGTCCCTGGACGTCTGGTTGAACACTGTGTTGAATCGAATCGAGCCGTCGTCCGGGGTGTTGATATCCAGGAGAATACTCCCGCCGCGGCGTTTTCTTATTTCATCAAGATACGTGACACTGAACGCGGAAATCAGGTAATCAGAATAGTTGTTCAATGATTGATCGTAGTCGTAGTTCGTCGCTTCATTGCTTCGAATCGTTTTCTCGAGGTTTGCGGTTAGTTGCAGCCCAAGGAGATCGCCAAGGTACCGTTCGCTGTATCGCCCGTTGATATTGTATTGGTCCGCTGATTGTTCCAAACCGTTGTAGTTCCCCTTCACATCAACCCGCATAAGTCTGCCGCTGGGTGCTTTTCTTGTCACCAGATTCACAGAGCCGGCAATGGCATCCGCGTCCTTGTCGGGCATGAGAGCCTTGAATAGTTCTATCCCCGCGAGGGATCCTTGAGAAATTGTGCTCAGGTCTATCCCCCTGTCGTTCGCTCCTGTTGGAGAGATTCTCACCCCGTCGATCGTAATAGTTGAGAACTTGGAGCTCAGTCCGCGGAGGACCACTTGCGATGCCTCGCCGCCACTCCGGAGCAACGACACGCCTGACAGACGCCCAATCGCCGCGGCCGCATTTGCGTCAGGCAATTCTTGAATCTTCTCCTCCGAAACGACGCTGACGATGGTGTTCGAAGTTAGCTGCTGGTTGATCGCAGCCATCTGACCGCGCATTTGCGCCGTGACCACCACCTCCTCCCCCAGGATGATGCTTGGCGTCAGCTGCACATCGATCTTTTGTGCTCCCCCCGCCAGAAAGTTTACTTCGCGTTCCTTCTGTTCGAATCCCATGTACGAGTAACGGATGGTGAAGACACCCGGCGGTATTCTCTGGATTCGGTATTCGCCCTCAATGTCCGTTGCGCTCCCGATGGATGTCCCAACAAGATAGACGTTTACCCCAACAAGCTTTTCGCCGGTGGATGTGTCCGAGACGGTCCCGTAAAGAGTGCCTTGGGAGAAAAGAGAGGCGGGGATAAGAACGGAAGCAAAAACAACGCTAAGGAAGAAGGATTTCATGGAAGATACTCCTCGATAGAATCTGCGCTTTGTTGTGACTTCGAAGAATCCCTGCAACTCTCCCACGCCATCATGCGACAACGATACTGCAAACGTTTGCAGTACCAGGGACAAAAAACCTACGTGGATCCCCGTACAATCAGCCTCGTTGGAATTATGGTTGTCTGCGGTTCATCCACGTGCTTCTCAATCGTATCAATGAGAATCTCAGCAGCTTTTTTCCCCATGTCCATTGCGGGCTGGTCGACTGTCGTCAGCGGAGGATCGACAAGCCGCGTGATCTTCTCATTTGAAAAACCGATGATCGCTACATCTTCTGGAATCCTGAGGCGAGCCTCTTTGATTCTCTGCATTGCTCCCACAGCGACGGAATCATTGACTGCAAAGACCGCATCGGGTATCTCGTTCTCCCTGATCATCGTGTCGAAGGATTGATATCCATGCTGTTCGTACAGCTCGCCGTTTGCCATAAGCTTCTCATGCAACGGCAGGCCGGCGTGGCGCATCGCGTCGACGTATCCCCGCCAGCGTTTCTCATAGATACCGACTTCAGACGATCCTCCAAAATGGGCAATCGCTTTCCGTCCCTTATCGATGAGATACGATACGGCGTCGTAGGCGCTGCGATAATCGTCGATCAGAACCTTGCTCGCCGACACATCCTCGCTGACGCGGTCAAAAAAGACGACCGGAATCCGATGCTTTAACAATTCCTGAAAGTGGTTTCCGTTTTTCGTCGTGAGCGAAATCGAAACAATCACCCCGGCGACCCTATGCTGGATCATCAGCTTCACGTTCTCGACCTCTCGCTCAACACTCTCGTTCGACTGACAGAGGATGATTGTATAGCCAGAGCTCGACGCCACTTCTTCAATACCGCTGATTGCTGAAGAGAAGAAGAAATGTTCGATCTCGGGAACTATCACCCCGATCGTCGAGGTACGATTGCTTTTCAAACTTCTCGCAATTGGATTCGGAGAGTACAACATCGCCTTGGCAATCTTCCTGACCTTCTCCTTCGTTTCGTCTTTGACATCAGGATGATTGCTCAGGGCCCTGGAGACGGTAGACGGTGAGATTCCGAGTTTCTCTGCAATATCGATGATCGTAGCGTGTTTCATTCTGCAAACGTTCCCGCAAACGTTCCCAGAATAGGGAAAAAAAATAGCTCTGTCAAGAGCTATCTTGCGTCATTTCGTTTTTTCCCCTTCGAATCTGGGTTGGTTATTCGCAAAATACTGCCGTTCTCAATACTCCCTCATGCCTCCAGGAATCTCTCCGCATCGATGGCAGCCATGCACCCTGTTCCGGCAGCAGATACCGCCTGACGATACACGGGATCAGCCACGTCACCGGCAGCAAACACGCCCGCGATGTTGGTCTTGGTTGAACCGGCTTGTACCTTCAAGTACCCCACTTCATTCATGTCGAGCTTGCCTTTGAAGATCTTTGTGTTGGGCTGATGCCCGATCGCCAGAAAAAGCCCGTCTGCCTTGAAATCGGTGTCCGCTCCGGTTTTCAGATTCTTCAACCGCACTCCCGTCATGCTTTTCCTGCCGTTCTCGTTCTTCCCAAGCACCTCATCCACCACCGAATCCCAGATAAACTCGATCTTCGGATTCTTCGCAGCCTTCTCCTGCATGATTTTCGAGGCCCGGAGTTCGTGGCGCCGATGAACGATCGTAACTTTTGAGGCGAACTTCGAGAGAAATGTAGCCTCCTCCATGGCGGTGTCTCCTCCGCCAACAACGACAACGTGCTGGTTCTTGAAGAAGAACCCGTCACATGTTGCGCATGCCGATACACCGTAACCCATGAACTCTGATTCTGTCGGAATGTTCAGGAGTTTCGCGCTGGCGCCGGTCGAGATGATGATCGCCTCTGCAAAGTACTCAGTGTCGTCCGCGACCACTCTGAACGGACGCTTCGAGAAATCGACCTCCGTCACCTCCTTGAAAAGGCTCTCAGCTCCGAATCTCAGCGCCTGTTTCCTGAAGAGTTCCATCAGCTCGGGTCCCATGACGCCGTCGGGGAACCCGGGATAGTTTTCCACTTCCGTTGTAATGGTGAGCTGTCCGCCCGGCTGCGAGCCTTCGAAAATGAGAGGGCTAAGATTAGCCCGAGCGCTGTACAGCGCGGCGGTCAGTCCAGCCGGACCGGAACCGATGATGATAACTTTGCGATGATTGTTTTCAGACATGTTGATCTTTTGATAAGGGATAGATGTTTCAGGTTTCAGGTTTCAGGTTTCAGGTTCCTCTGCGATGCAGCTTTTGCGTTTCTGATTATCCCAGCGAGTTTCGTTCGTTTGATCGGACTCTTCTTGAATCGTTTGCTGAACTCGTCCGCTGACATTTCAACAAGATCTGTCAATGGGGGGGCAACATTCTGTTCCCGCGGGGCGAATGCTTCCTCCCTTGTCTGCTGCCGAAAGCTGTTCCACGGGCACACATCCTGACAGATATCGCATCCGTAGACCCAATGCTCCAGTTGCGGGTGAAATTCGGATGGAATTTCACCCTTGTGTTCGATCGTCAAGTACGAGATACATTTATTCGAATCGACCACGTAGGGCTCCGTAATCGCCCCGGTGGGACAGGCCTCGATGCAGGCCGTACAGGTTCCGCAAAAGTCGGCAATCGGTTCGTCGGGCGTCAGGTCAAGATCGGTGATGACCTCGCCCAGGAAGACCCAGGAACCGTAATCCTTTGTGATCAGGTTCGTGTGCTTCCCCTGCCATCCAAGTCCGGCCCTTGCGGCCCAGACCTTCTCCATCACCGGCCCCGTGTCAACGTATGCCTTCGACTTCGATCCGGGAGCCAGCCGGTCAATTCCCCGCCGAAGGTCGCTGAGTCTCTCAGAAACGATCTCGTGATAATCGTCTCCCCAAGCGTACCGGGAGATTTTTCCCGCGGCCGGATCGTCGGAATGATGAACGTTGACATAATAGTTCATCGCGACACACACCATCGAACGGGCACCGGGCAGGATCTTGCCGGGGTCCTGGCGCTTCTCTGCGTTCCGCGCCATCCAGCTCATCGTTCCCTGAAACCCGCGCCCCAGCCACTCTGTTAGATGCAACGATGCATCCGAAAGATTCTCGATTCGGGCTATTCCCACTTTCGTGAACCCGACTTCCAGTGCCAGCTTCTTGATTTTCTCAGTCAGATCGGCCATGACATATCCCAAACCGCTTCACCGCTCGGGAGGTTCCAGGAAAATCTTATCCCCCTCAACGGTCACTTTGAATCTCTTCAACCTTCCTGCCCCGCTCACGCACTGACCGGATTGCAGGTCAAAGCTCCATCCGTGCATCGGACAGGTGACTACCGTCCCGTCGAGAATACCGTCGTGGAGGCTTGAATGATGCTGGTGAGGGCAGTGATTTCCCACAGCATAGAGCTGGCCGCCGATCAAATAGAGAGCAATATCCTCGCCGTCGACGGTCACCTTGATCCCTTTGCCTTCCCGCAGGGCGCTTGTGGATGCTATGGGGGTCATTTGATTCATGTTTGTCGATCTCATCCCCCTAAATCCCCCTTCTCTTAACTTGTACAGAGGGGAGAGTCGCAGGGGGTTGAGATCGCCTAACCTATCTTCAACTTCTCATCCACCACGAATCCTTTTTCCGACGACTTGACAGTAATTGCCTCAACCTCGGGATCGTGTTCGAGGAACAACTTCCATCGTTCCTCATACGCTCTTTCAAGGACCTTCTTTTTCTCCTCAATCGTGACCAAAGGCCGAACGTCGTAGGCCATTACGTAAGGAAGAGGAAGATGCGATATTGTTGGAAACAGGTCGCAACAGAAGAGGAGGCTGGTCTTCCCATCGGAGATTTTCGGGAGTTGTTGTGCTGTTGTGTGCCCATTGCATACCAGCATCTTTATCCCGGGGAACAACTCGATTTCTCCTTCAACAAACTCGAGGACCCCATGCTCCATCAGAGGCTCATAATCATCCCTCATAAAACTTCCCCTGTCCTTCTCTGTCGGCTTTTTCGCAAGTTCCCAATGTGCCTTCTGCACATAGTACCTCGCTCGGGGAAATGTCGGCACCAGCTTGCCGTTTTCCACCTTTGTCGAACCACCGGCATGATCGAAGTGCAGGTGGGTCAGGATAACGTCGGTAACGTCCCCGGGAGCAACGCCATGGAGCGCGAGAGACGAAATGAGATCGGATTGGGAATTGTCGAGACGGTAGATATCCTTGAGTTTTTCACTGAACTTCGTCCCGTTGCCGTCATCGACCAGAATCACTTTCCCATTGCCGCGGATCAGCAGGCATCGGGCGGCCAGGGTGATGCGCCGTCGCTCGTCCGGGGGATTTGTTTTGGTCCAGAACACCCAGGGAACCACGCCAAACATGGCACCGCCGTCAAGGGCGAATCTTCCCGTTTCAATCGGAAGGACCTCGTAAGGACCGATCTTCATAAAGACGCTCTTTCAACGAAAAGGTCGGCATTCTCGCCCTTTGGGAGAGAAGTCTGCCGACCTTTGACGAAGAATAACAGTTCAGGCTTTTCTGAAATGCGACGTCGCAGGGCTCAGCTCCGGGAATGTCCGGTCAGGGTGAAGCTTCTTGGCCCGATCAAACAACACTTCCTCTGTCTCAACCCTGTTTGGATCGGGTATGCAGCAATCGACGGGGCACACGGCCGCACATTGTTCCTTTTCAAAGTGGCCGACGCACTCCGTACATTTGTCAGGAACGATATAGAAGAAACTGTCGGAGATGGGCGGATTCGTTGCCCCGTTGAGCTCCCATTGCGCGCCGCCTGCATAAATGGCGACGTTGGGGCATTCGGGCTCGCAGGCGCCGCAGTTGATGCATTCTTCAGTGATCATTGTTGCCATGATGCGTTTCGCTTTCTTGAGTATGTTTGGTGGTAAGTTTTATTGTCGGGAAAAAAGAGTTTGGTGAGATTTGCGCCCGTCCGCGCTCGCAATGATCGATCGTTGTGAGGCACATGCTGAGATCACGAAGAAGCAGACGAACATCGACTCCCTGGTGCGAGGCGGGGTACTGGCTGAGCTTCTCCACCCCCTTGGCCAACTGGCTTTTCGCACCCTTGAAATTCCCCGCGTCGGCGTGGTACATGCCGGCTGAAATCTGAATCAGGGCCTGGAGATAGGTCCGATCCGTCTCCCGGTACTCATGCCAAAGATCTTCGAGGATCTCGTGGGCCTCAAAGAATTCCTTCTCGTTGAACCGCCGAATTCCCTTCCAATACCGCTCGTCTGTCACGAAAAAAGTATAGGGATTAGTTATTGAAAATTCAACGGAATCGACTCGTGCCGATATGGAACACGGAAAAAGCAAAAAAAGGAACGGAAACGACACGGAGGGTGGAATCCGTATTGTTTCCGTCGGTTTCAGTGTTCATCCGTGTTCCATGCATTTCCGGAGGTCTACAGATACCTGTGCTCGAGGATGTTCCCTTTGGTGTCATATCGGTAGAGCAGCGGAACTCCCGTGGGGATATTCAGTTCAATGACTTCCGCTTTTGTAAGATTGTCGAGTTTCATGACAATCGACCGAAGGCTGTTGCCGTGGGCGGCAACGATAATATCCTTCCCGGCCAGAACATCGGGGATGATCGTTGATTCGAAGTAGGGGAGTGTCCTCGCGGCTGTGTCTTTCAGGCTTTCACTGACCCCGTCGGGATTCAGCTCGGTTACGTCCTTCGGAGGCGGCACATCGTAGCTTCTGCGCCAGAGCTTAAGCTGCTTTTCCCCGTAGATCTGTCCGGTCTCGGCTTTGTTCTTCCCCTGAAGGGCGCCATAGTGCCGCTCGTTCAGCGCCTTGTCATATTCGATCGGGATTTTTTCCTGTCCGATGATCTTCAAAACGATGTTCAACGTGTCGATCGCCCGTTTGAGGACGGAGGTATAGGCCTTGTCGAACTTGTAGGATTTGAGTTTTTCGCCCGCCTGATGTGCCTCCTCTCTACCTTTGGGAGAAAGGGCGATATCAACCCATCCGGTAAATCGATTTTCAAGATTCCATTGTGATTCGCCATGTCGTAGCAAAACAAGGTTGGGCATTGCGGTGGCTTTCGGAGACTGAGGTCTTGCGGTTTGTTGCAGGTTTATGGTTTCAAGCTTCAGGCTTGCCCGCCGAAGTTCGTTGTGTGAACGCAGGCGGGTTTCAGGTTTCAAGTTTCAGGCTTCAGGTGTCTGACCTCTGATCTCTGACCTCTGATCTCTGTCCTTCATCTCTTCACAAAAAAATACCTCGCCTCGGGGTGATGGACAATGATCGCCGATGTCGATTGCTCGGGATCGAGCTGAAATTCCTCACTCAACGAAACGCCTATTTTCCCGGGCTCCAGAAGTTCGAATAATTTTGTCTGGTCTTCAAGGTTTGGGCAGGCAGGATAGCCAAAACTGTAGCGCGAGCCCTGATAATGCTGCGAAAATAGCTTCCGGATTTCTTTCGCATCATTTCCATGGATCCCCAATTCGGACCGAATCCGGCCGTGCCAGAGCTCCGCCAGCGCTTCTGCGCTCTCAACGCTCAACCCGTGAAAATACAGGTACTCCTTGTAGTTGTTCGATTCAAACAATGAACGTGAATATTCAGACGCGCGATGACCCATCGTGACAAGGTGAAATGCGACAACGTCGACGCGGCCCGAATCGACAGGCGCAAAAAAATCGGAAATACACAGGTGCCGGTCATCGCTCTGACGAGGAAAGGAAAACCGGAGGCGTTCTTTCAAGTGCGAAGTACGAAGTGGAAAGTCCGAAGTACCGTCTTCCG
>Ga0209342_10006211_pt1 | contig 12156 bp, 7 predicted proteins | sample RifCSP16_2_FD_184023 | JGI IMG/M metagenome (GOLD analysis project Ga0209342, IMG submission 184023) | Soil microbial communities from Rifle, Colorado - Rifle CSP2_sed 16_2 (SPAdes) (version 2) | ecosystem: Environmental > Terrestrial > Deep subsurface > Rock core/Sediment | place: Rifle... | reverse complement strand
GGACGCTCGGAGCAACAGACGGACGGTTCGTCGCATGGCGTGTTCTCCCACCATCTGTGGTCAGTGAAGCGATGGAGGGAAGGTACGGCGGAAACGAGCGCGTCGCGACCCGCCGGGTGCGCTTATCGCTGCTGGCTGACGAAGGGAGCGGCGAGCTGCCTGGCGTACGCGACCGGCACGCCGAACACGATGCGGCCGCCGGTGCCCGGCTGCCCGCCGTAAAGGATGGCCACCACGTTGCCGGCACCGTCGAAGATGGGGCTGCCACTGGATCCTTCGGCACCGTAACCGTCCACTTGGACCAGATCGGTCAAGACCTTGCTCACGGTACCCGCCGTGAGACTGGTGCGGGCCACCTGCTGCCCGCCGCGACGGTCGGACGGTAGCTCGACGCCCAGGGGAAATCCGATGATGGCCACCGGATCGCCCGGAGACACGCTGGCCCCAGCGTCGAGCGGATTTACCGCCGGATTGCCGCCGCGGATATCTACCTTCACGACCGCAACGTCCACGTTCCGATCTGGCGAGACCGCGAGCCGGCGAGCCGGAAACGTCTGATCAGAGTCCGCGAACTTGATGCCGATCCGGCTGGGGCGCCTGGTGCCGTCCGGCCCCGCGACCACGTGCCGGTTGGTGATCATGATCCCGTCGGTGGTGATCGCGAACGCGGTGCCGGTGAAGACTTCACCGGGCGTAAACTCCACGTAGATCATCGCGACCGCGCGCTGATTGGCGGCGTGGATCGCGCTGTAGTCCACCTGGGCCGCGATCTGCTGGTTCCGCAGCGTCTCGGCGGCGCCGTTCAGTCGCGCCCGCAGGGCCTCCACCTGTTGCGTGTTGCCCAACGCGCTGGCCGAGACCAGCTCGCGATTGAGCCGCTCGACCTCACGCTGCGACCGGCGCAGCGCGTCGGCCAGCCCCGCGACCTGACCCCGCAATGACTGCACCGCCGCTTCGGACGCGGCCAGCACGCTGTCGATTCGCGCTCGCGTCGCCTGGGCTTCGCGCTCCCGGATGCCCGCCTGGCGCCGGTTCTCGAACACGAACGCCGCCACCACCAGGAGCAGCACCCCGAACAGCACGCCCGTCAGCGTCCGGAGGCCCTTGGTCTGGCGGCGCACCTCGACCCGGATCCGCTGGGAGGTGCTGGTACGGCCCGCCCGCGTCGCGGCCGCCGGGCGCTCGCCACCAGTCGATTGCAGCGAGGGCCGCGGCGCCTGCGCGGCGCCGGCCGCAGGCGGTGGACTCACTGTGTCAGGCGTGGAGTCCGGCACCAGCCGCAACTCGAAGGTGGGCCCGTTGGCTCCCAGCCGGATCTGGTCGGTGTCGTCCAGCCTGGCGTCCGCCGTGATCTTGTGGCCGTTCACCAGGGTCCCGTTCCGGCTCCCGAGGTCGCGCAGCATCCAGCGGTCACCCTGTTTCAGGATCGCGGCGTGGCGGGCGGAGACGTCGAGCTCCTGGTCGGCGTCGAAGCGTAGATCCGAGGCGGGATGCCTCCCGATGGCGATATATGGCTTGGAAAAGACGGCGGTGGTGCCGGCGCTGAACCCGGAGAGGATTCTGAGCTGCGGCTTCACGGTCAGTCCGCGGGCTTGTTCTTGGGCTGTGGCGGCGCGCTGCCCTTGTAGACCGGTACCGGCTCGGTGGTCGACTCGGTGTCGAGCAAGGGATAGACCTCGTGGCCCACCGTCTCGTCGCCCGAGGGGTCCGCCAATCCGTCACCGTCCAGGCGGGCGATGATCACGGTGATGTTGTCCGGCCCACCGCGCTCGTTCGCGAGATCAATCAATCTGCTGCAGGCGTCCACCAGGTCCGGCGTGTGGTTGACGACGCTGGCGATCTCGTCCTTCTTGACCTGCCCCGACAGGCCGTCTGAGCAGAGCACCACGGCGTCACCCTTGCGAGCCTCCTGGTGCGTCAAGTCCACGCGAACCCTGGGGTCAGGGCCCAACGCCTGGAGGATGATGTTCTTGCGCTCGCTCTTCTCGGCCTCTTCCTCGGTGAGCTCCCCGGCGTCCACCAGCCGCTGCATCAACGACTGGTCCTTGGTGAGCTGCACGGCGGAGCCGTTGCGCACCAGGTATGCGCGGGAATCGCCCACCTGCGTGAGGTACAGGTGGCCGGCGAGGATGCCGACGGCCGTGGTGGTGGTGCCCATCCCCTTCAGCTCGGGGTGCTCCTTGGCGTAGGCGTGGATTCGCTGATTGGCCAACTCCACGGCCTCTTTCAGGCGATAGGCGAAGCGCTGGGGCGTGCTCTCCTCGTCCACTTTCCACTCGGTGGTCAGATGCTCGTACACCACCTTGGTGGCCATATCGCTGGCCACCTCGCCCGCGGCGGCGCCGCCCATGCCGTCCGCCACCATGAAGAGGGTGCCCTTGGGCCCCACCTCGTGGTCCCGGACTTCCGGCTGCAGGGAAGCTCGCTGCGTGGTGAGATCCGCCACGATGAAGCAGTCCTCGTTGTGGTCGCGGTTGCGGCCGAGGTCGCTCTTGGCGAAGACCGAGACGCGGATGGCGCTCACTGCGGAGGCCTCGAGAGATTGGTCAAGTTCGCCTGATAGGCCCGGTTGGATGGATCGAGGTCGACGGCGGTCCTCGCCCAGCGAAGCGCTTCCGATCTGTTGTCCAAAGCCCCTTCCGCGTTCGACAAGAGATACGCTGCGTACGCTCGATGCTTCTGGGACACCGTGGTGGTGCCGTAGTAGGCGTTCGCGGTGTCCCGGATGGCGGTGGCCACGTTGGCCGGCGTGTTCCCACCGAGATCAAAGAGCTCGAAAAGCGCGTCCAGGCGCGCCTGGGCATTCGCATCGGATACCGGTATCCCGCGCTCCGCCGCCGGCGATTCGGTTCGGGCGGTCGAGTCCTTTGGCGGAATGGCGGTCGTCTGTGTGCCCGCGGTCTGGGTGCGCTGCGCCGTGGGGTCTCGCCTGGCTGTCTCTGAACCTTGCCCGCCCGGCGCCGTCTGAGCGGTGTTCGGCGTCACAGAAGGCGGTGTGTCGGCCCCGCCCTGGCTCATGATCACCGCGGCCGTTCCCCCACCCACGACCAGCAGCGCCGCCGCCGCGATCGCCATGACGGGTTTCTTCTTGGGTGGTGCCGGCGGCACCGTCGCCACGGACGGCGTGTCCGGCGTGGGCACGCGAGTCTTCTGCCCCCGAGCGGCCGTGCCGGCCTGGGAGACCCGGGTGGCCGCCACCGTGGCGCCGGACGACGGCGTGGCGGTGATCACCTGCGTGGCGCCCTCGGTATCCACAGCCGCCGCCGCCTCTACCATGCCGCCCACCGCGTGCGCCACGTCCCGCGCCATCTCGGCGGCGCTGGTGTACCGTTCGCTCGGCATCCGCTGCAACGCCCGATCCATCACGGCCTGGAGCTGGTCGGGAAAGCTGCCCGTGCCCGCGGCGTTGAGCGGTATCGGCTCGTCCGTGAGCCGCTTGATCATGACTTCCTGGGCGCTGTCGGCCTGGAACGGGAGCGTGCCGGTCAGCATTCGGTAGAGCACCAACGCCAGCGCGTAGATGTCGCTCCGGCCGTCCAGCTTGTCGCCGGCCAGTTGCTCCGGGCTCATGTACTCCGGCGTCCCCACGACCAGGCCGGTCTTGGTGACCTTCTGGCCTTCTTCCCCGCCCACCGCCTTGGCGATCCCGAAGTCCACCACTTTCACCACGTCCGCGCCGCCGCGGCCCCGGGTGATCATGATGTTGTCCGGCTTGAGATCGCGGTGCACGATGCCCAGATCGTGGGCCGCTTGAAGGGCGTCGCCCGCCTGCTGGAAGATATGCGCCGCCCGCTTGGCCGAGAGGGCTCCCTCGCGCTCCAGCAGGTCGCTCAGCGACTCGCCCTCGATGAACTCCATGGCCAGATAAATCGTGCCATCCGGCGTTTCGCCGAAATCGTAAATCGCGCAGACGTTGGGGTGATTGATCCGCGCGGCGTTGGTGGCCTCGCGGTTGAACCGGGCGATGGCGTCCGGGTCGTGGGCCATGGACTGCGTCATCACCTTGATGGCGCTCTTCCGGCCCATCTTCACATGCTGGCCCAGGTAGACGGCGCCCATGCCGCCCTCGCCCAGCTTCTTTTCGATGTGGTAGTTCCCCGCGATGACGCTGCCCACGAGGTCGCTGGTCCCCGAGGTCTTCAAGGCCGAGCCGTCGTTCGGGCAGAATTTCTGCTCGTCCGGCCACTGGGTGCCGCACGTGGGACACAGCTTCACGAGAGTTCCACCCTGAGCATCTTGTCGCCCACCAGGAAGCGGGATCCATGCTTGAGGGGTAGCTCGCCGCGGACGGAAACGCCCACGCCGTTCCGGCTGCCGGCGTCCACGATCACGAAGTCCGCGTCTTCGGAGCGGATCTGCGCGTGCGTGCCGCTCATCGAGGGATCGTACGGGAAAATCCAGTCGCCCTCGTCGCGACCGATGGTCACGTGCCGCCCGGGCGACAGGTGAATGGCGTCCCGCGCGCTGCCGTCGGCCCGCAGCTGCGTCAGGCTGGCGATGTCCGCGCTGGGGATCAGGCTCCCCATGCGTCGCGTGGCGTCCCGCTCCGGCGGGTGCGGACCCGGATAGCCCAGCCGCCGGAACCGGATCACCTGCGAGCCGATCAGCAGGAGGTCGCCGTCCAGCAGCCGGTGTGGCTCCGCGATGAAGAACCAGGTGCCGTTGCGGCTGCCCAGGTCGCGCACCTGAATCTCGGCGCCATGCACGCTGATCTGCGCGTGAAGCGGCGACAGGAACGCGTCGTCCCGGAACGCGATGTCCGCGTCCTCCCGGCCCACGGTGGTCTCCTCACCCGTGAGCGGATACTGGTTCAGGATCTTGCCGCTTTCATCCAGCAACGCCAGGGTGATTTGGTTCGGCCCGCCCGACGGCATGCCGGCGACGGGCCGCCCGCAGGCGGCGCAGAACTTGGCGCGCAGCGCCAGGGGCGAGCCGCAGTGCGCGCACGCGGGCCCGGTGACGGACGCCGTCAGTCGCTGGCCGCATTGGGGACAGAAGGGTAGCCCCGGCACCACGGCGTTCCGGCAGGACGGACAGGTTCCGGAGAGTGCTAACGGAGTTGGAGCGCCGGTCACCGGCTGGCGGCCCTCAGACGCATGGTCACGTTCCCGCCCTCACGGGGCGCGTCGGTCACGGGCTGGAAGACCACAGAGGAGGCTTCGAGCGGCGGGCAATCTACACCCCGGCCAGAGGCGGGTCAACCAGCGCCGAATTGACGTAGCTCTTTGAAATTGTGTAGGTTCCGCGCGCATGCCGCAAGCACGCGCCGTTGGCTGGGCCTTGGCCGCCGCAATGCTGACTATCGCTTGCCGGCCCAGTCCCGGGGCCCCGGCGCCGGCGCGAGGTCGCGGCGTGGCGCCCGCCGGTCCCCTCGACATCCGCATCGCGTATCCACGCGAGGGCGCTCGCCACTCCACGGACAGTGGCCTGGTGATCGTTGCGGACTCCACCGTCGTGATCCAGAGCAGGGACTCCGTCTTCCTATTCGGCAGCGTGAACCGGGCTGACGCGGTCCTGGTGGTCAACGGTGTCGTCGTCCCCGTGTACCGGACCGGCGGATGGATCGCCTGGCTCGCGGTGCCTCCGGACACGCTGGCCCGGTTCGACCTGCTGGCGGCGGCGGATGGCGATACGGCCCGCGCCACGCTCCTCGCCAGAGTGCGTCGCCGCTTCGAGCCTCCGGCGGCACCGGCCTGGGTGGATACCGCGTCGTTCGCGCCGGTGGGCGGCTTGTGGGTGCGCCCCGACGAGGCGGTGCGCCTCGAGGTCCGGGCCACTCCGCACGCCACCGTGCGCCTCCTGTTTCCCGCCGGCGACACCCTGGCGCTGGTGCGCCGCGATGCATTCCAGTCCCTCGAACGGGGCGAGCGCGCCTTCGGCACGCAACCGCCCGCCGAGCCGCCGCGGGCGTGGGATCGCTACGTCGGCTTGGTACTCGGTCCCGTTGGCCCCGATCCCGGGGACGTCCTGTCGCCGCTGCCCGCCCCCGGCCCCACGGACAGCACCTGGGTGCGAGTGGAAGTGATCGCGGGGAACGACACTGCCAGGGCCCGCTGGCCCTTGCGCGTGGGCGTGGTGCATCCCGCGCGACCCCGCGTGATCTACGTGGACGACGACACCGCGGGCACCGGACGCACGGACAGTGCACTGGCCGGGCGTGCGGCTCCCTACGCGACCTATCACTGGTTCTTCCCCACCGGAACCGTCGCCGCCGTGAGCGGCCGGTGGAACGACCAGGTCCGCCTCCAGCTTTCCCGCGCGACCGTCGCCTGGGTAGATGCGGTGGACGTGCACCCACTTCCGGCGGGCACGCCGGCGCCCGGCGGCACCACGGGTGGGTCGGTGCGGGTGTTCCCCGAGGACGGAGCAGTCACCGTGCGGGTACCCCTGCCCGCCAAGATTCCGTTTCGCGTGGACGAGAACGAACGCTCGCTCCGCCTGACCCTGTACGGCGTGGCGGCCGATCTCGACTTCCTGCAGTACGGGCCCGAAGACCCGCTGGTCCACCGCCTTTCGTTTGCCCAGCCGCGCGAGGACGAGACCGAGATCCGTGTGGACCTGACCCAGCCGGTGTGGGGCTATCGTACCCGGTGGCGCGGGTCGGACCTGCTGCTCACCATCCGCCGGCCTCCCGATATTGAGCCGCGCCGTCCGCTACGGGGGCGTCGCATTGCCGTGGATCCGGGGCATCCCCCCTTGGGCGCCGTGGGACCCACGGGCGTCTCGGAGCCCATCGTGACGCTGGCGGTGGGACGCAAGGTGCAGCAGCTGCTGGAACGGGCCGGCGCGAGCGTCATCATGCTGCGCTCCAGCGAGGCGCCGATCGACCTGGCGCCGCGGGTGGTGAACGCCGAGCGGGCCGACGCCGACGTGCTGGTGTCCATCCATGCCAACGCGCTGCCGGACGGAGTGAATCCCTTCGTCAACAACGGGACCAGCGTGTACTACTTCCAGCCGCGGAGCCTGGAACTGGCGCGCGCGCTGGACCGGGCGCTGGTGCGCCAGTTCGGGTTCCGCGACCTCGGGATCGGCCGGGCCGACTTGGCGCTGGCTCGTCCCACGTGGATGCCCGCCGCCCTGTGCGAGGGCCTGTTCATGATGCTGCCCGACCAGGAAGCCGTGCTGGCGAGCGAAGACGGGCAGTGGCGCTACGCGCGCGGGATCGTCGAGGGAATCGAAGCGTTCTTGCGCGGTCGGGTGGCGAGGTAAATGGTGAATAGGGAACCGGTGAGGAAGCGATGCCCCGGCTTCGCGGTGGGTGCGCTCACCCTGCTCGCCGTGTCACCGCTCGCCGCCCAGACCGACCCCAGCGGATCGTGGCGCACGTGGCACACGACGCATTTCCGGGTGCACGCCCAGGCGCGGAACGCCAGCCTGGCGCAGAAGGCCGCGGTCGAGGCGGAACGGGCGTACGCGTTGCTGGCCCGGGAACTGACGCCCCCGCGCGGGACCATCGATCTCGCGCTGCACGACAACGTGGATTTTTCCAACGGATTCACCACCGTATTCCCCTCGAGCCGGATCGCGATCTTCCTGACCCCGCCGGCGGGTGATCCCATCCTGGGGCCGTACGACGACTGGTTGCGAATGGTCATCACCCACGAGCTGACCCACGTATTCCACCTGGACCGGACCCGCGGCCTCTGGCGGGTGGTGCAACGAGTGCTGGGCCGGGCGCCGGGGTCGTTTCCCAACAGCTATCAGCCCTCCTGGGTGTCGGAAGGGCTGGCGACGTACTACGAAACGCGGCTGACCACGTCGGGCCGCCTACGCGCCGGCCTGCACGACCAGTTGCTGGCGTCGGCCGCCGCGGCCCGCCGCTGGCCCGCGCCCGGCGACGCCACGCTGCTGAGCCCGCGCTGGCCGGGCGGATTTCGTCCCTACGCCTGGGGGTCGCACTTCTTTCAATGGCAGAGCGAGGCCCGCGGTGACTCGGTCGTCGGACGGTTCGTGGAGCGGACCTCGAAGAACCTGTGGCCGGTGCTGTTCCTGTTTCCGGGCGTGTCCCCCGCGATGCGCGGGGCCGGCGGGGTAGGCGTGGACAGCGCGTGGCGCGCCTTGCGCGCCGAGTGGCAGGTCAGAGGAGCGGGTGAGTCCCGGGGCCGGGTGATCGTTCGGGCCCTAAGGGGAGAGCCGCGTCCCCGCGTGTCCCCGGACGGGCGGCGGCTCGCCTACGTGCAGGCGGATGGGCGGTCCGACCTCCGGTTGGTGGTACGCGATGTCGGCTCGGGGAACGTCATCGCCACGCACCCCGTCAATGGGGATGTGGCCCCATGGTGGCGGGGGGACACCCTCTATGTGAGCCAGGTGGACTTCACGTCCCCGGTGGAGATCCGGACCGCACTCTACCGCTGGCGCCCGGGCGGACCGTGGGAGCGGGTCCCCGGCGCGGACCGGCTGGGACGTCCGTTCACCGGCGGTTCCGGACCGCTGATGGCGGTGGACCTGGCGGCCCATTCGAGTGCGGTGGTGGCGCTCGATGGCGACGGTCGGCGACCGGTGCCCGTGCCGGACGCGGAGGCATGGGGCTTTCTGGCGGGCTCGCATGACGGCGAATGGCTCGCCGGCGCGCGTCACGCGCGGGGGCAGTGGGACCTCGTGGCGTGGAACCGCGGCAGCCCGGCGGCGGCCGTCGCGATCACCGATGACGGAGCCCTGGACGACGATCCGGTGTGGACCACCGGCGGCGATCTGGTGTTTGCTTCGGAGCGGTCCGGCCTCCCGCAGATCCTCGCGTATAAGATGAATACCCGCTCATTGGTGCAGGTCACCGATGAGCCGACCGGCGCCCGCCAGCCGGCGCCCGCACCCGACGGGTCGCTGTTCTACGCCACGATCCTGTGGGACGGCTGGGCGGTGATGCACGCGCAGCCCTCGGAGCGTGCCGCGCCCCGCCCGCGGCCGCGACCGGCGTTCGCGCAGGACACCGGCGCGGTTGCCCAGAGCCGATCCACCGGCTACCGCCCCTGGCCGTCCCTGGCGCCGCGCTTCTGGATTCCGCTGTGGCACGACGTGGGCTCGGCGGGACGCTTCGCGGGCGCTGCAACCTACGGCGCGGATGCCATCGGTCGCACATCCTACTTCGCGCAGCTCGCCATGGCGCCCGCGACACGGCGCGTCCAGGGCAGCCTGTCCATGTCGCACCAGCGCTGGAAGGCGTTCCGGCTGGACGCGAGCTACACCGCGTCCTGGGACTCGTTGCGGTCGCGGCGGGGGTTGGTGCTGCTGCCCGACTCCACGGTGGACACGGTGCGGGTCACCTACGGCGACCTGGAACAGCTGGCGACGGTGGGCGGGACCATCCGGTGGCGACGATGGCGGTCACAGCTATCGGCGCGCCTCGGCGCGGAGCTCGAAGCGGATCGCTTGGTGGTGGATCGGATCGATCAGGGCCCGGCCGGCCTGCGCCTGAGCCGGGACCGATTCACCTTCGCCGGGCCGGTGGTCTCGGTGGCGGCGCATCACCTTTCGTTCCCGGCACTCGCCATCTCACCCGAGAACGGCGCCGCAATGGCGGCGCTGTATCGCTACCGCTGGGACCTGGACACTCCGGGGTGGTGGAGCGAAGGGCGTGGCGGTGCGTCCGGCTATCTCGCCTTGCCGTTCCCAGGGTTCGCCCACTGGGTGCTGGCGGTGCACGGGTCGGCCGGCGTCCGCGGCGGTCCCTCGGCGGACGGGTACGATCTGGGCGGCGCTTCGGGCCAGGCGATCGAGGTCGTGCCCGGCTACCAGGCCGGCCCCGGCCGCAGGCTATTCCCGCTCCGAGGGTACCCGGCCGTGGGCACCCCGTTTACTCGGGCGGCCATCGGGGCCATTGAGCTCCGCGTGCCGGTTGCCTTGGTCGCCAAGGCGGTCTGGAAGCTGCCCATGGGTGTCGACCGGGTCTCCGTCACCGGCTTCGCTGAAGCGGGCCGAGGATGGCGGGTCCAGCCGCCGGGAGGCAACCCCTGCGCCGTGGTGCTCGCCGCCGGCGAGGAGCTGAACGCTTGCGCTTTACGGGACGTGGGGGGCGAGGTCGTGGTGGATGCCGCGATTCCGCAGGATATTTCGTTCCGCGCCCGGGTCGGCGTAGGGATTCCCCTCACCCCCGGATTGTACACCAGGAGCGGTGTGGCACGCTGGTATCTCGCGTTCGGGACAGCGTTTTGAGCCCGTGACGGGCGTCACCGGATTTGGTGAACTGGCGCGCTTGACACCCCCCTCCGCCATCCGCAACCTTCGCTGACATGTTCTGCACCCGCTGCGGCACGTCGGTCTCGCAGGAGAGCAAGTTCTGCCCCTCCTGCGGGTTGGACCTCTCGTCGGTCACTCCGCTGGCCACCGGCCAGGCGCCCGTGGAGCAGACCGAGGAGGACATCGTCCGCGACGCGCTCAAGGACGAGTACGAGATCCTCAAAGAGCTGGGCCGCGGCGGCATGGCTATCGTGTTCCGCGCTCGCGAGAAGCAGTTGGACCGCGAGGTCGCGGTCAAGGTGCTGCCGTTCTCCCTGGCATTCGACGCGGAGTTCGTCGAGCGCTTCCAGCGCGAGGCCCGCACCGCGGCCCGGCTCGAGCATTCCAGCATCATCCCCATCTATCGCGTCGGTCGCTCGGGTCGCGTCATCTACTTCGTGATGAAGTTCCTGCGCGGGTCGTCGTTGTCGGACGTGATCGCGCAGAAGGGGGCCCTGCCGGTCCACGAGCTCAAGAAGATGCTCAGGGAGACGGCCAGTGCCCTGGGCTACGCGCACAAGAACGGGATCGTCCACCGCGACATCAAGCCGGACAACATCATGTTCGACGAGTCCGGCCACGCGGTGGTGACCGACTTCGGCATTGCCAAGGCCGGGACCGGCACCCGGTTGACCGGCACCGGCATGGCGATCGGCACGCCCCATTACATGAGCCCCGAGCAGGCGCGGGCTCAACAGCTCGACGGCCGGAGCGACATCTATTCGCTGGGCGTGGTGGCCTACCAGAGCCTCACCGGCAGCGTGCCGTTCGACGGGGAAGACGCGTTCTCCATCGGCTATAAGCACATCACCGAGCCGCTCCCGACCCCTCCGCTCAGGACGGCCGAGCACCGCCAGGTGTTCGAGGTCATCAGGAAGATGATGGCCAAGGCCCCGGAAGACCGGTTCCAGAGCGCCGAGGAGGTGGCGGCCGCGCTGGAAGGGAAGGCGACCGCGATCTCGTCGCAGGCCACGGTGGCCATGTCCGCGGCTGAGACCACGGTGTTGCCCCAGGGGGCGGTGGCGCGCCGCATGGCGACGCGGCCCAGCACGCCCACGACGCCCATTCCCAAGGCCGAGCCGAGGCCGCCGGTCAAACGGAAGGGCCGAGGCGGTGTCCTGGTGGGGGCCTTTTTCGTGCTAGCCCTGGTGAGCGGTGGTGGGGGCGGCGCCTACTACTACTTCGCCGTGCTCGGCAACCAGGCGCCGGGGTTCCTGCAGAGCGTCTTCCCCCCCAAGCCGCAACCCGCAACGCCGCTCCCCGTGCCGGATTCGGTGGCGCAGGTGGCGCCGCCGGCGGACTCGCTCGGTGGCGATTCGGCTGGTCCAGCGCCGCCCAGCGCGCTCGACTTGCCCAACACAGGTACGCTGACTCTGGAGAACGTTCCGGCCCGGGCGCGTGTCACGGTGGACGGTGAGCCCAAGGAGGGCCCCAAGCTCACGCTCGACGCCGGTTCCCGCCGGATCGAGATCACGGCGCCCGGCTACGAAAAGCACACCATGACGGTGGCGATTGCCCGCGGACGTGACACCACGGTGACCGTGGCCATGCGGCGGCCAGTGGCGCAGACGCCCGGAGGGACCGGGGGCGAGGCGAGGCCGGAGGACGTCTGCACCAACCCCGGTCCCACCTACAACCGGAACGACGCCTGCTACGACGCGCCCCCGCGCGCCACGGTGGCCCCGCTGGTACCCCTGGACCAGCGCATCCAGGGTACGCCGACGCCGGTGACCCTATGGATCAAGGTTTCCGAGGATGGGCGCGGGCTCAGTTTTCAGATTATTGACCATTCGAACGACCCGCTGTTCGACCGGACCGCCGCCGGGTTCGCCATGAGTATCCTCTATAACCCGGCCCAGAAGAACGGCCGGGCGGTGGAGGGTTGGACGCGGATGCGGTTGCTGCCGCAGGCGCGCTAGAGGAGGGCGGCAGAGGCGGGAGAGG
>Ga0209342_10006210_pt1 | contig 12157 bp, 10 predicted proteins | sample RifCSP16_2_FD_184023 | JGI IMG/M metagenome (GOLD analysis project Ga0209342, IMG submission 184023) | Soil microbial communities from Rifle, Colorado - Rifle CSP2_sed 16_2 (SPAdes) (version 2) | ecosystem: Environmental > Terrestrial > Deep subsurface > Rock core/Sediment | place: Rifle... | reverse complement strand
ACCTCGAGCTCGATACTGAACGACGCCCGGCATCCCTACACCCGCGGCCTCTGGCAATCGCTCCCCCGCTCCCGCGGGGGCGCGCCGGGAAAAGCGAAGCTCGCGGCCATGGCGGGAATGGTGCCGCACCTCGCGGCCCTGCCTCCGGGCTGCGCGTTTTCGCCGCGATGCCCGGTGCGCTTCGAGCCCTGCGATCGGGAAGTGCCCACTCTCCAGGCGGTGGGCGAGAGCAGCGATCGGTTGCATCGGAGCGCTTGCTACCATGAAGCGGCGGTGCTCCAGGCGATTTCGACCGTCGAAGCGCCCAGTGCGACGCGGGAAACGTGACGAAGCGCTACCAACGGGCGGGCTCGAACCGACAGAAAACCAGGGGCGGGGATGCGGGGCAGCGCTCTCGCTAAGGCTTCTCAGGCTTCCAGTTGAGTATGAGCGTGACGGGCGAGCTGACCGGGGGCTCGGTCCCATGTTGATCAGGAAGCGCTGCCCGTCGGACGAAACCGCATACTGGTGACTGGCGGTGACTAGGGTCACTCCGTCCTCGAGCCGCGCGGGGAAGAGCGAAAGAGGTGTCCCCGCTTCGAGCGCCTGGCCATCTAACGCAGGCCTTAGCGGCACGGCCATCAGCTTCCCGTCCGCCGCAATGTAGAACAGCTCTCGGCCGTCCCCCCGCCACCGTGGCTGTGCGCCTCCTTCCGTCGACACCAGCGACTTGCCGCCCGACCTCTGGAACGCCTGCAGGTACACTTCGAATCGCCCCGGTAGATTGGACCGCCGCCGAGAGGCGTAAAAAGGATCACACCGTCCCGATTCCAGGTACCGCCCCGTCCGGCGACGGCATTCGCCACCGTCTGAGCCGGACCGCCGGCAATGTCGATGCGCTTGAGCTTGCCTTCGGCGAAGAATCCTATGGATCGACTGTCCGGCGACCAGAACGGGAAAGATGCCCCCTCGGTTCCCGGTAGCGGCTGCGCCGTCACCGAGTCCAGCGGCCGCAGCCAGAGCAGGCTCCTGCCTTCAAACGACGCGACGGACACCAGTCGCCGCCCATCGGGTGAAATCGCAATGGAGACCGGATCGCGCGTCGGTGGCGTCACGATTTGAACCCGCATCTCGGGACTGCCGGCAGGCGCCCCGCGCACGTGGAAGTACAGGACCGCAAGGACCAGGCCCGTCAGAAGCGAGACCAGGGTCCAGGCCAGCCGCTCTCGCCGCCGGAGTGTCACGGGCGGAGCTGTCTCGGGTCGAGCGCCGATCCATTGAAGCGCGGCGCACAGGTCGCCTGCCGCCTGCCAGCGGCTTTTGCGATCCTTCGCCAGGCACTTCTCCACCACTCGGTTCAGCAGAGGAGGGGCGAGCGGTTGGATCGACGCTATCGCCGGCGGCTCACGCTCCAGGATCGCCGCTATCAGACTCGCCGGGCTTTCACCTTCGAACGCCCTTCTGCCCGACACCATCTCGTAGAGGACGACACCCAGGGCCCAGATGTCGGCGCGCGCGTCCACGTCCTTTCCCTCTATCTGCTCCGGCGCCATGTAGGGGAGCGTTCCGGCGATCACGCCCTGCGCGGTCAGCGCGCCGTCCGCGGTGAGAAGCTCCGACAGCGCTGGCGCACTCCCTCCCGCTGGAGGTCGGGCTTTCCGCTTCGCCAGGCCGAAGTCTAGAAGCTTCGCCCCCGAGGCCGTCAGCATGATGTTAGACGGCTTCAAATCGCGATGCGTCACCCCCTGCTGGTGAGCCTGCTCCAGGGCGTCGGCCATCTCGCCCGCATAGCGCAAAGCCTCGGGGAGCGGCAGCGGCCCCCGTTTCAATCGGTCCGCGAGTGTTCTCCCTTCGAGATACTCCATCACCAGGAAGTCGACCCCTTGCTCCCGGCCGATGTCGTGGAGCGCACAGATGTGCGCGTGGTTCAGGGCGGCGATGGCTCGCGCTTCCCGTTCGAACCTCTCCCGCCACTCCGGCTCGCCCGCGAGGTGCGCGGGGAGCACCTTGATGGCAACCGTGCGATCGAGCCTGGTATCGCGAGAGCGGTAGACTTCGCCCTGCCCCCAGCGCCCAGAGGTGCGACGATCTCGTATGGGCCTAGGCGGGTGCCGGCGAGCAGGGCCATGGGGCGCAGAATCGGCGACTATTATATCTGGATGTCGGACTCAGGAATACCTTCAACACCCGCCCTCCCAGCGCCGTAACGCCAGAACGGCGTTCAATCCGCCGAAGGTCAGCGAATCCGACAGTGCGGTAGGGCCGATGCGCGTCCCCGAGGCGGGGGTCATCGCACGAAGTCACGAAACCTGTCCAAATAGACATGCCACAGCCTTCGAACGCGGCCGCGATTCTGTTCGTGGCCTATAGCTCGGGCCATGTCCTCCGTCCCTGTCGCGCTGTGGGAAGCGGGAGCGGCGATCGGTTGCATCAGAGCGCTTGCTACCACGAAGCGGCGGTGCTCCAGGCGATTTCGACCGTCGAAGCGCCTAGTGCGCGGGAAACGTGACGAAGCGCTACCAACGGGCGGGCTCGAACCGGCAGAAAACGAGGGGCGACTATCCCGCTTTGTCCTTTCGAACTGTATAGACACGGATCTGGTCACGCTTCATGCCCAAATCGGGTATAATCGCACCCATATTGGGCAAGGTAACTTCTCGTCGGGCCCGCCGCCATAGTCTGGCCGACGCCATCTTCACGACAACACAGCAGCGCGTCCTCGGCGTCTTGTTCGGCCAGCCAGAGCGAAGTTACTACGCGTCCGAGCTGATCCGCCTCGCCAGGACCGGCTCGGGGGCCGCGCAGCGAGAGCTGGCACGACTCGAAGAAAGCGGGCTCGTCACGACTCGGCGAGTCGGCCACCAGAAGCACTACCAAGCGAACTCGAACTCGCCGCTCTTCGCCGAGCTGCGCGCGATCATCGAGAAAACCGTCGGACTGGCCGAACCCCTGCGAAATGGCCTGTCGTCGATCGCGCCTGGAATCCAGGCCGCCTTCGTCTACGGCTCGGTTGCCAAGGGAAGAGACCGGTCGCAGAGCGACATCGATTTGATGGTGATCAGCGACAGTCTGACGTATGGCGAGGTCTTTGGAGCCCTGGAACGCGTGAGCCGTACCCTCGGGCGCCAGGTGAACCCGACCGTGTACACCTCTGCCGAATTCTCGAAGCGTGTGAGAGCCAAGAACACCTTCGTAACAAGAGTCCTCGAGCAGCCGAGGGTGTGGGTAATCGGATCCGAGCATGACATCGCGGCTTGACTCACTCGCTGGCCCGAGGGGAACGCTTGTGCGCGAGCCTCCTGACGCCAAGGAATTCGCTGGTCTCCTTCGCTCCGGACTGACTCGGCTGAAGGATGCTGAGAACGAGGCGAACTCCCTCGACAGCCGGTTCGATCTCGCCTATAGCGCGGCGCACGCTCTCTGCCTCGCAGCACTCCGGTACCATGGGTTTCGGCCGTCGAAGCGATACATCGTCTTCCAGGTTCTTCCTGATACCCTCGGCCTAGGACCGGAAGTATGGAGAGTCCTCGCCAAGTGTCACGATGCGCGAAACCAGACGGAGTACGAGGGATTCTTCGACGTTGATGAGGGGATCGTGTCTGATCTCATCTCAGCCTGTCGGAAAGTGGCGGCGGGCGTCAAACGACTTCCGCCGCTTTCCAAAGCGTCGTTATAAGCTTCCACTGCGGTACCACTAGCATGCCAAAACGAAAAGCGCGCGTAGTGAAGAACGGCCAGCAATCGACCGAAAGTCCCAACGGCGGCATCGTTGCTCTTACCAAGGAATTGTTCCAAGCAGCCATCACTCTTCGCGGCTCCATCTAACCGGCCGATTACAAGCGGTACGTCCTGCCGATCATATTTCTGCGGTTCCTCTCCCTTCGCTATGACCGGCGCAGGGCGGAGCTCGAGGCGCTGGTGGCCGACAAGAAAAGCGACTACTACGGCGACAAAAAGGTTATCACCGATCCTGACGAGTATCGGCGCGTCTGCGCGTTCATCATTCCGGAAGCGGCGCGGTGGGAGAACCTTCGTAAGGCGGCGCAGGCGGACGATATCAAGGTACGGCTCGATGACGTACTCGAGGCGTTGGAGAATAAGTATCCGGAGAAGCTGAAAGGCCTTCTGCCCCGAATCTTTGCTGGCTCAAGCATGGAAGCCGTGAGCGTGCGCGGTCTCATCAATCTCTTCAGCAAGGATATCTTCGAGGCCGACCATGGCGGCGAGGACCTCATCGGCCGCGTGTACGAGTACTTCATCGGCGAGTTCGCATCGAGCGAAGGCAAGCGCGGCGGTGAGTACTTCACGCCCGTATCCATTGTGAAAACACTGGTCGCGATGCTGGAACCTGAGAAGGGCGTCGTCTTCGACCCCTGCTGTGGTTCGGGCGGAATGTTCGTTCAATCCGATCTTTTCACGAAGCACACCGGCCAGCTCTCGTTCGTCGGACAGGAGAGCAAGGACTTCACGTATCGCCTTTGCCGGATGAACCTCTTCATCCACGGACTGGACGCCAACATCCAACCTGGCAACTCCTATTTCAACGACAGGCACCCGACGCTCAAGGCCGACTACGTCCTTGCGAATCCCGCCGTTCAACGACGGTAGCAAAGGGGAGCACGGCTGGGGAGCGGACCGGATTCCTGACAAGGACCCGCGTCTCACCCTTGGTAGTCAGAAGCTCGCTCTCTCGCCGCGCAACGCGAACACGATGTGGATGCTCCACTTCCTATCGCACCTCAAGGATGGCGGAACCGCCGGATTCGTGATGGCCACCGGGGAACTCTCCAATGGGGAGACAGCGCGTTTCGAGGTCAGGAAAGCACTCGTCGAGCAGGACTACGTGGACTGCATCGTGCAGCTCACGGGACAGCTCTTCGCGAACACGCAGATCCCGTGCTCGCTCTGGTTTCTGTCGAAGAACCGAGCGGGTGGGAACGGGTATCGGAAACGCACGGGTGAAATCCTGTTCATCGATGGGCGGAAGTTGGGCACGTTGATTCCGGGATCGCGGAAGCAGAAGCAGCTATCAGCCGAGGATATCGAACGCATATCTTCGTGCTACAGAGCCTTTCGCCGCAAGAAAACCCCCGAGACAGTGAAGGGATTCGTACGAGGTGCGACGTTCGACGAGATACGGAAGCAGGGATTATGCGCTTGCGGCGGGGCGATATGTTGGTGCTGACGAGGACGAGAGCGACGAAGAGGTATTCGAAACCAGATACCCGAAGCTATTAGCCACCCTTCGTCAACAGTTCGAGGTATCTACGGAGCTCAACCGGCGCATTCTTCTTCAGCTTGCGAACCTACCTGATGAATGAGCCAGTAACGGTAAGCGAACTCGAAAGCCGTGGCTTGCTTCGTGTCGAGGATGGGAATCACGGCGAGCAGCGACGGCGTCCAAACGAGTTTGGTTCAGGTGGTACTCGATTCATCCGGGCTTCGGATCTTCACGGTGGCCGCGTGCTTTTTGAATCAGCCGATCTGATCAGTGACGTAGCTCTGAGGCGAATCCGAAAGGGCGTGGGAATGGCTGGCGACATACTGTTTTCGCATAAAGGCACCGTCGGCAAACTAGCATTGGTGCCCGGCGAGGCACCTGCATTCGTTTGCTCACCACAAACGACGTTCTGGCGCAGCCTAAATCCGGAGACAATTGATCGGCGCTTCCTCTACGCTTACATGCACGGCGATGAGTTCTCGGAGCAATGGCGTGCTCGCAAGGGCGAGACCGACATGGCGGACTATGTCAGCTTGACGGCCCAGCGACAGTTCACCATCCGGCTACCTAGTATCAATACTCAGCGCGCGATCGGCGGCCTACTTGGCGCCTTAGACGAGAAGATCAATCTGAATCGCGAGACGAACCGTGTATTGGCGGCCCTTGCGTCGGCCCTCTTCAAATCCTGGTTCGTGGACTTTGATCCTGTCGTGGCGAAGCGCGACGGGAAGACACTTGTTGGCGTTCCGCCTGACGCGCGGGCGAGTTCAGTAAGGAGCTCGCGGTGGAAGAGGAAGTACGGGCGGAGCATTTTGGGAATGGAAAAACTCCAAACCGCATGGCCGACGTCTTCCAAAAGCTCCTCTTGAAGAAAAGCTGCGAATGCCGTGGCTCTCTTGGCGTCGCATGACGGGCAAAGATTCCTCGCTTTGCAGGAGAAGCAAAGTAAGAATTCACTCCGGCAATCTTCGCAAACGATCCGGGCGAAGCTCCCTCTAGTGCTCGCCTCGCTCTTCGCTCGGCTCGCTCTCTCGCTCCTCGGGGAGGACGGCCGGATCCCCGCGGCCCTGCGCCGAAGGCAGCAGCCGCTTCCTCCCGGCCGGGCTCGCGCAGGCTGCAGATGCATTTTGCAGCAGCCTGCTAGTGCGCGGGAAACGTGACGAAGCGCTACCAACGGGCGGGCTCGAACCGACAGAAAACCAGGGGCGATCGCAGCGTAACCTCGGATCCCAGAAGTAGAGCCAGACGATGCCTGGGGCCCGTGCCTCCGGGATAGATGACATAGCCGATTCGATGACTCAGGATCTCCGTTCGGTCGCCGTGCAGTCTCGCGATCCGTTCTTCAAGGGGGAGCGACAGGAACTCCTCCGGGTTGCGGAAGTCCCGCTCGACCCAAAGCGCCGACTCGACCGATGCCGAGCGGGGCACGATGAGGGAACCGGAGGTGATCTTCCGGCCGTGGACGGTCTGCGCCAGCGCAGCCTGCTTGCCGAAGCTCAGATCGATGAGCGCGAAATCTCGTTGCTCTCGGCCGATGGCCCAGTAATAGGAGTCGACGGCGACGCTGGTCATTTTGGGGAATGGGACCAGGTCTTCCAGGAGCACTAGAGCGAGAAACGAGCTTCCGGCCATCACCCTCAGGGTTCTGCTTCCGCATGCTTGCAGAATCGACCGAAGGCCGAAGCTCGAAAGCACCACCATCGAAAGCATCAGCATGGGAAAGAATCGTGTCGAGTCTCGGGATCCCCGAAGGGGCGGTATCGCACGGTAAAAGAGGTGATAGGGCAGCGGCAAATCGGTTTGCCACGCTCCCGTGAGGCGAAGGTAGGGGCCGAGCGTAAGCAGCAGAAACGCGATGGCCGCCACCACCCAGAAAAAGCTCCGACACCTCCGCGCCTCCGCGACCCCGAGCAGAGCCAGAAAAAGTGTCGCGATTCCGATGCAGGTCTCGCTGCGCATTCCCGGAGGATGAATGCCGCTGTCGTCCCCATACTCTCCAGCGAACCGCAGCGTACGGCCGTAGACGGGATTGTAGCGAGTCGGTGTTACGAAGGAGAGGAGCGCCGGAGCCCATCGATTGAGCGCGGTTATCGGGTACTCCGGGTTCACGCGTTTCTCGGCTACCGCCGTCATCTGGGCGAGCAACAGGGGTGAACCGAAGAGGGTGAACGTTACCGCCGCGGCGGCGATCTGCGAAAGCAGCGCTTTACCGACGACGACCTGGTGCAGACCAACGCGATAGAACAGCAGCAATCCGGAGAAGATGCAGAGGTAGAGCGCGTACTCCAGGGACGTGTAGAAGCAGACCGAGAGCCATGCGCCGACCGCGAAGGCTCTCGACCACGAAGGCCGATCCAGAAATCGAATGAAGGCGAGCACGTAGAAGGGAATGAACTCCGTCGCCAGAACATGGAGGCGAGACATGTTCAGAAATCGGAATGGCATGAAGGCGAACGTAAATCCCGCGAGGAGCGCTCCCGCCCTGCTTCCTGTTACGTAGAGCGCCAGTCGGTAGGCGCCGAAGCCACTCAGAATGAACGAGGCCAAAACGATGGTGTTGAAGGCGATCGCCAGCCCCTCGGGGCCGGGTATCACCGCTTGAAACGGTATGGAGATCAAGCTGAACGTAAGCGGGTTGCTGTGGAAGGAGAGATCCGTTCCCAGAGGGTAGAAGAGATAGTCGGTGTGGAAGGGATTCACAAAATCGGTTACGGCTTTCTTCGTCCACCAGAAGTTCCACAAGAAGATGTAACTGTCGGTGAAATCATAGGGGAAGTCGCTCAGGCGAGTCGGCGGCCAAACGTGCGGTCCCGCCATGAGGATCGAGGCAAGGACGAAGAGGAGGGCGGCACGCGTCATGGTGCGGTTGTCAAGATAGAAGACAGCCCCGTCTCTAGCAAGGGGGGTGGCGAAGGGAGTGGAAATGCGGGTTACAATCTCGCCTCGGTTCCATGGTCCCCCCAGCCGCAACGTCATGACAGAAACCCCCAGGGTCCTGGTCGAGGTCCGGGAGCTGACCAAGCTCTTCCCCATCCGCCGCGGTCTCCTCCGGCGGCACGTGGGGGACGTCCGCGCCGTCGACGGGGTGAGTCTCGACATCAACCGCGGCGAGACGCTCGCGCTCGTGGGAGAGTCCGGCTCGGGGAAGAGCACGCTCGGCCGGCTGATCCTGCGGCTCCTGGAGCCTACTTCCGGAAGCGTCCGTCTCGACGGGACGGATCTCCTCGCTCTTCCGCGGGAGCCGCTCCGGAAGATGCGGCGCCGCATGCAGATCATCTTTCAGGACCCCTACAGCTCGCTGAATCCGATGATGACGGTGCGCACCATCGTGCGCGAGCCGCTCACCATCCATCGAATCGGCACCCGCCGCGAGCGGGACGAGCGGACGATGGAGCTCCTCCGGCTGGTGGGGCTCAAGCCCGAGCTTTCCCGGCGCTATCCCCACGAGCTCTCGGGAGGAGAGCGCCAGAGGGTGGGAATCGCCCGGGCCATCGCGCTCGAGCCCGAGTTCCTCATCGCCGACGAGCCGGTGACCGCGCTCGACGTCTCCGTCCAGGCGCAAATCCTGAACCTCCTCCTCGAGCTCCAGGAGAAGCTCTCGCTCACCTATCTCTTCATCGCCCACGACCTCCGAGTGGTGGAGCACGTGAGCGATCGAGTCGCGGTCATGAACCGGGGAAGGATCGTGGAGCTCCAGAGCCGCGTGGACCTCTTCCGTTCCCCTCGGCACGAGCTCACCCGGGAGCTCCTGGCGTCGATTCCCTGAGCGTCGGAGCGGGCATATGCTAAACTCCCGCGGCGATGCAGTTCGATCTCTTCGACTCCGGCAGCAACACCATCCTGGGCGCCGAGAGTTACGAGGATCTCCGCGACAAACTGCGGGCGAGCGGCTGCGCCAAGTGCGGGCTCCATCAGGGGCGGACCCACATCGTCGTCGATCGCGGCAACCACAAGGCTTCGGTCATGACCATCGGCGAGGGCCCGGGGGAGAACGAGGACAAGGAAGGCCGGGCGTTCGTAGGCCGCGCGGGTCAGCTCTTCGACAAGATCATGAGCGCCGTCGGGATCGACACCGACCGCGACATGCTGATCGCGAACGTGGTGAAGTGCCGGCCGCCTTCGAACCGCAGCCCTCGAACGGAAGAAGCCGCGGAATGCATCCCCTACTTGAAGCGCCAGATCGAGCTGGTGCGCCCCAAAGTCATTCTGCTGCTCGGGGCGACGGCGCTGAAGCACATCGACAAGTCGAAGACCAACTTCCAGATGGGGGAAGAGGCGGGACGGTTCTTCACCCTGGCCGATTATCCCGGCATCCAGTTCATGGTCCTCTATCACCCGGCGGCGCTGCTCTACAACGCCAAGCTCAAGCCGGCGATGTGGGAGCACGTGAAGAAGCTGCGGCGTTATCTCGAGCAGAACGGGCTTTTCAACAAGGCCCGGGCGAGCTAATAGCGCTGGGGGTAATTAAATCAGGGCCAGTTCGAGAGCCGCACCTTCACTTCGAGGATCTGGTCCTTGCGCCGGATTTTCACGTTGACCGTCTCGCCGGGGTGGCGCTGCTGAATGATGCTCGAGGCTCGATCGCTCGAGCCGATGGCGCGGCCATCGATTTCCAACAAGACGTCGCCGGCCTCGAGACCGGCACGGGCCGCTGGCCCGTCGTGGGCGACGTAGGCGAAGCGGACCCCCTCGCCGTCGAAGCCGGTGTCCACCCCGATGCCGAAGTAAGCCGCGGCTTTCTTCCGATAGGGCTCGGCATCGCGCTCGACCGCGACCAGCGACGGGCGCTCCTGGCCACGGAGGAGGTCGCTCGACACTCGATATCCGGCGCGGAGCACCCGCTCCATCCCCTCGAAGTTGATGAACTGAAGGTCATCGGTGGGCTTGTGATAGTCACCGTGAAGCCCGGTGAAAAAAAAGAGCGACGGGACTCCGGCGCTGATGAAGGGCGCGTGGTCGCTGGCCTCGTCGGCGGTGAATCGTCCGGACAAGGCGAGACCTTCCTCCTTGAGGCGTGACTCGATCCATCCCTGGAGCTGGGGGAGGCGGTCGATCCCGCCGAGGTAAAGAACGTCATGCCGCAGGCGCCCGATCATGTCGAGGTTGATCATGGTGACGGCATCCTTCAGCGGGAGCGTAGGGTGATTCGTGTAGTGGTAGGAGCCCCTCAGTCCCAGCTCCTCCCCGGCGAAGGCGGCGAAGAGGATCCCGCGCGGCCGATTCGCCTCGAGGGAGAAGACGCGCGCGAGCTCGAGAACCCCCGCCACTCCCGACGCGTTGTCGTCGGCGCCATTGTGCACCAGCCCTCGGGACCGGCGGTCGCGGCTTCCCTTCTCGCCTAGTCCCAGGTGGTCGTAGTGAGCTCCGATCACGATGTGCTCCCGCCGCCGCCCCAGGCCGGGTCCGTTCGCCGGAAGATAACCGAGGATGTTCGCGACCGTTGCCGTGGCGCGGCGCACGTCGACGGTCAACGCCATTTCCACCCCTTCGATGGCGAATGACCGCGGCTTCAGATCCTCGTCGATGCCACTCTGGAGCTCGAGAAGGCTTCGGCCCGAGGCGCGAAGGAGCGCATCGGCGTGCTCGCGCTTCAAGTGCACCATGGGAATCGACGCCGTCTCCCCGGCGCCGACGTCGAGGCTGAAGGGAACGACCTTGTCCTCTCGATGATGGCGCGGGCCGTTGACCACCAGAACCGCGAGGGCGCCGTGGCTTGCGGCGTTCTGGGCCTTGCGGACGAAGGTCGCATGCCAGCCTTGCTCGCCGAGGACTTCGGGGGCGTAGCGAAGGAGAAGAACGATCCGTCCACGAACCTCGACCGAGGCGTAGTCGTCGTAGTCGTGCTCCGGGGCGGTGACTCCGTAACCGGCAAAGGTTACCGGAGCTTCGACCTCTCCCGAGGGGCTCAAGCTGAGAGGCTCGAAGTCCCTACCGTACTCTAGAGTTCGCACTCCGTCCGGCGTTCGAAGGAGGGCTCCGGTGTGGCGCCCGAGCTCCTGACCCGTCGTCACCCGGAACGTCTGGAGGTAGGTCCCGCCCTCGCCCACGGGCTCGAGACCGAGGACCTCGAAGCTTTTTCGAATGTAAAGCCCCGCGTCGTCGAGACCGGAGCCGCCGTTTGCTCGCCCCGCGAGCTCATCGGAGGCGAGATAGCGAATGTGCTCCTCGAGAGTCTTTCGCTCGAATGCGGGCGGGGCGGCGTTTTCGCCCGAGGCCGCGGCGGTGGCGAGAGCGGCGAAGGCGGCGAAAAAGCCGAAGGATCGTCGGTTGACGGTTGTGAATCGCAAGCAGCAACTCCCGAAGCCGTTCCGACGATGCGGAGACCGGCCGAGCGAAAAAACTGTCGGCTCCCCGACGGACAGTATAGGACGCGGCCTCTAAACTTCCAAACCCAGCGCTACTCCAGACCGTCGAAAAGCGGAAGCGGCCTCGGCTCGAGCTCACCCAGGACCTTCCACGCCCAGCTTCTCCTCGTCTCCTCGGGAAGGCATCGATAGCGCGCGTGGTAGCGCCTGAGAAAGTCGGCGGTCGCCGCGTTCACGTATCCGCCGCCGCGTATCGGACCGAACTCGGAGTCGTACCGCAAAGCGATGGCCTGGAAGAGATGGTCCCTCAAGTCCTTGGCGACGATCGAAGCGGCGGCGACGGCGACATGGTGCTCTTCGCCGAAGTCGTGGGCTTCGAGATGAGGGTATCGGAATCGCAGGAATCCGAAAACCTTGGCGCCGTCGGCGACGATGCGCTTGACCGCGGGGCATCGATCGATGATCGCCCTCGCCGCGCGCCGCTCGAGCTCGTTCAAGAGCCCACGCTCCGCGAAGCTGTCGACCGCCTCGTGATCGAAAACCTCGACCTGAACGTCCGCCGCGAGCCTTCGGATGTGAAGGGCGAGCTCGGCCCGCTCGCGCCGCGCCTCCTCGCCGGCGCCGAAGGACTTCGAGTCGACGACTCCCCTCC
>Ga0209342_10006208_pt1 | contig 12159 bp, 11 predicted proteins | sample RifCSP16_2_FD_184023 | JGI IMG/M metagenome (GOLD analysis project Ga0209342, IMG submission 184023) | Soil microbial communities from Rifle, Colorado - Rifle CSP2_sed 16_2 (SPAdes) (version 2) | ecosystem: Environmental > Terrestrial > Deep subsurface > Rock core/Sediment | place: Rifle... | reverse complement strand
ACCGCCGTCCGGCCTCGTTTTGCGTGCCGCAGCTGGCACAGATCACGGGAGCCCTCCCATCGGCGGATGATAACCACGCTCGTGCAGGCCTACGATCAGGACATGAGCCCGGTGCGCATTCGCGCCGTCGGTGTCCTACTCGCCGTGGCCGTGCCCAGCCTGGCCGGGGCGACCGTCGTCGTCTGGCTGCTGCAGGATGTAATGGGCGTGCCCAATCCATCGGCGGTGTACCTGGTCGCCGTCGTGGCGACGGCCATCGCCTCAGGCACCGGCGGCGCCATCGCGACCGCCGTGGCGTCGTTCGTGCTCTACAACTTCCTGTTCACCGAGCCGCGCTACACGCTGTCGATGCACGAGCCGGGCGTGTGGTTGAGCGTCGTCCTGCTGCTCTTCGTGGGCATCGTGGTGGGCCAGCTGACGGCGCTCCAGCGCTCACGCGCCGAGCTCGCTCGAGCGCGCGAGCGCGAGGCACGCGCCCTCTTCGCCGTCAGCCGCGGCCTGGCCACGCGAGAATCGATCGAGACCGTGCTGCCTCAGATCGCGCGCGAACTACAGGCCGAAACGCGCATGGAAAGAATCTGGATCACCCTCGACCAGGCCGACTCACCGGGCGGTCCCGAGGGCGCCGCGCAAGCCGGCCTGATCAACCAGCTGCGCCGCATGCCAGCCGAAGAACCGGCCCAGTGGGTGCGCGTCCATCAGCCGACAGGCCGAGCGCGCGGTCCGACCGAAGCCGAAGCGTACCGCGTCGCTATCGAGGCCGGCGGCGCGCCGATTGGTTCGATCTGGGCGCTGCGCGCGCGGGCGAACGGGTCGCCCGGGGCCGACGAGACGAGGCTCCTATCGGCCGCGGCCGATCAGTTCGGACAGGCCATCGCGCACGACCGGATGGCCGCCGAGACGCATGCCGCCGAGGTCGCCCATGAGAGCGACGCGCTCAAGTCCGCGTTGCTGCAGTCCGTTTCGCATGACCTGCGCACGCCGCTGGCCACCATCCGTGCCGCCGCCGGGACACTGCGCCCGGGCACGAGTGCCGACGCGACGGCGCAACGGGAGAGCGTCGCGGCCATCGAGCGCGAGGTCGAATATCTCAACCGGCTGGTGACCAACCTGCTCGACCTGAGCCGGATCGAGGCCGGCGTCCTGCGCGCATCGGTCGACGCGTTCGAGGTCGACGACGTCATCGGCGCGACGCTCGAGCACCTCGGGCCACGCATCGCTGGCTGGCCGATCGGCTACGTCGCCGGTAGCTCCGTCGTCAAGGCCGATCCGGTGTTCCTCGATGCAGCGCTGAACAACGTGCTCGAGAACGCGGTCAGGCACACGCCCCCGGGGACCTCGATCAGCATCTCCACCGAGCAACTCGGTGACGCGCTGCGGCTCACCGTGGAGGATGCCGGGCCGGGCGTGCCCGACGAACTTCTGCCGCGTCTGTTCGAGAAGTTCTATCGCGTACCCGGGCAACGGCCGTCGCGCCACGGGACGGGCATCGGCCTTGCCGTCGTGCGTGGCCTGGTCGAGGCCATGGGCGGGAATGTCGCCGCGCGGCGCAGTGAACTGGGCGGCCTGGCGATCGACATCGATCTGCCGGTCGCCGACGTGCCCTCGGAACTCGCGCCGGCGGGCGCCGAGTGACGGCGTCGCGCGAGCCGCCCGCCGGTGCGCGTGTGCTGGTGGTCGAGGACGATCACGAGACACGCGCCGCACTGGTGCGCGAGCTGACCGGGCGCGGCTACCGCGTCGAGGAAGCGCCCGACGGGAGATCGGCCATGCGGCGCTGGGACGCGCGTCGCCCGGACGTGATCCTGCTCGACCTGGGCCTGCCCGACATCGATGGCGTCGAGATCATCCGCCGCGTTCGGCGTGAGGCCGCGACACCCATCGTCATCCTGTCCGGTCGCTACGACGAGCGCGAGAAGGTCGCCGCGCTCGAGCGCGGCGCGGACGACTACGTGACCAAGCCGTTCAGTGTCGAAGAGCTGAACGCCCGCCTGCGTGTCGCACTGCGCCGCGCGGCGGGACCGACGCGCGACGAACGTGGACGAGTCACGGTTGGGCCACTCGTCCTCGACGCTGGCGCGCACGAAGTGACCGTCGCCGGGGTGCGCCTCGACCTGACGCCGCGCGAGTTCGAGATCCTGCGCGTCCTGCTGGCCCATCCCGGTTCGGTGGTTACGAAGGGCCAGTTGCTGCGCAGCGTGTGGGGCGAGGCCTATCGCGGCGAGAACAGCTACGTCTACGTCCACGTCAGCCAGCTGCGCCGCAAGCTCGCCACGGCCGACCCGACCGGTGTCGTAGCGCGGCTGATCGTGACCGAGCCGGGGGTCGGGTATCGCGTGGCCGAAACCGTAGACAAACCTTAGGCCGCCCGCGCACCGCGCGGCAGGTTTCGTCTTGGTCGGCCCGCGCACGCTGGGTGCATGAGTCAACTGAGCCGCGCCCGTCAGCGCGGTGCCGCGCGCGCGAAGGAGCGCGAGCTGCGCATGGTGCGCGAGGCGATCGCGATGGTCGCCATGGGCGCCTCACCGCGCGTCGTACTGGCCGGTATTCGCCACGGCGATGACATCCTCGTGGCTGCACGCCGGCTGGCGCTGGAGGCCGGTGTGCGCGTCAATCGGCTGCGTCAACAGGAGGACAAGGGCACCGACCTGGCGGTCGAGCCGATCTACGAATGACCGATCCTGACGCCCCCAACGGGCGTCGCGGGCTGCCCGGCCGGAAGCCCGGTGATCGCCGTGTGCGCGTCGGCCGTCCCCACGCTGCCTACTTCCGCTACACGGGCGAGCGGACACTGGTCGCCAAGCAGGCCGCCTCGCTGCCGCGCACGCCGGCCGGCCGCGCGCTGGCGCGCATCCGCCACCTCTTCTTTGGCCGCACCCTGTCGAGCGAGGAGGAGACGAGTGAGCGGCTGGGCGTCGCCACCGGCCTACCCGTCTTCGCCTCGGACAACATCTCGTCGTCGGCGTACGCGACCGAGGAGATCATGCGCGTGCTGGCGATCGCCGGCGCCGGCGCGCTGTTCCTGACGCTGCCCATCACCATCGGCGTGGTGGTCGTGCTGGCGATCGTCGTCACCAGCTATCGCCAGACGATCGCGGCATATCCCAAGGGCGGTGGCTCGTACATCGTGGCCAGCGACAACCTGGGCACGCTGCCTGGCTTGACCGCGGCATCGGCCATCCTGACCGACTACGTACTTACGGTCGCGGTGTCAATTTCCGCTGGGGTGGCCGCGTTGACGTCGGTCTTCCCCGAGCTGTTCGACCATCGTGTGCTCATCGGCGCCAGCTTGGTGGTCGTGCTGGCCATGGTCAACCTGCGCGGCATCCGCGAGACGGGGCTGGCCTTCAGCACGCCGACCTACATCTACCTGGTGTCGGTCTTCGGCCTGCTGGCGATCGGCCTTTTCCGCTTCGCCACCGGCACTATGCCGGACTACCAGGCGCCACAGACATGGCTCACCGCCGAAGCGGCCGAGCCGCTGGGACTGCTGCTCATCCTGCGCGCGTTTGCGTCTGGCTCGGTCGCCCTCACGGGCACCGAAGCAGTGGCCGACGGCGTGCAGGCATTCAAGCGGCCTGAGGCACGTAACGCACGGATCGTGATCACGCTGATGGGCACGCTCTTCGCGTTGATCTTCCTGGGCATGAGTTTCCTCGGCAGCCAACTTGGCATACTGCCCGACCCGAGCGAGCAGGAGACGGTCATCAGCCAGATCACGCGCACGTTCGTCGGCGCCGGCACGCCGTTCCACCTGCTGGTCCAAATCTCGACCGCGGTGATCCTCATCCTCGCCGCGAACACTTCCTTTGCCGACTTCCCCCGGCTGTCCAATTTCCTGGCCCGCGACGGCTTCCTGCCGCGCGTCTTCCAGTTCCGTGGCGCCCGCCTCGCCTTCAACAGCGGCATCATCGTCCTGGCCACGGTCGCGCTGCTGCTGATCGTCGCCTTCGGCGGCAGCGTCACCGCGCTCATCCCGCTGTACACGGTCGGCGTGTTCATTGCCTTTACGCTCAGCCAGGCGGGCATGGTCAGGCGCTGGTCGCGCCTGCGCGCCGAAGTGCCCGGCTGGCGCAAGCGCGCTGCCATCAACGGTATCGGCGCGCTCACCACCGCCGTCGTGGCAATCGAGGTGGCCGCCTCGAAGTTCCTTCTCGGCGCATGGGTGGTGCTGATCCTGATCCCGCTGCTGATCGCGCTGATGCTGTTCATCAAGCGCCAGTACGCCTCGAGCGCCGAGCAGCTGGCCATTCGACCGGGCGCGGAATTGCCGCGTCCACATCGCGAGGAACGGGTCATCGTGCCGGTGGCGGGCATCAACCGCTCCGTCGTCCAGGCGATCAACGTCGGCCGGTCGATCGGCCCTGACCTGCTCGCCGTGCTGGTGACGGACAACCCCGATGAGGCCGCGCAGATCAGGATGCGCTGGGACCAACAACTGGGTGACGTGCCGTTGGTCATCGTTGAGTCGCCCTATCGCGCGCTCGTGGGCCCGCTGCTGGCCTATCTCGATGTGCTCGACCAGATGCTGCCCGACGACAAGGAGAAGCCGATCACCTTCGTGGTCATCCCCGAGTTCGTGGCCCGCCGGTGGTGGGAGCGGATCCTCTACAACCAGTCGGCCAATCGCCTGCGGCGGGCGCTGCTCGGGCGCCCGCACACGGTCGTGGTCAACGTGCCCTATCGGCGCGAGGCCGCCAACGGGAATACCAAGGCCACCGCGGCCTAGCCCGCTGGGCGCGAAACCAGGACCGCCGGCCGTACGTCTTCTAGAGCAGACGTCGTCACAGAGGGTCGACGAGGAGAGGCGAAAACCATGCCACGGCTGCCCGGCCTGGGGGTTGCGCGAACGTTTGCCGCGTTCGTCTTTCTCGCGGCGCTCGTTGCGGTTGGCGTGCTCGCGCTTGGCCCGTTGATGGGTACGCCGGGGGGCGTTTCACCCTCACCTACGGACATCGCCGGCAGTGCCACACCGACGCTGCCAGTCTCACCAACGGCCGCGACGCAGCCTGCCACCGAAACTCCCAGCTCGCCTCCGGCAACAGGGCCTTCAGGCGACGTGATCGCCTACACGAACCCCGACGGTCCGAACCCGGCCGACTACCCGTCCGATGCTTACCCGTTCATCGGGCAGGCCCAGTCGTTGCCAACGTATGGCGTGCTGTGGATCGACGAGAACCAGCGCGACGTGCACATCGCGCTGACCGGCGACATCGAGGGCGCGATCGAGAAGCTCAAGCCCAGCATTCCCCGCGGCATCACCGTCTACTTCCACATCGCCCGGCACACACAGGCCGAGCTGTGCGCGCTGCGCGATGCGATGTTCGACGACCGCGAGGAGCTGATGCGGCACGGGATCATTCTCACCTCGGGCGGCTGCGGGAACATGCGGAACCGCGTGGTCGTGGGCATGAGCCCGCTCACGCCCGAAGCCATCGCCTACATGGAAGAGCGCTACCCGGGACCAATCGACTACGAGTACGGTGGAGGATCGGCGCTGAGGCCGTACACGCCGCCAGCCTTTGAGCAGGTACGGCTGCTAGCCGTGCGCGATGGCGATGACCTGGGACTCCTGACCTGTGGGCGACGTCCGTTCCCCGAGGCGGCGCTCGATTCGCCGACTGGCGCTGAAACCGGCACCGGCCCCGAATACGACGCCCTACGCGAGGATCTCCAGATCTACGCCGATCTGTACAGCGGACTTCAATCGCACACGTGGCTGGTGGCCGAGAAGGACGAATACGGGGCGACGTTCCTGGCGCGCCGTGGGGACGGCTGGCTGGAGGCGCCCGTCTTTGCTGGCACAGATGGCTGGGTGCCGGGCACAATCGACGACTGTTCGCCCCGACCCTACACCGCAGATGACTACGGGCCCGCGTCGTGGTGGCTCGATCCCGCCTATCCCGAACCGCCCCCCGACGCCACAGAGGTTCATCTGCTGGTCCACGAGAGGGCGTGCTCGGGCGCCAGCTCACCCGCGGGACGCCTCGGCCCGGCTATCGCGACCTACGATGAGACGAGCGTTGCGATCCACATCGGCGTGCGACCCGTGGGCGGTAGCGCCGATTGTCCGGGCAACCCATCGCTGCCCGTAACCATCGTTCTGCCAGAACCGCTTGGTGATCGGCGACTCGTCGGCGACGACCCGGCTCGCGACTGAGAGACGGTCAGTAGCCGCGGGCGACGAGCAGCTCGCGCATCCCGAGGGCGGCCCGAGCGCGGTGCGAGATGGCGTTCTTCTCGGCCAAACTGAGCAGACCAACGGTTCGGCCGCCCACTGGTTCCGATGCCGGTTCGAAGATCGGGTCGTAGCCGAAGCCACCTGTGCCGCGCGGCTCGAACGCTATGCGGCCCTCGAAAACGCCGTGTGTCGTTTCGACCACGACGCCGTCCTCGACCAGGACGAGCACGCAGCGGTAGCGCGCGGTTCGCTCGTCGGGACCGTAGAAGCCGGCCAGCTCGTCGAGTAGCTTGCGGTTGTTGCGCTCGTCGGTTGCATCTGAACCCGCGTAGCGGCGGGTGTGGACGCCCGGTCGGCCACCCAGGGCGTCAACTTCAATACCCGAGTCATCGGCCAGGGTCGGCAATCCGGACAACTGGGCATAGTGGAGCGCCTTCTTTCGGGCGTTTTCTTCGAAGGTCGAACCGTCCTCGGTCGCGCTATCCCCAAAACCGAGATCGGCCAGCGACAGCAGCTCGGTGTTGGGCAGATCGAGCAGGTCGCGCAGCTCCCCGAACTTGTGGCGCGAGCCGGTCGCGATCAGCAGCCGCCGACGGTCCGCGCTCACTCCAGTCCGAGGACGGTGCGCTGGTAGCGGAACAGTTGCTGCAGGCCGCCGTCGGCCAGCTCGAGCAGACGATCCATCGCGGCCCGGTCAAATGGCTTGCCCTCGGCCGTGCCCTGGACCTCGACGTAGGTGTTCTGGTTCGTGCCCACGACGTTGAAGTCGACCTCGGCGTGCGAGTCCTCCGAGTAGTCGAGATCGAGCAGCGTCACCGCGTCGACGATGCCCACGCTGACCGCCGCGATCTGGCCGTCGAGGGCGGCCTCGGCGCCGATCTTGCGCAGCGCCAGGACCAGCGCGACGTAGCCGCCGGTGATCGACGCGGTGCGCGTGCCGCCGTCGGCCTGGAGCACGTCGCAGTCGACGGTGATGGTCCGGTCGCCGATCTTCGAGGTGTCGACCACGCCGCGCAGGGCCCGGCCGATCAAACGCTGGATCTCCATCGTCCGCCCGCCCTGGCGACCCTTGACGACCTCACGCTGGGTCCGTTCCGAGGTCGCCCGCGGCAGCATGTTGTATTCGGCCGTCACCCATCCGAGGCCCTTGCCGCGCAGGTGCGGCGGCACGCGCTCCTCGACGCTCGCCGCGCACAGCACGCGGGTGTCGCCCATCTCGATCGTGCACGAGCCCTCGGCCCACTTCTGGACATCGAGGGCAAAGGTCACCCGGCGGAGCTGGCCGGGCGAGCGGCCGTCGGCGCGGAAGCGGCCCCCGGCGATACTCATCGCGCCACCGCCTTGGCCTCGTCCCATAGCTCGTCGAGCTGCTCGAACGAGAGCGCCTTGAGGTCCACTTCGCGCTGCGCGGCGAGGCGTTCGACGTGCGCGAAGCGGGCGGCGAACTTGACGCTCGCCGAGCGCAGCGCCGCCTCCGCGTCGATGCCCAGCCGCCGAGCGAGGTTGACCATCACCAGCAGCAGGTCGCCGAACTCTTCGCGCCGCGCGGCGTCGTCTGGCGCGGCGGCGATCTCCGCCGCCTCCTCGACGACCTTCTCGAGCACGCCGTCGGTCGAGGCCCAGTCGTAGCCCAGCGACGCAGCGCGCTCCTGCATCTCCTGGGCGTAGGCGAGGGCAGGCAGGGCGCGCGACAGCCCGGCAAACGCGGCCGGCATTGAGCCATTGGCCTCCGATTCATAACCGTTGCCCGATCGCTCGGCGCGCTCGCCGGCCTTGATCTGCTCCCAGTTGCGAATGACCTCGGCGGCCGAGTTGGCGACCACGTCGCCGAAGACGTGCGGGTGGCGGCGGATGATCTTGGCCACCACCGCGCGGTGGATGTCGGACATGTCGAACACGCCGTCCTCCGTTCCGTACTGGGCGTGGAGCACGATCTGCAGCAGCAGGTCGCCCAGCTCCTCGGCCAGTTGCGGGGTCGAGCCGTGCTCGAGCGCGTCGTATACCTCGTACGTCTCCTCGAGCAGGAACTTGCGCAGCGAGAGGTGGTCCTGCTCGCGATCCCACGGGCAGCCGTCCGGCGCACGCAGCCGCGCCACCAGCCACGGCAGCGCGTGCGGGCTGGCCGTGTTGGCGAGCGGCTCGAGCGCGGGCAGGAACCGCGCACCGCCTGACAGTGCGCCCAGGTCCAGCTCACCGACGGTCGTGTCCGGCGTGTCGTCCAGGCCCAGCACCGGGTGATCGCCGGGGTAGAGCGCGAGCAGCATCTGTAGCGCATCCGCCGCGTGGGCGGCCCGTCCAGGCAGGGCCGCGATGGGGTCAGCGGCGTGACCATCGTCGGCCACGAGCACCACCGCCATGCCCGGGTCGAACGGTCGCGCCACGATCGCCGCCGGGCTGAGCAACTGCAGCCCATTCGTGGCAGTCACGCCAAAGCGCGCCTCGATCCGGTCGAGCAGCTTGTCCATCGCCGACCAGCCTACACGTCGCGCCGATCGACTCGACCGGCTGTGCCGCTACTGCAGCAGATCGCCGTCGGTCAGCCCATCGGTGACGTCCGCTTCGCCGGCGCGGACGATCGTCCCGTCGGTCTCGGCGGCGGTCTTCTTCTCCCTGTACCAGGTCTGGAAGGCGTTCGCGCGAATGCTCGGCACCTGGTCCGCATCGAGCGCCCGGGTGGCCTTCTCCTCGAGCTTGATGAAGTAGTGGCCCTCGCCCAGCTCGACCGGTGGATCGGTGACCTGGCCCACGGTAAGTGAGAAGACGGCGTCGCCGATCTCCTCGCTAAGCTGGTCCTTGGTAAGCCAGCCGATCTCGCCGCCGTCGTCCTTCTCGGGACCCTCGCCGAGGTCGAGCGCGACGGCATTGAAGTCGGCACCGGGCGCGGCAAGAGCGTCCTTGACCGCCTGTATGCGCGCCTCGGGCGACGAGCGACGCTCCAGGAACATGAGCACGTAGTAGGCCGCGTCACCGCGGACGGGCGCTGCTCCGACGATGTCACCGTCCACGAACGTGCCGTCGAAGAGCGCGTCGCCGACTGCGGTGGGCGGCAGGTCGCGCGTGACGAAGCCAACCGCGCCGCCGTCCAGGCCGGTGTCAGAGTCGCTCTTCTCGGCGGCGATCTCGGCGAAGCGCGTCTTGCGCTGTTCCACGTCAGTGATCGCCTTGAGCTCATCGAAGGTGGCCTGGGCATCGGCCAGGGCCGTGGTCCAGGCGGGGTCCTCGGCGGGCAGGTCGGGCGCCGTCTCGAGCTCGCCGCCGGGAGCGAAGACGATCTCGCTGTAGTCGATCTCGCCCTCGACCGCACCCGGGTCGTCGCCGGTCAGGCCCTCGATGTAGATGACCGCGATGCGCGCCTGCTCGGGGGTCTCGGCCAGCGCATCGTTGGTGATCTTGTTGTACAGCGCCTCCGCGCCGGCCTCGAAGGTCAGCAACTGGCGCACGTTCGCCTCGGGCATCCTGGACAGCAGCCCATCGCGCAGGCCAAGCTCCTCGCCCGCGGGCACGATCTCGGTCACCCGACCGATGCGATACGTCCCATCATCGCCACGCACGATCTGGGTGGTGCCGCTCAAGTCGAGGTCGAAGAGCGCCTTCAGGAACTCGAGGTCGCTGATCCTGTTCGGCTTGACGAGGCCGAGATCTCCGCCGGCCGGCGCGCTGAGCGCGTTGCTGTACTGGCGCGCGACGGTGGCCCAGTCAGCGCCCGCGTCGAGCTGGGCGAGGGCCTCCTGCGCCTTGGCCAGGGCGGCCTGGCGCTCGGTCACCGTGGGGCCGGCGTCGGCATCGGCGGCGTCCGGCTTGATCTCGATCTCGAGCACGTGGCGTTGCTCCACGCCGGCGTACTCGTTGGCCAGGCGTGCATCGACGTCACTCAGGCTGACGGTGATGCCTTCGCCGGTGGCGAGCTGCGACTGGTAGATGATGTCGATCAGGTCTTCCAGGCCGGAGGTACTGAGCGCATCCCTCTGGTTCTTGAGCGCCTGATGCCGCGCCGCCGCCGTCGTGGCATCGATCTCGCCGTCGATCAGGGCCTGCGTGACGCGCCCATCGTCGCGGTCGATGCGCCACGTCTCGAAGGTCACCCGATCGCGCAGCAGTTGTGGGACGATCTCGGCCGAGCCAACGCGCGCCAGCGGCCGGAGGTTGTCGTTGTACCAGGCGAGGCCGATGGCGCCCACGAGCGCCAACACGACCAGCACGATGGCGCCGATGAACAGGGCGGTAACGACCACCGCCTGGCGCTCCTCGCCTTCGACCAGGCGGCCCAGGCGCGTGCGCAGGCTGGGCCGCGCCTGGCGGCGGGTGCGGATGCTCATTGGTCGGCGCCGCTCAGCGCAGGACGCGCCGGCCGAGGCTCCAGGCCACGACGAGGCCTGCCCCGAGCGCGAGCGCGGCACGCCAGTCGAGCAGCGGCCGGGCATCGCCGCTGACCTGGCCGGCGACGAGCAGCAGGACGCTGCTGCCCTCTTCGATGGTCGCCTCGTCGGCCATCACGGCGAAGACCGAACCGCCCTCGTTGACGGTCAGGCTCTCGGCCCGCGCCAGCAACACTCCGCCCTGGCTGAGGTTCATCTCCTGGGCGCGAATCTGCGCCGCACCACCCTGGGTGATCGACACTGTCGTGGCGTCGATATCGCGCGCCCCGCCCTGGTTGAGGGTCACGTTCTCGGCGCGGATATCGCCACCCATGCCTGTTGGCACGTGGCCGTTCTCGTCGAGGCGCACCGGTGCGTCCGAGTCGTCGTCCGCGGCGGCGGGCATGGCCAGCTCGTCGTCGTCCGACTGGTCGAGCGTGGGCTCCGTGTGTTCGAGATCCATAATGGTTCGCTCCTGGGTCAGCCAATCCGCGGGGGCGCCCGTCGACGCCATTCGCGGTGGTAACGGGGGTTGCTAGAGCCTAACGCGCCGCGCCCGATCGCGCAGCCGCCGGTCAGTCGCGGCCGGGGCGACCACGCAACTCTCCCCAGCGCAGCCGCAGCACGACGGCGAGCGCCTCAAAGATGATTCGCCGCGACATCTTGCTCGCGCCCAGGCGGCGATCGACGAAGACGATGGGCAGCTCGACCACGCGCGCTCCGGCCCGTGACGCGCGGAACGTCGTTTCGATCTGGAAGACGTAGCCACCCGAATGCAGGCTTGACCAGGGCAGGGCGGCCAGCGCAGCGCGCCGCCAGGCCTTGAAGCCGCCCGTCAGGTCGTGCGCCGACAGGCGCAGGACGGTACGCGCGAAGACCGACCCGCCACGCGACACGAGCCGGCGCAGGATGCCCCAGTTGCGCACGCCGCCGCCCCTGACGTAGCGCGAGCCGATGACAAGATCGGCACCTGCTGGATTGGGCTGACCGGGCCCGCCCGCGAGGGCGGCCACCATGCCCGGCAGATAGGCCGGGTCGTGCGACCAGTCGGCATCCATCTGGAGCACGATCTGCGCCCCGGCGTCGAGGGCGTGGCGGAAGCCGTCGATGTACGCCCTGCCCAGGCCCTGCTTGGCCGGCCGGTGCAGAACGTGGATACGTGGATCGGCGGACGCCATCCGATCGGCCAGTTCGCCCGTGCCGTCAGGCGACGAATCGTCGACCACGAGCAGGCTCGACCCGGGCAGCGCGGCCAGGATCGCGGGCGCGATGGCGGGCAGGTTCTCGATCTCGTTGTAGGTGGGCAGCACGACCCATGCGCCCGTCCCCGGCTCGACCGTCACGCGATGCTCCTGTGTCAAGCCCGAGTCTACCGGCCGGTCAGGCGCGGAGCCGGTCGGCCGGGGAACGCGCCTGCGGGTCGGAGGCTGCGACCCGCCCCCTGCGATGTCCGAGCCGAGTGAAGCTTCTCGTTCGGGCGGCGCGCGAATGCGTGAGTGCTATTTGATTGCGTAGCCGTCGGCGCGCACCGACAGGCTCGTGTTGCCGTAGCCGTCGAAGGCGATGACGCGGTAGGAATAGGTGCCCACCCGCTTCGGTCGATCGACGTAGTATGGCTCGCTC
>Ga0209342_10006207_pt1 | contig 12159 bp, 10 predicted proteins | sample RifCSP16_2_FD_184023 | JGI IMG/M metagenome (GOLD analysis project Ga0209342, IMG submission 184023) | Soil microbial communities from Rifle, Colorado - Rifle CSP2_sed 16_2 (SPAdes) (version 2) | ecosystem: Environmental > Terrestrial > Deep subsurface > Rock core/Sediment | place: Rifle... | reverse complement strand
TTATGTCATCGCTTAACTTGATTACCAAACGAGCTTCTCCGTTACTCTGCATCTCGTTTGTTGAACTCTGGGTTATGGGTGCAGTGTTTGATGTTGAGATTATACTGAATTTGCCAGCTGCAGGATAACTGGCTGCTGATAGCACATTACTGGATGTAGATGCATCCCAAGAATGGTCAATACCGTTTACTTCAACACTTTGAAGACTAACTTTACTCATACCTTGGTTTCTTACTGTTAATACTATGAATTCCGTTCCGCTTGTAGCAGACGGGAGGTCATCGGGACTTGCATTACAAGTAATTGTACACAGAAATGGTGGAGCATCAAGAAAGTTATCAAGAAAATCTATTCCAGAGAGATCAGAACTATCCCTGGTATCATATCCTATTATCTTAATTGAAGCAGTCTGTGTGCCAGGACTTGATGCATCTGGACGAAAGACGCTGTTTCCTTGGAAAAAAGATGCAACTAATACAGCACCTGCAACTGTTATTCCTAACAACAACAAGGTTGCAATTATGTCTGATACTGCTTTGTGCTTCATGCCTTTCATCTTGGAAAATCCTTTATTATGAATAAAACTATGTGTGTAATATTCAAACACATTTGTGTTATGATTTGCACACACATAGTCTGTTTTTTTATTACTAGTTCTAGTTTTCACAATTATTGCACCACTATGTATTAAACGGACTCGCCGTGGTCTCAAATGAGTTACCTGATAGAGTAGTTATACTAATTTGGTAAATATTGTTAGGAGGAGCGGAATATGCTGCGTCTAGCCATACTGGTCCAACTGGCATGTCAGCAACTAGTACATGGATGTTTGCAATCTCACTGATAGGTACTATCGTGCGAGGATTTTTGTTTAGAATCAGCACTTGGTTGTCCATCTTAACCACAGTAATTTTAGTAATTTCGAATTCCACAGTGCCAGTGTTTCTAATCCACACATCTAGATCGTTGGTTACAGGGTCAAATCTTACATGTTCTATTATTGCATTTTCATGCGAAGAATTTTTTGAACCTGTTAGAAAAGAAAGATAGTAGTTAAAGTCATTTATTCCATTTAGTCCTTGGAACATTATTACCGTTCCAATTGCAGCTACTACTGCTACCATTATCAAAGTTCCAACTACTGAACTAATTCCTCGCTTTGAAGACAAGTTTTTATTTTTTATTAAAGATACCAAACACAATCTCCTATTCGACATTTTTACCCAATGGTCTCTCCAGATATATGCGTGACTTGAGAACCTGTTCTACTCCGTCAAGTATCTCAGCATAGTCTTTTCCTTCAATTACAGATATGTTATGTGACGCTGCTAATGATTTTGCAATTTCTGAAACAGAAGGAATTCCTATAAGTATCGCTATACTTGGAGATGCATCAAGAACTTTGACTAGCATGGAATTTATCTCGGCGTCACCTATTTCTGACTCTGAACTTTTGATGTCTATTAGAATAGTTTTATTTTCTCGGTTGTATGCATAGATGCTGGCTTTGTGTATCACTCCGCTTTTCCCTTTAATTGATGAAGATGGTTCTATAGTAAACCCTTCAAGGATCTTAAGTGCTGAGAGCTTTGGGACAAGAGAATACGAATATGTTGAAACTGATTTGGCATCTACTCTGAGTTTGTAAAACGGGATAATTATGATGTCTGCTTGGTTGATATCAAAATCATGATTATATTTTCTGCAGTGTAATTTAATTACTAGATCATCAAAACGACTCTTACATTGGTTACATTCGTACCACCTTCCAAGCTTTCGTAACTCATTTTTAGGATCTTTTATGGTCTTTTTACATGATTCACATTTGGTAATTTCTTCAGAACTTTCTCCAAAACCACTCTTCGTATTGATATGACCACAAACGGTGTGTTCGATTAGGTGCAGCTTTGCAACATTACTTGAATGACAAGATGAGCAATACATCTTGATACTGTTACTGATGTACTGAGGATGTTTGGGACATACTGGCAGTCTCTCATATTCGCTTTTTTCAAGAATTCCTTCGGTTGGTGAGGAGAGTTCATCTAAAAGCGAGGAAACATGTTCTGGGGTGCCTAATTCTTCCAGGAGTGGATATGTCCAAAAATTATCTTCAAAGTTAACAGACGGTTTTATGCTATCTTCATTACTACTTAATATTATTCCAACTAGTCTGCTTGCTTCACTGTTGCCTTTTAGTTCCTTTATCTGATCTCCTAAAATTTGTTTTTTCTTGTCATCTGAAAATAGATGTTCACTTGAAGGCATTGTAAGATCCTTTTTAGTGTCACTACCAAAATCAAAGATTTTGTCTGGCATTTGTTTTTGATTTAGTGGTGATACAGTGGAAGCCTTTAGATTGCTAGGGGTTTGCGTACTGCTCTGCGTTGGTGTGTTTTGTATGTTGCTCTGGGTGGATGTATTCTCAGCTATGTCCGAAGCATCTTTTTTCTTAGGAAACCACTTCAATTTCTCTTCCCCCTTTTGTTTTGATGTGTGTTGTTCATTGTTACACAGCTCCTATCATCGCAAACACGATAACTGAAAGTGCGATTAATATTACAACGTGTTTTACGCCAGCAACAAATGATCCTTCACCTATTTTGCCTGCTGCCAGTCCACCAAATATTGATTCAACAATACTCATGTGGAGCATTAGTTTGTTCAACTCATCTATGCTTACATCCATTAGCCCGCCAAATAATCCGGCCCCTTGGACGCCGCCCGAAGAAGCAAGAGACACTTGGAGCTTTTCTATCTCTGTAAAGAATTGAAAAACGAGTATAGCTACTATGCTAAGGAAGACTGCAAATGATATGTATATTGTAAATATGTATGGTCTCATGGTCGATTTGCGTTCGTTTTCTAAATTTTCCATTTCACTTACGTGTTTTTGGATCACCTCTACAAAATTATTAAATGCCTCTTCTACCGGCATGCCCCAACTCAAATTTGCTCTCAAGTTTTTTAATTCTGGGGTAAGTGCACCCATCTTACGATTTGCGGCTTCTGAAATTCCCTGTATGATACTGTGACCGCTGACTACTGAACTTCGAAGACCGAGAAGAAAAATTGGCAAGTTCTTATCTATGCTACCTTTTCTATGAACTTGCCTCATGTTAACTGTAACTATGGGCATTACACCAGCAATTATTCCAGCTACTGCTCCCATGTCTCTTATGGTAGTATTTCCTACAACTGACGAAATGATAAATGAAATGATAATTACACTTAGTGCACTTACAGCTGACAAGACAAGCAACTTTTTTTTCTGACTGGCAACAGTAGGTGCTCTTCTTTTCTTTTTTACAGATCTTGCTATTGTTTTTTGTTCTCCTTCTAACATTTTTTACCTCTTTGGCACCATTCCATCAATCATTATCAGTATCACTAATCCAAATACTGGAACTAGCAAGTATGAAATTAACATCATCATGGTTGTAATGTCTAATCCCATGAAATTGGTTGCCATGGTAGCCATAATAGAGAACATGATTACTGCCATCAACGGAAATACTACTAGCAAAATGGTATACATTTCTGCTATAATTCCTAGTGACGCAGTCATTTTTTGTATGGTCTGCTTTTTTTCTTCCATCTGAACTTTAGCCAAAGCTGTAAAGTATTCCTTTAGATTTCCACCAGTTTGTATTGTTGAGATCAAACCTTCAAGAAGTTCACAGAAAGATTCAGCAGGAGTTTTGCGAATAAGATCAGACAATGCTGTGATTATATCCATGCCTAAAACATCTATATCACGAATTATGTATTGTGCACTTCGAACAAATTCTTCTTTTGTATTTTCTTTGGCAATAGCTTTGAAAATGCCTTCTAACGTCAATCCGCTTGCTGCAAGTGTTGCCATGTAGCCAATGAAATATGGAGCTTCTTCCTGGAGTCTTCTTTTCCTAGTGCTAATGTTGACTTCGGGATACTTGTACATTATACCCAACCCAGCTTCAAAACCAGCTGCGGCTGCAATAGAAGGAAAGAAAATTTTCAATTCCATTTGTTCGATACCGATGATAAAAACAAACGCAGATGCCATAACCATGGAAACTATGCCCACTATGATTCCTATGAGCACCATAGAGCACACATATGGCTCAAAAGGAACAGGCATCATGGCCTTATCGAGTTTGTTTTCTAATCCAATTAATCTTGGATATAAAAATTTGATTTTATTTCCCAGTAGTTTATAACTAGCGGCGTAAATCCCCGATACTTTCTCTTTCTTTACCTTTTGTTCTTTTTTTGTACGATGTTCAGTAGGTGGTTGTACTAGTTGTGTTTTCTTTTGGGTTGTATTAGAAATCTGTTTGCTATCTTTTTTCTGATTTTCTTCCTTTCTAATAAGATTCTTGAAGCTAAACATATTTGATCACGTTAAGAACCTCTTTCTTTCATAGAATCTTTCTGGGTTGGAGTAAAACTCCATTATTGTAGCATTTACATCCTTAGCCTTACGAATGTCGCTTGAAGCAATCATCCATTCAAGAGCAGTTTTTCTTTTGCTTAGTTCACGGGTAACAAGATCTTTTGTTAAACCTAGTCTGCTTGCTATTTTATCAAACATTATGCTTTTACCTGTAAATTCATGTTTGTCTGTTTCAGGATTCCATTTGAAAACATCGCTAAGGAGAATCTCTTCTGATTTTTCATCATAGCCTACAATCTCTGAGATTTGCATTACTCTTCTTACTGATTTGTCACCAATTCTAATCTTTAATTGTAAAAGAATTGCGTTCAATGTAGTAACTAAAAGTACCTTAGGGACTTCCATTGGAACAGAAGTTAGTCTAGTTATACAAGATTTCACAGAGTCAGCGTGAATTGATGAAAAGCCACCGTGACCAGTTGCCATGGCCTGAAATAGTGTATGAGCTTCTCTGCCTCTTGTTTCTCCTACTATGATTATATCTGGTCTTTGTCTTAATGCTGCCCTTAATAGATCAAATTGTGAGATTTCTCCTATTCCACCAGCGGTAAAGGTCTGTCTGGAAATTGAAGGGATCCAGTTTTCGTGGGGAAGGTTTAGTTCTGGTGTGTCTTCTATACTTACTATTTTGTTACTAGGATGGATAAAGGACGCAATTGCGTTAAGAGTTGTAGTCTTTCCACTTGCAGTGCCTCCAGATATTAACATAGTTAGTTTATTTTCTACAAGGAACCAAAGGTAGGCTGCAATATCTGACGATACGGTATTTGATCTTATAAGGTCAATAATGGTGATAGGGTCCTCTTTGAAGTGTCTTATAGTAAAAGTACTACCACGCTTTGTAACCTCGTGTCCCAAAGTAAGGTTGATTCTACTTCCATCTGGAAGAGTTGCATCAACAATTGGATTCGCTACAGAAACGTGTTTTCCTGATACATAAGCTAGCTTTCGAACAAAATTTTCTAGCTCAGCGTCAGTACGAAATATGATATTTGTTGGCATGGACTCATACTCTCTATGCCATATGTAGAGTGGAATATTTGTCCCATCACAACTAATTTCTTCTATCATGTGATCATGCATCACTGGATCAATTACGCCAAAACGCGTAAAGTCCCTAATGGCATAATAGAATATCTTGGGAAAGTTTCTACGTTGTATATCTAATCCATATTTATCAATCATGCTAACGATCTTTTTCTTTAGTCGTTCTTCAGCATCTGCACGTGATTTTATGTCGCTTAAATCTATACTAAGTTCGACCATTAACATTTTTCTTATTTTCTCAAAATTTTCTTTGTCTTTATCAGTTAAAGTCGGTTCAATTATCATGTATCTTTTTCCTCCTTTAGCAGTAGGATCTCTCATAATCGCAGCGTATACTCCATAGTTTTCGTATCCTGTTTTAGAAACTGTGATAAAGTTTTTCATTTCATCAACACCGTCATTGAACGTTTGTTCATTGACAGAATTTCCAAGTGTGCTTGGATTTTCCTGAGGTTTGGGAACTGGATCTTGTGAATTTATTGGTTCTGCAGAGACTGATTTTACTTTCTTTTTAATTAATTTGTCTTTAAAAATTTTAAAATTCAATTTTCTACCTCTAAAATCTCAAAATTTTGCATCTTGATTTTCTTATCAGATTGGTAATTAACAAATACGATTGTTCTGCATCTAGAAATAACCTTACTCAAGGTGTGCCATTTTTTCCCTGATTTTAAATATGATTTCCTATTGTTGCTATACATCCATTTCTCCCTTTTATTTTCATATCTTTGCTTCATAATACAAATGGCTGTGTGAGTATTTTTTCTGACATACATTTTACAGGAGAAATGAGACTCCCTCATGTTTCTAATTAGGTGATTTTTGCTCTAAATTGGGAAATAGAAGAAAAGATACTATATTTCCAATTTGAATGAAAAGACTAATTTTTTAATCTAGTGGATTCCTTAAGGTTTCGTGTAAAGCGTTCTATATGTGATTCAATTTTTTTTGCTTCTAACCCTTCAATTAATCGTAGGAACGCAGATCCAACTATGATTGCGTCTGCTCCCACCTTTATGAAATTTCTTGCTTGGGTGGGATTTGAAACACCAAAACCCACTGCAACAGGAATTTTTCCATTAGAAATTTGTTTGGCTTTTTTAATTGCATTTATTGTGTACTTTTTAATTTTTTGTTGTGCACCCGTAGTTCCATAGACTGAAACAAGATACAAAAATCCAGAAGATGCGCGTATTATTTTTTTGATCCTTTCTTTAGATGTGTTGGGCGATACCAAGAAAATTGCATCTGCCTTGTATTTGTGAACGGCATTTAGATACTGCATTGCTTCTTCAACAGGCATGTCTGGTAAGATGAATCCATCTATACCAGCTTTTTTTGCGCTGGCAATGAATTTTTCATATCCTTGTCTATAAAGTAGATTTGTGTATGTCATCAAAACAAGAGGAAGGTCAGTTTCTTTTCGTATCTTTTTTACAATGCTAAAAAATTTTGTTGTGTTGATGCCATTTTTTAAGGCAAGATGAGTCGCGTTTTGAATTACAGGTCCATCTGCAAGTGGATCTGAAAAGGGCAGACCAAGCTCAATTATGTCTGCACCTCCTTTTATGAGGCCACGTACGGCAGAAATAGTACCTTTCTCATTTGGATAGCCTACTACTACATAAGCTATTAGCGCCTTTTGATTTTTGGATTTTAGCTCCAAAAATTTATTTTTTATTCTTGACATTTTTTTTCAAATAATTCTCTACGACTTCAACATCTTTGTCTCCGCGTCCAGACAAAGTTACAACAATAGAATCAGATCTTGGTCTCTTCTTTGCAATTCTCATCGCATAAGATACTGCATGTGATGATTCTAGTGCAGGAATGATTCCCTCATATCTTGCAAGCATTAAGAACGCATTCACTGCATTTTGATCATTAACGTTATCATATTTTACGCGCTTTGAATCTTTTAGGTAAGAATGCTCTGGTCCAACTCCAGGGTAATCCAGTCCTGCGGCTATGCTATGGGTATCAAGTATCTGTCCTTCTTTGCTTTGTAACAGATATGTCATCATTCCATGTAAGACACCTTTTGATCCTACATTTAATGTGGCAGAATGATGATCTGTATCAAGACCTTCTCCTCCTGCTTCTATTCCAAACATTTCTGTATCGCTGTCTAACAGTGGATAGAATGTTCCAATTGCATTAGAGCCTCCACCAACGCAAGCAACAACCGAATCAGGAGTTTTGTTTTCTATTTCTTTCATTTGCTGCATGATTTCCTTGCCTATGACTGATTGAAAGTCTCTTACCATGACAGGGTATGGATGCGGTCCTACTGCAGAACCAAGCAAGTAGTAAGTTGTTTCTACGTTTGTAATCCAGTCTCTTATTGCTTCATTTATTGCGTCTTTTAGTGTCTGAGTTCCTTCCATGACAGGATGAACAGCAGAACCAAGAAGCTTCATTCTAAACACGTTTAGCTTTTGTCTTTGTGTATCTTTGTAACCCATGTATACTTCGGATTTTAATCCAAGACATGCACAGGCCATCGCAGTAGCGACGCCATGTTGGCCTGCCCCTGTTTCTGCAATGATTCTTTTCTTTTTCATTTTTTTTGCAAGAAGCGCCTGACCTAAGGTATTGTTAATTTTATGTGCTCCGCCATGCAGTAAATCTTCGCGTTTGAGATAGATCTTCGCGCCACCTATTGTTTTGGTCAAATTTTTTGCAAAGTAAAGCGGCGTTGGTCTTCCAGCATATTCACGTAGATAATAATCAAGTTCTTTTTTGAACTCTTTATCATTTTTATATTTTAGATAAGATTCTTCTAATTCCTGTACTGCTGGGAATAATGTCTCTGGAATGTATTTCCCACCAAACTCTCCAAACTTGCCATCTTTTGGGAATTTTATCTTCATATTGCTAACACCAATTTTTTGACGTGTCCCTTGATATCTTTGCTCTTCATTATGCTGCTTCCTACTAAGAATGCGTCTGCACCGCATTTATGAAGGAATCTTATGTCATTTGGGGATTCTATTCCGCTTTCAGAAAGTATTATTCTGGTCTCATTTCTGTCTTTGAGAATCTTTTTTGTTGTATTCAAATCAATTTCGAGAGTATCCAAATTACGATTGTTTATTCCAAGCAAATCCGCACTAGTCTTTGTTGAATTGATGAATTCTTTTTTTGTATGTGATTCAAGCAAAACCATCAAACCTTTTTTATGAGCATAAGAAATGAACTCATCAATATCTTTTGCTAGTTTCTTGTCAAAAATTGACTGTATGAGAAGGATGCAGTCTGCACCCAGCTTTTCAGCTGCATCTATCTGAATTTTATCTACAACGATATCTTTCATCAATAATGGCACCCGGACAGCCTTGCGAATTTTTTGGAAATATTCTGGCGAACCATTAAACAAATGGGGTTGCGTAAGAATGGAAAGTCCGAGTGCGCCTCCTCCTGCCATCATCTTTGCAATCTTGACAGGATCTGATATCTTACGTATGTTGCCAAGTGAGGGAGAAGAAAATTTCACTTCGGTGATTAGTGAAGCATGTTTATTTTTAAGAATGCTATCAATTATATTTATTTTAGATTTTGGCATTTTTTGTGTAATGTCATAAACTCCATCTTTTATAGCAAGCTGTGAGTTTTGCGTTAATTTTTGTAACATGTTTTTCATGATTTTTCAAATTCCTCTACTTTTTGTATATTGCCGCAAAAGCCAATGAGATTTCTAAAAACATCATACGCTTTTCCATTCTTGATGGAATTTAATGCAATTTGTGTCGCATCCTGGAAATCATTTGCCATATCTGATATGATTAAACCTGCAGCGGCATTGAGTGCAGTGACTTCGATCATTGATTTGTTGGCAGTTCCTTTTAGGATTGTAAGAAATGCTTTGATTGCTTCATCTTTTGAGAAAACTTGGATGTCGCTAAGACTTGCTTTTGCCAATCCAAGGTCTTGTGGATTTAGAATTTTTAAACTGATTTTGTCATCTTTGAGAAGGCATATCTGATTTTTTGAGGTAGTAGAAAGCTCATCTAAGCCATCATGAGACAATACCGACATGACACTTTCTGCACCTCTTGCCTTTAGTAACAAAACCACTCTTTCTAGATAATCCACAGAAAAGACGCCAACTACTTGATTTCTTACTCCTGCAGGGTTGCTTAATGGCCCAAGTAAATTAAAAGCAGTTCTTGTTCCAAGCATCTTTCGTGCCTCTGCAACATTTTTCATTGCAGGATGAAATTTTTGTGCAAACATAAACCCAATTCCAAATCTTTCTATGGCTTCACTAACTTTTTCTGGAAGCATATCTAAATCATAACCAAAGTATTCAAAAATATCAGCACTACCACAAATTCCAGAAACCGATCTATTGCCATGTTTTGCTACTGATCCTCCTGCACCAGCTATTACAAATGCAGCTGCAGTGGAGACATTGAATGTTTTCATTTTATCTCCACCAGTACCACAAACATCGATAATCTTTCCGTTTCTTTTTGGAGTTATGTGTATGGCGTATTGTTGCATTTTATCAAGCATTGCCAAAAGTTCCTGATCAGACTCTCCTTTGTCAGTTAAGTTTCGTAAAAAGTTTGCAGTTTCTTGAGCAGGTACCTGTCCTTGTAGTATTTCATCCATTGCCTGAGTCATTTCATCATAGGATAGATCTTCATAAAGTGAAAGCTTGTTTGTTAATTCATTGAACATTTTTTACCCTCTTTACAAAATTATTTAGGATCTTTTTTCCTTCGCTTGTCATTATCGATTCTGGATGGAACTGTACCCCTTCGATAAAGTATTTTTTGTGACTAACTGCCATGATTTCATTGTCGTCTTGGGCAATTGCTGTAACTTGAAGCTCCTCTGGAATGACTGTTTTATCACCTACTAGAGAATGGTACCTTGTTGCCCTAAACGGATTTTGAACTCCATCAAACAGTGGGGACTCGGAATACTTGATAGGACTAGTCTTACCATGTCTTACGTTTCCAGCGTTCACTACTTTGCCTCCAAAGGCATGAATTATTCCTTGGTGGCCAAGACAAACCCCTAAAATTGGTTTTGTTGGACCAATCTCTTTGATCACTCTGGTGCATACTCCAAAGTATTTTTCATCCTCAGGGGTTCCTGGCCCTGGCGATATAATAATCGCATCATAGTTTTGTTTTTTTATCTCATCAATTGTTATCTTGTCATTTCTTACTACATCTGACGAAACTCCAAGCTCTCCAAGAATCTGAGCTATGTTATAGACAAACGAATCATAGTTGTCAATTATTAGAAATTTCATTTTGTAGCCTCATTTAGTGCAGTAAGCATTGCATTTGCCTTGTGTTGTGTTTCCATCCATTCATTTTCAGCTATAGAATCAGAAACAATTCCTGCACCAGTTTGCACAAAGCCTTTTGTTCCATCAAAAAATATTGTTCTAATTGCAATTGCAAAGTCGCAACAACCATTAAACGAAAAATATCCAACTGCGCCAGCATATGGTCCACGCGATTCCGGTTCTAGCTCATCAATTATTTCCATTGCACGAATTTTTGGCGCACCAGAAACAGTTCCTGCAGGAAAGACAGCTTTGATTGCATCAAAAATGTCAAATTTCTCATCAAGTGTTCCAACTACATGAGTTACCATGTGCTGCACATGACTGAATCTCTTTACTGCCATGAGTTCTTTGACATGAACTGAACCATATTTACAGACACGCCCAATGTCATTTCTTCCAAGGTCTACAAGCATCGTGTGTTCTGCGAGCTCCTTTTCATCATTTAACATCTCTTGTTTCATTTTTTCATTTTTGGGTTCATCATCAGTTATTGCCCTTGTTCCTGCAATTGGGAAAGTCTCTACTACACTACCAGTTACTCTCAAAAGCATCTCAGGGCTAGAACCTATGATAGTTTTTTCTCCCATCTTCATATGATACATGTAAGGAGAGGGGTTGATCTGTCTGAGTGCTTTGTACACTCTAAGCAAGTCACCCTTTGCATCAAAATTAAATCTCCGAGAAAGCACAACTTGGAAAATGTCTCCATCATGGATGTATTTTTTTGCACTTGTTACCATTTTGGAAAATCTTTGGCCGTCTATATTTTCTGAAACTTTTGACATTTCAAATTTTTCAAACTTTTGATCTAGAATTGGTATTGTGTCCAATCTGTTTTTGTCATAATAAAAGTAGAATGATTTTTTTTCTTTATTGTCGTATAGTATTCCATCGATATAGATTCCAAACTCCATCAATAGTGGTGATTCTTCTTTTTTATGTGCATCTGGAATCTTTTCCCATAGTCTGATTGCATCATAATTAATTATGCCTACAGCCCCTCCAAGATATCGATATTTTTGATCTGGATTATTTTTGAGCAGTTTCCTTATCTCAGATAGAGGGTCAGATGTCAATATTGTTTTGGTATTTCCATTTTTGTCACGTAATGTAATCCTGTCAGCATATCCTCTTACTATCATAGAGGGATCAAATCCCATAATCGATGTTTCAGCTAATTCTTCTGGTCCTGTTAATGATTCAAATAAAAATGCATGTTCATAGTTGCGAGAAATTTTGTTATAGAGTTCAAATTGTGAGCCAGTATATTCTAGGGGTACTATCTTAAGCTCTGAATGTCCAAATGTGGCCACCCATATAGAGCACATTATTCTGACTCTATTTATAATTACGTGGCTATTTT
>Ga0209342_10006206_pt1 | contig 12159 bp, 8 predicted proteins | sample RifCSP16_2_FD_184023 | JGI IMG/M metagenome (GOLD analysis project Ga0209342, IMG submission 184023) | Soil microbial communities from Rifle, Colorado - Rifle CSP2_sed 16_2 (SPAdes) (version 2) | ecosystem: Environmental > Terrestrial > Deep subsurface > Rock core/Sediment | place: Rifle... | reverse complement strand
TGATCGGGGCAGGCGTCGTGCGTAAGCAAATGAAGGCAGTTGATGATCAAATGGGAGAACGATCTCTTGATATCGCAGCCCGGCTTGGACTGCGCGAATTGATAATCGGCCGATAATGAAGGTGAGGAGACAATCCATGGCGACAGTAAATCTGGTTTTGGATATCATACTTGTCCTGGCTTCGATCTGGATGGTGGTGACGGTTTCGGGCCTGGGCGGGATCGTGGGCAGGACTCTCAGCCTGATTACCATCGGGGCTGTCGTCCTGGGTCTGGCGCATCTCCTGGCGACACTCATGCATCGATTTGTGCCCATGGAGTCGAGTCTGGAATCCTTCATTCATCGGATGGTCGTGCTTGCGGGCTTTGTGCTTCTCGTCATCGGTTTAGGACGGATCCGAGAACTGAAGGCTTGAGTCGGGGCAGGCGCAAGAAAGGGCTGGCGAGGCCGAAGAGGCCAGACTGGCGCCCGCAGGCCCCTGGCATCGTAATCTCCGTACTCCCCTGAGTCAATTCAAATCTGCGGCTGGGAGACCCGGACCGTGGGTATCCGGGCGTCTCACGCTACCCCTGGGGAAGGTCAACGGACAGTCCGTGTCGGCGGCGCACCCGCCCTGGGTGAGCCAGGCGTCTGTGGCGCGGAGGCGCGAGTTCCAGTGGGATATAATGCGATCCAAGCCCCGGGCAAAGTCCCCCGTTCACAGTAAGTCACCTGAATGGGATCTCTACCGGAGGCTGCGCCGATATTCCAATTGATGTTGAAGTTCACGCCTTCCATTCCGGTTGATGAGGGAGTTCGCTAAATGGGTTTCCACGGCAGTGGTTGGTGGTCTTACCTTCGCTATGACGAGGAGCAAGATCGGCCCGAAATCAGCCGGGCCCTGCTCCAACGCGTCTGGGAATACGCGCGCCCGTACTGGCGCGGCGTGCTGGCGATGCTGGTCACCATCCTGGGAGTTTCCCTATTTTCGCTGATCCCGCCGCTGCTCATGCGCAATTTGATCGACGTTGCCCTGCCGACGCGCGATTTCGCGCGGCTCAACTTGCTCGCCCTGGGGATGGTGCTTGTCCCCGTGGTCAACGGCTTGTTGGGCGTGGGCCAGCGCTACGCCGGCGCCCGGATCGGTGAGGGGATCATCTTCGATCTCCGGCGGACCGTATACTCACACCTGCAGCGCATGAGCCTGCGCTTTTTCACGCAGACCCACGCCGGCGAGCTGATGTCGCGCCTGAACAATGATGTCGTCGGCGCCCAGAACGCGGTGACCGGGACGCTGGTTTCTTTGATCAGCAACGTTGTCTCTCTGGCGGCCACACTGGTCATCATGCTCTCTCTCGAGTGGCGGTTGACCTTGCTGAGCATTGCCATTCTGCCCCTTTTCATCCTTCCGGCCAGGCGGGTGGGCATAGTGCTGCGTCGCGTCGCCCGTCAAGGGATGGAATTGAACGCGCGGATGAATGCGATGATGAATGAGACCCTCAACATCAGCGGCGCGATCCTGGTCAAGCTCTTCGGCAAACACACGGCCGAGGTCGGACGGTTCACCGAGAAGGCGGCTGCAGTCAGAGATGTCGGTGTGCGGCAGGCCGTCATCGGTCGTTGGTTTTTCCTTGGATTGAGTCTGGTGAGCGCCATCGGGACGGCGCTGGTCTTCTGGCTCGGTGGACGACTCGTGCTGCAGGGTGCTTTCACGGTCGGGACGATCGTTGCCTTCGGCGCGTACCTGGCCAATCTGTACGGGCCCCTAATGGCGCTGACGAATGCCAGGATTGACTTTGCGACCTCGATGGTGAGCTTTGAACGCGTCTTTGAGGTGCTGGATCTGCCGGTCGAGATCGAGGATGAACCGGATTCTCTCAAGTTGGACGTCGTGCAGGGACATGTACGCTATGAAGGCGTGTCATTCAACTACCTCGAGTCGGTCGGCGAGCCGGCCGTTCTGGAGACGGTAAGGCGCTTTGGGAGGCACGAGCCGGTATCCCCGCCCGGGGTGCGGGAACGCTCGGGAGATGGCACGGGGCAGGAGCCCGACGCTGAAACCGTAACGCGCTGGGCCTTGAAAGATGTGAGTTTTGAAATCCTGCCGGGAGAGGTAGCGGCGCTGGTTGGGCCGAGTGGAGCCGGGAAGACGACAATCACATATCTCCTTCCTAGACTTTACGATCCAACCGCAGGCCGGGTGACCCTGGATGGTTATGATCTACGGCGGCTTTCCCTGGACACGATCGCCAACCACATCGGGATGGTTACGCAGGAAACCTATCTCTATCACGATAGCATCCGTAACAACCTGCTCTATGCGAAACCGGAAGCGACGGATGAAGAGTTGGAGGCCGCCTGCCGGGCGGCCAACATTCATGATTTCATCCGGGGGCTGCCCGATGGCTACGATACCCTGGTGGGTGAGAGGGGGTATCGCCTCTCTGGCGGCGAGAAACAGCGCGTGGCCATCGCGCGCGTCATTTTGAAAGACCCTAAAGTGCTCATCCTGGATGAGGCGACAAGCCACCTGGATTCGCAGTCAGAGGCGCTGATCCAAGAAGCGATGGAAACTGTGATGCGGGGCCGGACATCTCTTGTCATCGCACATAGACTTAGCACGATCATCGGCGCCGACCGGATCCTGGTGATCTCCGAAGGAGGGCTGGTTGAAGAAGGGAAACACTCGGAGCTCCTCGATCTCGGTGGGCTGTATGCCGGCTTGTACGAGACCCAGTTCGGCGCCGAGCGCTCTCCGGCCTGAGACCGAGACCGCCAGCCCACCAAGTTCTGAAGCCCCGGTGGATGGCAAGACACCTACACCTCTGTACCTCCAACGCCTTTGATGCACCGTCAGAGTGAAGGAAGGGGGCGGCTTTCCCGCCCCCTTCCTTCACTCTGACCTCCTCCCCTTACCCCGGCTTCGGACCTCGGGGTGACCCAATCGCTGTAGCCGGGGGGCTTTGGACGGTCCGTGCGTTCGGCGCTCAGGAGACGGCACACTAACCTTGTGTTCAACCGCTGCTCTTGCAGGCTCCTGATAGAGGGAGCCGGAGCTAGCCAGGCATGGGCCGGAAACTTGAGACGATTTTTCGCGCCTTGCGTATAGAGTGATAGAGGCTCCTGCCGCTGGAGAAAGGAAGCGATGAAGGTCGCTGACGAGGCCGCTGAGGTCGAATGGATCACGCGCGCGAGGCTGGGCGATGATGAGGCATTCGCCCGCCTGGTCGAAGCCTACCAGATTCCGGTCTGCAACCTGTGCTACCGGCTCCTGGGTGACCGATACGATGCGGAGGACGCGGCGCAGGAGGTTTTCTTGAGGGCCTACAAGAACCTGGGACGTTACGATCCCGAAAGGCCGTTCGTGAATTGGCTCCTGAAGATCGCTTCGAACCATTCGATCGACCAGCTTCGGCGCAGGCGGGCCCGGCCGTCGACGGATCTTAGAGAAGCCGAGACTGCCACCGACGTTTCACCGGGACCCGAGGCGACACATGCTCTGGAAGAACGCAGGCAGATGGTTTGGGAGACAACCCGAAGATTGAGTCCGAAAGACCGGGCTCTGATTGTGCTGCGCTACTGGTACGACTATTCCTACGAGGAGATGGCCGAGGCGCTCTCGCTGTCATCCAGCGCAGTCAGAAGCCGACTGCACAGGGCGCGCATGACCATGGCCGAACGCTGGCGAGAGAAGGAAGGCTCGCCCGTTCGCCTGGGAGGGACGCAAGATGAGCCATCAGCCGTTTGAGGAGTGGATCTTCGAGGAAGAAGGATTGCCCTTGGAGCAGCGGAAGAGGCTGCAGGTCCATCTCGATGGGTGCAGGCGCTGTCAGGCCCTGTACGCCGCATGGGAAGGCATCCGGTCTGATTTGGCCGATCCCCAGATGGTTGGGCCGGAGCCCGGCTTTGCGTACCGTTGGCGAGCAAGGTACGCTGAGCAGAGCTTGGTTAACGCAAGACGTCAAGTCTCCTGGGCCCTCGGGTTGACGATCCTGGGGGCGGGTGTCTTGGCAGTTCCGCTGGCGATGCAGGTCTACGCAGTGCTGGAAGCTCCAGCAGCCGCAGGCGGCTCCGTGATCCGGGGAATACTCTCGCTGGATCTCGCCCTGAAGCTAAGCGGAGGGTTCCTGCGGGCCTTGCTGAGCGGGGTGGCGTCGCAGCTCGTGCCGGCCGGCTGGGCCGGCATCGGCCTGGCGCTGCTCGGGTTCACGGCAGTCTGGGTGCTTTCGCTCTACCGTTTTGCTTTCCAACCCGTTAAGTGAGGAGGATGAAATGAAACGCAGTACGTTGTGGATCGGGATGGTGTTGCTGCTTGCGCTGGCCGTGCCTAGCGTGGCCTTCGCCGGCGGCTATCTCGATGGTCGGGTGATCCTGGGCGGCGAGTTCACCCTTGCCAACGGGGAGACCTTGGACGGCGACCTGGTTGTTCTGGGTGGAAACGCATGGACCGAGCAGAACTCACGGATCACAGGCTCGGTTTTCATCGCCGGAGGAAATCTACAAATCGATGGGACAGTTGACGGGGATATCGCCGTGCTGGGTGGTAACGTCAACCTCTTATCTCACGCCGTAGTGAAAGGCGACGTGAGCAGTGTTGGTGGAAACGTGAATCGGTCGGAGGGTGCACAGGTCCTGGGTCAGGTGATGACCGGCCAAGGTCTTGACCTTCCGTTCCGCATTCAACCCATCCCGGGCATCCCCGGTGGCGTCGAGGTACCCTACGCTGGTGGGCGAATCTGGTCGGACACCTTCCGTCCGCTGGCCGGTCTTGGCTGGAACATCTTCCAAAGCCTGATGCTGGCTGCGCTGGCGGTCCTGGTTGTGATGTTCGCTCCGGAGGCGACCCGGCGTGTCTCGCAGGCGATCGTCGGCCAGCCGATCATCGCCGGCGGGCTGGGAATCCTGACGGGGATCGTATTCCCCGCTCTGCTGGTGCTCCTGGCCGTCACGATCTGCCTGATACCCTTCAGCGTGTTGGGTGTCATCGTCCTCGTCGTGGCGGGTGTTTTCGGGTGGATCGCGATCGGGACGGAGGTCGGTAAGCGGATCGGTGCGATGTTCAACTGGCAGCTGCATCCCGCCGGTGCGGCCGGGCTGGGAACGCTGATCGTCGGTTTGATTGCCGACGGCATCGGCTTCATCGCGTGCGTCGGCTGGCTGGCGCCGGCGCTGGTAAGCGCTCTCGGGCTGGGGGGTGTGGTGCTTACCCGGTTCGGAACGCGGGTGTATGAGACCGTGCCGGTCGCCGCCGCGGCGATCGAGGAAATTCCGCCTCCTTCCCCAAGGGCGTCGAAAAAGAAGAAGAGCTAGTTTCTGGAAACCACTGGACGCGCCCTCGATGTGGTCGGGGATAGCCTACTCTGATCACATCGAGGGCAGTTTTTCATCAAGCCCCGACGAAGACGTATTATCTGGGTGACGCAGGGCTGGTGGAGTGTGCAAGTGAAATCCGCCGTCGGCCTGCGATCCTGTATTGGGTGAATCAGTAAAGCTAGGGCGGCAGAGGGTGAGAACCTCCCTGCCGCCCTGTCCGATTGACTCAGGCACTGGTCTATGAGGATGATGGCGCGAGGGTTACTTCCCCAACCGAAACAAACTGATTCAGCCCTTGACCGAACCCGCCGTCAGGCCGCGCACGAAGTAGCGCTGCAGGGAGAAGAAGATCAGCACCGGGATCGCCATGTTTACGAAGGCCCCGGCGGTGAGAACGTGCCACTGTTCACCGCGCCGGCCGACCAGCGCCGCCACCCGAGCGGTGAGGACGACGACATCCTCTCGGGTCCCCAGAAATACCAGTGCCGCCAGCAGGTCGTTCCACACCCACAGGAACTGGAAGATGGCAAACGAGGCGATGACCGGGACCGAGAGCGGGAGCACAAGCCGGCTGAAAGTGGTCAGCGGGGCGGCGCCGTCCACATGGGCCGATTCAATGATCTCGCCGGGCAGGGTCGAGATGTAGCCGTACAGCAGGAACACCGCCAGTGGGAGGCCAAACCCGGTGTGGAACAGCCACAGGCCGAGGAAAGTCCCATTGAGATCTATCTGGGTATAGATGCGCAGCAGCGGGACCAGTGCCATCTGTAGCGGCACCACCATGAGGCCAACCACGATCGTGAAGAGCGTCTTCCGCCCGGGAAACTCCAGCCAGGCGAAGGCATAGGCGGCGAAGGCGGCGATGGTGATCGGGATGACCACCGAAGGGACGGTGACCAGCACGCTGTTCAGGATGGCGCCTGCCAATCCATGCGCGGTCAGCACCTGCACGTAGTTCTCAACCGTCCAAATGGAGGCTTCGAACGGATGGCTGAAGACGGTCCACCATCCCGAAGCCGTGATGTCGTTGGCCGGCCGCAGCGAGCTGATCAAAAGGCCGGCGGAGGGCAGGGTCCAGACGATCGAGATCAGCACGACGGTCACCCGAACAGGAATACCTGAGAGGAACTTGCGCAGGCGATCGTTGGCGATGCTTCCGGGAGTCTGAAGGCCGACGCTCATAGTCTACCTCCTCGACTGTTCAAGGCTGCGGACGTTATAGATCATTACGGGGATGACGGCTACGAGCAACACCACGGCCAGTGCGCTGGCGTGCCCGTAATTCCCGAACGAGAACATCTCGCGGTACATGCGGTTGGCGATCACTTCGGTTTCGAACTGGCCGTTGGTCATGACGAAGACGATGTCGAACACCTTGAGTACCATGATCAGGACGGTGGTCGTGATGGTGATCAACGTCCCCCGGATATAGGGGATGATCACCCCGAAGAAGATGCGGATCTCGCTGGCGCCATCGATGCGGGAGGCCTCCAGCAGCTCCGCCGGCACCCCCTTGATCGCCGCCGACAGCACCACCATGGCGAATCCGGTGAGGACCCAGATCATGATGGCAAGTAAGAAGAAGTTATTCCAGGGTTTGAGGATCAGCCATCCCTGGGGATCTCCGCCCAGTGCGGTGTAGATGGCATTCAGCAAGCCGATCTGTGGCCGTTGAATGGGCTGGAAGCTGTACACGAACTTCCAAATCACGCTGGCGCCCACGGCCGAAATGGCCATGGGCAGGAAGATGAAGGACTTGGCGATCGGCTCCCAGCGCCCGATCCGGTCCACCATCACCGAGATGACCAGACCGAGCGACACCACGAAGCCGGTGACGAAGATCAGCCACAGCACGTTGTTGCGCAGTGCGATCAACATCTCGCCGCTGGTCAGCGCAAAGGCGTAGTTCTCCAGCCCCACGAAGTTTTGTGACCGGGCATCCAGGAAGCTCAGATACACCGTGCGCAGCGTGGGGTAGATCACATAGGCGGTGAGGATCACCAACGCCGGGCCTACAAACACGAATGGGCGCACGCTCTCGCGGATGCGATCCGGCAGGATAGAGACCAGGTTATCGGTGACCAGGAAGAGTGCCCAGACGCCCCCCACGCCGATGATCAGGGCCACGACCCCGATGGCGAGCTTGCTGGCCTCGGTGTCGCGCATGAAGATGAAGGCCCAGCGCAGAACCAGGAAGGTGATCAACGGCACGATTAGGGAAACCAGGATTCGCAGCGATCCAGCGGCGAGCCAGGACGTCGCCGGTGGTCGGGGTGTTTGGGCGGGGGTGGCAGTCGTCATCGTGGTAGCCCTCCTGCGAACCGATCAAGACGAAGAAGCAGGGCAGCCAGAGTCTGGCCACCCTGCTTCTTCAGTGACTACGGGGGCGAGATATTGAAGGTCAGCCCCATCGCAAGTGTACTACTGCGGCCAGCTGGCATCGATGGCTGGCAGCGCCTCGTCCAGGCTCTTCCCGCCGACCCAGTCGGTGGCGCCGGTCCAGAAGCTGCCTGCGCCCACCGCGCCCGGCATCAGGTCTGAGCCGTCGAAGCGGAAGGTGTCGGCATTTATCAGGATCTCAGCGTAACCCCGCTGTGTATCCGACGGATACCAGTCCAGCGAGACCCCGTTCATCGGGCCGATGGCGTTGCCGGCCTTGACTTCGGCCTCCACCGACTCGGCGCTCATCATGAACTTGATGACCTCGCGACCGGCCGGCGTGTCATTCCCCAGGCTCACCAGGTTGCCGGAGACCAGCACCGGCTTGCCCATGGCGGCGTCGATCGGCGGCAGGTAGAAGTAGTCCACGTCCACGCCCATCTCCGTCCCCTCCGGGAAGAAGTTGGGGATGAAGCTGGCCTGGCGGTGCATGTAGCAAGTGCCGTCGAACAGACCCAGCGGCGAATCGCCGAAGTTGGTGGTCTGAATGCCGGTGGTTCCGCCCGAGACGTAGTCCGGGTTGAACCAGATCTCCCCGACCGTCTCGAAGGCTTTTCGCACCTCCGGCGAGTCGAACTTGAGGGCGCCGGAAGTCCATTGATCGTATTTGTCCGCTCCCGCGGTCCGGAGCATGACATCTTCAACCCAGTCGGTGGCGGTCCAGCCAGTGGCGCCACCGCTCTCGATGCCGATGCACCAGGGCGTGCCGCCGTCAGCCACGATCTTGTCTGACAGGGCGAGCAGCTCGTCCCACGTCTGCGGGACCGTGTAACCGGCGGCGTCGAATGCGGGCTTGGCATACCAGACCAGGCTCTTGACGTCGACACCATGCCATACGCCGTAGACGCTCCCATCGACCGTCAGCATGTCGATCCAGGACTGAGCGTACTGCGCCTGCATCTCGCTGGCGGGGATGAAGGTGCTTAGGTCAGTCAAGCACCCACCCCGGGCTATGTCGGCCATCAGGCCGGGCTGCGGGAAGTTGTAGATGTCGTGCGGGTTGCCGGCATCACACTCCACACGGGTGAGCTCCTCGAAGTTCCCCGTGATTTCGACAACAACGTCGATGCCGGTCTTCGCCTCGAAATTCGCAAAGTTCAGCTCGAAGACTCGGGCCTGCTCGTCGCCGGCGGGCGTGAAGACGGTCACGGTTTCACCTGCGAATGGCATCTCGGCCATCGCTTCCGTCGGGGCTGCCTCAGGTGGGGCGGACGTCGCCTCGGCTGGAGGCGGGGGTGCTTCGGTCGGGGCCGCAGGTGCGCACGCGCCCAACACGAGCGCCAGCACCATGATTAGGCCCAAGAACCAATGGCGTTTCATTATCATTCTTCTCCTTAGAATATATGTTTGGTTGTGACACTGATCACAACTAATGGGGGGGATTACTTCTTGCGTAGAGTTTCCTCCTTTCGCTGTTGAATTATAGGCTACTTTGGTCGATGGTGCGGATCGCCAGGTTATGTCAACAGCTATGTTGGCTGCGCGCTGGTGACACGATCTGAAACGTAGAGCGTCGAGCCGCGCAAGAGCCATTGCCCAACACCGGACAGTTCTAGCCTCACGATGATGACGCACCGGTCCTACTGAGATTGAACCCCTTGAAGCAGAGCGTCGGGAATTGAGCAGCGATGACCGCCCCGCCGACAGCCCCGAAGTTGTTCCCAGCTCAGGAGACCTGGTATGTGCGGCGCCGCGTTTTGACGGCTGCGAGCGGACGGATAGTGCGAGAAATGTGTCTTCCCCGTCCAGCGGAGGACTGCAACATGTGGGCAGCCACAAGCGCCGCGCTTCGTACTGTCGGCGAATTGGGGCCCAAGCCGACAGATACGAGTGTCATTCAGATGCAAGGAAAGGTCAAGAGGCGGCAAGGAGGGGGTGCATTCCAAGAAAGTTGGCAGTTGAGGGGAGGCTCCTTCGACTGCGCCTCGCGGAGTTTATCCCGAGAGAAGTCGAGGGGCTCCCTGGCCTGACCGGCCAGGACAGGCAGGCACAGGTGGGCAGGCAGGATGCTCCAGTGCCCACGAAATCGGAATGCACCCCAAGGAGGCCACTCGGTCTGTGCAGGCAACGGTCGATCTCGCGCGAACCTCAAGACCCACCGTGCTCGGGGCCCGTTACTGGCGAAACCCGCGCCGGGCGGCTATAATCCTTGGATCAGCCGGCCGAGCGCCGGCGCGGATTTACCAACCACCTATGTCTTTTGTCCACCTGCATGTTCATTCGGAATACTCGCTGCTGGATGGGCTTAGCCGCATCCCGCAACTGGTCAAGCGCGCAAAAGAGCTTGGCATGCCGGCTGTGGCCCTTACCGACCACGGGGCGATGTTTGGGGCGATCGACTTCTATCGAGCGGCGAAGGCCGTCGGCGTAAAACCGATCATCGGGATGGAGGCCTACCTGGCCGCCAGGGGGATGCACGACAGAGACTCTCAATTGGACAGCCGCTCGTATCACTTGCTGCTGCTGGCCGAGAACGACGAGGGCTACCGCAATCTGCTGACGATCGCCACGGCATCCCAACTGGATGGCTTCTACTACCGCCCGAGGATCGATCATGATTTCCTTGCGGCGCACAGCGCAGGTTTGATCTGCACGACCGGCTGCCTGTCGGGCGAGGTGCCAAGGGCACTGGTTCAGGGCAGGCGGACGCAAGCCAAAAAGGCTCTGGACTGGTATTTTGAAGTCTTCGGCCCGGATCGTTTCTTCATCGAGTTGCAGCAGCACCAGATCCCCGAACTCCCGGCGGTGAACCGCGCCCTGATCGAGTTGGCTCCACGCTACGGGGGGCGTTTTGTCGCCACGAATGACGTTCACTACGTTGCACCGGAAGACGCCGAGCTCCAGGACATCCTGTTGTGCATCCAGACCGGCGCGCTCAAAGCCGATCCGGACCGCATGCGTATGACGGATCCCTCCTACTACTTCAGAACGCCGCAAGAAATGCAGGCGCTGTTTCCCGGAATACCTCAGGCGGTTGAGAACACCTTGTGGATCGCCGAGCGATGCCAGGTGAACCTGGATTTCGAAGGATACCACCTGCCGGATTTCAAAGTCCCCGACGGCTTCGTTCCGGCGAGCTACCTGCGGCTGCAGTGCGAGCAGGGGCTGGGTCGGCGCTACCCGGACCGCTCCGACGCCCATGAAGTCCGAGAGCGGTTGGACTACGAGCTCGGCATCATCCATCAAATGGGGTTCGATACCTATTTCTTGATCGTGTGGGACCTGTGCCGCTATGCTCGGGAGCATGGGATCTGGTACAACGCGCGCGGTTCCGCCGCCGGCTCAATCGTGGCGTATTGCCTGGAGATCACGCTCGTCGACCCGCTCGCCCATGGTTTGATCTTCGAACGCTTCCTCAATCCGGGACGTATTTCCATGCCTGACATCGATCTGGACTTTCAGGACGACCGCCGGGCGGAAATGCTGGAATACGCCGCAGACACCTACGGCCGGGACAAGGTGGCCCAGATCATCACCTTCGGCACCCTGGGCGCCAGGGCCGCGATCCGCGACGTGGGACGTGTCATGGACATCCCCTTGCCTGAGGTCGACCGGGTCGCCAAACTCGTCCCCAACATTCCCGGCAAGCCGCTGACGATCCCCGAGGCGCTCGAGAGCGTCGCGGCCTTCAAGCAGATTTACGCTACTGCGCCCTATCTGCGTGAGCTCATCGACACTGCTGCCAAGCTCGAAGGCGTGGCCCGCAATGCCGGCACACACGCCGCCGGGGTCATCATCACCGATCGTCCGATCACGGAGTACGTCCCCTTGTATAGGCCAACAAAGGTCGGCGGGGAGGACGGTCCGGTCGGTGGCGTCACGCAGTTCGAGATGCAAGTCCTCGAATGGCTGGGCCTGCTAAAAGTGGACTTCCTCGGGCTGTCGACACTGACTGTCATGGCGCGTGCCTGCGAACTGATTCAAGGGCGACATGGCGTACGGCTCGACATCCACAGCATCCCATTGGACGACCATAAGACTTTCGACCTGCTCGGCCGCGGGGACGTCCTCGGCGTATTCCAGGTGGAAGGGGCCGGGATGCGTCGGTATCTGATGGAGATGAAGCCGCGCACGCTCTCACACGTCATCGCCATGGTGGCGCTCTACCGGCCAGGGCCGATGGAGTTCATTCCCGCTTACATCCGGCGAATGCATGGTGAGGAAGAAGTTTCTTTCCGACATCCGTCGCTGGCTCCGATCCTGGAAGAGACCTACGGCATCACGGTCTATCAGGAACAAATCATGTACACGGCCATGCAGCTGGCGGGCTATTCGGCATCCGAGGCAGACAATCTGCGGAAGGCGGTCGCTAAGAAAAAGGCCGAGGCGTTGCATCGGGAGCGGGATAAATTCGTCCGCGGGGCGGAGGCCAATGCCGTTGCCAAAGATGTCGCCAATGCGATCTTCGATGATTGGGAGGCATTCGCC
>Ga0209342_10006202_pt1 | contig 12163 bp, 12 predicted proteins | sample RifCSP16_2_FD_184023 | JGI IMG/M metagenome (GOLD analysis project Ga0209342, IMG submission 184023) | Soil microbial communities from Rifle, Colorado - Rifle CSP2_sed 16_2 (SPAdes) (version 2) | ecosystem: Environmental > Terrestrial > Deep subsurface > Rock core/Sediment | place: Rifle... | reverse complement strand
GCCTGGCACAACCAGCTCCACGAGCAGGAGTCGCAACGCCCGGCGACCAAACGCGCCAGGCGAAGCTGACCAGAGCCGTGCTTAATGCACGATGGGGCCGGCCCTGGACCAAGGTGCAGTGGTCCGGGGAGTCAAGAACGCCCCATCGCGGGACGGGGATTACGGAGCGAGCCTTGGGAACGACGATCCTGGTGGTCGATGATGAGGAACACGTCCTGTCCTTGCTCAAGGCCTATCTGACCCAACAAGGTTTCAGGGTCGTCACGGCGCCCGACGGACGGGAAGCACTCGAGGTCGCCCGGAAGGAAAAGCCCGGGCTGATCTTGCTTGATGTGATGATGCCCGAGATGGATGGGATCGAGTTTCTCCGCCGCCACCGCAAGGAGCACACCACCCCGGTGATCCTGCTGACGGCTCGTATCGAAGAAAGTGATAAGGTCGTCGGCCTCGAGTTGGGTGCCGATGACTATGTCACCAAGCCGTTCAGCCCGCGCGAGCTTGTGGCGCGCGTGCGCGCCGTCCTGCGCCGAGCGGGCAGAGACGCCCCCAGGCTGGAGTTGCTGGTTTCAGGGGGGGTGAGTCTCAACCGGAAGAAGCGCCGGGTTATGGTCGATGACAAGCTGGTCGATCTGACGCCCTCCGAGTTCGAGTTGCTGGCCTGCTTGATGTCGGCGCCGGGCAAAGTGTTCACCCGCTTCGAGCTTCTCGATCACCTTCATGGGATGGCCTTCGAAGGATATGAGCGTTCCATCGATCTGCACATCAAGAACCTGAGGGCCAAGATCGAATCTGAGCCGCGCCGTCCTCGGTATGTCGAAACGGTCTACGGGGTCGGCTACCGCTTTGCGGACGAGGAAGGCGAATGAGGTCACTGAGCGCCAAACTCGCACTGGCATTTTTCGTCGCCAGCTTGCCGGGCCTCTTCTTCCTGGCCATCCTCGCCGCGCGAGTTGTGGCGCGCGAGTTCGACGTGTACGTCGAGGCACAGGGCCGAGAGGCGCTGGTCGCTCGCCTTGCCGACTACTACAGTACGAAAGGGGATTGGTCCGGGGTCGAGATGACCATCCTTTCTGGTGGGGACTCTCAAAGGGCGACGTCACGCGGCGGATTCATCTTGCTCGACGAGAGTGGATCGGTGATTTTCCCGCACGAGCTGCCCTCGGAGTTTGGCCATTCGCCCGACATTCACGCCGCGGATGGTCTACCGATCGTGGTCGGGCAGAGGCTGGTCGGAACGATGTTCCCCGGCCCGGAGGGGTTCAATTTCCGGCGGCCGCCGGGAGGCTTCATCGACCGGATCAACCGCAACTTGCTCTTGGCCGGTGTGGGCGGCGCGGCCTTGTCGCTCGCCCTGGGGATCCTGCTGACCCGCACGCTCACCAGAACCTTGCGCGAGCTGACCCAGGCCACGAACGCCGTCGCACAGGGCACGCGTGCCGAGCCGATCCCAGTGCGAACGAAGGATGAGCTAGGAACCCTCGCCCGCGCTTTTAACGATATGAATGAGCGCCTGGCCGGTGCCCGCGAGCTCCGCAAACGTATGACCGCCGATATCGCCCATGAGTTGCGGACTCCGCTAAGTGTGATCCTCGGTCACGCCGAAGCGTTGAGCGAGGGTGTCCTGCCTGCGTCCCCCGAGACTTTTCACACTATTCACGACGAAGCCAATCACCTCCGCCGGCTGGTTGACGATCTGCGCACCCTTTCGATGTCGGAAGCGGGCGAGCTCACGCTCAATCTCCAGCTACAGCCTGTGGGTGAACTTCTCGACAAGATCGGGGCTGCGTTCCGGTCCCAGGTACGGGGGAAGAAGATCCGCTTGAGCGTCGAGACTCATGCGGGGCTGCCGGAGGTCAAGCTAGACCCGGATCGGATGAGCCAGGTGATGGGCAACCTGGTTCTGAATTCCCTGCGGCATGCGCCGAGGGGCGGAAGGATCAAGATCTCCGCTGAAGAAGCGCCTACAGGGGTACGCGTTTCCGTTCACAACAACGGCCCGAGTATCGAATCCGAGGACCTCGAGCATATCTTCGATCGCTTCTATGGCGGACGAGCCAAACCGCGTCGGCGGGAAGTGGGGACCGGGCTTGGGCTGGCCATTGCCAAGTCGATCGTCGAGGCGCACGGCGGCAAGATCTGGGCGGAGAGCCCACCCGACGGCGGCGCCACCTTCGTCATCGAGCTACCCAATCCTCCGGGCTCAGGCTGACCGACCCGGCCCGTTCATGGCATCCAGACTCCATATGCCGTCAGCGCTTCCAGAGGCGCGCTGAGTCGATGATGGTCCCGGGTTCGGTCGCCTGATCAAGGACCCCGAGCAGCTCGAGGAGCACGCCGCGCTGCGTCTCGATGTCGCCGGCTGGGCCCAAGGGCGCGCCGAGGGGGAAAGGGACGAACAGCGCTCGCGGGGGGATGACGTTTTCGGCCACCTCGCGCCGCATCGTCAGGCACACCGTCGAAAGCCCGGCCTCCTCCATCACCCTGGCGATCAGTCCCACGGACTGCTGACAGACCGGTCAACAAGGGACGAGCAGCGCCGCCTGGGCGCCGGCCTCGACAAGCCTGGCCGCGGCGGCTGGAGCGGTCTGTTCGACAAGCTGGCGAGGTTGAGGCAGGTAGCCGCTAAAGGCAAGGGCCGGGTCGACGAATCGCCCGATCCGGCCTTCCTCTTCGAAGTCGCGCAAGTGGGTCAGCGGAAAGCCGATCGTCGGGTCTTCGTCGACGTACATGTGGTTATGGTGGGTATGGGCGAAGGCAAGATCCTCAGGGCGCGTGTCCCTGGGGATCTCTCTGAACGAAGGATCACCGTAGTAGTTGCCAGCGTCAAAGGGCAGGTCGACGGACATCCGGTAGGCGCCACAACTACCGACGAGCGCCACGGCGGAATGGGCAACGGGACCGGCAAGCGCTGTCCAGGGCGAGGAATGGTTCACGACCCACTCGAAGTGAGGATCCCACTTGGTGCGCACAGTATTGTACGAACGTTGTAACGCCTGGCTGTCTTTCATGCACCGATCCTCTTCAAACATCGTCGCCGGACGCGGCTCAGCTGGCGCGCAACAAGATCCCGGATGCACCCGGGCCGTTGTCGCAGCCTCTGGTGGATTGCACTCCGCGTTGGGAGGAGGCGATTCACCTGGCAGGACCTGCGAGCACTTGAAGCGACAGCCCTTCATAGCGGACTGCGACGCGAGTTCCACAGTGGCACGTCGCTGAATCGATGACCGACGATGGTGGGGTAGAACGGCAACTGGTCGGTCAAGATGATCGAGGCCGCGATGAAGACCCTGGCATTTCACCCACCTGCAGGGGGTCCCGGCCCGCCTGTCGCAAAGGAGGCTGACGCGGCGCGCCATGCTCCGGCTTGGCAGCTACGATCAGTGCATAGCCAAGCGATCCATCTCGAACCGCAATCGCTGTCTGATGGGCCACGCGCCTCGCCAGTTTGAAGTCTACGCCGGGGAGCTGGATATCTTGTAGCTTGGTGACGAGCTCGGCCCGGATCAGTTTCCTTCGGACCTCAGTTACGAGCTGTTCAAGGGCCGCGTTCTGCACCTCGACTCGACCGATCGAGAACCCCGCCTGCACAAGGTCCGTCTGAATCTGATCGAGGGAGTGGGCTCCGGCTATACAGGCGATCCAACCCGCGAGTTCATCGAGTCCATCCGGGAGTTGTGCGTCGCGCGTAGTGTCGCTCATCCCAAGTACCCCTCCCGGTCTAAGAACCCTCATGAACTCTCGCGCCGCCGCAGGCTTGTCCGGGAAGGTACAAAAGGCGCATTCGCAAACGACGGCGTCGAATCTGCCTCGGGCGAAGGGAAGCGACTCGGCGTCGGCACGTTGAAACGCAACGAGCTCGGAAAGGCCCGATCTGGCCGCCTCGCGGTTTGCCTGAGCGATCAGTCGCATGCTGTAGTCCACACCAGTGACCCGGCAACCGAAGCGTCGCGCAAGATGGATGGCTCCAGCCCCCTGGCCGCATGCCACATCCAGCACGTGGCTCTCAGGGCCGAGTCGGAGTTGGCGACCCAATCGTTCGGTAAGAGGCAGCCCTCCGGGATGCAAGGCCTCCCCCAATAGGAGTTGAGCCCAATCGCTTTCGTACGCCGCAGCGCAGCAGGACTTGATCACCGCCCCCTGGCCAAACAGGCTGCCGGCCGTCACGCCTTCCGCCCGGGCTTGGGATCCACCTGCGTGTGGCGGAAGTCGAAATGCAGCGGAGCGGGCGAGTAAGATTCCCCCGCCAGCCGGGCCCGCTGTCGTCCCCTCTGTCTGGCGCCGAGCTGCGCCCGAGCTTGTTCGCGATAGCCCATGTTGTTGTAGGCGCAGAAGGGAATCTGTCTTCCGTCCGGGAGCAGGATCTCCTTGCAGCACTTCATGAGGTTCTTCTGATTAAAGGTCCATGGATCCATGAAGTCCTGGAGCATGATCATGAACATGTGGTCGGTCAAGGCTGCCAGGTCCAGGCCGCCACCCGGCAGCCCGCAGGCAGCGCAGGAGACGGCGAACGATCGCAGGGCCTTGTCCGTCCCCGGCACGACGGACGACGACCAGAGTGATTCGAGGGCGCTTTTCAGTGCACCGGCTGGATCGGGCAAAATGCGATTGGCGATGTAGTCCAGGTGGTCGTCGACTTTCAGTATTCGGGGGAGGGGGATGACCTCATCGCCGTCGACATAGGCGTAAGTGACGGAGTTACACGTGGGGAAACAACATGGAACCGGCACGAAATCATCCACGCTGAACAGGCCATCCGTCTGGTCCTCGATTCTTCGGATCACATCAGGAATTGTCATGCGTCGCAGCGGATCATGTGGGCCGAACCGTCCGGCGTGAAAGGCCGGCTGGAAGTTGATCCCGCGCACAGCCGGATGTTCCAGGCCGAACCTGACTATCCGGCCCACTTCGTGCGCGTTCACGTCCTGTTGGATGGCCGGCACCAGGATAACTTCACAGCCGATGGTCGCCAGCCGGTCAAGCGCCAGAATCTTCTCCGGCAAGATGTCCGGCTCCCCGCGGATCAAACGGTAGCTCTCACTCTCGAAACCATCGAACTGGAAGTAGATCGCCGGTTTTATCTGGGCGAGCTCGTCTACGAATGCATCATCGTGGGCGATGCGCTTGCCGTTGGTGTTGAGCATGACGAACTGGATATCACGCGCCAGCGCCGCTTTCATCATCGGGATGATATCGGGATGAATAGTTGGCTCGCCACCGGAGAACTGGACAACTTCGGGGCGACCCTCAGTCTCGACAAAGTGATCCAGGATCTGCTCGACTTCGTCGAGTGTAAGGCTGAACCCGGCGCCTGCGTCCGCGAAACACAGAGGGCAATCCATGTTACAGGCGGAGTTGACTTCGATGATCCCCAGGCAGGCGTGCTGTTGGTGGTCCGGGCAAAGACCGCAGTCGAATGGACATCCGTGTTGGACCTCGGTGGAGAAACGCAGAGGGATCGTGCCCGGCTTGTTGACTCTGGATGATTCAACATACGCTTGCGCATCGGCATATACAAGTGATTCGAATTGACCGTGTTCGGGGCAACGCTTGCGCATGAACACTTTGTCGTCGCGCAGCAAGATATGGGCGTCAATCACACGCCGGCAATCCGGGCAGATGCTTCGTGTGAGTTCGAAAAACACGTAATCCGCGTCGCGCTTCAGGCGGGTGGACATCGACGTGAGCGCGTGGTCGAGCATGACCTCATCCTTCCAAGGTGGGGAGCGGCAGCCGAACCGGACCCGAAGGTAGTCGGCCTGGGTCGGATCGGACTCTGGGTCGAGCTAACGTGGAGTTGCCGCGCGGGCAACCGGCCTCGCATGGGTCGCTCTAGAGACGCCAGATGACGCGGTCATCTTACCTTGGGGGTGAGGCGGAGCCTTAAGCGGCCGTGGCGCAGGTGCGATCGACTATAATCTCGACGGAGCTCGCTTGTGACCAAGAGAACCAACGCCGAGTGGTTGTCCGATCTGCGGTCGACCGGGGCCGAACGCGAGTCGGCTCTCGCCGATCTGCGATCGGTGATCATGTCCGGTCTGCCCTACGCGTTATCAAATTGGCTCTCGCCATCCGATGCCTCTTTCATCTCTCTCACGGAGGAGGTCGCGCAGGAGACGCTTCTGCGGGTGCAGGCGCGTTTGGAGACCTTCGAAGGCCGAAGCCAATTCACCACATGGGTCCACAAGATCGCCGTGCACATCGCGCTGAGTGAGCTGCGGCGAAGGCGCTGGAAGGATGTCTCGCTGGAAGGCTTGCTGGAGGATGGGGAAAGCCGGCTGGGCACGCATGCCGCCGATCCGGCGCCGAACCCGGAATCAGTCGCCGAGCGGAGTGATTTGATGGCCCAGCTGGGGCGGCTCATGCGGGAGGAGCTTACCGAGCGTCAGCGAAAGGCATTGACGGCCGTCGCCGTTCAGGGGATGCCTATGGATGAGGTCGCCCGACGCATGGACACGAACCGCAACGCCTTGTATAAGCTGCTTCACGATGCGCGCATCCGGTTGAAGGCGCGCATGGCCCAGGAGGGGCTCTTTCCGGATGAGGTCCTGGCGACGTTTGAGGACTAGAATGTCGCTCCAGTCTGAGGGTATGATGGGCACTCGCACAAGAGGACAGGTTCTTGCTCGGAGCACGGTTCTCATTTCGTCCGGGTAAGAACGTAGCAACCCAGACCGTCAATGTCTCGAGGCGGAGAGGCAGCGGACTTGAAAGGGATACTTGGAAGTCTGAGGCGAATCTTCTGGCGTGGCGATGGCTCACGCGCAAAGAAGGTCGAGGAAACCCCGGCCGAGATCACGCGCCGTCTGGTCGACATAATCGCGCGGACGCAGCCCGAAGAATGCACGTGTGAAGAGGCCTACGCCCTGATGGATCAGTTCGCCGAGGCGCTGGAACGCGGCGATGACGTGAATAGGCTCATGCCGTTGGTCAGACGACACCTCGAGGTATGCACGGACTGTATGGAAGAGTTCGAAGCGCTGCTACGTGTAGTACAGGCGCCCCCTGCCGGCACAGCAAGCGCCTAGCCGGGCCCACAGGCAGAATTTCCCCGGCCTAGCTCCCCATCCTTGCCCCAGCTACTACCCCGGAAACCGTACTCATTCAGCGCAACTCACTTGACTCGGGCCAATCGTTCGTCGATGGGGAACGAGCTGGGATCGCCGATCCTGATGCGTGGAAAATCGGCGTGCTGAGGGTTCAGTAGATAGTTGTGCTCGTGAGGCACGACCGCGCTCGGGACAGCCAGGACGGCGGATCTCATCTCCCTGACCCAGGTGTCTCCGAGAATCTGAGCGGGCATCGGAGGTGGGATTCTCCTCCAGTCTCTCGGCAGTTCGGAGGGCGTGACCTCGTTGATCAGAACCTCGTCGATTGCGAGCTCGATCAGAGAATAGCCTCTCAGCGGGGCGTCTGACCCGAGGTTGACCAAGACTTCCAGCAAAGCAAGCGAGGCGGACGAAGCGGTGTAGACCATCCTTGTCCCAACGCTGTTCCAGCGGCCGCCCGTTCGGGCGGCGCCCTCGCCTGAGAAAGCGCCGCCGAGGTATTTGGTCTTGACGATCCGCCAGGCGCGGAACATCAGCCGAATACGCCGTGCTCGAGGCGCAATACGAGGCTCTCCACTTCGCGCGCACCGACCTCGGTCCGTGCCAGATCGAAGGGGACCTTGCCGTCAAGCGCGTGGTTGGGCCGTTCAAGCCATGCACGCGCGACTTGCCTGTCCCCTTCGTGCAACTCGACGGCCAGATCGAAGACCCGGGCGACGCGCAGGAGCCTCTCGGACTCATCCGGATTCAACTTCCCTCGAGCCTTCCGTCGTGTCAAGGTCCGCTGTGTGACCTGGACGAGCGCCCCTAGCTGCTCCCGGGTGAGGTCGGTGGCCTTCTGCAATCGGACGAACGACTGATAGGCGAATCCATCCTCCACCTTGGCAGCCAGGGACAGCTTGTCCTGCACCCTCAACCCCAGGATGTGGGCGTATGAGAGCGGGTCGGCCAGAGCGCGCGTTGCATCCACGCCCGCCGGGGTGGTTGAGCTCAGCTTCCTAGTCTTGGCCACGATAGCTCCTTCCGCCTGATCCGGCCATCTGGCCTTATTATATATGCCAAATGGCCGTTTCGCCAGGTGGACAGTGATCACCGTCCCTGTATGGCGCCAGACTCCGCCTCCGCGGTTGTCGAGACTGTGGACCGTGAAAGTTTGACGTTTCCTCCTATGACTCGGCGAGATGGGTGTGCATACCCCAAGTATCCGTCTTTTAGCAGGATGGGGGCGGCGAAGCCGCCCCCATCCTGCTAAAAGACGTGGCCGGCGACTGGCGAGCATGATCCAGATCCCGGGTTTGGCCGGGGGAGGGGCCGTGCGCCGCCAATAAACTTATGCGGGGACAAAGGAGGTGAGGGCGGATAATGAGGGGATGCCAAGGCGCCCCGGTGGAAGGGCGCCTTGGCTTTCGGCCTTGTTTTGAAGTCCGGCTAGGCTTCGACGATGCATTCGACCGGACAGACGGAGATGCAGTGTAGCGAGTCGAAATGGCCCTCGCATTGAACGCATGTCTCGGTGTTGACCACGTAGATAATGTCGCCTTCCGTGATCGATTGAGTCGGGCACTCCGGCTCACACGCTCCGCAGGAGATGCACTCGTCGGTGATTCTCATGGCCATGGAATGATCCTCCTGGTCCTCGGGCAGGACATGATGCCGCGATGAGCCTACTCCAGGGGAGCCAGAGCACTCAATGGACGAAACGCACCTGATCCACCGGAGCATCGTATGGGCTGGAAGGAGGGGAATCTACTACTTTCATCTGATTCGCCCAATTTGCCGCGCTGCGGGTCGGTGAGACGGAGAGGACACTACCCCTTGAGGGAGCCGGCAAGCAGGCCCCGCATGAAGAAACGACCCAGCAGGATGTAGACCACAAGGGTTGGCAGGGCTGCCAGCAAGGCCCCCGCCATCTGGACGTTCCACTCAACAATGAAACTGCCGGCGAGGTTGTTGAGTGCTACAGTAATTGGTTGGACTTCGGCTTTGTTGGCGATCACGACGGCGAACAAGAACTCATTCCAGATTGAAGTGAATTGCCAGATCAAGACCACGACAAAGCCCGGCATGGAAAGTGGGAAGAGTAGATGGCGGTAGATTCCGACGAAGCCCGCCCCATCGATCTTGCCCGCCTCGACCAGTTCGTCCGGAATGCCGGCATAGTAATTGCGGAAGATCAAGGTCGTGATCGGGATGCCGTAGACAACATGCACCAGGACCAGTCCGCCGATCGTTCCATAGGCGGGTGTGTACGCGGCGATGAGCCCAGGCAACCAGCTGAAATAGGCCGGCACATGCCAACCGGCGAGGCCGTCCAGAAACGGCCGAGTGATCCGGCTCAGACCCTGCAAAGCCTGAACCAACGGAATGAGGATGCTTTGATAGGGAATGAACATCCCGAACAGGATGGCCAGGAAGACGGTGTTAGAACCTCGGAACTTCCACTTGGACAGCACGTACCCGTTCAGGGAGCCCAGCATGGCGGAGATGAGCGTGGCCGGGATCGCCAACCTCAGACTATTGTAGAAGTTGCCGGCCAGGCCCTGGATGCCCTTGCTCGGGTCGCCCAACCAGGCGCTGCTGAAGCTGTCGAGATGAAACCCAGAGGGGAGGGACCACATCGTAGACAGATTGACCTCGGCGTAGCTCTTTAGACCGGTCGCGACCAGGATGTACACCGGCATGAGGTAGAAGGCGGCGGCGAGTATCAGAAGCAGGTAGATCAGGACGCGCCCGGGACGGATCCTCATCGATTCAGTTCCGTTCGGGCGCTGTAGACCAGGTAGGGGATGACCAGAACAGCTACGCTCAGCAATAGGATGATGGCGATCGCCGCGCCGCGAGCAAAGTGGTTGCCGCGGAACACGGTATCGAACATGTAGTACGCCGGCACATCAGTGGCAAACGCTGGCCCAGGACCTGTCATGGATGAAACCAGATCGAAGATCTTCAAGGAGATGTGCCCGAGGATGATGATCGCCGACAGGGTGATGGGCTGAAGAAGGGGGAGGATGATTCTGCGGTAGATCTGAAATTCTCCGGCGCCGTCCACCCGAGCCGCTTCCCGCAACTCGTCTGGGATTGCTCGCAGGCCGGCCAGGTAGAGCGCCATGGTGTAACCTGACATCTGCCAGGTAGCGGCCAACACCACCGACAGGATCGCCAGCGGGATCCCGAACTCCGGCCCCGAGATGAAGCCGAGGCCGATATCTCCCAGTAGCTTCCCGACGAACGAACTGGCAGGAATGAAGGACACCTGGGGGTTCGTGTACCAGGCCGATTTCAAGAAGTCCAATCCGACGCGTTCAAAGAGCAGGTTGACCCCGACCGATCCGGAGGCGGCGCTGCCCGGGTTCAACAGCCAGCGCCAAACCACACCGGTGACGATGAAGGAAACCGCCATCGGGAAGAGGAAGATCCCTCGGAAGAGGCCTTCGCCGCGGATCCTCCGGTCAAGCAGGATGGCGAGCAGGAGGCCGATGGCCAGGCAGAGGATGATGAACGACACAGTGAAGACGGCGGTGTTCCGCATGTCCGTCTGGAAGCGCTGGTCGGTCATCAGCAATCGGATGTAGTTGTCAAACTTGGCGAAAGGGACTTGGGGGAGCAGCGAGCCTTCCAAGGGGCAACACTTCAGCCCCGGGATGCGGGCCATGTCGTTCCATTTCAGCATCGAGGCCCAGGCCGTCCAGCCAATAAAACCGTAGACGAAGATCAAGATGGCCAGAATGGAGGGGGTGATGAATAGGATGGCGACCAGGCGGTCGCTATCCAGTCGACGCACGTCGGCCTCTGCGTTGCACACGGGAATCCAACGCGTGCCGCGACAACTGGCTAGGCATTGAGGAAATCTCCGTCTGGACTTCGCAGGAGCGAGTTGGGGCGGCCGGCCCGGCCGCCCCAACTCATCGGTCTCATCTTATTACTTGCAGACCCCTGCGTCCTGGCACGCCAGGGCAAGGGCGGTTTGCGTTCCGGCGACGTTGCCGGTCGTGACATACGCGCCGATGGCGTCGACGTATGCGGTGGCCCAACCCTCAGAGGCCGCCGCGCCATGTACCACCGAAGGTACGATGGTGTCGACCTGCCAATCCGCGGCCGACGACTGCAGGTAGGCATCGAAAGTGCTGTAGTCGCAGTCGGAGCGGGCGCAGATCGAGCCCTTCAGCTTGTTGAAGGTCTCCTGGCCCTGCTTGCTGCCGAGGACACCCAGGAATGCCTTGGTGGCATCGGCATGCTTGACGTCCTTCGGCAGGCCGAAGGTGTCCGAGAGCGCGACATAGGTGCCCTTCGTGCCGGGCGGAGAGGTCCAGCCGTAACCGGTGAACCCCTTGGCGACGTAGTCACCGTCAACCCAGTCGCCCATGATCGTCATGGCGGCCTTGCCGTCGATGACGAGCTGGTTGGCTTGGTCCCACGAGAGCGCAGCATGGTCGGCGTTGGCGTAGGAGACCATCATCTTGAAGTTCTCCAAGGCCGTCGTCACCTCAGGGCTGTTCCAGTCAGTCGTTCCATCCCACAGCCCCTTGTATGCCTGCGCGCCGAGAGTCCCGGCCAGCACATCTTCGAACAGGTGGGCTGCCGCCCATGGGCCGTTGTCGCCCAATGCCAGCGGCGTGATGCCGGCTGCCTGGAGCTTGTCCGCAGCAGCCTTCCAGCCGGCGAAGGTCGCCAGGCTGGCCGGGTTGATCCCTTGTGCATCGAAGATCGCCTTGTTGTACCAGAGCACATTACCGCGATGGATGTTCACCGGCACGGACCATGGATGGCCGTTGTAGGAAACGATATCCAGGACGCCTTGAGGGAACACATCGTTCAAGTTATTGGCGACATAGACGTCGTCGAGGGGTTCCATGAAGTCCGTGGTCACCCAGGTGTCGATGAGCTCGTGGCCCATATGAACCTGGAAGCTATCCGGTGGGTCCCCGCCCAGCATGCGCGTCTTGAGCACTGCCTTGGCGTTGGAACCGGCGCCGCCGGCCACAGCTGAGTTGTAGACCTCATAGGTGGGATTGGCGGCGTTGAACTGGTCCATCAGCTTCTGCAGCCCGGCCGCCTCGCCACCCGTCGTCCACCACGAGAAGACCTCGACCGGGACACGGATAGTGCTGGCCGACGGG
>Ga0209342_10006200_pt1 | contig 12167 bp, 10 predicted proteins | sample RifCSP16_2_FD_184023 | JGI IMG/M metagenome (GOLD analysis project Ga0209342, IMG submission 184023) | Soil microbial communities from Rifle, Colorado - Rifle CSP2_sed 16_2 (SPAdes) (version 2) | ecosystem: Environmental > Terrestrial > Deep subsurface > Rock core/Sediment | place: Rifle... | reverse complement strand
GAAACAGACGCCCTTCTTATTTGATCTCTTAGACCGTAGTCTTTTGAGAATGCTATATTATTGCTAATTTTATAAATACTGTTTGTCAACTCTCTCGCAGATTTCCAGACTTCAAGGTCTTCAAATTGCATGATAACCTCCGTTCCTTAAAAATCGTTCAAGCTGTTTCAATCGTTCAAATAGTTCAAGCCGAAAAAACACAGTTTAAACAGTTTAAGCTGTTCAAAACGATTATTCAGGAGTCAGAATAATTACCCCCTCACCCCGTCCCTCTCCCAGAAGTGGAGAGGGAATGGAAGAACCCCTCACCCCCCTGATAAAAACATTCAGGGGCAAGCCCAGCCCTCTCCCCGAAGTGGAAAGAGAAGCCGCTGTTTATTCCTTCACCTTCTTTAATATCGCATCCCATATTTCACGAAGGTTTAATCTGTCTGCCCATTGTGAGATGTAATCCATATCAATTATATCTCCTGAGATTTTTAGGATTCCTGTAATATCTCTCAAATGTTTTTCCGAGCCGCCTTCTTTGTAGAAGTCCATCTTTTTGACGATTACGTCTTCCGGCGAGGCGAAGCTTGCTTCTTTATCGGGGAATAAGAGCCCCTTTTTCCTTCTGGAAAACTCTGTTTTTGAGAAAGGGGTTGTTTTTGTCAGTATGATGTCTATTTTTAATCCTGAAATGGAATGAATGATATTGAATTGTCTGCGTCCTTTAATTGCCTTTTTTATCATATCCTTATCACAATAGAATTCATCAGGCGGAAAAAAATTAGCGAAATTATCAATCTGCTCTATTTTTAAGTCTGCCACAATATCAACATCCCTTGTAAATCTTGGCTCGCCGTAATATGCAGAGGCATGAGAGCCTGTAATCATATAGGGTATATTCAGGGATTCCAGAGACTGAATAATCAGTTTAATGAGCTCACTCTGCTCCATACAGCACCCTTCTTGCCATCTCCTTTCGTATTTCTTCTTGCGTCCATTCCGGATGGATATTTTTTAGATACGCCTCAAGTCTCTTATTGAAATATGTCCATGAATCCCAGACCATTTTAAGACGCTCCTGTCCTGTTTTTTTCCTTAATATCTCTGCAACCTTGCTGTCTAAAATCTCTATCTGTCCGTTATCCAGTCTCATTATGCTTGCTCCAAAAATACCCCGCATCCACCCACGGATTCCCTATCCAAGTAAATAATGGCATGAAACCTCCGTTCCTTAAAAAACCGTTCAAATAGTTCAAGTCGGTTAAACTGCTTCAGCAGTTCCAGCCGTTCAAACCGTCAAATCGCTTACATCTGTTTATAGCACACTTTCAGTATCTCCTTTGCATATTCTATCGCAAGTCTTGCCTCTTCTTGTGAAAGGAATTCTATTCCATATTCTGACTTTATGTAAAGTTCAAATAGTCTTTTGAATTTATCTGTTATATCTTCGCCAAGGTTTTCTTTTGCCAGTGGTAGAAGAACCGCTACCTTGCTTGAATATCCTATCCCTCTCATTGCAAGTGCCATCTGGATGGCATGCTTTGATGCCACAAAACACAGGTCTGCTGAACCGTAAGATGGGTATTCTTTAATGATATTCTCAGCCATCTTGACCTTTTTTGTTTCAAATTCCTTTGACTTTTCAAAATAGTCGGCATATTTAATGTGTGGCGGTTCCGGGTTAATGACAATGTCTATCTCACCCATGATTATATTTCCTTCTTTCTTTATTGCTGTGTAAAGGGGAATCCTTTCTCTTTGAAATTTTTCTACTGATGAAGATACCAATGTAATGCTCTTATCTTCTGTTGCATCCCTTTCAATCTCATATAACAATCTTCTGGTTTTATCATCCGCATTATTGAGTATAACGAGCAGGTCAATATCTGAATCCTCATGAGCAGTTCCCTTTGCCCATGAACCGTAAAGTATAAGGCATTTGAGATTGTCACTAAATCTTTCAAGCAGTCTTTTTCGTATGACCTCTATAGTCTTGTTTATTGTTGGGTGAAGATTAAGCATGTCTTATTAAGCAGTTCCATCTGTTCCAGCCGTTTAAACCGTTCAAACCGTTTTTCTGACTACTTCTACATACCCGCAGCCCATGCTGTTGTTCTGTCCGAAGCCACAGTCCAGTCCGACCCTTATCAATTCTTCAGAGCCGCTTACTGTAAATGGCTGGAGTGTGCCTTTTATTTCGCCTGTTATCTTGCCGTTTTTGAAGACTTTGAAGGATTTAAACCGTTTAAACCGTTCAAGCAGATCAAACCGTTCCAACCGTTCCAATGGTTCAAGCCGTTTAAGATGTTCAAACTGTTCAAACCGAAAATCGAACTTCAGAGGTTCTCCTTTGTATGGTTTGCCGTAGAGTGTTGTGTATTTGTGGATGAGGTTCTGGTTGAGTAATTCTTCATGATTTTCATCTCCGGGAAAGAGGTATATATCCCGTTCTCCTTCCGGCATAGGCTTTTTTACAAAGATGGGGGATTCCAAAGGCTTCATTAAAAGACTGTTCAAACCGTTCAAGGCAATTAAACCGTTTAAACCGCTCAAGCCGATTGAACTACTTGAACTGTTGGAACGGTTTAAACCTGTTCTTCCTAATGGGTCGGGGAGGGTTTCTACATGATGGACTTGTAAAGACTGCCTGCCGAGTTTGATTTCCTGTCCTTCTTTAAAGATGCCTTCTATCAAATGCTGGATGAACTGATGGACAGGGGAGGCTATTTGAAAGGAGAGGGTAAAGGGATTTATCGGAGAAGCCTCAAAGAAAAAGCCGTTCAATCTGTTTAAACCGTTTAAGCCGCTTGAACCGTTTGAACTGTTGGAACAATTTATCTTTATCGGGGCATTGAATGTTATGCCGGAAAAGACAAATAATTTAAATCTCTTGTCTTTATCATAAACAAATCCCTGTTCATGAAGCCATGAGGAATAATCGGGGTCTGAGGATGATAGGAAGGAGTAAATTAATCCCTGTATCTGGTGCTGGTAGTTGAAGTCAATGATACCGGATTTATCTGTTGATAGGGTTATTTTTATTCGCATGGATGGGTAAAATATAATCCCGATGACTAACATTGTCAAGGACTAAACCCTTTTCCTGAAAGGAAAAAAAGGAGGGTCAATATTTGACGGTGGTTGACGAATGATATAAGATTAGGATGAATTTATGAAGGTAATTACAACACATCTTAATGCGGATTTTGATTGCCTTGCCTCAATGCTGGCTGCAAAGAAACTCTATCCTGATGCGAGGATTGTATTTCCCGGGTCACAGGAGAAAAATGTCAGGGATTTTTTAAAATCTTCAGACTACTCCTTCCAGTTTGATAAACTCAAGAATATACCCCTTGAAGATATAACTACCTTGATTATTGTGGATACAAGGCTTGCAGGCAGGATTGGTCCTTTTGAGGATGTGGTAAAGAGGAAGGGGATATCTGTCCATGTATATGACCATCACCCTAATACCCCTCAGGATATAGAGTCAGAGGTATCAGTGGTAAGGGAGAGGGGAGCTACTACTACTATATTTGTGGAATTATTGAGGGAAAAGGGTATCTCCATTTCACCTGCAGAGGCAACCATAATGGCATTGGGTATTTATGAAGATACTGGCTCCCTTACTTTTACATCCACTAAACAGGAGGATCTTGAAGCGGCTTCGTATCTCCTGTCAATCGGTGCAAATCTCAATACAGTCTCAGATTTCATTGAGAGAGGGCTTTCAGCAGAGCAGGTCTCTCTTTTGAATGACCTGATTCAGGGACTTGAGATATACAATATAAACGGTCTGCCTGTTGCCATATCTACTGCCTCATTAGAAAATTATGTAGGGGACCTGGCAATCCTAACCCATAAATTAAAGGATATGGAAAATCTGAATGTCCTCTTTGTATTGGTAAGGATGGAGGACAGGATACACCTTGTGGCAAGGAGCAGGATAGAGGCAGTAGATGTGGCGGCAGTTGCCCATGATTTTGGCGGCGGGGGGCATACTACTGCATCTTCTGCAACAATAAAGGATATGAGTCTTATCCAGGCAAAGGAGTTTCTCCTCAACATTCTCAGGGAAAAGGTGCATCCGATAAAACTTGTCGGTGAGATGATGACCTATCCGGTAAAGTCTGTCCATAGGGATGAGAGTATAAAATCTGCAGAAGAAATAATGACCCGATACAGCATCAATACCCTCCCCGTGCTTGATGGGAATAAGCCTGTTGGACTTATAACAAGACAGATTGTTGAAAAGGCTATATTTCACCATCTGGAAAAGGAAAAGGTATCAGACCTGATGATAAGCGAATTTTCCCCTGTTCACCCTGATACACCATACCACCGCGTAGATGAAATCATCATATTAGGTAAACAGACACTTGTCCCGGTAGTAAATGACTCAGGCGACTTGGAAGGAATTATAAGCAGGGGTGATTTGCTCAGGACAATCTATGGAGATACGCTAAAGAAGCCTGCAATTCTTCATCCAAAGGAAGGGACTACAAGGTATCCATTTTCAAAGAATTTAAAAAGCCTTATGGTGGAGAGGCTCAACGAAAGGATATTGAAACTCTTGGATGATGTCTCGGATGCAGCGGACAGGATGGGCTTTTCAGCATATTTAGTGGGTGGTTTTGTAAGGGACATCCTTTTAAGGATAGAGAATTTTGATATAGATATAGTGATAGGGGAGGATGGTATCTCCTTTGCTGAAAGCCTTGCTGAGAGGGTATCGGGAAGGGTGAGAAGCCACAGAAAATTTGGCACTGCTGTAGTAATACTCCCTGATGGGTTCAAGATAGATATTGCAACGGCGAGGATGGAATATTATGAACGGCCGGCAGCACTGCCTGTTGTGGAGACAGGTTCACTTAAAAACGACCTCTATCGCAGGGATTTCACAATAAATACCCTCGCCATAAGCCTCAATAAAAGGGAGGGATGGAATCTCGTGGATTTTTTCGGAGGGCAGAGGGATTTGAAGGAGAGGACGATAAGGGTCCTCCACAATCTGAGTTTTATAGAGGATCCAACGAGGGTATTCAGGGCAATAAGATTTGAACAGAGATTCAATTTCACCATTACTAAACAGACCATGAGCTTACTTGAAAATGCGGTAAAGAAAGACCTCTTTAACCACCTGTCAGGTTCAAGGTTATACTTAGAACTCGTCCTCATGTTGAAAGAGAGGGAACCTGTTAAGATGATAAGGAGGATGCATGAACTTTCTCTTCTCAGATTCATCCATCCAAAGATTGTTTACAGCGACTCCATGAAGGATTTATTTTTAGATATCGGCGAGGTTATCTCCTGGTATCACCTCCTCTTTACGGGAAGGGAGGCTGAAGGGTGGTTTATCTATCTGATAGGTCTTCTGGATGAATTGAATGACGAAGATGTTATAGAGGTATGCCGGCGGCTTTCCATATCGGAGAGATATAAAAAGAGACTGCTGGAAAACAGAAACCAGATAAGAATTGCATATCAAAAACTATTATCCTTAAATGAAGGTAAGGGGCAAATCAAGCCAAGTCAGATATATGATGTCCTTCATCCCCTCCCTCTTGAAGCCCTCCTGTTTATGATGGCAAAGGTGCCGCAGCAGAGGATAAAGAGGGCAATCTCCTTTTACCTTACAAAACTTATGCATGTGAGGATAGATGTTACAGGAGATGACCTTATAAATATGGGAATAGCGAAGGGACCTGAAATAGGCTTAATACTTAAGGCTGTAAGGGATGCAAGACTTGATGGACTTGTTAAGAACAGAGAAGAGGAACTGGAATTTATAAAGGATATGCTAAAAAAAGATAAAAAAACAGGATAAACTGTTTTGCCTGCCATAAGGATGCCGAGTATGGGTCAAAGGAAAAGTTTTTATAATCCACCGGAAAAAGTCGTTCAAAATAGATATTAAAATCTCTTTTTCAAATTTGGTTAAATGTTTTTTAATTGTTAAATACAGCTTTTTAAGATATATTTTTATTATGGCAGATATCGGCTCTGTAATTCAGTTAATTTCTGTATTGGCTGTCCCAATGCTTATAGCAATTACCTTTCATGAGGTCGCCCATGGATTTGTAGCTGATAAACTCGGTGACCATACGGCAAGGCTGGCAGGGAGGTTAACATTAAATCCCTTGAGCCATCTTGATATGGTAGGAACACTTGTCTTTATCATGACGAGAATGATAGGCTGGGCTAAACCAGTACCTGTTGACCCTCACAACCTCAAAAATCCCATGAGGGATATGATGTGGATAGCAATGGCAGGTCCCGGAATAAATCTCATTATCGGTGTTTTCAGTGCAATTACATACAGATTTATAGTGGAAATGCCCCTCCCGGATAGTAAATATCTTCTGATGATTATTGACCCGGTAGGGCTTATGGTATATTACAGCGTTGTGATAAATGTCGGGCTGGCAATATTTAATATTATTCCATTCCCCCCTCTTGATGGTGGAAGGATACTGGTGGGCCTCCTGCCAAGGAAACAGGCACTGCAGTTCAGTGCAATAGAGCCGTATGGTTTTATAATACTGCTCATTCTTATTATAAGCGGCGCTGTGGATAAGACTATCGTGCCGATTATAAGTATTACTATACACATACTTCTTGGAAGACCAATGTAACGAAACAAGGCTGAACTTAAGGCTGAGGTAAACATTAATACTTCAGTCTTCAGCCATCAGCCTAATTTTATGGAAAAGAAACGGGTTTTAAGCGGAATGCAAGCATCGGGGAGGCTTCATCTTGGCAATCTCCTCGGCGCATTGGAAAAATGGAAAAAGTTGCAGGATGAATATGAATGTTTCTATTTCATAGCAGACTGGCATGCATTAAGCACATCCTATGAAGACACCCATGAGATAAAAGATAATGTGTTTAATATAGCCGTGGATTGGCTTGCTGCAGGTATCAATCCGGAAAAGAGCACGATATTTCTGCAATCTATGATACCCGAACATGCAGTATTGCACCTGCTCCTCTCCATGATAACACCTGTTCCATGGCTTGAGAGAAATCCTACATATAAGGAAAAACAGCAGGAGATAAAAGACAGGGATTTGACCACTTACGGATTCCTTGGTTATCCCGTGCTTCAGGCTGCCGATATTATTATATACAAGGCTAATTATGTGCCGGTAGGAATTGACCAGCTTTCACATTTAGAGTTGACGCGCGAAATTATAAGGAGATTTTATTACATATACAAAAAGACTATATTCATAGAGCCCGAGGCTCTGGTCTCAGAGGTTCCGAAGCTGCCGGGTTTAGACAATAGAAAAATGAGCAAGAGCTATGGAAATGCCATTTTTCTCTCTGATACCCCTGATACAGTTACAAGAAAAGTCAGGACAATGATAACCGACCCGCAGAGGGTGAAGAAGAGTGATATAGGAAATCCTGAGATATGCACCGTTTTTAAATTTCATAAAATATTTTCACCCGCCAGGGATGCCTCAGAAATATATACAGGATGCACAACTGCAGGTATTGGATGTACAGATTGCAAATTGATGCTGGCAAGAGATCTCAATGATTATGTAAAACCCATCTTTGAAAAAAGAAAAGAACTGTCGGGGAAGCCGGAGAAGATTAATGAAATACTGCAGGAGGGCTCAAAGAGGGCAAGAACGATAGCCAAGCAGACCCTGTCAGAGGTGCAAGAGGCAATGGGATTACTGGTATCCTGAAAAAATTTCCAATCTCCTTTTGAATCTCTTTCTCTCGGCAGATATAGATTAGAAAAATTGAATTATGGCACTTGTAGTTCATAAATATGGCGGCACATCAGTAGGTAATCTTGAAAAGATTCGCGAAGTAGCCAAAAAGGTTGTCACTGCCCACAATGCAGGGGACCATGTAGTTGTTGTGGTATCTGCTATGGCAGGGGAAACGGACAGACTGCTGAAGATGGCTCATCAGATTTCCAGTGAACCGGACCAGAGGGAGTTGGACCTCCTTCTGTCCAGTGGTGAAAGGATATCTGCATCGCTATTGGCAATGGCAATCCAGTCTATGGGATACAGGGCTATATCCTTTACAGGGAGGCAGGTTGGCATTATTACAGACTCATTCCATTTCCGTGCGAGGATAAGGAAGATTACTGCCGATAGATTGAAAGAGGCGATTGAAAATGGGATTACACCTGTTGTTGCAGGATTTCAGGGAATAAGCGAGATGGGAGATGTAACAACACTCGGCAGAGGGGGGTCTGATATAACTGCTGTTGCTCTGGCATCAGCCCTAAAAGCTGAGAGGTGCATTATTTATAAAGATGATGTTGACGGCGTTTACACTGCTGACCCTTCGGTAGTTCCCGATGCCCGCAGGCTGAGTAAAATCAGTTATGAAGAAATGCTTGAGATGGCAAGTCTCGGGGCAAAGGTATTGCAGAGCCGCTCTGTAGAGTTTGCAGCAAAGTTTGGCGTCCCAATCCTCGTAAAACCCACATTCGGGAAAGGGGAAGGGACCCTCGTTACCATGGAGGATGAGGAAATGGAAGAGGTATTGGTTTCAGGTATAATTTTAGATAAAAATCAGGCAAAACTCACTGTTGTAGGTGTCCCTGACAGACCGGGAATTGCAGCAGAGATATTTGGAAAAATTGCTGAAGAGGGGGTCAATGTGGATATGATTATCCAGAATGTCAGCGAAAGGGGATTAACGGATATATCGTTTACTGTGCCTAAATCAGACGCAAAGAGAGGACTTCGCACAACAAAAAAACTGGTAAGCAAGATAGGAGCCCATGATGTTAAATTAGATGAGAATATTGCAAAGGTATCTATTGTAGGTGTTGGAATGAGAAGCCACTCAGGTGCTGCTGCAAAAATGTTTGCTGCGTTATCAAAAGAAAACATAAATATTATAATGATAAGCACATCTGAGATAAAAATTTCCTGCGTGGTGGACTCTAAATATGCAGAGATTGCAGTCAGGGCGCTGCATAATACATTTAATCTTGGGAAGTGATTACACCGATTAAAAGATAAGATTACACCGATTTTTATAATCTCTGTAATCATGTTTTAAAATCTGTGTAATCTGTGTATGAAATGAAGCACATAAAAATTTACGATACAACATTAAGGGATGGAAGTCAGTCAGAGGATATCTCTTTCTCTCTTGAAGATAAGGTCAGGATTGCCTTAAAGCTTGATGAACTCGGTATTCACTATATTGAAGGCGGCTGGCCGGGAGCAAATCCCAAAGATACGGAATTTTTTAGGGAGATAAGCAGGCACAAACTGCAACATGCAAAAATCTCTGCCTTCGGAAGCACCAGGAGGTCAAAAATAAAGGTAACTGAAGATGAAAACATATCAGCCCTTTTAAATTCAAAGGCACCAGTTATAACAATCCTCGGAAAAACATGGGACCTTCATGTAAGGGATGCCCTCCGTATTAGCCTTGAGGAAAATCTTGATTTAATTCATGACTCTATTAGATATTTAAAAACCTATGTCAATGAGGTCATGTTAGATGCTGAGCATTTTTTTGATGGATATAAGAAAAATCCGCAGTATGCCTTAAAGGCTTTGAGAGCTGCCGAAGATGCCGGTGCAGATGTGATTGTCCTCTGTGATACCAACGGAGGCACAATGCCAAATGAATTGCCTGCTATATTTGAGGATGTGAAAAAAAATATTTCAAAACCCCTCGGTATACATACCCACAATGATGCTGATGTGGGTGTGGCAAATTCAATAATCGCAGTAATCCTCGGCGCAGAGCAGGTTCAGGGGACAATAAACGGGTATGGAGAGAGGTGCGGTAATGCCAACCTTTGCTCAATAATCCCAAATTTAAAATTAAAATTGAAACTGGATTGTATAACAGATGAGCAGTTGAAGAAATTGAGGGAGGTCTCTTATTTTGTGGACGAACTTGCCAATATGAGACACTGGAACCACAGACCTTATGTGGGCAAAAGTGCCTTTACCCATAAGGGAGGGATTCATATCAGTGCGGTAATGAGAAACCCTGAGACATACGAGCATATAAGACCTGAAATGGTAGGCAATACCCAGCGCATACTTATATCCGAGCAGTCTGGTAAGAGCAGTGTTTTCTGGAAGGCAAAGGAATACGGAATAGACCTTGAAAGCAGCGACCCTGCCGTAAGGCATATAGTGCGTGAACTAAAAGAGCTGGAGAATCAGGGTTTTCAGTTTGAAGGAGCTGAAGGGTCTTTTGAACTGCTGATGAAGGAAGCGAAAGGAATCAGAAAAAAGTTTTTTGAGTTAAAGGGATTCAGAGTAATAGTAGAAAAGAGACACATGGATGAGGAACCGATTTCTGAAGCAACCATAAAGATACAGGTGGGTGATAAACTGGAGATTGCCGGTGCAGAAGGAAATGGCCCTGTCAATGCCCTTGACAATGCACTCAGAAAGGCCCTTGAAAAATTCTATCCGGCACTGAAGGAGGTAAAACTTCTTGATTTTAAAGTCCGCATACTTGATGAGAGAAAAGGGACTGAGGCAAAGACAAGGGTTTTAATTGAATCAGGTGACTACAAATCAAGGTGGGGGACTGTAGGAGTATCTGAAAATATCATTGAGGCAAGCTGGCAGGCACTTGTAGACAGTATTGATTATAAACTGCATAAGCAAAAATAGGGACAGCTACCATTTTAGACATAAAGTTGTTTCTCTCTTTTTCTATGTCAGCATCTAAAATGGTAGCTGTCCCTATTTTTCATCGCCATATAAGCGGCACCGAATATACCTGCATCATCACCCAATTCTGCTTTAATTACCTTCACCCTTTCACCTGTAACGCGATATGTCCTTCTTCTAATCTCTTCCCGTGTGTATTCTATGAAGTAATCCCATGCCTCCGCAACTCCCCCACCCAGAATAAAAACCTCAATATTTAGTATATTTACAATGTCAGCTATTCCTATTCCGAGTATTCTGCCCATCTTTTGAAATATCTCAAGAGAATATCTATCTCCATTTTTTGCAAGTTGATATACCATATCCGCAGTAATATTCTTTTCTCCTAATTCCGAACTCCGAACTCCTAACTCTTCTTTTGCCATTCTAACAATCCCGGTAGCAGATGCATATTGCTCCAGACAACCCCTATTGCCGCAATTGCAGGGATATCCATCCGGATACACGGTTATATGCCCCAACTCTCCTGCCATTCCATACTCGCCACGCCATATTTTCTTATTAAGGATAATCCCTCCACCTATGCCTGTGCCAAGGGTAAGCATACAAAAATTATCAAAACCCTTCCCTCCCCCAATCCACCCCTCACCTATTGCAGCCAGATTTGCATCATTATCTATAAAAAATGGGATATTCAACTCCTTTTCAAGTCTTTCCTTTAAATTAAAATCTATCCAGTCAGGGAAATTCGGGGATTGGGCAATAATACCTTTATCAAAAAATATTATCCCCGGGATCCCCATTCCAATGGCGGATAATTTAAGCCCTTTTGTTTCCTGCCTTATTGTATCTATTATCTTTAAAATATTTGCAATAACCCTCTCCCTGCCCAGAGGGACTTCTGTAGGTATCTTTACCCTGTGCAAAATCTCTCCTTCCTGTGTAACAGCAGCAGCCCTTATATTTGTACCGCCAAGGTCTAACCCAATAAAGTAATTCTTCATAGATTGTACTTCGGGTTTCATAAGTAAACACAAAAATCTTTACATAAATATCCTGAACATACGGTATTATAGCATTGTCACTTACAAGGAGATAGTCTCTTTTATCTGACCAATTACAGAGCTAAAACTTGACTCACAATTTTACCGCCTGATATAATTGCATCCAGCAGAGGAGATTAGGAATTTATGTCAAAGATACCTTTTTATAAGATAAGCGGGAGTGGAAACGACTTCATATTGATTGACAACCGCTCTGGATTAATAAAGGAAGATGCAGGCAGATTTGCGGCAAGGGTTTGCAGGAGAAAGTTCTCAGTCGGGGCTGATGGTCTTATACTGATAGAGCCTTCGGATAAAGTTGATTTCAGGTGGAGGTTCCATAATTCAGATGGCAGCGAGGCAGAGATGTGCGGGAACGGCGGGAGGTGTGCGGCAAGGTTTGCATATATTTTAGGGATAGCAAAGGAAAACCTCTCTTTTGAAACAAAGGCAGGTATTATAAAGGCAGAAGTAAGGGGGAAAAGGGTTAAACTTGCATTACCTG
>Ga0209342_10006199_pt1 | contig 12168 bp, 10 predicted proteins | sample RifCSP16_2_FD_184023 | JGI IMG/M metagenome (GOLD analysis project Ga0209342, IMG submission 184023) | Soil microbial communities from Rifle, Colorado - Rifle CSP2_sed 16_2 (SPAdes) (version 2) | ecosystem: Environmental > Terrestrial > Deep subsurface > Rock core/Sediment | place: Rifle... | reverse complement strand
CGTCCGCGGGGAGAGCGATCTGGTCGGCCTCCGCTTTTCGGTTCAGGATCGCGAGCCTCGTCTCCAGGTCCGGCGGCTGGATGTCCGCCACGAGCCCCCACTCGAAGCGGGACTGGATCCTCTCCTCGAGGTCGGAGATCTCCTTCGGGAACTTGTCGCTGGACACGACGATCTGCTTCCGGGAGGAGTACAGATCGTTGAAGGTGTGGAAGAACTCCTCCTGCGTGCGTTGCTTCCCCGCGATGAACTGGATGTCGTCGACCAGGAGCACGTCGACGTTCCGGTACTTCTCCTTGAAATCGTGCATCCGGCTCGTGCGCAGACTGAAGATGAGCTCGTTCGTGAATTTCTCCGAGGTGATGTAGGCGACATGGACGCGCGGGTTCCGCACCCGGGTGAAGTTCCCGATCGCGTGGAGCAGGTGGGTCTTGCCCAACCCGACGCCGCCGTAAATGAACAGCGGGTTGTAGCTCTTGGCGGGATCGTTCGCCACCGCGTAGCACGCGGCGTGGGCGAACTGGTTCCCCGCTCCCACGACGAAACTCTCGAAGGTGTACCGCGGATTCAACTCTCCGTTACGCGTGGTCGGTTTCGACGGCTTCGTCTCCGACGCGGCGTCCGGGTATAGATCCTGGACGGCGGCGGGCCGCTCCCCCTCCCCTTCCTCCTCGCCTCCCACGACGATTTCGATGGTGACGTTTTTCCCGAGCTCCTTGCGCGCCGCCTCTTCGAGCTGCGGCATGTAGTTCTCCTCGATCCACTGCTTGAAGAACTTGTGGGGAGTGGCCACCAGGATCAGGGACCCCTCGCGGGAGACGAAGCGGAGCGGGCGCAGCCAGGTCTCGAACACCTGGTCGCTCACCTTGGCCTTCAGCTGGGAAAGGACCGTGTCCCACGCCCGGGTTGTCACCGGTCGACCTGCCTCCATGCACTCTCCTGCGCCGGGATAGAGGAGGAAAATATCATTTGTTGTCCAGCGGTTAAGTGGTTTACTGCAAAAGGGTTGCCAACATGGTTATCCACAGCTGTGGAAAAACAAGAAACGACTTAAATATCAATATGTTATATCTGGGAAACCCCCTGGATTTTCCTGCGAGTTCCTCGCATGGGTTCCTGTCGGAAGAGGAAGGATTCCGCCGCGTCCGGTGCCTGAGGCGAAGGAAGGGTACCATACCGCGAAAAAGGGAATCAAGGATATTTTCCAGGACCCTCTTTCGCGGCGGTTTTTTCCCGGTAGCGGTCCCAGTCCACGGCCGCCTCCAGGCCCGAACCGGCCTCCGAACATGCAAGCCGGTACTCGGGAGAGCGAAGGTAGCGGCGCAGGGGATCGCGCAGCGGCATCACCTGCTCGGCCGGCTCCCAAAGAATCGGCAGGCCGGTGGCGCGGTCGGCCAGGCATCCCTCCTGGACGGCCTCCGAGGCAAGCGCCAGGGGAATCCCCTTGAGGCCTCGCGCCATCGCCTGGAACCGCCCCTCGGCATGCGGGTCGAGGAACCGGAACTTCCGGGAGTAGAAAAGGGCGGTGTGGAAATGATCGGGGACATCGAGCACGCCGTCGAGCGGGAACTCCCTCCCGATCCCCCGAAAAAGGGACAGGCACTCCGAAAGGAGTCCCAGGCCCGGCCGCTCCTGCCCCGGGAGCCTTGGGCGGTCGATCGAAAACGGGCGTTCCGGGTCGGAAAGCAGAAGCCAGTGGATCAGAAGCATCCGGAAGACACTCTCCTCCGAGAACGGCCCGATCGGCTTCCCCGGGCGGAACGCGGCGATCTGCACGCGCACTTCCAGGAGAAGGCGGTCGCGCGACTTGCTCCCGGCGTACAGGCAGATGCGCTGGTCCTGCGGGTCCTCGCACTCGAGCGCGAGGAGGGGTTCGCGATATCCCCGTCGTGCGAGTCCGTCGAGGATTCCCGCGGCCCGGATCCGTTCCCGGATCTCCTCCGGGCCGAACCGGCCGAAGAGGAGATTTTCCGGGTTGTGGCCCGCAAGCTCGAAGAGGAGTTCCCCGGCGGAGGGGAAGGCCTCTTCCCTCGTTCTCCCGGTCCGCAGGAGAGGAAAGGAAAGAAGCCGGCGCAGGGGGGAAAAACGGCGGGAACGGCTTCTGCTCATGGCAAGCGCAGTGTACCATAGGGGGAAATTGAGGTTGACAGGGGCGCAACAAAAGGAATACCTTACTTATTTCCCAGGGACAGCGATTGGCACCAAGGAAGGAGTGGTCCTTACGATGAAACGCACCTACCAGCCACATAACAGGCGGCGGCTGCGAACCCACGGATTTCGCCGGCGCATGTCGACTCCGGCGGGCAGGCTGGTCCTTTCCCGACGCCGCGCGAAAGGGCGGAAGCGGCTCGCCGTCTCGGTCAGCGGCAAAAAGTAATCCATCCGGATCGGGAAGGGCAGGGCGCGGTGGGGGGTTTTCGGCTTTCCAAGGCGGATATCCTTCGCACCGACCGCGAATACCGGGACGTGGTTCGCCTGGGGATGCGCGCGTCCACGCCGCATTACACCATCTACCGGGACAGCCGTGTTCGTGCGCCGGCGGAAGGCGGGTCTGTCGCCGGGAAGATCGGTATCTCCGTCGGCCGGCGGGTCGGGACCGCGGTGGTCCGCAACCGGCTGAAGCGGGTCCTGCGGGAGTTCTACCGGCTCCATAAGGGGATCTTCCCGGGGGGGACCCGGACGGCCATCGTGGTGCGGAAAGCGCCCCGGGAAGCGGATCTCGCGTCGGTCTCCGCGGAGCTCCTTCCCGCGATCGAGCGCAGGTGGGGAAAGAGGGGGGAGCCTTCGCTTTGCAGGCAAGAGACATCCCGATAAGTCTTCTGAAGGCGTACCAGCGCCTGGTCTCACCGTACCTTGGCGACTGCTGCCGGTTCCATCCGAGCTGCTCGGAGTACATGATCGGCTCCCTGCGGCTGAACGGCGTCCTGGGGGGCTTCCTGGACGGGATGCGGCGGGTCGTGCGGTGCCATCCCTTTCATCCCGGGGGGGTGGACTACCCTAGGCGCATCCACTTTTTTAGCACGAGGTCTCGATGGAAAAACGGATGATCCTGGCGATCGTCCTCTCGATCGCCATCATGCTTGCCTGGCAGTGGATGTTCGGTACCGAGCCGGCCAAGAGCCCGCCGCCGACCGCGCAGCAGCAGGAGGCGGCGAAGGCGGGGACGGGGGACAACGCGGTCGGCGCCGCACAACCCCCGGTCCAGGCAGTCGCGCAGCCCCCGGTGTCCGGAGGGATGGCCCCCGGCCGGGAGAATCCCCTCCGGTGGATCACCGTCAAGACTCCCCTGTACAGCGCCGTCGTCTCCACCGCCGGAGGCGGGATCCAGGCATTTTCCCTGCTCCGGTACACCGACCACCCCCCGCCGAAGGGGAAACCGCTGGATATCATCGGCTCCGGGGCGATCCGTCCCCTTCCCCTGGACCTGTATCTCGGGGAGAGCCAACCGGCCTTTCCGGCGCTGCCGGTCTTCGCTTCGGATGCGCCCGACGAGCTGTCCGTCCCGGAAGGGGGGAAAAAGGCCGTCTCCCTGTCCTGGCAATCCGCGGGCGGGGTCCGGATCGACCGGGAATACACTTTCACCGGCGGAAAATACGATTTCGAGGTGGCCCAGAAGGTGACGAACGGGTCGGCGGGATCGTTGCGGCTCAAGCCGGGGATCGAGATATCGCAGGTCTTTTCGGGGGAGCTGGGCGGCGACTCCTATTCCTTCATGGGGGCCGTCGTAAACAGCGGAGGAAAGATCGAGCGACTCGACCTGAAGAAGATCGGGAAGGGGGGGATCGAAAAGGTCCCGGTGCGGTGGGCGTCCGCCGACGCCAAGTACTTCACCCTCATCGCCATTCCCGGGAAGGAGTGGAGTCTCGACCGGGTCTCCCCGCTGGGGGAAGAAGGGATCCAGATCGTCCTCGCCGGCTCCCCGGCGGTCCTCGGGCCCCGGGAGGTGGTCTCCTACTCCGTCCGGTCCTTCATGGGGCCGAAGGAGTACAACCTTCTCGAGGCCACGGGCAAAGACCTGGAGAGCCTCGTCGATTACGGGTGGTTCGCGGTGATCGCCAAGCCGCTCGTCTGGGTGCTCACGGCGAGCAACCGCGTCACGGGGAACTACGGGATCGACATTATCCTGCTCACGATCCTCATCAAGATCTTCTTCTATCCCCTCACGAAGAAGTCGATGGCCTCCATGAAGAAGATGCAGGAGCTCGCCCCCATCCTGAACAAGCTCAAGGAGAAGTACAAGGACGATAAGGCGAGGCAGCAGCAGGAGATGATGAATCTCTACAAGACGTACAAGATCAACCCCATGAGCGGCTGCCTCCCGATGCTCCTCCAGATCCCGGTCTTTATAGCGCTCTACAAAGGGCTCCTCGTGGCGATCGAGCTTCGCCACGCCCCCTTCATGCTCTGGATCAACGACCTGTCCGCGCCCGAGCACCTCTGGGACATCGACGTGGCGGGGTACACCCTGCCGATCCGGCTGCTTCCCGTGCTCATGGGGATCTCGATGTTCGCCCAGCAGAAGCTCACGCCATCGGGAGGGATGGACCCGACCCAGCAGAAGATGATGCTCTTTCTGCCCGTTATTTTCACCTTCATGTTCTGGGGGTTCCCGACCGGCCTCACGATCTACTGGCTGATGAACAACCTGCTTTCCATCGGGCAGCAGCTGATCCAGAACCGGCAGGTGGAAGCGGAAAAGGCGGCCCGGGCGTAACCAGGTCCCCGGGGACGGTTCCGTCTTCCGCTCCCCCAAAGGAGGACCCGTGGAGGAACATGGGAGCCGGGCCCGCGCAGCGCCAGAGGGGGGGCCGGGCGGCGACGGCGGGACGACGATCGTGGCACCCATAACCCCCCCCGGCTCCGGCGCCGTATCCCTCCTGCGCATCTCCGGACCGGAAGCCTACCCGATCGCGTCGCGGATGACCGGGGTGGATCCTTCCCTTGTCCCGTCGCGCACGCTTGTCCGGTGCCCGGTCCGCGACAGCCGGGGGGAGGAGATCGACTCCGGCCTGATCGTCTTCTTCCCAGCGCCGAGGAGTTTCACCGGAGAGGATGTTGCGGAGATCCACATGCACGGCAACCCCGTGCTCGTGGAACGGGCCGCCACGTCCGCGTGCGCTCTCGGGGCGGTCCCCGCAGCCCCCGGAGAATTCTCCCGCCGCGCCTTCGAAAACGGAAAGATGGACCTGACGCAGGCGGAGGCGCTTGCCGACCTGATCTCGGCCCGGACGGAAGGGGCGGCCCGGGCGGCCCTGCGCCAGCTCCAGGGAGGAATCCGGGAGGCGATCACCCCTCTTCGGGAACAGATCGTATCCCTTCTCACGATCCTGGAGGCCGCGATCGACTTCTCCGACGAGGATATTCCCCTGATAGAAAACGCACAACTGACAGAACGGATATCTGATTTTAGGAAACAGGCAGGGCGGTACGCCGAATCGTACACCCGCGGGCGCCGGTACCGGGACGGGGCAATGGTGGCGATCGCGGGGGTGGCCAACGTGGGGAAATCGCGCCTGCTCAACCGCATCCTGGGGGAGGAGCGGGCGATCGTCACGGAAATCCCGGGGACCACGCGGGATTACCTCTCCGGGGAGGTCTCCCTTTCGGGGATTCCGCTTCGGCTTGTCGACACCGCGGGGTTGCGGGAGTCGGCAGATCCGGTGGAGCGCGAAGGGGTGAGGCGGAGCCGGGAGATCATCGCGGCGTCGGACTTGGCCCTGTTCGTCCTCGACGGGAGCCGGCCGGCGCACGGGGGGGATCGCGAGGCGTACCGGGAGGTGGCGGAACGCTCCCACCTGGTCCTCGTAAACAAGCAGGACCTGCCGGTCGTCGAGGACGGCGCCCTCTTCCGCGGTCCCGGGAGGAAAGGAACGGTCCCGCTGTCGGCGAAGACCGGAGAGGGGATCGACGCGCTCCTCAAGGCGATCGCCGCCGAACTCGCTCCCGGGGAGGATGCTATAATGGCCGAAGCGCCGCTTACCCGCCTGCGCCATCTCGAGGCGGTCCGGAAGGCGGACGTCGCCTTGGAGAGGGGGCAGGAGGCGGCGGGGAGGGCGCTTTCCCTGGAGTTTCCTGCCGCCGACATCCGGGAAGCGGCCCGGGCGCTCGCCGAACTCACCGGGGAGATCGCGCCCGAAGAGGTGCTGCAAGCCATCTTCCGCTCGTTTTGCATAGGGAAATAGCGGGAACCCAAAGGATTATTTCTTCCTGTTCCACGTGGAACAGGGGGAGGAGAGAGGCCGTGAGCGTGTACGAGTACCCGAAGGAGTACGATGTCGTCGTCGTGGGCGGGGGGCATGCCGGCTGCGAGGCGGCGCTGGCCGCCGCCCGGATGGGATGTTCCACCCTTCTTCTGACGATCAACGCCGACGCCATCGGGCTCATGTCGTGCAACCCCGCCATCGGGGGGCTGGCCAAGGGGCACCTCGTCCGCGAGATCGACGCCCTGGGCGGGGAGATGGCGAAAAACATCGACGCGACGGGGATCCAGTTCCGCCAGCTGAACACGAGCAAGGGGCCGGCGGTCCGGTCCTCCCGGGCGCAGGCCGACAAGCAACTCTACCGTCTCCGGATGAAGAAGGTCCTCGAGAGCACTTTCGGGCTGGACATCAAACAGGCCATCGTCGACGCTATCTACGCGGAAAAGGGGAAGGCGAAAGGGGTCGACACGAACCTCGGAGTACGGTACCGGGGGAAGACGGTCGTCCTGTGCACCGGGACCTTCCTGAAAGGGCTCGTTCACATCGGCCTGGTGAACTTCCCGGCGGGGAGGGCGGGAGATTTTCCCGCGATGAAACTCTCCGATTCTCTTCGGGAATTGGGGTTTTCGGTCGGAAGGCTCAAGACCGGCACCACCCCCCGGATCGACGGGAAAACGATCGATTTCTCCCGGACCGCCCCCCAATGGGGCGATGACCCTCCCGTTCCGTTCTCCTTCGGGAACCGGGAGATCCGAAGGCCTCAGGTGGCGTGCTACGTCACCTATACGAACGAACGGACCCACGAGGCGATCCGCTCCGGCCTCTCCCGCTCCCCCTTGTATTCCGGGGTGATCCAGGGGATCGGGCCGAGGTATTGCCCCTCCATCGAGGACAAGGTGGTCCGGTTCGAAGACAAGGAGCGCCACCACGTCTTTTTGGAGCCGGAGGGGCTTCGGACCGCCGAGTATTACCCGAACGGGGTCTCCACGAGCCTTCCCTACGACATCCAGGTCCGGATGCTTCGGACCATTCCCGGCCTCGAGGAGGTGGAGATCATCCGTCCGGGGTACGCAATCGAGTACGATTTCGTCGACCCGGTGCAGCTTCTTCCCTCCCTGGAAACGAAGATCGTGGAAAACCTGTTTCATGCCGGGCAGATCAACGGCACCAGCGGGTACGAGGAGGCCGCGGCGCAGGGGGTGGTCGCGGGGATCAACGCGGCGCGCAGGGTGCAGGGGAAAGAGCCCGTGGTATTTCACCGCAGCGAGGCGTACATCGGCGTGATGATCGATGACCTGGTCACCAAGGGAGCGAAGGAGCCGTACCGGATGTTCACCTCGCGGGCCGAATACCGCCTGCTTCTGCGGGAGGATAACGCCGACCTTCGACTGTCCGAAACGGGATACCGGGTGGGGCTGCTTCCCGCGGATCGGTGCGGAGAATTCCGCGCGAAGCGGGAGAGCCTGTCCTCCCTGCTGTCGCTCCTGGCGGCATCCCGTGTCCCGGCGGGGCATCCCCTGGCAAAGGCCGTGGAGGAGGCGGGAGGGGCGCCGGTCCGTCCCGGGATTGCGTACGAGGACCTTTTGCGCCGCCCCGGGGTGACCGCCTCCCTGATCATGGCGAACGACCCGGATTTTCAATCGTTTTCCCCGGAGGTGGCCTCCCAGGCGGAACTGATCGTCAAGTTCGACGGGTATATTCGCCGGCAGGAGGAAGAAGCCAAAAAACTTATTAAATACGAAGAGTTGAAGTTCCCCGGCGACTTCCCCTTCGAATCCGTCTACGGTCTGTCCGCCGAGGTTCGGGACAAGCTCGTCCGGGTGCGCCCGGGGTCGATCGGTCAGGCCCAGCGTATCCCCGGGGTCACCCCGGCGGCGGTGGCCCTCCTCCTCGTGGCGCTGAAAAAAAACCGGGCGGCAACCCCCGCAGGCAGGTGAACCGCGGTACGGGGGGTGTTCCACGGGGAACAGGGGCCCGGGAGGAGGTGGTGCCGTTGAAGAAAAGCCCTGAAATCCCGGCCATCTCCACGGAATTTCTCGACGGGCTGATCGCCGGGGCAGGCCTTTCCGTGCCGCCGGAGGCCGTCGGGAAACTGGTCGCCCACGCCGGGGAGATGTTGCGCTGGAACAGGTCGATCCGGCTCACGGCGATCACCTCCCCGGAGAAGGTCGCGGTGAAACATATCGTGGATTCCCTCTTCCTCCTTGCGTTTTGCCCGTTCCCCGGGCGGATCCTGGATTTCGGGTCGGGGGCCGGCTATCCGGGGATCCCCCTGGCGATTACCCTTCCCGGATCGCACGTCGTCCTCCTGGAGTCCTCCGCGAAAAAGTGCGCGTTCCTGTCGCACGTCCGCCAAAGGCTCTCCCTTTTCAACGCGGAAGTGGTGCAGGGCCGGCTGGAAGGGAAAAATCCCCTCTCCATCGGACGGTTCGAGCATATCGTCACCCGGGCCACACTCCCGGCGGCGGAAGCCGTCGGCGTTCTCCACCCGTACTTCGCCCCCGGGGGACGCTTTCTCGGGATGGAGGGCCCCGGGAGGAAGGGGGAGGCCGGGAGGGAGGAGCGATTGTTGCCGCGGGGGGCTGTCCCGGGCCGAACCGTCGGGTTCGACCTTCCTATGGGCATGGGGAAGCGAAAGATCCGGGAGATCCTCCTCCCGTAAGAGATCGGGGAATCCCGGTCCCGCACGGTGCGAGTTCTTAGGAACGTCCCTGTTCTTAGATCAAGGGCGCGGCGGGGACGGCCGGAAGATTTTCTTTCCTCTGCCAACCTCCTGCGTGGTAAAAGAAATCGGTACGTGCTGTTTCCATTTTCCGGGTTCGCCGGCCTCTGGAGCAAAACCGCTTGGTCCACGTCATCGCCGTTGCCAACCAAAAAGGGGGGGTGGGGAAGACCACCACGGCGGTCAATCTCGCTGCCTCCCTTGCCGTGATGGAGAAGCGGACCCTTCTCGTGGACATGGACCCCCAGGCGAACGCGACGTCGGGGATCGGCGGCGACCCGGGGGGGGATACCGAAAAGAACATCTACCGGGTACTGATGGACGAGATGCCGGCGGCGGAAGCGGTCCGCGGCACGGATCTGCCGTATCTTTCCCTCCTGCCCGCGGCGGGAGACCTGATCGGGGCGGAGATCGAGCTGGTCACCCAGGAAAGAAGGGAAACGCGGCTTCGGGAGGTTCTGCGGCCCCTCGAGGGGTCGTACGAGGTCATCCTCATCGACTGCCCCCCCTCCCTGGGGCTGTTGACCGTCAACGCCCTGTGCGCGGCCCGGTCCGTGCTGATTCCCTTGCAGTGCGAGTATTACGCCTTGGAAGGGTTGGGGTCCCTCTACCGCACCATCGAGAAGCTGCGGGAGTCGGTAAACCCCACGCTCCGGGTGGAAGGGGTCCTCCTCACCATGTTCGATTCCCGGAACAACCTGGCCCACCAGGTTGCCGCGGAAGCGCGGGAAAACCTAAATTCTCAAGTATATCAAGTAGTTATACCAAGAAACGTGCGGCTTTCCGAGTCCCCTTCCTTCGGGAAGCCGGCGGTCCTGTACGCGGTGAGTTCGCGGGGGGCGCAGAGCTACCTCGAGCTCGCCAAAGAGATGGTGAGCCGATGGAACGAAAACCCGATCCGCTGAAGAAGAAGGTGCTGGGGAGAGGCCTGTCGGCCCTCCTCCCGGGCCCCTCCGAACGGGAGCCCGACTTCCTGCGCATCCCGGTGGGCGAAATCCGGGGGAGCGGCCAGCAGCCAAGGCGCTCCTTTGCCCCCGAGGAACTGCGGGAGCTAGTCGAGTCGATCCGCGAAAAGGGGGTACTCCAGCCCGTGATCGTGCGCCCCACGGCCGCCGGGTACGAGCTCGTCGCGGGGGAGCGCAGGCTTCGCGCCGCTCAGGCAGCCGGCGTGGGGACGATTCCCGCCATCGTGAAGAAGTTCTCGGACCGGGAGTCGCTCGAGGCGGCCCTGGTGGAGAATGTCCAGCGGGCGGACCTGAACGCCATCGAGCTTGCGGAGGCGTACCAGCGGCTTGCCGCCGAGTTCTCCCTCTCCCACGAGGAGATCGCGCGGCGCGTGGGGAAGGACCGCGTGACGGTGGCGAACACCGTGAGGCTGCTCCGGCTTCCCGCCGCCGTGAAGCAGGCCGTCGTCGACGGACGGCTCTCCGCGGGGCACGCCCGCGCGCTTCTGTCGGCGCCCGCCGGCCGCCTCGTGGCGATTTTCGAGGTTGCGTTGCGCAAGGGTCTCTCCGTACGCGAGGTGGAGCGGCTGTGCCAGGAGGGGGAAAGAAAAGGGACGAGGCGAAAAACCCAGCGGCACGACCCGCATCTGAAGGATCTGGAGGACCGGCTCTCGCGGATGGGGGGAACCAGAGTGCGCGTCCGGGGAACGCTGAGAAAGGGTCGGATCGAGGTCTCCTACTTCTCCGAGGCGGAATTTCAGAGACTTTGCGAGATTCTTTTCGGGGGGAAGTAGAAGACCCTTGCGGGGAACCTCATTCCCAAAGGAGGGAAAAGTCGCAAAAAAACAGTTGCATCGCTTTTGGCATGTGCTATATTTCGCCGCATAAGCCACGAAAAAGCTGTATCCGGAAACGGATAAATTCCGAAAGGAAAGGAGCGGAAAGAAATGCGTAAGTATTGGTCTCTGTTCCTGGGTTTGTTGCTTGCCGCATCCATCGGTCTCGCTGCGTGCGCGGAGAAGAAGGCACCGCCTCCCCCTCCGCCCCCGCCTCCACCGGCCGCGGCTCCGGCTGACAATGCAATGAAGCCAATGATGGCCCCGGCGGAAGCGCCGAAGCCGCCGGAAGCACCGAAGAAGTAACGCGACGGGGCAAGTCGCGTCCCCGGGAGGAAGGGAATCCTCCGGGGAACGGGCGCGGGTTCCGAAACAAAGGGGCACCGTGGGGAACCGCGGTGCCCCTTTTCCGTTCCGGGCGCCGAAAAGCGGCGACGGGGCCTGCGATTTCGCCACGAACTGCTTGACAGCCGCTTTCCTCCCGTGATACCAATCTTCCGTTTATTTTTCTGACTCCTGTCGCTAGTGTACCGTTTCGTAAATAGCTTGACGCACCGAGAGCGTCGATGCGCCGCGCCGTGCTACGGCGCGCGACTGAGGCATACCGTTGAGTATGGTGAAGAAGCGCAACGAAGCTGGAGCGGATGCAGCGGCGCTCGAATGCCAAGGTATTTGCGAGACGGTGCACTACCTGTAGGGAATCCCGGGGGGAGACGGTTCCATGGATCTCGTCCTCAAGATATTCGAGACGCTTAACATCACGCTGTTCGCCGTCCTCCAGATGGGACTGGTGGTCGTCCTCGCAATCCTCCTTTCCGTCACGCTGGTCCGGCCGGTTCTCGCCACGTTCCGGGAACGGGAAAACCTTTCCGTGACGCCGCTGGAGGAGGCCAAGCAGCTCGTCGCCGATGCCGACGCGAAGAACCGGCGGTACGACGACTCCCTGCGGAAGGCCGCCGCCGAGGCCCTCGCCCGCAAGCGGGCGCGGATGGAGGAAGCGGCCCGGGGCGAGCGGAAGAGGATCGAAACCGTCCTGGAGGAAACGAACCGGCAGATCGAAATCATGAAGGAACAGATCCACGCGGAGAAGGAGAAGGCCGCGCGGACGCTGCGCGACGAGGTGTCGCTTCTCTCCCGGGGGATCGCCGAGAAGGTTCTCGGAAGGACGGTTGCATGAGCGCGATTCTTCTGGTCCTTGCCTCCCTGGCCTTGCCGTCGATCGCGGCCGCCGCGGAAGGGTCGGCCGGCCACGCCGGTGTCCCGTGGTGGGAGATCTTCAAGCAGGCCGTGAACTTCGGGATTCTGGTCGGAGTGCTCGTCTATTTCCTGAAAAAGCCCCTCGGAGCGTATCTCAAGGAGCGGACCGAGTTGATCCGGAAGTCGATCGAAGAGGCCACCCACGCGAGGGCGGACGCCTGGGCAAAGCTCACGGCGATCGAGGACCGGATGGCCAAACTTGCCGGAGAGAT
>Ga0209342_10006196_pt1 | contig 12171 bp, 13 predicted proteins | sample RifCSP16_2_FD_184023 | JGI IMG/M metagenome (GOLD analysis project Ga0209342, IMG submission 184023) | Soil microbial communities from Rifle, Colorado - Rifle CSP2_sed 16_2 (SPAdes) (version 2) | ecosystem: Environmental > Terrestrial > Deep subsurface > Rock core/Sediment | place: Rifle... | reverse complement strand
AGCTTAAGCTGCGCCTCGCTGACGGCTACCGCGCGAGGGCGACCGCTTTCGGCGGCTAGTTCGAACGCGCTTCGGCAGCTTCTTGTGAGGGATACGCGCGAACTCCTCTAGCTGTTTGACGTTCATGCCTGTGCGCGTCTTCTTGCCCGCGCGTGCCCGCGCGAGATCCGCACCCATCAACGCCTGTTGGGCCTTGCTGACCGCAGGCACTAGGTCGCTTGTCGGCGCGGCTTGTTCACCGTGATAACCCTGCCGCCTCGTCCTTTAATCGCGCGCCCAATCATCGGCGGCATACCCGGCAACGGGCCAAGCAGCTTCTTGCTCTTTTGCGCCGCCCTCGGTCCCTGCGGATTAGGGTGTTGACTTAACCTCAGAGGCTTGACACTGATGCGACCGAAGCGCTTCAGCTTCGGGCCAACCCGTCGGCGCTTAACGTTCCTCGTTCTCGGTGCGGTTTTTGCCATTTCGTCCTCCAGGTTGATAAGAACCACGTCCGCGCGGTTAGCGGCATCAATTTCACGTTAGCTACCCTTCATCTTGCTCGGAGATCCCGCCTGTGCATCTGGGGTCGTCTCACCCGTCTTCTCCGTCTCGGCCTTCAACGCGTCGACCAACAGCTCGCACTGTCGCCTCAACGCTATCACCTCGAGAAAAAGGTGGCCGATCTCGAGCGCTACGTCATCGTTGGGTCGTTGCGTCATCACGCCTCTCTTGTCGTTCTGCTTAATCGTTATCCCTAATTGCCAGATCAAGCGCCCACGAGCCTAGCCTGAGCCAAACACCGAAGCCGTCGAAGTGAAATCCCGGAGCCCAGTCGACGTAGGGCTCTACCCCCAGCGACCAGTACCAGGGCTGATTAGTTAGGGTAGCCGTAGGTCGCCAACGCCAGGGCTTCACCGTCTTAGTTAACCAAGACCAGAAGGTTCTCACGACAGGACCCCGCTCTCCAAAAGCGCCGCCTTCTGCTCGTCTAACAGCGGCGTGTTCGGGTAGTTCCAGTAGCTGCGAGAGATGCTAGGCTCGTCGGAGTGGCCCAGGGCGGCCCAGCAGTGCAGCAGCTCGTGCGCCGTGCCGCCCGCGATAGCCCCCCAAGTGCAGGCCCAGAGGTTGCTCCGGTCGCCGAGGGGGTACCAGACGCCGTTGTTGATGACTCCCCAGCCTCGAGCCGCTAGGGTTTCGACCGGCACGCCGCAGGCCAGCCACGGCTTGTGATCGGGCGTGCTGCTGATTCCCGGCCGAGCGTACCCGCACCCGAAGCGAACCTGGTCCTTGCCGATCATCCCTCCTGACCCGCTCCAAGTCCGGTCCTCTGGCGCGGTCGGGTCACGGAACCACTTGACGTAGAAGGTCTGGTGTTCGTTGCAGAGGTTGATGATGCCTCGGGCGTTCATCTCGACCATAGCTTGCATCCACAAGTTCTTGCCGCAGGGCGTACCCGGCGGATTGTCGCCTCGCGCCGGAACCAACATCTCGTCCAGCGTGTACAGCGAAGTCACGGACATCGGGTACGCCAGCTTGAAGGTCTTGCCGTCGCAGCGGTCTCGGTACCAGCGTTGAACGTCGGCGAAGATCGAGAAGACGAAGTACGCCGCCAAGCGCGGCTTGGGGTGAACGACCACCTTCGGGGAGAAGAGAATCGGAACGACTGTCTGTGGCTTCACGGTTATTCTCCTATCGAGCTATCCCTGCGTGCCAAGCAGGATCCACCTGCTATCGACGCCCGAGTAAATGAAGCGAGCCGCGCTGATCCCGGTGAGGGTTACGTCCGCCCCGGTGAGCGTAAGGATCCTGTTAGCGGCTACGGAGTTTATGCTCTCGTTCAGGATCGTCATGTCCTGCGCCGTGCTGTTGAACACTATTAAAATTCGGCCCGATTGTGGGCTGTCGAACCCCGAGATGTTGAATGTGCCCGTTGGGCCGGTGATCCGGTAGAATACCCCAGACAACAGCGCTACGTCGTTGTTATTCCCGTTGCCCAGCGTTAGGCCGATGGTGCCCCACAGCCATGAGTCTGCGGGGACCTCCCACGTGTTTGCCGAGGCCCGCGCTAGAATGGTATCAGGCGGCGTTGCGCCACCGGAGCCGAACGAGAGCGAGTTAATGTTAAGCTGGGCCGTTACCTGGGCGTCGCCTGTCACGCGAAGGTTGAAGGCGGGCGAGGAGGCGTGGCGCAGGTCTAGCTGGCCCGCGGAACCACGCACGAGCAACGTATCCGGAGCCGAGCCGCCAACTCCGAGCTCCACCCTGTCGACGTTCTTCGACACGCTGACCAGCAGCCAAACGTCCGGCGTGGGGGCTACGTCGTAGACGAGCACCGCGAAGCCCTCGCCGGGGATGAGGACGTCCGCCCCCGTCATCGTGGTGATCCGGTTGCCCGACGCCGACGACGCGCTTTGGTTGGCGATCGTCATGTTCTGGGCGGTGGAGTTGTAGAGGATCAGGTAGCGCCCGCTCACCTTGGCCGTGTCCAGCCCGGTGATGACAAAGGCGCCCGTGGGACCGGCGATGCGGTGAAGGACGCCGGTATCGATCACGCTAATGTCGTTGTTGTCGCCGTTCGCGAGCGTCAGGATCCCGGTCGTAAAGGCGAGCGCGTCGGGCGTCCGCCACAGGTTAACCCCGCCGCGAATCCACTCCGTGTCTACGGCCGCGGTCCCGGGACCAAAACCTAGCTGGCCGGTTCGAAGGTCCACCCGATCAAAGGTGTCCCCGACCACGCGGCCGAGTATGATGTTGAACGTTCCTGCGTTGACGTGGCTGAGGTTAAGCGGCGCGTCTATCGTGCCGCCAGCGAACACCTGCGAGACAAACGTCGCGCCCTCCCAGACAAAGATCTTTGCACTCGTGGTGGCCGCGCTGACGTCTACGGTGCCACCGTCGGTACGCAGGTTCTCGACCAGCCAACCCGTGCGCGTGCCCGCGTCGATAACAGCCGAGCCGGAGTCCCTGTTCAGGAGGGTGTTGCGGCCCTGTCCGACGACGTGAACGTTGTCCCTGGCCGCGTCGATGGCGTTCGCCAGTGTAAACGTTCCCGTCGAGAGGACGACGCAGCCGCCGTTGGCAGGCAGCGCGGTGATCGCCGCCTCGACCGTAACGTCGTCGGCGACCCCGTCACAGACGTAGTCGGCCTCTTGACGCTCGTTAATGCTCGCGTCGAGCGCCGCCACGAAAAACGTCGAGAAGCGGGTCGATAGAAACATTTATCCTCTGATCTCCCTCAGTCTCTTGATTTTCTCGTCGATCTTGTCGATCTCACCCCGAATCTCGTGCAGGATCGAGCGATCGGACAACACGTTTCGCGTCACCAGCGTCGTGTAAACCTGCCTGGCGTTTTTGAGAAGCGTGATCGCGAGCCCGATGTGAGCCTCAAAGCGTTCACAGCGCTCCCTAAACGTCGAATTTTGCAGTTTCAAGGCCTCAAGCTCCCCTAAAAGGTTACTCTCGATGATCTTTTGGGCCTGAAGCAGGTCTTCAAACGCGGTTTCGAGCACCCCGAGCTCCTCGCGCGTGCGCTTAAGTTCACCAAGAGCTCGTAGCACCTTGTCTTCGTTCATCTTATCGTCCCGCGACCCTCTCCAACCGCGTTATCGCCGCTTCCAGCTGGGAGATTCTCGACTCGAGGCGTTCGATGAGCTCTTTGTCCGCCGAATCACCCTTGATCCCTTGCGGTCCGCGCTCACCGTCGAATCCTCGTTCGCCTGGCGGGCCCTTCAAACCCTCGGTCCCGGGCAGACCTTGCGGTCCCCGATCTCCTGGAGGTCCCTGCGGTCCCTGGATCACGGACAACGGTACGTGTACCAACGCGTAACCGGGCGTAGACGGGTCGAAGCTCACCTGGGCGGAGAGCGAGGAACCGGCGGCGATGACGCGTTTACGCGCGATCGCATCCTCTAGGTCAGCGATCTTGATGTAGCGCGAACTAGGCATAACTACTAGGTGCGGTGTCGAATCGCTGATCGCGACGTAACGGTGGGCGCACGGTCGCCGGGGTCTTGCGGCGCAGCCTGTTCACCCGGGTCCTACGCTTACGTACGCCGCGAACGCGTTGCGCCTTGTACGTTGTCGTCAGTGTCTCCTCCTTAAGGTCTGATGTTAATTATACGACAGAGAAGGTTCACCAGAGAAGAACCCTCTCGCGACGAGTCGCTACTTGATGTAGCTCACGTTGATCTCATCCTCAGCGCAAACGCGCGGCGTACACGCGCGTCCCCGAATCACCGCCGGTCCTGTAGCGAAGATCTTCGCGTTCACGTTCAGGTTCTTGCAGAGAATACCCACGTGCGGGTTGTTGAGGGTGAACTGCTGGGTGAGCCCATTGTTGATGAAGGTGAACCGGGCGAGGCTGATTGTGTCGAGCGAGCTAACCTTCATGCAGACCTTGATCGGCCTTCTCACCGTGTCGCCCTCGTTGGGTTTAGTGATGGCCACGCGCACCGGGATCGGCGTTGACGTCGGCTCCGGCTTCGGGTACGGGGTCGGCGTGTCATCCGACTTTGGCAGGCGACCGTCGGGCGCCGCCGTGGTCAAGGCCCGGTAGGCGTTAAGTCGCCCAAACCCATAGCCGTGATCGAAGCCCACGGGACCCCGGTCGTCGGCAGACAACTCGAGCAACCCGTACACCTGGTCGGCCGTGTACTCCGGGTGCAACGAACGAACCAGTCCGGCGACACCGCTCACGTGTGGGGTCGACATGCTAGTACCCGAGAGCTTACGGTAACCCGACGGGTCGCAGAGGGCGCAGGAGCCTATCGGCACCGCGGCGAGGACGGACAAACCGGGGGCGCTCACGTCCACCTCGACTCCGCGACTAGTGAAGCTACACAGGGCATCGCTCGCGTCTGAGCAGGAGATCGCCATGCTGTTCACGTATGCGGCCGGGTAAAGGCAAGGCTCGCTGCCGGAGTTGCCGCAGGCCGAAACGACGAGCACGTTCTTGCTAAAGGCGTAGTCTACCGCCGACCGTACGCCCGAGTCGAAGCTCGAACCGCCGAGGCTCATGTTGATAACGTTAGCGCCGTTATCGGCGGCGAAGCGAATGCCCGCGGCGACCTGCGCCCAGGAGCCGCTGCCGCTAGCGTTAAGCACCTTGACCGGTAGATAGCGACATTCCCAACAGAGCCCGGCCACGCCGATACCGTTATTCGTGACGCCGGCCTCGATCGACGTAACGTGCGTGCCGTGTCCGTGATCGTCGGAGTTTTCTGTCCCGGCAAGCGGCACGTTGTGAACGAAGTCGTACCCAGGTACGCACTTGTTCGCGAGGTCAGGGTGCGTACAGTCGATTCCCGTATCGACGGTCGCGATGATCGTCGTCGACGCACCTGTCGAGAGGTCCCAAGCCGCCGGCGCCTGGACCCGCTGGGGACCGTACTGCTGGGGATACAGGGAATCGTTAGGCGTTGTGTCGAGCGCGCAGACCTCGGCCGCGCAGCTCGGAACGCTCGGCGCATCGTGTGACGCGCCCGTCGAGACGAGGCTCGCGACTAGCACGCCAGCGGCGATGAGCGCGGTCACGAGCAGAAGCTTAAGCTTGTTCAACCGTTCCTCCTTGAAGTTGTCGACGACGCGCTCCACGGCGTCGTGCCTTCGTCATCATATCTTATCGACCACGTCAAGTAGTAGAACGTTACGTCAACCTAAGTGCCTACGCGAAAAGCACACGCGTACGACGTAGAAGGAAGAGGGGGATCCTCCCGATCGAGGGCGATCCTCTTTAGACCTTTACGTTGGGTGTATGCACGACCTCGATCCCGTTCTCCTCGACAATCTCGTAGTCCCTGAAGATCGCCGGAGCCTCTTCCTGCATCAGCCGCAACAGCGTCAACGCGACTCGTCGGATCTCGGCGTCAGCTCCGGCTGAGCCTCGGAGCTCGATGAAGTGTCGGATCGCTCGGGCGTTGGCCGTGCAGAAGACCATCGTCTCAGCTGCGTTAGGAAGAACACTTCTTGCCGCCTGCCGAACGAGCTTCCGTTGTTCCGTCGTAAGCTTGCCATCTGTAACACCATGAGACAGCTCCTTTACCAGGTCCGCGTAGACCTGCTTAGCGGTTTCTGTTGCCTGCATCCACATGAGGTGAGCGAACTCGTTCTCGGCGATGATGTCGGGCTCTACCAGGTTCGCGTCAGACTCGTCTACGTAGCGCTGCGAGAGCTGTGAGTAGCTCCAGCCGGCTCGGTGACGCACAAGTTCGTGCGTAAACGAACGAGAGACTCCCGCGATGATAAAGCTCCACACCGCGTGCTCCAACACGCTCCCGTGCTTCATCTGGATCAGGTGCTCGAGGTACTCTCGGTTCGTCTTACGTCCCTTGCCGAAGGACAGGTAGCAGACCCGGCCGGCCGCCTCGACCAACGACTCGGCGTCTGAAGTGGCGATGCCGTTCCAGCTCAGCCCATGATCAACGAGAAAGCGGTCGAGCTCCGACCAGTCAATATCCGGTCTTCCGACGAGGTAGATCTCAGGCTCAACGTTCTTAGGGTCGCCCATCTCCGTCTCAACCTCCAGATAGCGTTAATCCAGGGCGGGCAAGAAACCTCAACCCACCCCTCGGCACGCCCACCGCTCGGCTAAAGGGAGGAATATCAAGTGTCGAGATGGCGATGTGAGCCAGCGTGGCGATGTCCTGGTCCGTAAGGACCTCCTCGTTGATGCGCCAACTCGAGACGGCGCCCGAGTGTAACTCGAACCCACCTCGCTCGAACAGATGATACGAGCCTAGCTTTCTCGTTCTCGTCTCAGATGTAGTCACGTTCCCACCTCTCTTGACACTCGAAGCATAGGTTCCACCAGTCCATGAGCGAAGACGCCACGAAGTATCGACGTTCCGCTCTCTCGTCGCATAGCGTTCGTTTGTTTTTGAAAGAAACGAGGTGCATCATCAAGTCCTCGTCGTTGATCTCTTTGATTTCGGCCAAGAATAACTTCGGTTCGACCTCCTTGCAGAGGTGGTCTCGGGTCTCAAACGCGGGTATCCAACGTTGACACGTAATGCACCAACGTCGTCGAGCTCGACCGATCACGAACACCCCGTCGTAGCCCCGCACGCCTCACAGTAGAGGCACGGGCCGTGTCGCACCATCAGGTTGCCGCAGTCGAGGCAGGGCGCGGAGCTGGCGTCTGCGGTTTGCTCCCGCTGGTCGCCCTTGAGGAACTGTCCGTCCAACCAGCGAAAGAGGTAGTCCACGACGCTCGACGCGATGGGGATGTCCTTGTTGTGCGTGACCCCAGATGGGTCGAAGCGGTAGTTGACGAACTTCTTGACCAGCGCGTCAAGCGGCACGCCGTACTGAAGCGCCAGCGAGACCGAGGTGGCGAAGGAGTCCATGAGCCCAGAGAGCGTGCTGCCCTGCTTGCTGATGGTGACGAAGACCTCGCCTGGTTGCCCATTCGAGTAGAGACCGGCCGTGATGTAGCCGTCCTGGCCCGCAATCGAGAACTTGTGCGTGACCGACTGACGGGTCTCGGGTAGGTGCTTGCGTCGGTGCGAGTGCGGCCGCGACTCGGTCGTCAGCGGCTGCGCGTTCTTCGAGCCGTCTCGGTAGATCGAGACGGCCTTGACTCCCTGCTTCCACGCCTCGACGTAGACCTGCTCCACGTCCTCGACGGTCGCGTCGTTCGGGAGGTTGATCGTCTTGGAGACGCCGCCGGAGAGGAAGGGCTGCACCGCCGCCACCATCTTTAGGTGTCCCTGCCACGAGATCGAGCGGGTGCCCGACTCCGGGCGAAGCGCGCAGTCAAAGACCGGCAGGTGCTCCTCCTTAAACCCGGGCGCTCCCTCGAGCATTCCCCTGCCCAGCAGGTAGGCCGTGAGGCCCTGCACCTGCGTCGGCGAGTACCCTAGCCTTTCGAGCGTCCGCTCGACGCTCTGGTTAACGATCGTGAGGGTGCCACCGTCCACGAGGGCCTTATACTTGACCAGCGAAAGGTCGGGCTCGATACCCGTGGTGTCACAGTCCATCATGAAGCTGATCGTGCCTGTAGGGGCGATAACGGTGACCTGCGCGTTGCGGTAGCCGTGCTCGTCGCCCAGCGCCAGCGCCTCGTTCCACACCTCAGAGCCGGCGTAGCTCTCGGCCGCCTTCGCGTGCTTCTTGACGACTCTCCGCACGGCCTTCTGGTTCGCCTCGTAGGCCTCGAACGGGCCGACGACCCGCGCTAGTCGAGCGCTCTGACAGTATGCCTCGGCTGACATCAAGCTGGTAACTTGCGCGGCCCACTCGCGAGCCCCATCCGAGTCGTAGGGCAGCCCCAACGACATAAGCGTCGCGCCGAGGTTGCTGTATCCCAACCCCAGCGTGCGGTGGGCCTTCGCTCTTTGCGCGATCTTCTCCGTGGGGTAAGACGAGCCCTCGACGATGATCTCCATCGCCGTAATTAACACGTCCACGGTGTGTCGAAACCCCGCCTCGTCAAAGGCGAGGGTCGTCGGGTCGAGAAAGCGCAGCAAGTTGATCGACGCCAGGTTGCAGGCGGTGTCGTCGATGAACAGGTACTCCCCGCAGGGGTTCGACGCGTTGATGCGGCCGCTGTTCGGACAGGTGTGCCAGTCGTTGATGGTGTCCTCGAACTGCATGCCGGGATCGGCGCACTGCCACGCGGCCTCGGCCACCTGTCGGAGCACGTCCTTAGCTTCCACCGTCGTCTTCTTCGAGCCTCGTCGGTTTCGCAGCTCCCACTTACGGCCCTGAACGGCCGCCTTCATGAACTCGTCGGTCGCGCGCACGGAGTTGTTGGCGTTCTGGTAGCCGACGTTGAGCCACGCGTCGGCCCCCACCGAGAGGTCGAACCCCGACTCGCGCAGCGCCGTGGCCTTGCGCTCCTCGCGCGCCTTGCACCAGATGAAGCCGAGAACGTCAGGGTGGTCGGCGTCGAGGATCACCATCTTCGCGGCGCGTCGCGCCTTGCCGCCCGCGCGGATCGTACCGGCGATGCTGTCAGCCGGCCGCATGAACGACACCGGACCGGAGGCTCGCCCGCCGAACGACAGCCTCTCGCCGTCCGAGCGGAGCGCGCTGAGGTTGACGCCGGAGCCGGAGCCGTCGGAGAAGATCAGCGCCTCGGTGGCGTACCACTCGAGGATCGACTCCAGGCTGTCGTCGACCGACAAGATGAAGCACGCCGCGCACTGCGGGGTCTCGCTAACGCCGACGTTGAACCACACCGGCGAGTTAAACGCCGCCTGCTGGTGGCTCAAGACGTAGGACAGCTCGTCGCGAAAGACCCCGGCCGTCGCGGCGTCGAAGTACCCGCGCTCGACGCCCCAGCCGGTGATGACGCTCGCCACGCGGTCGACCAGCTGGAGCAAGGAGGTCTCCTCCTGGCCCGCGGTCTTGGAGAAGTAGCGGCTGGATACGATGTTGATCGCGTTCTGGCTCCAGTCGTCGGGGAACGTCACCCCCCGCTGCTCGAAGAAGACCCTATCTCCCGTGCGGATGACGGCGTCTCGCTCGATGAGGTGAAGGTCCGAGGCGTAGCGCTTCTCCTCGATCGTAAAGTAACGGCGTAGCTCTAGCAATCTCTGCTCTCTTTCTGCGTTAGGAAAAGGTTCGGCGGACCGATCGAGGCCGCCCACAAACAATATATTACCCGGAGACGTCGCTCGTATCGTAAGTGTTGACACGATCTTCGGCGAGACCTGAAAAGTACACGCGCGCCCCACGGGGCCGCTTTTCAAAGGCGTCTTTAAGTCACGGTCAACCTACAACCAACATCCACGCTAGGCGACCTCACGCTAAAGTACACCCGCGTCGCTTCGGTCTCACCCCACACATACACCACACACGCGCCCGTACGCCTCTGATGCGCGCGCGACACATTTGTCCCCGCGCGCGACACATTTGTAGCGCGGGGACACGCGGCGTGCGCGTTGACGTGAACGTTGAGCGCGCGCACGTTTTCAAATCGCGCGACGCGTCGAACGTGCGCGTCGTCTGTGCGCGTTGACACGAACGCGCACGAAACGCTACGTGCATCTTGCACATAGGTGCGTTTCATCACGTCGACTTTTGCGGTTGACGCATTATGTATTGACAAACGCATCGAAAACACGTATGATGGTGTTTGCATCGAACGACGGCGACGCATCGCGAACAACGCGATACGCGCAACGTAACGTAAAGGAGGCATTCGATGTCAAAGGTCATTCGTATCAGCGAGCAGTCACGCGAAGCGCGGAACATCATACGCATGGTTGTGCCCGCGTGTACGTCCCCGCGTCGACACGTGCGCGAGGCGCTCAAGAACGGGGGCAAGCTGACGTTGACGTGCGCGCACAAGGTCGGGAAGCGCGTCCCCGCGTAACGCGCGTAACGCATGACGCAAAGGAGGTGAACGCGTAACGCGACAACGCAAAACCGAATAACGAATTCGTATCAACAAACGCGTACAACATTGCACAAGGAGGCAACATGTCAAGGCACAACGCATACGACGCGAAGGTCATCGCGTCAGGCATCAAGGACGGGCACGTCACGTTCGCAGCGCGCACGTTGGGCGTCAACGCGAAGGCACTCGAAACGTTCGTGACCGCGCGAATCGGGAAGATCGCGCACGCGCAGGACATCAAGGACGCGAAGGTCGCGTCGAGCATCGCGCGTCGTGCGCTTTGCGCGCACAACGTCAAGGCGATGTCGAAGAAGTCCTTCGACAACGCGATGACAAACGGCGGGTTCGCGTTCCTCGCGTACATCTTTCAGGCGCACTCGCTGCGCACGTTCACGGCGATGCGTACCCGTGACGCGTACAGCATGACGGACGAGCAGCGCACGAACATCAGCGCGGGCATGAAGGCGAAGGTCGTCACGTCCCCGCGCACACCGGTCGCGAAGGCGGTCGTGAAGGCGGTCGCGAAGAAGCTGGTCGCGCAAAGCAACGCGCAGGGCTGGACGTGGCCGTCGGGGTTCCGCACGGACATCAAGCGCGTCGGGCTGATCGAGGCCCTGCGCAAGGCCGGGCACGCGCGCACGGCGCGCGCATACGAGGCGGTCGCATAACACAACGTCTGCACGTAGGGCGGCGTACACGCGCGCCGCCCTCGCGTTGGAGGAGGCACGACAACATAGCTAAACGAAGGAGGTGAACAGGTACGCGCCATCGCACAATCGAATGAACGATAATTCGCGGAGGTACACGATGAGCGTGAGCAGCGACCTAGCTAGGAGGCGCGAGTTGAAGACGACGGGCGACGGGGTTCGTTCGGCAAGCGAACGAGAGGTGACGTTATCACAAGGCGAGGCGCTCGATCTAGCCGGACGCTTTGGGCCAGGACCGCACTGGATATGCGCGAACTGTTCGGAAGTGGCGGGCAGGCTCACTCGCGCCGAGGACAGGTGCGTGACGTACAGCCACCGGATAAGGAGGACGTCGTAAATGAACGATAATCCTGCTGTGTATTGACAAAAGCACGTCAAACGTTTACAATACATGTAGGAATTGAACGAAGGAGGCAATCACGTTGGCAAAATTGCACACGTTCGACACGGACTACTTCGCGTTCCGTCGGCGAAGGCCCCGACGCGTGAAGAGTCTGTCCGGCGACGCGCTAGTCGAGGCGCGAATCGCGTTCGCTGCGGCTCGCACGCCCGTCATGTCAGATAACATCAAGGGCCGGCTGATCCTGCCTGAGCCTCAGAGCGAACGTTGTCCGCGTCTCAGCTTCGGCCGCCCTTGCGAACGTGTCGACTATCATCACCACGACGAGGCCTTCGGGGGCGGGGGCATGTCCAAGTACTGGACACAGGGCACGTCCCCCGCCCCGAAAAAGTTCGCGAACGTACAAACGTCAAACGCGCCGCGAACCTTCACGAACAAGCGAACGCGCGACGCGCTCGCACGTCAGCTTCGACGCAGGGACGTCAAGATAATCACGTCTAGCATCGAGCGCACGACGTTCGACGGCGGCGTCGTAACGTTGTGGACGCTCGAAGAGGAGAAGTCGTGACAACAGCGACGAAGAGACAACCGTCGCTCAAAGATCTCGTCGAAAGCGTCTTGATGATCCTCGACGATCTAGCGCTCTACAACTACAAGAGCGAACAGGAGGCGCGTGACGACTACGAGAGCGCGTTTCGCGACGACAGAGGTTTTGAACTTGACGCAAAGCTGTTCGATCGTGCTTGGAAAGAGGCGACACACGGTGATTGAGTTTCTACCGGGACACGTCTACAAGGTTC
>Ga0209342_10006195_pt1 | contig 12171 bp, 11 predicted proteins | sample RifCSP16_2_FD_184023 | JGI IMG/M metagenome (GOLD analysis project Ga0209342, IMG submission 184023) | Soil microbial communities from Rifle, Colorado - Rifle CSP2_sed 16_2 (SPAdes) (version 2) | ecosystem: Environmental > Terrestrial > Deep subsurface > Rock core/Sediment | place: Rifle... | reverse complement strand
ACGGACAGCAAGTTCGATCATGGAAATGAGCGATGTGATGGCGGCAAATGTGAGGCCGAGAAAGAAGATTGTGGAGAAAAATGTCTGAACAAACGTTCCTCCCGGCATCTTGTTGAAAAGCTGTGGGAGAAAGATAAATGCCAGACCTGTGTTGGTGCTTCCCCGCCCGGAAATGAGTTCGGCAATCCCCCCTCCCGGCGCCAGAGCAAAAACCGTGGAGAATATGGTTATTCCCGCCAGCAATGACACCGAATTGTTACCCAAAGCGGTTAAGGCGCCGTTCAGCGTGATGTCCTCTTTCTTCCGTGCATAACACGCATAGGTGAGAATGAGCCCCCAGCCCGCCCCGGTGTCCCACGCGTTCTGCGTCAATGCGGCCAGCCATACTTTGTAATCCAGCAGGGTGTCGAGATTCGGGGTGAAGAAATACTTGATTCCCTCCCAGGCTCCATCCAGTGTCACCGCACGAACTGCAAGTATGAGAAGAATGACCAGAAGGGCAGGAATAAGATAACGGCTGGTGCGCTCGATCCCCTTCACAACTCCTTTATAGATGACGAAACCCCCGATGGCCATCGCGATGAAATGGAAGAGCACGGGTTCATACCCCGAGGTGAAGGAGCCCCAGAGCGCAATATGGTCTTCGGTTGCAACCAGAGTCCCGCTCAGTGCATTGACGATGTATTTCATGCACCATCCTGCCACAACGGAATAATAGAACATGATGGCGGTCGAGACAAATCCCACAAACGCGCCCATCCATGCAAACCGGTCACCCGCCAGCGACGCGATTCCGCCAACGGTCCCCAGGCGCCTTGATTTCCCAATTGCGAATTCCGTGATGATGAGGGGGATGGACCAGATAAAGAGGAATATGACCCACGGAATGAGAAAAGATCCCCCACCGTTCTGCGCAGCGATACGGGAAAATCTCCAGATGTTTCCTGTACCCACTGCGATTCCTATGACCGAGAGAATCATTCCCCAACGCGAAGTGAAGAATTCTTTTGTATCCGCCATGAGAGCCTTTCCTGATGATGAGCGAAATGTTCAGTTTCGCGTTATCGTCACTTTCTTCATGACTATGTTCTCAACCGGCTTGTCATAGGGCTTGGTCGTTTTCACTTTTCCAATAGCGCGGATGACGTCCATTCCCTCAACAACCTTCCCAAACACAGTGTGCTTGCCATCCAGCCACGGAGTTGGGACAAGCGTGATAAAGAACTGACTTCCATTCGTGTTCGGCCCCGCGTTCGCCATGGAAAGAGTCCCAGCGCTGGTGTGACGAAGAGTATCAACAAACTCATCCTGGAACTTTGCTCCGTACATACTCTCCCCGCCCCTTCCCGTGCCAGTGGGATCGCCCCCCTGGATCATGAAGTTATCGATCACCCGATGAAATATCACACCGTCGAAATACCCTTTCTCGGACAGCCCCACGAAGTTGCCAACGGTTTTGGGCGTGGCGTTTCCATAGAGCTCCACTTTGAATGTTCCCATCGATGTTTCGATCGTCGCGAATACTTGTTCACTTTTTTCCATCGGAGTTTCTTTCGTTGATTGTTTCGCAAGAGAGTCTTTTGATTGCTGCCCGCAGCCCAGGAGCATGAAGAGAAGAAGAAGACAGAATGCAAGGTATTTCATACCGCCATTCCTCCTTGATTAAAGAAAGATGATACCAAACGTTCCGACAAAGAGACAATAGAAAGCAAAAACACTGAACCGGCCTTTCTCGACAATCCGCAGCAGGAACTTGATTGCGAAATACCCTGACCCGAACGAGACAGCGGTTCCTATGAGGATTGGAAGGATGTAGTCGAAAGAGAACCCGAGCTCGAATATTTCCTTTGTTTTAAGCAGCGTGGCGCCGGCGATGACGGGGACAGACAGAAGAAACGAAAAACGTGCCGCCTGAAGGGGCGAAACCTTGAGGTACATTCCCGTGCTGATGGTGGAACCGGAGCGCGAGATGCCGGGAATGATTGCAAACGCCTGTGCCAATCCAATGACCAAAGCCGAGATGATGCCGATGCGCTTTCTCTGTGGCTGGGAGACTAGTCTCGTAAGAAAGAGAATCAAACCCGTGAGAATCAGCATGACCGCCACAAGTTTCGGATCTGTGAAAGCGGCGGAAACATCATCCTCAAACATGATACCGACGATCGCTGCGGGGATCGAACCGAGAATAATGAACACTCCGAGTCGGAAGTATTCATTTTCCCGGTACTGCGCCGCAACATGAAATCCCCGAAAAGCGTGGAACAACGACCGCACCATTTGGACAATGTCATCCCAGAGGACGACAACCACGCTTACGAGCGTCCCAAAGTGGACAAATACCTCAAACGTAATGTCATTCGAAGGAGGCACCCTGAGAAGGTGCTCCACCAGAACAAGATGGCCGGAACTGCTCACGGGAAGGAACTCCGTAAGGCCCTGGACAATGCCAAGGACGATTGCCTGGAGGATCGTCATTCGTTTTCAATACCTTTCATTCGCATCAGCCTCAATTCGTATATGCTTCGTTACAGTCTCACAAGGATTCCGAGCTTGAGACCAAGTGCAAACGAAGAAATCCCGGCCTTGTTTGTTCCGACCCGGACCTCGCGACTTCCGTCATGATAGGTCTCTCCAAACACCCACCTCATATCGACGCCAATTGTCCCATATAAATGATCGTCGAATTTTGTATCCCCGACAGCCTCAATCTTGATGCTTCCTCCTCGAGCCGAAAAATCGGAGAACACAGGGTTGCCGAACAGTGCCTGCGAAAATCTGCCGACAACAAGGGCGCCACCACCGCCAAGCCTCACAAGGTAACTCTCCCCTTCAATCAGGTAATGCGCAACGAGTCCGAGATGGTGCGACGATAATTCAAACTGAGACTGCCCGCCTCCACCTCTCACGGATGCCGACTTGATCCGAAACATGTAGTCAATCCCTGCCGACCAGCGTTCCGCGATCCTCACCTCCGGTGTGAGCGTGAATTCGGTCACAGAGAAGAACTCTGAGACCTTCTCTGCCGACGCCGCTTGCGAGGCCCCATTGATATAATCAACCGTCGACGGGGCTGATAACGCACCGATTCCCATCCCGGCGGACAATCCAATCCAGGGAGACCACGATTCCTGGGCACCTGCAATTCCCTGAAGCACCAGAACGATGGCAGTTATCCAAATGAAACGAGTCACTCGACTGCCTTGGTGGTTTCCAGCCGTACCTCTGATACCTTCAGGTGATCCTTCAGAAAGTAGAAGACGCCGGCAATCATGATCACAATGTAATTCACTTCGTGAGTCACGACGGAATAGCTGAGCGCAGTCAAGTCGTCGACCCCGTAGAGTTTGATCAGAGAAAACTTCAGGAATGAATGATATGTGCCGAACGCTCCCGGCGCCGGAAGGACAAACGCAATCGAAACGACCGTGAGGAGAATCATCGATTCGCCGAATCCGAGGTTCAGGGCTGCTATTGAGTCAAAAGCAAAAAACGGCACATAGATGCCCAGCCCATAGAGAAACCATATTGCAACGCTCAGAAGAATCACGAGCGGCAGCTTCTTTCTTGTGGAAACAATCCTGAAGCCGGAAAGAAACGATTCAATAATAGAATCAAGTTTATCGCGGTATCTTCCGGGAATAATTGGTTTCAAGTAACGGACGAGGCGAAAAATGGATTCGCTTTTGAAGAAGATCAGGACCAGAAGGAGAAACGATCCGACAGAACCCGCAAGGAACAAGGGACGCAGAGTGGGTGCATCGCTCCACAATGCTGTGAGGCTTTCAGGGTAAAGGAAGAGAACCACGCAAAGAAGAAAAAAGAACGTCATCATGTCGATGATCCGTTCGACGACGACCGTTCCAAACGCCGTGCTCTTGGAGATTCCCTCCAGTTTACCGGCAACATACGGACGAACCAACTCCCCGACCCTCGGCAGGACATTGTTGACCATGTACCCTATCATCACCGCCGAAAAAAGGTTCGATGTTGAAATGTCCTGCTTGAGGTGACCCAGAAGGTATTTCCACCGAAACGCGCGGACATAGTGGCTTACCAAGCCGATGGGCACCAGGAGAATAATCCAGATATAGTGTACCTGTTGGAGGGATCGCCACAAATCAGAAAAGGAAGTGCCCCGGAATGCAACATAGAGGAACACCGCCGCAACCAGGAGGCTGAGAAGGAATCGGACAACTGTCTTTGTTTTGAACGCCATGCGGGGATTCGTGCTAGCGAAGGTCGACAATTTCCGTCCCCGGGGGCGGGGAGAAGGAAAACACGGTATCGTTGATGGTTGTGTTCAGCGAGAGCCGTTCAATCACATATGTTGTCTCCGTTTCGTTGACATCGACAATGACAATCCTTCGAACGTCCCAGGTTCCCTCAACCACCCACAGCTTCACCGACCTGATGAACGATCGATCGTCTTTGGGGACAAGTTTGACCGTCAGCAGGCTCCTGGTGCCTTCCGATTCTCTTCCGAGGAGAGTGGAATAATACTCCGAAGGAAGGTTCAGAAGGAACTGGTCGGGAGAAATGGAATTTTGGTTTTCTTTATACTTGTCGATGACGACCTGCTTGTTCGCCCGCGAATATGCCCATACCGTTGAACCGTCTGTCACGAGCGTTTGGTGTTCCGATTCCACCCGGTACATTTTGGGCTTCTTCATTGTAAGCGTCCCGATGAAACGCTGCTCGATGTTGGAAAACCCGAGTTTCACCTGCTGAGAAAATCCCGCAACAACGTTGTCGATCATCTCATACCGCCGCTGCATGTTCTCTGTCACCTGGTTCATGGAAAGCTGCTGAGCCCCGACAATCGAGAACATGAAAAGGCAGAGAACAGATGAAAGGAAGAATCTCGTCATACCATACTCTTCAGAAGGATGTCCAGTTCCGCTTCACTTTCAATCAGCACCTCTCGCGCCTTGCTTCCGTCGAACGGTCCCACAATCCCGGCCATTTCCAGTTCATCGACGAGCCGGGCCGCGCGGGAATATCCGACCTTGAGACGACGCTGCAGCAGTGAAACCGATCCCTGCTGGTGCCGGACAATGATCTTTGCCGCTTCTTCAAACAGCTCATCCCTCGAACCGTCTGATGTTCCGCCGGTCGTGCGCTTTTTCTCGAAAGCAGAGGGCAGGGTCATTGGCTGGCTGTACCCTTTCTGCCTCTCAATGTGGCTGGTAATTGCCTCTACTTCATCATTCGAAATGAACGCGTTCTGAATTCTGATGGGTTTCGGCGATCCGGGAGGAAAGTAGAGCAAGTCGCCGTTCCCAAGAAGTTGCTCCGCTCCGTTCATATCCAAAATAGTACGAGAGTCGATTTTGGTGGCGACTTGATAGGCAATGCGCGCGGGGAAATTCGCTTTGATGACACCGGTAATCACGTCCACCGAAGGTCGCTGGGTCGCCAAAACGAGATGAATGCCCACAGCCCGTGCAAGCTGCGCCAATCGGGCAATCGGTTCTTCAACTTCCCGGGCGGCGGTGATCATCAGATCAGCCAGCTCATCGATGACAACAACGATATAAGGAAGCTTGCGGTGTTTCACCGTTTCGGTGTCGTGCAGCCGGCCCGTCTGCACCTTATCGTTGTAATCGCCAATGTTTCTCACTCCCGCTGCCGCCAACCGGTCATAGCGCTTTTCCATTTCCAATTCGACACTTTTCAAAACCAGCACCGCGTTTTGAGGCGTGGTGATGATGTCCTCCTGGATGTCCGGGGAAACTCCAAGGTAGTGGTACTTCAGACGGCGGAACAACGACAACTCGATCTTTTTTGGGTCGATGATCACAAACTTCACGTCACTCGGATGAAGTTTGTAGATGAGGCTCGCCAGAATCGTGTTGATTCCAACACTCTTGCCCGAGCCCGTTGCACCGGCAATCAGGAGGTGAGGCATGCGCGCAAGGTCATCGACGAACACTTCCCCGGAAATCGTCTTTCCCAGGGCGAGGGGAAGCGCGGCTCTTGCATCACGGAACTTCGTTGAATTGATCACACTCCGAATGGTCACAAGCGACGGATTGTGATTCGGTATCTCCACACCCACGGTGCCCTTCCCCGGAATCGGCGCAATGATCCTGATGCCCTTCGCCTTCATTGCGAGGGCAATATCGTCTTCCAGACTTTCGATCTTGCTGATTTTCACTCCCGTGGCAGGCACGAGCTCATAGAGCGTCACCACGGGGCCGGGCGTTACCGAAACGCTTTCAATCGCCACATCAAAATCGGCAAGTTTCGAGCGCAGCAATTCCGCGTTGGCCTTGAGTTCCTGTTCGTCCACCTGCTCGCTCGCACGAACGGGATCGAGCAAATCGACCGAGGGCGGCACAAAATCGATCTCCTCCTCAATTTCATTCGACAGCTTCCGGTGCTGGTCAAAATCCGCTTCCTCCTCCCGGATGGCCTCTTTGATGTCCAGGAGAAGTTCGGACTCTCCTGCCGCGTCCTGTGTCTTTTCGGAAACTCTCGTGTCATGCACGGGAAGCGGAGGAAAAATAGGCGCGGATTTCGGCGGCGCCTGAATGATCGGAGGCCGTGAGGCCGCTGAAACTGTTCGTTCGGATTCTTCCGGCCTTCTTACCTTGATCGTGGCGACCGAAACGGATCGCATCGTTTTGATGCTCTTCAGAACGGCCGCTCCCAACATGGTCAGCTGTTCTTTTATCCAGGGCCCTGCAACGGATACCCAATGTCTCAGTCGTTCGTACGTCTGCTGCAGATCCAGATCAAAGAGGAGAACGGCGACCGAGAAAAACAGGCCAATCAGGAGAATAAACGCCCCCGCCATTCCAATGAGCTTGGTAAGCACACTTGCAACGAAATCCCCGACAGCTCCGCTCCACTCCATCGGGAGCATGGGCTCAGTACTGGTCAACCGAAGAAGCCCGCTCAGCGCCGCAAACAGGATAGCGAGCGCCACAACATAGTTCGTCGCGACAAGGAGCTTATGAATGCTTTTTCGACGGAGTAAGGCAAAGGACCACACGAGTCCCAGGATTGGGAGGACGAGAACAGAGTAACCAATGGTTCCGTTGATGAGCCAGTTTGAAAGGAGGGCGCCAAGGAGGCCCAGCAGATTGCCTGTTTGCTCCGCCTTTGCCTGGATGAGTGCGTCGTTCGTCACCACTTTCCAAAGGTCAACGACCTGAATGTCACCACTTGCCTGGTCTTCGGCACTGTACGAAAGAAGGCTGAGGAGCACCATGAACGACACAAGGATCCCCGCCACGCTCATCAATTGATGTTGCCGGCTTTTCTTCTTTTTCGGGGTCAGAACTGCCTTGGGATCATCCATGACTCTCTCCTCCTTCGCCGATGTCATGCGAGTGATTTTGGAGCTTCTTTTTCGTGTGAACCGGTTCCGTCTTTCTTCAGCTTGATCGAGGTGCCGCTAAGGACCGGAACAATCTGTATCGTATCGACCTGCGCGCAAAGCTTGATGTCTTCCGCGAATCCTATTTCAGCGAGATATCGGCCGTGGTCCGTATTCTTCAGCATCTTCAGAATGGACTTCCCAAAACTCTTGTACAGGCTCAGGGCCGCCTGTGAAGGATCCGTTAACTCGATTCCAGCAGATTTGTCCTGTGAAAGCTGGTGAACGATCATTCCGGCGCAGACCGCATCCTCGAGACTGAATCCGCCTGTCACCGGCGGCCGGCCGGCACACAGAATCATCATATCAGATTGCAGAGATCGGACAAATTCGACAACCGCTGACATGTTCACAAATCCCGCAACGGCCATTGCCCGCGCATAGCGGCTCTTGACCATCGCAACGGAGCCGTTCGTGGTACAGAAAATAATCGATTTCCCCCGGACCATTGCTTCGGAGTATTCCGAGGGTGAATTCCCAAGATTAAAACCCTGGATGATCTTTCCGTTTCGCTCTCCGCCGCGAAGCGTTACATCCCCAAACAGACTTCCCGAGATCTTGACCGCGGATTCGATACTCCCGACGGGAATGATCTCACGTGCCCCGTTCTGCAAAGCGTTCACGACCGTTGTGCTCGAACGAAGCACGTCGATCACGATGACATTCTTGTCCCTCAACTGCATTTCATCGAGTTGAGACTGCGAGAAACACAAATCAATCTTCATTCCAAGTGGCCGTTATCGTTTCTGGAGAAAAGGTATATTGACGACGGTTGCAGAAATATCTTTCCCACGCACATCGACAGTGAGTTCGGTCCCCGCGGCGGCATGTGTCGCACCAACGTATCCCAAGCCGATTCCCTTTTGTAAACTCGGCGAGAAGGTGCCGCTCGTGACGTTGCCCAAGGGTTGCCCCTTCACTTTGATGGTATATCCATGACGAGGCATGTTCTTGTCGCCCACAGTAAATCCCACCAGCTTCCTCTTAAGCCCCTGCTCCTTTGCTTTTAACAGAACGGGTTTTGCGATGAAGTCGGGCTTGTCGAGTTTCGTGATCCAACCGAGCCCTGCCTCAAGCGGATGGGTTGTCTGGTCGATGTCATTGCCATACAAGCAGTATCCCATCTCAAGGCGGAGCGTATCACGCGCGCCCAACCCCACGGGAGCGATCCCGAATTCCTTCCCCCTTTCGAAAATCGCATTCCATAATTTCTTCCCCTCAGCTTCATTGAGTTCGCAGTATAATTCAAAGCCGAGCTCCCCGGTGTACCCAGTCCGCGAAATCATCATCGGAATGCCCGCCACCCTGCCCTGCACAAACCGATAATAGGCGATGCTCGCCAGGTCGTTGTCGGTAATCGGCTGAAGCGTGGCAAGGGAACGGGGCCCCTGCACAGCAAGGAGCGCCGTTTTGTCGCTGACGTCCTTGAGGGTCACATCGCCTTCCACATGTGCCTGGAGCCAGGCAAAATCCTTGGAAATATTCGAAGCGTTCACAACAAGCAGATAGTGTGAACCGCAATGATACACAAGCAAGTCATCCACAATTCCGCCATCCTCATAACACATGGCAGAATACTGTGCCTTGCCTTCGGACAATCTCGAAACATCGTTGATGGTCACTCGCTGGAGAAACTCCTGAGCCGACTTTCCGCGAACTTCGAATTCGCCCATGTGCGAAACGTCAAACACTCCCACCCCCGTGCGAACGGCAAGGTGTTCTTTGACGATGCCGGAGGGATATTGGACCGGCATTTCGTACCCGCCGAATTCGATCAGCTTTGCTCCGAGCGATTGGTGAATAGCGTGAAAGGGAGTCTTTTTCATTTCTTCCCTTCCTGCAGTTTCTTCCAGTCCGCCAGGAATCGTTCCAACCCGATATCGGTGAGCGGGTGCTTGATGAGCTGCTCGATGACTTTGAACGGCATCGTGCAAATTTCCGCACCGATCATCGCGGCTTCCACGACATGCACGGGATGCCTCACGCTCGCAACGAGCACCTGGGTCTTGTATCCATAGTTGCGGTAGATCGTCACCACCTGACGAATAAGATCCATGCCGTTCTGGCTTATATCGTCAAGCCGTCCGATAAACGGACTGATGATGTAGGCACCTGCCTTCGCCGCCATCAAAGCCTGGTTCGGTGAGAAACAGAGCGTTACGTTGGTCCGGATCCCCTCACTCTTAAGGATTTTTACTGCCTTGAGTCCTTCTTTGATGAGAGGCACTTTGACCACGATGTTCTTGTGAATCTTGGACAACTCGCGCCCTTCCTTCAACATGCCGTCGGTATCTTTGGAGACTACTTCGGCACTGATGTCCCCATCGACGATGGCACAGATCTCCTCAAGGAGTTTCCGGAAGTCTTTTCCCTCTTTCGCAACCAGGCTGGGATTGGTCGTTACTCCGTCCAGAACCCCCAGACTCGCTGCTTCCTTGATTTCTGCGATGCTCGCCGTATCGATAAAGAATTTCATTGTCGTTCCTCATTACGCTTTGTACTGATCGGTGATGTCTTTTCCCTGCTTCAGAGAAGTGAAGTGGAATTCATCGACCGGCAGGGTGGAGTCGGTGAGCAATTTGATGCGGACAAAGAATTTGAATTTGATCTTCGTCAGACGGGAAATTGTTCCTTCATGCAAATAGGATGCAATGGAGGGATGCACGGTCAATTGCAGGCGGAATTCGCGCGATTCCGACTTGAACCGCCGGATCCACCGCTCGATGGTATTGATGGTGGTCGTTTTGGACTGAACGAGTCCGGTTCCCCCGCAGGTGGGACAGCTCTCGCTGAAACTCAAATGAACGCTCTGGCGAATACGCTGCCGGGTCATCTGCATGAGCCCGAATTCCGTCATGGGAAGCACGGTCACCTTCGCCCGGTCGCGACGGAGTTCCTTCTTCATCTCGTCGTGTACTTTTTTCTTGTTCTTTTCATCTTCGAGATCGATGAAATCGATAACGATAATCCCTCCGATGTCCCTCAGCCTCAACTGTCTGCAGAGTTCCCTTGCTGCTTCAAGGTCTGTCTTGAGGGAATTCTGTTCCTGTTCCTTCTTTGCCGCGTATCGGCCGCTGTTGACATCGATGACAGTCATCGCTTCAGTCTTTTCGATGTAAATGTAACCTCCGCTCTTGAGCCACACCTTGCGGCTGAAGAGTGTCTCGATGTCCTTTTCCACTCCGTATTTGTCGAAAACCGGTTCTTTGCCGCGATACTGCTCGATCCTGTCAAGCATATCGGGCGAAACCCACTGAATATAGGAACGGACTTCCTTGAAGAGCTTCTTGTCGTCAATGACGACATGTTCCACATTGTCCGAAAAAAGGTCACGCATCACGCTCGAAGTCGTGTTCATGTCCTTATACACGAGACTTGGTGCCTGTTCGCTCTTGACCGCTTTCTCGATATTCCGCCACACGCGAACGAGTTCCTCGAGATCCTGGTTGATCATTTCTTCCGACTTTCCCTCTGCAACGGTCCGGATGATGGCTCCGAATCCTTCAGGGATAACGGATCGAACGAGCTTTCTGAGTCTCCTTCGTTCTTTGAAGTTGTTCAGCTTCTTCGAGACTCCCACTTTCCCGTCGAATGGCAGCAAGACAAGGAAACGGCCTGGAAGAGAGATTTCGGAAGTTACGCGAACCCCTTTCTTGCCAACCGGCTCTTTGGTGATCTGGACAAGGATCTCCTGTCCTTTCTGGAGATTGACTTCAGGCCGACGGCGTTCTTCGGGTTTCCTGGTCCGGGGTTGCTGGGTTTCAACAGCGACCGTTCCCTGCGCGGACGGTTCTACGCCGCTTCCGTTCGTCGGTTCTGTGACAGGCGGAGCAGGGGGGTTCTCCTCTTCGTCGTCATCTTCGTCGAAAAGAGCGTTGTATTCCTGGAGGGAGTCTCCGATATCGGAGAAATGAAGGAAGGCGTCTTGTTGGAGGCCGACGTCAATAAAGGCAGCGCGGATCCCGGGCATGACCTTCGCCACTTTGCCGAAATAAATGTCCCCGACCAATCGTTCCTTCCCGGGGACCTCGACGAACAACTCGGCAAGCCGGCCGTCTTCAAGAATGGCGATACGGTGTTCGTTCGCCGTTGAGTTGATGATAATGTCTTTTTTCATAGGGACACCAATTCCGCCTCAGCCTCAGCAACAAGGAATGGAGGATACAGCTCTCGGTCCGAGATGGAAGAAGCCCCTGACGCAGCAGCCCATGGCCGCAGGGTGACATTCGTTTGATCCGTCTTCCAAAGCGATCCGAGGTTCGCGCAAACCCGATGTTCGGGCAGACACTCCTGTGGCGCGCGAGACTGGCGGTAAGAAACAATAAGAGTGAATAGATGATGAAAGAAACCATGATTGTTTTCTCCGTTTTTCCGCATGGGGGCGGAGAGCCAACGGAGCGGCTCTGGCAGTCTTCGGCCGGTCAAAACCGGACCATACAAAAAGAGGTCAAGCTACCCTGTGTCACACAAAACCGTGTGCCGACCGTTGCTTCCTTCCGGACCTGGCGGGATTGAGCAACGTCTTGTTGCACAGGACTTGACCTCACAAACCACGCATCAAAAGCCAAACAGACTCCAAAAATGTGATACAAACGAGACAGTCGCGCGGTCAGGGCGCGCTGACATATGGGGTGGGAATGCCCGGCTCTACGCCCGCATCCCGCCTCGTGGAGCTGATCGGGATCGAACCGACGACCTTCCCGCCTGCGGCGGGACGCTCTCCACTAAACTACATTGCACGGTCGTGGAGCTGATCGGGATCGAACCGACGACCTTCCCGCCTGCGG
>Ga0209342_10006193_pt1 | contig 12173 bp, 8 predicted proteins | sample RifCSP16_2_FD_184023 | JGI IMG/M metagenome (GOLD analysis project Ga0209342, IMG submission 184023) | Soil microbial communities from Rifle, Colorado - Rifle CSP2_sed 16_2 (SPAdes) (version 2) | ecosystem: Environmental > Terrestrial > Deep subsurface > Rock core/Sediment | place: Rifle... | reverse complement strand
GCGGATCATTCGCTTCAGGAGGCTGTCTGACGCTCCGGCCATCGAGTCTATCCTTCCATTGACCCGGGGGCGAAACTAATACCACTTGCGGACGCGAACCTCAACTCCCGGCGTGGCTTTGAGCGCGTCGGCGAACTCCTGCGCGTCACTGCCTCGGTGATGATAGGGGTAAACGATCTTGGGACGGAATTCCTTGGCGCATGTGGCGGCTTCCCCCGGCGTCATGGTGTAAGGCAGATTCATGCAGATGAAGGCGATGTCAATATTTTGTAGCGCCTTCATCTCGGGAATGCATTCGGTGTCTCCGGAAAGATAGAGGAGCTTGCCGCCCAGGTTCAAAATGTAGCCATTGCCGCGCCCCTTCTCATGAAAGAGCTGACCCGGACCAGGGCCGCGCGTGAGATTGTACATGGCGACGGCTTCGATTTCGATCCCGGCTACCGTCTTCTTCTCGCCATTGGCAATGGTCTGGGCCTCGGTGATGGTTTTTTGAACCGCCGCGGGAGCCAGTACAACGGTTCCCGCCTTCTTCAATTTGTCGATCATGGCGCGGTCCATGTGGTCCGGATGCAGATCAGTAATCAGAATCAGATCGGCCTGCGGCAGCCCGGCGTAATCACCGGCGCTGACCGGGTCCACATGGATCACTTTGCCGCCGATCTCCAGCATGAGGCTGGCGTGATTGATGGGCGTAATGCGGAGATCGCCGCTCGAAGTCTGGATCACATCGGAGGCGCGCTGCGGCGCGGACTGCGCTCCCAAACCTGCGGTCATCAGGCTGAGACCGGCCAGCGCGGCATAAAGAACTAGCAGTTTCGTCTTATTCATCATTAGGGTCTGCATGGGGGTCTGCTCCTGAAGTAATTCCGGGGGTTGGCTCAGCCTCCACAATACGCGGAGACGGGCCTGTTTTCAACCCCCTCTGCTTCGCAAGCCGGAAAGTTTCTCTGCTCACCCGGCTAGATTAGAATTTATCTGGCGCTGTTGAGATGTTCTTTCTTCTCGAGCGATAGCAGGGGCCGGCAAAGATCGTGGTCCAAGCCCGGCAACAAAGCTTGGCGCCGTTGGATAAACAAACTCCCACCGCGTCTCGGCTCGGATTCCCTGGATGCGCCAAGTCTTTCTCCCCCCGCTGGGCTGGGAGGATGCTGCGAGGGCCGAGTTGCTGGCGGATATTGAAATGGTTCGTGTCACTGTCAACCTCCGCTTGGTCAAGCGCCCATACGATGGCGGCCGCCTCGCGGCACGGAATGGAACAGACTGAGGGGAATCACGCAGGCGTGCGCGAATTCAGACAGAAAGGGCGGTTTATTTTCCGACCTTCAATCCGACACAAACAATCATCAGCTTTCCTGTCAATTAGTTAGGCGGCTCTCTCCAACCGCCGGCCTGGACATTTTCTTGCTCTAGATGTGGCAAGGGCAGAAGGCGAATGAGCGGTAAGTGTAAGCTTTCAAGTCCGCTGCCAGGGATGCCGCGGCGACCGGAAATGGGCCCTTAAAGGAGCAACTATGGCCCAGGAAGATTTATCGCAAGCCGGATTGAAAAACCTGGAGGAAGCTCTTCGAACGCGTATCTGCGGCGTATGCGTGGACCGAAACCTGGAAGGAAGCTGCCATCTGGAAGAGGAGCACGAATGCGCACTGTTTGACTCGTTGCCCAAGATTGTCCAGGCGGTTTCGAACGTGCGGAGCGATTTGATCGAGGACTACGTCGCCGCTATCCGAATGACAGTTTGTGTGAAATGCCCCCACCAGGATGAAGATGGTCTCTGCCGGGTGCGGGGGGAAGTGCGTTGTGTGCTGGATCGCTATCTAGTGCTGATCGTCCAAACCATCGAGGAGGTCCAGGGCCTGCCACTGAACCCAGGCGGCCGATTGCATCAGAGCGCTGTAGCGGGGACATAATTAGCAGACGGAGTTCCAGAGAGGCACATCCAGTGTGGGCAGCGAGCAGAGCGAAGCGTAACGGAAGAGGCTGCGATAGCCTTGCGCTTGGAACCAATTCGCAGCGGTGCCCGCCATCCAGGCGGCTGCTGACCGCGATGGTGCTCTTCTTTTTCGGATGCCAGCTCGGCCGCTTCTATCTCGCCACATCCGCCGACCGGCACCTGTGCCCGGAACAATCGCCGGAAGCTGTGGCGGGGCTGCACGGGGGACACGACCATTATGCGGTCCAGGGAATCACGCCACCGCATCCGGACGGCGGCCCGTATTTTCAGCACTGCAAGGAATATGCCTACGGGCTCGGTCTGACGCCCGTCCAGCCCCTGGCAGAGCCGGTGGTGCTCTCCTTTCCGTGGGTTCAATCTATCTCTGTTGCTTTGTTACCGATCCTGCAACCCTTCCCACAAAACGATTTAATGACGCCATTCCATCCTCCCAGACATCTCTCCTAAGCTCATTCCGAATGGATGCGGCTGGAGTTCCATCCAGAGGGACACGGAGCTTACACGGTGGAAAGTGTAAGCTCCATCCCCTCCATGCTGTTCCAATCGGAAATCCGCAACCATGCATCATTTTCAGGCACGCCGGCCATCGCTGGCTGCTACGCGGAGGGAGATCAGATGTTCCGCCAGATGTTATCCATCGCTCGCGTCTCGTTTAGACCGGTTCCCTTTCAGGTCTGGAGAATTAGCCTATTACTACTGTTCTGGGGCGCCGCCGTGATACAGGCGCAGAACACAGCCAGTCCGCCAAAGGCGGCGGCGAAACCAGTGGCAGGCGCAGTGGCCGTCACGGACCAGAAGCCGCCGCAGTCTCCTGTCAGTGCCTCCACAGCGGCGGGGCAGCCCGAGGCTGCCGCGCCCAACTGGCTGGACACATTGATCGAGAACTCGGAGGAGGTGCAGCACGTAGATGCGCCGGGCACGCCTCCGCACGAACACCCGGGTACGGAGCCTGCCGCCCCGCATGAACATGACATGAGCAACATGAGCGGGGACACGTCTTCCATGACACATGACCAAGCTGGAATGGCCGCGGGCGGCGCCATGTCTGCCGAAGAGATGGCAGCACACGATCACGGCGCCATGACTAACATCCCAGACACGTGGTTTGTTCGAACATTGCTTGGAATCACCGTGGCATTCGCGGGCCTGCTTCTGATCCTGGCGCGCCGCGGCTTGCAGCCCGCCAACCGCACCGCGACGCTCCTGGGAAAGGTGGGCAAGGACCTGCTCAAGATGCCGCTGCTGGGAGGATTCTTGCGCTGGCGGCACTTTAATACTCTGCTGCTGGCCCCCACGCTGTTGATTTTCGCTTTTATTGTCATAGCAGGGTTGTTTGGAGAGCAGACCACCAGCAACCCGGCCATCCTGCTGACGTGGATTCTGTGGTGGCCAGCGGTCATTTTCACTTTCTTCCTGGTGGGACGAATCTGGTGCACCATCTGTCCGTTCGGTTTTATGGGAGATGTGGCGCAGAAAGTCGCAACCTGGAACAAGAAAGCGCCCCGCATCCTGAAGAATATGTGGTGGCGGCTGGGGTTGTTCCTGGGCCTGACTTGGATGACGACGCTGTTTGCGCTGGATCGGGTGCCGAGGAGCACCGCTTATCTGGCCCTGGCGCTGACCTCGGGAGCAGTCGTCCTGGCGATCGTATATGAAAAGCGCGTGTTCTGCCGCTACGTTTGTCCGGTGGGTGGCATCTTCGGACTTTATTCCATGACCGCGCCGGTGCATCTGGCGGTGAAAGACAAGCACCTCTGCCAGACCGAATGCAAGGGCAAGGACTGCAACGCCTCTTGCGACTGGTTCCAGTTTCCAGCCGCCATGGAACGCGGCGCGGAGTGTAATCTGTGTCTCGATTGCGTTCGCGCCTGTCCGCACGACAATCTGGCATTGAATACACGGCCCTTCGCGGGCGAACTGGTGCAGTTCCAGCCGCACCGCAAATCGCTCGATGAAGCCACCGCTGTCGCGGCCATCCTCGGCGTTTCGTTGTTGCAGACTGCGGTGATGCTGAATGCTTGGCAGAGCTGGCAGCCAAAGCTGGCAGCCATCCTGCATATCCCCGCGGGACCGGTTCTGTACACCGTGGTGTTCCTGGGGTTCGGCGTGCTCCTGCCGCTGTTATTGCTGGGGTTCATCTCTTATCTGGGCACTCGCGGAGCGGTGTCGCGGCCGGACGCCTTCTCCGCCCTGAGGACCTATGCCTACGCCTTCCTGCCGCTGGGTCTGGGACTGCATGCGGCTCACAACTTCCACCATCTGTTCGGTGAGGGCGGCGCATTATGGCAGGGCCTGCAAGTGGCCTTCGCCCGTTATACCGGCTGGGGCGCAGACGCCGTAGCCAACATGGCGCCCGCCACGCCGATGAATTCCAATGTTCTCTACTTTCTGCAATGGCTCGCCCTGATCGGCGGGTTGTATCTGGCCTATCGCGTCAGCACGCGTCTGGTGGCCCGCTATGCTTCCGAGCAGACCGGGGCATTTCGCATGGCCCTGCCCGTTCTGCTGTTCGCATTTGCCTACACCGTGCTGAACGTCCTGGTATTGTCGGCGCCAATGGCTCACCGGCATTAGAATATTCCAGTGGCTCGGTGCATGGCACTGCGCTCGGACTTGGCGACCTCCGCGTCGCGAAGGCCTAAGAGAATCTGAACCGCGAGAGATGAGGACATGATCCAGCGGCGGTCCGATTTCCTCGGACTTGGCTGCAACAAGCTGCCCGTTAAGCTGTCCTGTAGCTTCCGAATCAGAGAACATGGGGTGAATTTCTGTCACCGAATGCGACTGTAAGTTATTGGGCTTGCGTTGTATTGGATCGTTCCTGACGATCTGGAAACCGCTGCTCTATCCATCTGAGCTACAGGCCGTTAGGGATCGTCCGGCCTCCCCATGACGGAGCCGGGCCGCTGCTTATCCAAATGATGTCATATCACCACTCACGATGACGGGCGATTTTGCCACAACTTTTTCAATTTTGTCCGATAAGTCCACCAGCAGATCGATGCGATCCAGAGCGGCCGGGAGGAGGCAGAAAAGGAATTTCCGGGTACGGCCTCGACCCGGAACTATTTCCGATCTGGCGAACCAGGAAGGATACTGAAGAGGTACCCGCCGAGGCTCGCAGGGCGTGGCAGATCGATAGCGGGTTTGTTATAGTTCTGGCGGCAGCGGTTGAGGGAGCACAAGGTCCCCTCCGGTGCCGGCAGAAGATGCATGGTCATGTGCGCCTTATTTTCCAAATCCGCCACGGATCGCCCACGGGAGTCCTTCTCGTTCCAATTCTACGATCCGGTTGTTCCCACAGACCAATTAGTTCCCGGTATCGACAACATCCGGTTCGATGTCTCGCTCAGCTCCAAATTTTTGCAGTATTGCCGCGGGTTGACCTGCCAGTTGATCATCCAGCATTCCGCAGTCGCTGCTCTTCTGAATAACCCGCCCGCGCCGCCCAAAGGCGCGGAGCGGAACGAATTCAAGCAGCAATTCCAGAACCTGCTGATCAATCTCCTCAATCGCGCCAACATACAAAAAAATCCACAGCGGGAAGTGCTGGGGCAGGCGGCCATCCTCAAGGCCCTGGCGGGGGAGATCCAAGTTCAATACGGATTGATTGTGGTGCAGGCCAGAGAAAAACTTCGTCTGTTTGATTCCCCGGCGCACGCTCACCACGCGCGCGGTTATCAGTTGCACGAGTTGTTCACCGATTTCCAGAAGAACAAGAAAATAATCCTGCGCCTGGTGAGCCAGGAACTGCTCGACATGATGGAAGAGGTGCGCGCCTCCCAGGTGCGCCGGACCCGGGAGTCCTTCTTCGGGAAGGAAGCCTCCCTTCCGCATGCCATCTTTTCTCATCCACTGATCTTTGCTGAAGAAGGCAAGGACGATTACCTGTACATGGAGCAGTACGTCATGCTCGGCAATTTCCAGCGCGACCCCGACCGGTTCGAGGTGGTCGAACAACAGCTGCGGGAGTTTCTGGAATGGGCAGACGGCCATTCCCCGGAAGCGCGGCGATGGCGCACGCTCCAGGAAGCCTACGAAGAACATCGCGCCCAATTAGAACTTCTGCGCGGGCAGCCGCAGGAACCGGCGCCTTCCCGGAGATTTTTTCCGCGTCCAGGGCGGGCCGCTGCGCCCGCGATTCCTCCCAACGAGTTGCGGGAACAAACCGCCGCGCTGGCGGCCCAGCTTGAAAGGCAAAGTGAGGAGCTGCAAGAGGTGGCAACGGCCTACTCCGCGCGCCTGGATCGAATTATTGCGGCTCCCGAAAACGCATCGCTATTGGTGGATTACTTCCAGACCGAGCAGTTGCTAGGCGAAGCCCGGAAAACCGGCGCGGACGCCGTGGAGATCGCCACGCTGCAGCAGCGCGCCGAGACTCAACGCGAAGCCATGGCGCAGCTCGTCGATCGCTTTTCCCGCTCCGGCCTGCTTCCTTATATTGTGGCCGCTTACGAAACTGCCAGGATCTACCGGCACTTTTGTCCTCCCATCAACCCGCAGCAGTTGAAGGGGGCGTTGGTAGATGCGGTCGAACGGAAGAAAGTCACTCATCTCATCCAGGAGTATCGTCTTCCAGGCAGTCCGGTCGAGACGATGGAGGAAGCGGCGCGGCGGGTCCGGGAGATCGGAGCGCGCGAAACTCGCATGGTCCTGGCCCGTTTCCTGTACGATTTTTTCCGCTGCCGGCACGATCTCAAGAATCATCGGCTGGCCCAGGATTTGATGGAACAGATTTATATTCCCGCGGATCCCAAGCAGCGGGAACTCTCCGAGATCAATAACACCCTCTACCAGTTCCTGCTCCCCGAAGAGGAGAAGCCCGCGGAAGAGAAAATCGCCAGCCACGTGATCCTGAAGGCGGACATCCGGGATTCGACCTCGATCACCACGCAGCTATTCGCCCGCAACTTGAATCCGGCCTCGTATTTCAGCCTCAATTTTTACGAGCCGGTGCGCAAGCTGCTTCCCCGCTACGGCGCCATCAAGGTCTTCCTGGAGGGGGACGCCATGATTCTGGCGATTGTGGAACATGAAGGAGATGCCCGCTCTGCCAACTCCGTGGCGCGCGCCTGCTGCCTGGCTCGCGAAATGATCGAAGGCGTGCGGGGCGTCAACGATCGGGCGGCACAGAGCCAACTCCCGCTGCTGGAGTTCGGCATTGGCATTTGCTTCCAGCCTTCTACGCCGATGTATCTGATGGACGGCGAGCGTCCTATCATGATTTCCAAAGCTTTGAACGAATCCGACCGCCTGTCGAGTTGCAGCAAGCTCGCCAAGCAGTTGTTAACCCAGAAGAGCCGGTTCTTCAATGTCTTTGTCATGCAAGTGCTGCCGGACGCCGAATCCAAGGATGTCTCGGAGGAATTCCTGCTCCACTATAATGTCCAGGGAATCGAGATCAACGAGCTGGCATTTGACCGCCTGTGCCAGGAACTTTCCATGAAGCGAGTAGAACTAAAGCTGCCGTTATTCGGGGAACCGGAAACCGTGGAACTGTTTTGCGGTTCTTCCGCGCTCGGACAATCAATTTTTCAGAGAATCGTCGTCCGCCGGGGACGCGTCCCTCATTGGGACCCCAAGGAATTGCGGATTGTCGAATACACCGATCGTTATTACTACGAAGTGTGCAGCGCCAAGCCCGTCTACGAATTTGTTGCTAAGACGCTCGGCTGGTAGGCGTGCAAATCCTTCCGCGGAACTGCATTGCCACCAGCCGAGACCGCCGCGAACCCTGCTAGAACTGGTTCCACAGGTACTGGTTGTACACTTCGTGATGGAATTGAACTTCCTGGGCCTTTACGAGGTCGCCCAGCAGACGCGGGCAGCGGTCCGCCGAGGCCTGCTTCAAATCCGCGTAACGCCCCTTCACGTCTCCCCCCAGAAGTTTCGTGGTCCAGTCCGCATTCCGGAAATTGTCAATGGCGGTATAGATGTTGTCCGGCAGGTACCGCTGCGCCTGGCGAAGATTCTTTATCTTCGCGGTTTCCCCCTCCAGGCCGGTCTTAAAGATGGCCAGCATCACCATGTACGGGTTGGAGTCGGGGGCCACTGCCCGAACTTCGACGCGCATGCTCCGCGCGTTCCCAATCGGAATCCGCACCATGGCGCCGCGATCCACCGGTGAAGCATTGAGCTGGTTCGGCGCTTCGAAGTGAGGGTCGAGCCGCCGGAAGGCATTGACGCTGGAGTTGAGCATCAGACAGATGTCATTACCGTGAGTGAGGATGCGATCCAGGAATGACCAGCCAAACTTACTGAGCTTCTCCTCTCCCTTCGGATCCCAGAACTCATTCTTGCCATCCTTGCTGACCGAGACGTTGGTGTGCATGCCGCTGCCATTGACGCCGGCGATGGGTTTGGGCAGGAAGCAAGCCGTATAGCCCATGTTGCGCGCCACCTGGCGGCAGATCAGCTTATAGAGCTGGATTTGGTCGGCTGCCGCCACCACCTCTCCGTAGTTGTAATTCATCTCGAATTGCGACGGAGCCACTTCCGGGTGGTCTTTCTCGTTTTGGAACCCCATGGCGCGCTGTACTTCCGCGGCCGTATCAATGAAGGTCCGCAGGGGATCCCCGGCCAAGGAATGGTAATAGCCGCCAGTGTTGACGTATTCGAACTTTCCCGTCTCATGATAGTGCCGCTCGGCATCTTCGCCCTTGAACAGGAACCCCTCGATCTCATTGGCGGCGTTCAGGGTGTAGCCGCTCTGCTTGAAGTGGGCCGCCGCCAGCCCTTTCAGGACGTTGCGAATATCGGCGGTATATGGCGAGCCGTCCTTGTCGATCACCTCGCCGAACATGAGCACTTTGCCGGAGCCGAAGACGTCCGCCGGTCCCCAATAGAAGGCCGCCCAATCCATTCCCAGGCGCAGATCGCTCTCGCGCTGCGCGGTGAAACCGCGGATCGAGGAACCGTCAAAGGTGAGATTATCCCAGTTCTTAATGAGAAACTTCTTGTCATAATCCAGCATGTGCAGGCGGCCCTCCAAGTCCGTAAAGAGAACCGTAACGGCCTTGATCCGCTTCTCGTCGGTCAGGTACTTGAGCCGTTCCTCCCGGATCTTGGCGACCGGGACACGCTTGAGTCTTTGCTCCTTGGCATGCAAATTCAACTCTTCCAGTTCGTCATAGGAAAGTTGTAAAAAATTACGCAGTTCATTCGACATGAATCACCTCAGGATATTTTCTGTTTGCCTGTCCGGGGATTGTTCCGACTCGACCGCGCGATACTACTGCAACCTACGGTTGGATAGCCACACGCTCGACGGGCACTCCAGCAAACCGACGGCCTGTTTGGCACTCTTCCGGGGGAAGATTTTCGGCTTGATTGTAACAGGTTAGGAGGCGCTGGTCCGGCATTGCAGCCGCCACCCCAGATCCCCCTTAAACATTCTACTACTGCGAAGCGCCAAATTACGCCATGAAATTCTGAGAAAAAAGAAAAGAGAGAATGCCCCGCTCACCGGGCCCGGCTGATCCTTCGGACTGCGGTTAGCCAGAACACAGCTCCGCTGCCACTCTCGCAATCACCGGCTTGCGCGAATATTGATTATGATTCCGCAGCTAAGATCGTCTAGATTCGCTGGCTTCTTGAACCGCTTCCCATCCCTCTTTGATGAGCAAGGGAAGCATGACAAGCGCCGCCACTGGGTCGGCCCACCACCACCCGAGGAGCGCATTCAGTCCCAGGCCGAGCAGCAACGCGAACGAGAGATAGGCGCAGATCAGGGTTTCCAGGGCATCTGCTTCCAGAGCCCGGCTGCCCATTTGGCGCGCCACGGTGCGCTTGGCAAAACCGAGGACGGGCATCACAATCAGCGAAGCGATTGCCAGCAGGATGCCGATCCAGCTTACCTCAGGCGCTTGTTGCCGCAGCAGACTTTGCGCGGCCTCGTAGAGAATGTAAGCGGACAACAGGAAAAATGTGAGGCCCACTGCGCCCAGCGCCTTTCGCTCCTTCTCGGATTCATCCTCCAGCGGAAAACACTTCGATGGCGCTGTCGAATCCGAATCCTACCAAAGCAATGCTGCCCGCGCGCCATCCCGCGGCAATGGCAATGATACCCTCCAAGATGTTGTAGGCAATCAGGGTGTATTCCAGCCGGAGCGCTTTACTTCTCAATTTGTCTGGAGCATTCACGGCCTGTAGGTTGCGGCAGCAGGAGGGCAATGTCAACTGGATTTGCGGCCGCTCGCCGCCTCGCGAAGCACCTCGGCAGGGAGCTCCGTTTGTTACAATCGTGCTTGCATTCGACGGCATGAGAATGGCGCATCCAAAAGTCACCATCATCGGCGGCGGTCTCGCAGGTTCGGAGGCGGCCTGGCAGGCAGCCCGCCGGGGAGTCCCCGCCCTCCTCTACGAAATGCGCCCGCGCGTGCCGACCCCCGCGCATCAGACGGACCGGCTGGCCGAGCTGGTGTGTAGTAATTCGTTGAAGAGCGACCGCGAGAACACCGCTCCCTGGCTGCTCAAGGAAGAGATGCGCCGAGCGGGCTCGCTGCTGCTCCGGCTCGCCGGGGATTGCGCCGTGCCCGCGGGCCAGGCTCTGGCGGTCGACCGGGAGCGATTTGCGGCCTCTGTCACAGCCGCCATCGAGGCCGAGCCGCGCATTGAGATTCGTCGCGAGGAAGTGCGCGAAATCCCCGCCGAAGGAATGGTGATTATCGCTACCGGCCCGCTCACCAGCGATGCTTTGGCCGAATCAATCCAGCGATTGACCGGCAGCGGCAGACTGTTTTTTTACGACGCCATTAGCCCCATCGTTGACGCCTCCACCATCGACCGCACCAAAGTCTTTGCGGCCTCCCGCTACGGCAAGAGTATTCGTATGCACACCGATCCGAGCCGCGATGCAGCATCCCGGCGCGCCGTGGACCGCGAGGGAGCGGAGGCCCCGTTTGCTGCCACTGACTCCGCCGAGGTAGAGGGTGATTATCTCAACTGCCCGATGAATGAAGAAGAGTATCAGCACTTCTACGACGCGCTGATCGCAGCCGAGTCGGTGGCGCTGCACGATTTCGAGGACCGCAAGTTTTTCGAGGGATGCCTTCCTCTAGAAGAGCTAGCCCGGCGCGGCCGTGAGACGCTGCGCTTCGGCCCGATGAAGCCGGTGGGATTGCGCGACCCGCGCACCGGGCGGATGCCCTACGCCGCAGTCCAATTACGCCAGGAGAACTTGCGCGCCGACAGCTTCAACCTGGTGGGCTTTCAGAACCATCTCAAATTCGGCGAGCAGAAGCGTGTCCTGCGAATGATCCCTGGCCTGGAGCAAGCGGAATTTTTCCGCTTCGGGCAGATCCATCGCAACACCTACATCAACGCTCCCTCGCTGCTGACACCGACGCTCCAACTTCGCTCGAATCCTCGCATATTCTTCGCCGGCCAAATCTGCGGCGTCGAGGGCTACGTCGAATCTATCGCCACCGGGATGATGACTGGAATGCACGCCGCTCGTATCGCGCTGGGCGGAGGGGAACCTGTTGCGCCGCCGCGCGCCACGGCATTAGGCTCGCTCTGCCATTACATCACGCACGCCAACCCGCGCAACTACCAGCCCGCCAACATGTCCTTCGACCTGCTGCCGCCCCTGTGCGCGACAACTCCCGCCAAGCTGGGCCGCCCGGAGCGCCACGCCCGCCAGTGCCAAATCGCCCTGACGAAGTTGGAACAATGGCTCCATGCAGAAAACAGTTTGCGCGGCTCGATATCCTGATCGGCGAGTTTGTCCAAACAAAAACCGGATGGCGAGTGTGAGACGCCATCCGGTCAGATCACGAAAACTTACGCGCGCAACTCTATTTTTCCGGCAGGGACATGGTGCGGGCTTTCTGCAAGTACTTGTCGAGGGTACGGGACATGAAAAATCGTTCGGAGATAAGTTTGTTCGAAGTATCCCGCACGCATTGCACGTAGCGCTCGCGATTGAACGATTCGTTGGGTTTGATCAGACCGACGCGCTGCCAGGCCTCGGTTGCCGTCTCGACGAAATCGCGGTAGCCGTTCCCGTTCATGTCCACAAAGCCGTGGGCGACGTTGACGGTATCGGGCTCATCGCGAAACTCGCCGCGCCCGTCGAGCGGTTCGAGCTCGAACGGGCTGGTTGCGAACGGCTTGTACTGCGTGGAGCCGCTTGCGGTGCCGTTTCCGTAAATGTGGAAGACGCCCAGCGGGCAGGTTACTTCCGGCATGTCGATGGCGGCATTTTCAATTAAATTGTCGT
>Ga0209342_10006192_pt1 | contig 12175 bp, 8 predicted proteins | sample RifCSP16_2_FD_184023 | JGI IMG/M metagenome (GOLD analysis project Ga0209342, IMG submission 184023) | Soil microbial communities from Rifle, Colorado - Rifle CSP2_sed 16_2 (SPAdes) (version 2) | ecosystem: Environmental > Terrestrial > Deep subsurface > Rock core/Sediment | place: Rifle... | reverse complement strand
AGGCAGTCCTGAGGGGGAACGTCAACGAGGCGGTGCTTGGCTCTACCCTTGCCTCCCTGGGTTATTCACTGGAGAAGGGGTACGTGAGGGCCTTAACCACCCCCGGCAGGCGCCTTGTTATCTCGGCACTGCTCACGATGCCCGTATTCTTGGTTGCCATGTTAGAACTGGATTTTCCCTATTCTTCTTACCTCCAATTCCTGCTTGCAACGGTAGTGGTCTTTGGGGCAGGTTCGGAGTTCTTCGCGGGGGCAATGAGACAGTTGAGGTGGCGAGGGCCACTCCCATCATTCAGGGCCAATATGGACACCCTTATAGCCATGGGCAGTGGCGCCGCCTATACCTACAGCCTTACGTCCCTAACGTGGGGGATAAAGGAACTATATTTTGAGACTGCCTGTATGATTATTACCCTTGTCCTGCTGGGCCGATTCCTTGAGGCCAGGGCCAGGGCCAGGACCACGGAGGCTATAGAGGGGCTGATGACCCTGGTACCCAAGAAGGCCCACTGCCTCCGGGAGGCCGTAGAGATAGAAGTGCCGGTAAACGAACTCTCCGTTGGCGATAGTATAATCGTCAGGCCAGGGGAGCGGATACCGGCCGACGGCAGGGTTATAGATGGATGTACCACTGTGGATGAGTCCTCTCTTACTGGCGAGGGCCTCCCTGTAGTTAAGGCGCCAGGTGACACCGTACAGGCCAGCACAATAAACCTTGATGGTACTATAGTCTTTGAGGCCCTCCGGGTAGGGGAGGATACCACCTTTGCCCACATCATAAGGCTGGTCAGGGAGGCCCAGTCCTCCAAGGCACCTGTGGAACGCCTGGCCGACAGGGTGTCGGGGGTCTTCGTGCCAATAGTCCTGCTAATAGCAGGTGGTACGGCCTTTGGCTGGCTGTGGGCGGGGTACTGTTATCCTGTGGCCTTGACTACCTCCATTGCCGTGCTTCTTGTTGCCTGCCCCTGCGCCCTGGGTCTGGCCACCCCCGCCGCCGTTACCGTGGGTGTGGGCAGGGCCGCCCAGTTAGGCATCCTGATTCGGGACGCCCAGAGTCTGGAGGAGGCCTCCAGGATTGACGTCCTCTTCTTTGATAAGACCGGCACAATAACTCAAGGTCGGCCCACCGTAACCCAATTTTATAATGCCACACAAAGGCCCGATGGGGAGCTCCTCTCCCAGGTGGCCTCTTGTGAGAGGCCCTCGGAGCACCCCTTCGCCAGGGCCATCGTAGGGTATGCCGAGCAAAAGGGCGTACCACTCCAGACAGCCGCCGATTTTCGGGCCTATAGCGGTCAGGGCGTGAAGGCAAGATGCAACGGCCACTTGCTGACCATTGGCGGTCAGAGGATGTTATGGGAACAAGGCATAGACCTTACGCCCCTTGAGGCAAAGGCAAGGGAGTTAAAGGGGGGTGGGAGGGTACTGGTGTACGTTGCCACCGATGGCAAGGCCTCTGCCCTTTTTGCCCTGGCGGATAGCATAAAGGACACCTCTTTACAGGCAATAGACAGGATAAAGGCTATGGGTATAGAGCCTTCTCTGCTGACGGGAGACCATTATGAGAGCGCCCAGGAGGTGGCAAGACAGGTGGGCATAGAGCGGTTCAAGGCCGAGTTAAAGCCCGGGGAGAAGGTGGAGGAGATAAAAAGGGAACAGATGAGGGGTAGAAAGGTGGGGATGGTGGGGGACGGGATAAATGACGCCCCGGCCCTTATGACAGCAGACGTGAGCTTTGCCATGGGTACCGGTACGGATGTGGCCCTGGAGTCCTCCCAGGTTACCCTTATGAGGGGGGACATCAAGAAGGTAGCCGAGGCGGTGGCCTTGAGCCGTCAGGTGATGAGGACGATAAGGCAGAACCTCTTCTGGGCCTTTTCTTACAATATTGTGGCCATCCCCATGGCCGCCCTGGGGCATCTGAGCCCCATGATGGCCGCAGGATTCATGGCTTTCAGTTCTCTTCTGGTTGTCTTTAATTCCCTGAGGCTTAGGGGTTACGAGCCCAGGTATATCTTGGATGGTAGGGGCGTATTACAACACGCCCCTACGGCTTTGATAGGAGGTGTAAGAAAATGAGATACGGAATAATCTTGGGATGTTTGCTAGGAGTTTTGACTATGTCTTTTGTCGGTGTTCAGACCACCCTGGGACAGGAATCATCTGAGAAGATAACCTGCCCAACCTGCAAGACGGAGACCCTGGCCACAAAGAAGGGCGGGGGTGTCCATCTGGAGAAGAGGATGCTCTGTCCAGAATGTAAGGGAGAGGGGACGACCCTGGGGGCCCACGTTTGTAATAAGTGCGGGCAAGAGGTCCTCCTGTGCGACCTTTGCAAGAAGGTGGTGGGCCGTGCTGCTGAGAAGCCAGCTGCTCAGTTGAAGTGCCCTGACTGTAAGGAGAGGGTAACGGTCACCAAGAAGGGCGGCGGTGTCCACCTTGAAAAGGCGATGGAGTGTCCTTCTTGTAAAAAGAAGGTAGAAGGGCTTGAGGCCGTTGAGTGTGGGCGATGCGGGAAAGAGATGCTGTCCTGCCCCATCTGCAGGCAGCACGTTGGGTCGGTGGTCAAGAGAGTCCCCGCGGTGGAACTCAAATGTCCTAGTTGCAAGGAGACGGTAACTGCCACCAAAAAAGGAGGCGGAGTACACCTGGAAAAGAAGATGGCTTGTCCTAACTGCAAGAAGGAGATACAGGACATGGACATCCATACCTGCAGTAAGTGCGGGACAGAGATGGCCACTTGTCCGTTATGCAATAAACCCATGTAGGCCGCCTCAGGCGGACAAGAATCAGGGATTAGGGGCCAGGCGCATCATCCCGGAATTAAAAAGGGCCGGGGCTGAAGGGATCATTGAGTACTCACTCAACAAAGTCATACTTTAAAAGAAAAGGAGGGAAGGTCATGTCTAGAAGAGCGTGCCTATTAACCCTGGTGGCCTTTCTGGCATTAGGAGTGTCCGCCTTAGGCGGACTGGCAATTGCCCAGGAGACCAAGAAGATTTATGACCCCGTATGCGGGATGGAGGCAGGCAAGGACACACCGCACGTTACGGAGTACAACGGGAAGAAGTACAGCTTCTGCTCGGAGAAGTGCAGGGCTGAATTCCTCAAAGATCCAGCTAAGCTTGCCTGCTTTTGTCTGTCTGGTTCCGATTGTCCGCACTGCACGGGTAAGTCTGCCACCTGCCCGTGTGAAAAGAAGACCCACGACCATGCGCATGAGCACGGCAAACATAAGGGTGGCGATTAGCAGAAACGGACAACAGGGATATATATGGACGTCCATACCTGCAGTAAGTGCGGGGCAGAGATGGCCACTTGTCCGTTATGCAATAAACCCATGTAGGCATTGGACAGGGGTCAGGGAACAGAGGTCCGGGGTCAGGGGCCAGGGGTAGGTATTATTAAGTATTTTACAATTCCTGTCCCCTGGTCCCTGGCCCCTAATCCCCAGCCCCTGGTCCCTATTAGTGACGGAGGAAAGAGATGAAGAAGTCGTTAATGATTTTCTTTGTGTGGATGTTCGGGTGTACGGGCCTGGCCTGGGCAGAATCCGCCCCGGGCGGACCGAAGACCTTGCGTCTCCAATGGGTGATAGATGAGACCCTGAAGAATAACCCGAACATCCAGGTATTCCTTAACCGTTGGGAGGCAAGCCAGGAGGCCATTGCCAGGGCCACGTCTCTGGACGACCCCATGGTCAACTTCCATACCTGGAACGTGGAATCTCCCGTAAGGGTTACCCCTGACTGGGACCGTGCGGAGCGCAGGGGGGTGGTCTCCCAGAAGGTACCCTTCCCCGGGAAGCTCCGCCTGAGGGGCAAGATTGCGGAAGGAGACTCTAACATCGCCAAGAAGGACTGGGAACAGCAGGTGCTGGAGATGCTGGCCAGAGTCAAAGGTGCCTATTATCAACTCCGCCACCTCTACTACGTCATAGACATCAATGAGGAGGTCAAAGACCTCTTGGGGAGGTTTGCCGCCGTAGCGGAGACCCGCTACAAGGTAGGTCGTGCCCCCCAGAGGGACGTCCTGGCCGCCCAGGTGGAGATTGCCAGGATTATAAGGGATTTAGAGGTACTGGAGAGGGACAAGAAGGCCCTGGAGACCCGGATAAACACCATCCTCAATAGAGACCCGGAGGCACCCCTGGGGAGACCGGAGGACTTCAGCATATACCCGCTTTCTCTGGACCTGGTGGAACTTGAGGAGGTTGCAATGAAGCAGAGGCCGGAACTCCAGAAGTTTGATTTTGCCAGGAAGAGGGATAAATCTACCCTGGATTTGGCCAAGAAGGACCTCTACTTCCCTGACCCGGAGTTTGAGGTGATGTACATGCAGACCGACACTATGGCCGACATGTGGTCGTCTAAGATAGCCTTCAACGTCCCCTGGCTGTGGGGTAAAAATCGGGCCAGGGTAAGGGAGGCCAGGCAGACCCTCCAGGCCGCAGAGGCGGAGTATCTGGCCGTAAAAAATGCCGTCCTCTTTGAGGTGAAGGACACCTGGACGAAGACCATCAATGCCCGGAGTACGACCACGATATACTCAGACAGCGTCATCCCCCTGGCCGAACAGTCCCTTAAGGCGGCCCTCGTAGAGTATGAGACGGAGAAGATAGATTTTCTTACCCTTTTAGATAGTGAGAGGACGCTCTTGAGTGCACGCATCCAGTATCACATGGCCGCAGTGGAATTTGAGGCTGGCCTGGCGGAGCTGGAGAGGGCGGTGGGCATGTCCCTCACACCGGAGCAAAAATAAGGGTTTAAGGGTTCAAAGGTTCAAAAGTTTAAGTAGCCGCAGGCTTTAGCCTGCGGGAAACGGAAGGAAGGCGGCACAGATGTCTTGCAGGATTTTGAGATACGTATGGACAGCGTGGCTAATCCTTATCCCTCCAGCTTTTCTGGGCTATCCGCAGATGGCTTCGCTCCGCTCACCACAGACATGGGGATTAGAGAGTCTGTGGGCAGGCCCTGAGGAGGAGGTTGAGTATTTCTGTCCCATGCACCCCCAGGTGGTATCGGACAAACCTGGTAAGTGTCCTATATGCGGGATGCCACTGTCCAAGAGGTCTAAAGGGGCAGTAAAGGCCCCCGCCGAGGCCGGACCTGAGGTATCTATTGTCCAGTTCAGTCCATGGCAGGTAAAACTGGCCGGGGTGAGGAAAGAACCCGCCGCCTACAAGAGTCTCACCAAGGAGATATACACGGTAGGCCGGATGACCTATGACGAGAGGAAGCTCGCCTATGCCACGGCCAGGATAATGGGCAGGGTGGATAAGCTCTTCGTAGACTTCACTGGCACCGAGGTGGAGCAGGGTGCACCGCTGGTATGGATTTATAGCCCTGACCTGGTCTCCACACAGAAGGAGTACCTCCTCGCCCTGGAGACGGTGAAGAGGATGGAGGAGAGTACTACCCCGGAGATAGTCAGAGGGGCAGAATCCCTCCTCAGGGCCAGCAGGGAGAGGCTCCTCCTATGGGGTATTACGGAAGAACAGGTAGAGGAACTTACCAGGACACATGAGGTAAAGACCCACATGGCGGTTCACTCTCCCATCACCGGCACGGTGATAAAAAAGGACGTCCTTGTGGGCCAGTACGTCATGGAAGGCGCCCAGATGTATACCATTGCGGACCTCTCTAACCTGTGGATGATGGCCGACGTCTATGAATTTGAGATGGCCCTGGTAAAGCTGGGCCAGAAGGTGGAGATTACCAGCCCTACTTACCCAGGACAGGCCTTTATCGGGATGGTCTCTTTTATAGACCCCTTCCTCAATGAGCAGACCCGCAGTGTGAAGGTCAGGGTGGACGTCCCTAACCCGGAATTGAAACTAAAGCCATTGATGTTCGTGAATGCCACAATAAGAATCCCCTTAGAGGTGGGAGAGATTACGTACTATTGCCAGATGCACCCTGAGGTGGTCTCTGATAAACCGGGTGTATGCGAGAAATGCGGTGGTATGCCACTGGTGGAGAAGCCCCAGGGGGTACTGGCCATCCCCCGCTCTGCAGTCCTGGATACTGGCCTGAGGAAGATTGTTTATGTGGAGAGGGAGGAGAACCTCTTTGTGGCCAGGGAGATAAAGACCGGCTTTGAGGCAGAGGGCTACGTCCAGGTACTAGAAGGGCTAAGGGAAGGGGAGAGGGTGGCCTCGGCCGGGGCATTTCTCATAGATGCCGAGACTAAATTGGGGCCTGGGGTGTCCGCCCAGTATTATGGGGCAACGGGGGGGCCGACACAGGGAGCTCCACCCCATATACACGGTACGCCAGCCGAAAAGTTGCCACCCCCAGAGAAAGAGACGGGGGCAGGTTTGAAACCTGCCCCTACAATAGCGGAGAAGGCCCCGCCCGTGGGAGAAGAAGTTCCATTCCCGATAAGGATGCCTGCTGAAGGAGAGGCGATAGACCCGGTCTGCGGTATGGACGTGAAGGTGGCTGAAGCCCTTAGCCTGAAATATGGGGAAGACTTATACTATTTCTGCTCTAAGGAGTGCCTGGCCCACTTCCAGTCCAACCCCGGGCTCTTCTCGGCAAGGGTCTGGGTGTACAAGGAGACTGCTACTACAGATTTGGTGTGCAGTATGTCCCTGGAAAAGGATAAGGCCGTAACCTACAGATACCAGGGGAAGACCTACTATTTCTGCTGTGACGAGTGCAAACGCAAGTTCAAAAAAGACCCTGACAAATTTCTTAAAATGTTGAAGAAGGGCCCATGGTAGTTGCCATAATAGAGTTCTGCATAAAGAACCGCTTTATGACCATTATCTTCTTCGCCCTGGCCATGGTCTGGGGGGTCTATTGTTTATATAACACCCCCGTGGACGCCATACCTGATTTGAGCGAGAACCAGCAGATTATCTTTACGGACTGGCTGGGAAGGAGTCCCCAGGACGTGGAAGACCAGATTACTTATCCCTTGAGCGTGAACCTCTCGGGCCTGGCAGGGGTGAAGGCGGTACGGTCTATCTCCGACTTCGGCTTTTCTATGGTCTTCATAATTTTTGACGAAAGGTATGGTTATTACTTTTGCAGGGAGAGGATAATAGAGAGGTTGAACCTGGCCTCCACCTTTTTACCCCCTGACGTAGTACCCTACCTTGCCCCTGATGCTACTGCGATAGGGCAGATATTCTGGTACACGGTAGAGGGTGAGGGTTACGACCTGGGGGAACTGCGGGCCGTCCAGGACTGGTTCGTGCGGTATCAATTGAAGTCCACCCCCGGAGTGGCCGACGTGGCCAGCATCGGGGGTTTTATCAAGGAGTATCAGATAGACGTAGACCCAAACAAGCTCCTGGCCTACAACGTCCCGCTCAGGGGGATCTTTGAGAACGTCCAGGCCAGCAATAAGACCGTGGGGGCCAGGGTGGTGGAGGCCAGCGACATGGAGTACCTGGTGAGGGGATTGGGCTGGATTGAGGGTCTGGAGGACATAGAGAATATAGTTGTCGGCTCGCACAATGGGGTACCCATATACGTAAAGAACGTGGCCACGGTACAGATAGGGCCTTCCCTCCGCAGGGGCGTCCTGGAAAAGAACGGTAGCGACGTCACAGGGGGAGTGGTACTCATGAGGTACGGGGAGGATACTATTAATGTAACCAAAAGCATAAAAAAGAAGATTAAGGAGATTGAACCAGGCCTCCCCCCAGGGGTCAGGATAGTGCCCTTCTACGACCGCACCCCCCTGATTCACAGGGCAATTGGTACCCTGAAAGAGACCCTCGTTGAGGAGTCTATCATTACCCTTATAGTAGTGGGTATCTTCCTCGCCCATTTCCCCAGCGCACTGCTCATAATCCTTACCCTGCCCCTGGCCATCCTCATCTCTTTTATGATTATGTACCCTTTGCACATAACTTCTAACATCATGTCCCTCTCCGGCATTGCCATTGCTTTGGGAGACCTGATGGATGCGGGGATAGTCATTACTGAGAATGCCTTCAGGAACCTGACCAACAAGTATGGGCCAAAGGCCAGGGTAAAGGGGGACATCAGGGACGTAGTCCTGGAGTCTTCCAGGGTAGTAGGGCCGCCCATATTTTTCTCGGTAGTAATCATGATTCTATCCTTCATCCCAGTCTTTGCCCTCAGGGGGATAGAAGGCAAGCTCTTCTGGCCCCTGGCCTTCACTAAGAGCCTGGCTATGGTAGGTACCGCCGTACTGGCCATAACCCTGGTACCTGCCCTGGCCACCTTCTTCTTGAAGGGCAGGCTCCTGAGTGAGGAGGAGAACCCCATAGTGAGGTTCCTGGTGAGGATATACATGGCTGGCCTGAAGTGGGCACTGCGTTTCAAGTGGATACCATTGGGTCTTACTATAGCCCTGGTGGTGGCCGCGGGGGTACTATTCCCCATGATAGGGAGGGAATTTATGCCCCCTTTAGATGAGGGCACTATCCTGGACATGCCTGTCACCCTGCCCAGCGCCTCTATAACCCGTGTGGTGGATGACCTCAAGAAGAGGAGTGCACTTATAATGACCGTCCCGGAGGTGGAGACGGTAGTGGGAAAGGCAGGGAGGGCAGACACCCCCACAGACCCTGCCCCTATAGAGATGGCGGAGTCCATAATAAACCTTAAGCCTAAAAAAGAGTGGCGGAAGGGGATGACCAAGGAGAAAATCCTGATGGAACTGGATTCCGTAGTGAAGGTACCGGGCTGGTCTAACATATGGACCCAACCCATAATAAACCGCATTGACATGGTCTCAACGGGGATAAGGACCCAGGTAGGGGCGAAGATATACGGTGGTGACCAGAAGACCGTGGTAGACCTGGCCCAGCAGGTGGCGGATGTCCTCAGGACCGTCAGGGGGGCAGTGGATATCTACCCTGACAAGTTGATTGGGGAAAATTATCTGGAGATTGACATAGACCGCAGGCAGGTGGCCAGATATGGGATAAATATCGGGGATGTACACGACGTTATAGAGATGGCAATGGGGGGTAAGACCATCACGACAACAGTAGAAGGCCGACAGCGATTCCCGGTAAGGGTGCGTTATGCCAGGGAACTGAGGGAGGCTGTGGATAAGATACAGAGGGTTTTGGTGCCTACCGCTACGGGGGCCCAGATACCACTCTATCAACTGGCAGATATCAGGGTGGTCCCTGGCCCCAGCATGATAAGGGGCGAGAACGGACTCCTTGTTGCCTATGTCCTCTTTAACGTAAGGGGCCGGGATGTCATAGGCGTGGTGGAAGAGGCCGCAGAGGTAATCCCTCAGAGGATAAAACTCCCGCCTGGTTATTTTATACAGTGGAGCGGGCAATACGAACACCAGATGCGGGCCAAAAAGACCCTCCAGTTCCTGGTACCCATTGTAATTGTCATCATGTTCTTAGTCCTTTACATTACCTATACGTCTTTCGTGGATGCGATAATAATAATGCTGACGGTACCTACTGCCCTGACGGGCGGGATGTTATTCCAGTTTATCTGGGGTTACAACTTCAGTGTGGCCGTCTGGGTGGGCTACATTGCCCTCTTTGGTATGGCCACCTCTACCGGGATTCTCATGGTGGCCTTTCTGAAAGAATCCTTTGAAAAGAGGGGCGAGGAGAACATAAAGGAAGAGGCCCAGATTACGGATGCCATATTGGAGGGGGCAGTCTTAAGGCTAAGGCCCAAACTCTTAACGATATCTACCACCATCTTTGGCCTCTTACCCATGCTCTGGGCCACCGGTTCAGGGGCAGAGATAATGAGGCCCCTTGCTGTGCCCATAATCGGCGGTTCTTTTACCTCCACGCTTGTGACCCTCTTTGTAATTCCTATTATCTACCACACGGTAAAAAGGTGGCAACTTTTGAGGCCCCACAGGCCCAAAAAGGTCAAGATAAGAAAACCTGGAAGGGGATGGTTCTGGAAGAAGAGGCTGGGGGAGAGTCCCCTGCCGTGAATCCTTGACAGTATAAGGGCGTTATAGGATAATTGCGTGCGGTAGTAAGTGTTCTATATTGTAATTAAAGGGGAAATGGTATGAAGTGTCGTCAAATGACGATTGGAGAGCTTAGGGACACGTATAAGAATGGGCAGATAAATCTTGCCCCACCATATCAAAGGAAACCCGTATGGAAAACAAAGCAAAGGCTGTTATTATTATCCTCTCTGTTCAATGGCATTCCAATACCAGCACTAATTTTTCATAAACAATTCCACACTGGAACACTTAAAGAAATCTATGATGTATTAGACGGCAAGCAACGCATTGAAACGATTCTCCATTTTATTGAATTAAAAAAAATTAGGGACGAGGGGCGACTATGGGTGGAATTTATCAACCCACATACAAATAAAAGAGACTACTTATTCTACCATCAGCTTGATAACAAAAAAGTTAACAAAGAATATGAAAATATATTAGAAAAATTTTGGACTTATAAATTACCAATTATTGAGTATGAGGGAGACCTATCAGATTTTTTTGGAAATAATGTTGCTTCTAAAGAAGTCTTTGTAAGAGTTAATTCAACGGGGTCCCCACTAAAGAAGCACGAAATTAGACATGCAAAATGTGCGGGCTTATTCTTTAAACTTGGCGATATGTTAGAAGAAAAATATATGAACCTGTTTGTGAACCAGTGGAGAGTTTGTTCAAGTACAGATACAAAGCGATACTTACTACATGAATTTATATTAGAGTTATGTGTAGCGATTCATTTAAATATATATTCCGATCGAAGAAAAAAGTTGGATGAATTGTTATCTCAATATAAATGGACCGGTAGAGAAATAGTATTTGTACGAAAGGGATTTAATAAAATAATTCGTTGTGTCAAGGATATATTCCCCAATGATTCGATTAAGTATACAAGGTTCAAAAATAAATCGGATTTTTATTCACTTTTTGTGGTATTACTCCAGTTGCTAAACAAGGGGTACGTGTTGGATAGTAGAAAGGATAATAGGATTATCGGAAAATTCCTTTCAGAATTTTCTAAACAGATACAGAGGCTAGACCCAAAGGTTAAAAAATTCGTTATTCCCAACTTGCCGGAATCGGAGCAGAAATTGCTTCCGTATATCATTTCTACAAGACAAGCTACCGACAGTCTTAGAAATAGAGAAACTAGGCACAAATATTTGATGTCTGTTCTAAAAGAGGGTTTTATATTAAAAACCAAAGATAATACAAGAATTTTTGACTCTAGTGTAAAAGACCTTTTATGGCTTTTACAAAAACAAAACAAACCAAGATGTCCTAACCCTACATGCAATGAAAAGTGCAAAAAATATTTAACTTATGACGATGCTCAGGTAGATCACAAATACCCATGGAGTAAAGGTGGTCGCACTACATTAGAAAACGCTCGCTTGATATGCTCAAGCTGTAACAGCAGTAAAGGCAATAGGCAATTAGTTTAGAGTAGAAATAGATGGAAAAGACTCACCGCAATATTTAGTAAACAAGCGTGGTCAAAAGACTGCTGTTGTCATACTAATGGAAGAGTATGAAGAACTCTTAGAAGACCTTAACGCAGGGATAAACCAACAATACTCTTTAGTGAGCCAAAGAAACGCTTAAAAGCCGATGGCCTCTTATGAAGTTGGACAGAAAGGGAGTTGATATGATTATCACCAAACAGCAAGTCCTTGAGATAGTAGAAGACTTACCTGAAGAGGTAGATGTTGATGAGGTTATATATCGTCTCTACCTCAGGCAGAAATTAGAAATTGCTGAAGAAGATATCCGTGAAGGGAGGACCGTTCCACACGAGGAAGTAGTTAAGGAGACCTCTAAGTGGTTCAAAAAATAAAATGGACGTTACGAGCACTTGATGATTTACGTAACATTTATGAATATATAGCTAAGGATTCAAGGCGGTACGCCCAAATACAGGTGGAGAATATTCAAAACGCCGTCTCCAATCTTGCTAACTTTCCGCTTATGGGGCATAAAATACCTGAGTTCCCACACCTACCACACCGTGAAATTTCGGTTGGTAGTTATCGTATTATTTACAGATTTGAGGAGAAAGAAAGTCAGATATTAGTAATGTCCGTAATCCATGGACGAAGGGTGCTTAAGGGGCCTCTCGGCTAAGAGTGAGGGGGCTGGCAATGAAAATAATGAGATAGATTAAAACTATGAAGAAATACGTTTTCATCCCCTTCAGTTTAGTCTTCCCACTATCCCTTGGCTGTATGTGCATGATGCCGATG
>Ga0209342_10006191_pt1 | contig 12177 bp, 13 predicted proteins | sample RifCSP16_2_FD_184023 | JGI IMG/M metagenome (GOLD analysis project Ga0209342, IMG submission 184023) | Soil microbial communities from Rifle, Colorado - Rifle CSP2_sed 16_2 (SPAdes) (version 2) | ecosystem: Environmental > Terrestrial > Deep subsurface > Rock core/Sediment | place: Rifle... | reverse complement strand
GGTCGCTTTTAGCGCTACCGAATTCGTAAAAATTGTTGTAGCGGGTGATGTCCTTGTAGGAGGTCGTCTTCTCATCGACCGAAAACGGGCCCTTGCGCAGATTGTGAAATTTCTGTCCTGCTTCTCCGTATGCGGGTAGCAGCGCCGCGGTGGCGCCGGCCGCCGCCACCGCGGCAGCCTCGCGCAGAAATTGCCGGCGTTGCAGATAGACTTTTTTCGGTGTGATTTCGGATGCAGGGATACCGGAGGGTCTGGTAATGAGCATGGGCCTTGTTACAATATTTAGGGATGGAGTCTGTGTGCTATGGACAAGCGTACGGCATAATAGTTGCCTCAGGGAGCGTGAACCAACCGCGTGGGGCATGGACTAAGCACAGGCCCGGCCCATTGCAGGGCCATAGGCTGACTATAAGACAACCCATGCACTGGATCCCGGCCTTACTCGTCATCGGACTGCTCGCGGGCGTTCCCCACGCCGCGGTCGCCGCGGAAGTCTCCTGTTCGGCCAAAAGCGGCGAATACACCACGGCCCTGCTCGAACTGTACACCTCGGAAGGCTGCAGCAGCTGCCCGCCCGCCGATGAGTGGTTGACCTCGCTGCCGAGACAACAACTGGTGCCGGAAAAGGTGGTGCCGCTGGCATTGCACGTGGATTACTGGAACCACCTCGGCTGGGTAGACATCTATTCGCAGAAAGAATTTTCCGACCGCCAGTCTCGGCGGACGTTTCTGAACCAGACAAGCCAAATCTATACACCGCAGGTCATACTCAACGGTCACATCCTGCCGCGCTGGCGGCAGCAAGCCGACGTCGCCATCCCGCTGGTCAACGCCACGCCTCCACATGCGGACATTGCATTGAGACTTTCGCGCCATGACAACCACGTTGATGTGACTGTCAACGCCAAAACCAGGCATTATCCTGCCCAAGCCGAAATTTACGTGGCGGTATACGAGAGAAACCTGGTGCGACGCATCGAGGCTGGAGAGAACCGGGGTCGAACCCTGCGCCATGACTTTGTCGTGCGTGAACTGTACGGTCCGGTGAAGCTGGATGACAACGGCGAGGGACGTATGACGCCGCGGGTGAAGCTGAACAAGGACTGGAAGCAGGAGGATCTGGGTTTGGCCGCCTTTATCCAGAACCGCGATACCGGAGAGATCTTACAAACCGTGGCGCTGACCCTCTGCCGGTGACCTGAAAATAAAAATCCCGCCGGATTCTCGCGCGGCGGGATTTTTACAACATCATTTTCTGTCAACGCCCCTGCTGCAGCGCAGTAATGCGTTCGTCCAGCGGCGGGTGCGACATGAACAACCGCTTGAAGCCACCGGCGGGCGCGCCGGAGATGCCGAAGGCGGCCATCTGGTCGGGCAACTGCGCCGGTTCATGCATGGCCTTCAGGCGATTGAGCGCGGCGATCATCTTGTCGCGGCCCGCGAGTTTCGCCCCACCGGCGTCGGCGCGGAATTCGCGCCGGCGGCTGAACCACATCACGATCATGCTCGCGAGGATGCCGAGCACGATTTGCGCGACCATGCTGCTGACGAAGAAGCCGATGCCGGCGGAATCGCGGTCGTTCTTGAGCAGCACGCGATCCACGAAGTAACCGACCACGCGCGACAACACGATCACAAAGGTGTTCAACACGCCCTGGATCAGCGCCAGCGTCACCATGTCGCCGTTCGACACGTGCGTGATTTCATGGCCCAGCACCGCCTCGGCCTCGTCCTTGTCCATGGCATTCAGCAGGCCGGTGCTGACCGCCACCAGCGCCGAATCGCGGCTCATGCCGGTGGCGAAGGCGTTGACATCCGGGGCCTCGTAAACCGCCACTTCCGGCATGCCGATGCCGGCCTGCTTGGCGTGACGCCGGACGGTCTCGATCAGCCACCGCTCGGTGCTGTTGCGCGGCTGCTCGATGACCGTCGCGCCGGTGGCCCGCTTGGCCATCCATTTGGACATGGCGAGCGAGATGAACGAACCGCCGAAACCGATCACCGCGGCGAAGATCACCAGCGCCTGCAAATTGAGTCCGCCCGGCATTTCCTGAATGCCCAGCACCCTGAGCAGAATGCTGGCCGAGATGCTGAGCACGAACAGAACGGCGATATTGGTCGCTACAAACAGCAAAATGCGCTTCATAGATATAGGATTCTCCCGTTAAAAACCAGTGACATATTCGGGGAATTAGATGGGGCCGATGCCTTACAAGTTCAATCCCCGGCACGAAACCCCTCCAACAACCGTGGCGACAGGGCGCCATGCATTGGCTATATTAATGATGAGGAAGCTCCCGGGCAATGCACGTCGGCCTGACCCTTGCCGCAGCGGCAAATCTCCCCCCAGGACACCGCGCCCGCGCCGGGCATGACACGATGCTCAACGAAAAGTCCACCGATCCGCAGCACCGCGAAGCGCTGGTCTCGATGACCGCGCTCTACTTCATCGAGGAACACGCGCTGCTGCGCCCGGAATTGCTGGAGGACGCCAAAAAAAGCTTGCAGGCGCTGTTCCTGCGCACCAGCGGCGAGGAAACCATGCTGCGCAAGCTCATCGAGATCCTGAAAACCACGAAGCAGATTCATCAGTCCTTCGCCAGCATCTCCAACGTCCTCTCCGGCATCACCCGCGGCGCGCAAACCGTGGGCAACAAGGTGGCCGCGTACAAGCAGGCCCTGGCCACGATGAGCCTGAGCGCCGAGGAAAATGCCGCCTTCGCCGGACCGTTCCTGTCGTTCTCACAAACGCTGCTGCATAAGATCGACGCCTTCGACAACAATATGCGCCAGTACGTGGAGTTCAAGGAGACCGAGGCGCGCTATGCCAGCATTTACCGCATCGCCATGGAGGCGCGCGAGCGCCTGAAACTGCGCCTCGCCGGCGTGTTGGGCTCACAGACGCGCAGCGAGGTCGAAACCCGGATTCGGCAGAACGTCGTTTCCTCCTTCGACTACAGCGAGTCCGAAAGCAATCTCCAGTTCGCGCAGCGCGACGCGCACAACAAGGAGGAGGAAATCATGGCGCAGCTCGAGGACATCCGCATGATGTGCCGGATGGCCAAGAACCCCGCGATGCGCAACAAGACCGACGACTCCGCCAGCCCCACGATATCGTCCTATTCGGTGGTGCCCGCCGCCAAGACCCCGAAGCCGAAGGCGGACTACGACGACGTCTTCGCGCTGTTCTCCCAGGCGCTGCGCCAGCACCCGCGCCTGTTGCAACTCAAGGACATCGTGCTGGAGCTGTTCCGGCTGTATCAGAATTCCTACGGGATGTTCCACCTGGACTGCGACCGCCTCGGCAAGGCGATGGAGACCATGTTCGACAACTCGGAAGCCTACTTCGAGACCAAGGAGGAGGACAAGGACATCCGCACCAAGCGCGAGAAACTCATGATGATCGAAGGACTGATTCCCTTCCTCGAGCACGCGGCCGTCCTGACGACCGAAAACATGACGGAGGCCTACGGCAGGTTTTCGCGCCGATTGTCGGACATGATCTCGGAAAAAAAAGCGGCGTGGGCAACCATCTCCGAACATCTGCTGCGCGCCAAGGTACAGGCCGAAGCCGAACTCAGCACCCGGCTGTAAACGCTTCAACTGTCTTCGGCGATGCGGCCGTCGATGAGCCGTATGCGCCGGTGCGTCTGCCGCGCGAGATGCGCCTCGTGGGTCACGACGATCACCGTCTGGCCGTTGTGCTCCGCCAGCCGCTTGAAGATATCGAACACCTGCTGCGCGTTCTTGCTGTCGAGATTGCCCGTGGGCTCGTCGGCCAGGATAATGGCGGGGTTGTTCGCCAGCGCCCGGGCGACCGCCACGCGCTGGCGCTGACCGCCCGAGAGCTGCTCCGGCAGGCGATCGGCGTACTCTTCCATGCCCAGCTCCGCCAGCAGCGCGCGGGCGCGTTGCTCGATCTTTATCTCGTTCTGGCCGCCCCGTTTGCGCAGCGGGATCGTGACATTGCCGAGCGTCGTGAATTCATGCAACAGGAAATGGAACTGGAACACAAAACCCAGGCGGGTGAGACGCATCTGCGCCTGCTGCTCGCGATTGAGCTCCGTGGTGTTGGCGCCTTCGAGATAAACGGCGCCGCGTGTCGGCGCGTCCAGCAGGCCGAGCAGATACAGCAGCGATGACTTGCCGGAACCGGAGGGGCCGACGATCGCGATGAATTCCCCGCGCCGCACGGTGAGATTGATGTCCCGCACCAGCGTGACGGGCACCGGCCCCGGCAGTATGCGGCTGACATCACGGGCTTCGATCAGCACGGGCTCGGCCATAGTTCAGGCGCCGCCCCGGATGATATCCACCGGATTGACCGCCGCCGCCTTGCGCGCCGGCAGGTATGACGCCACCAGGGACGCGATCATGGCGAAGAGTCCGGCGATGAGATAATGCCGGAAGGTGTAATACAGGACGAAACCCTCGGTCTTCACGAAACCTTCCACGTTGAAACGCACCGAGGCCAGCAGCTCGGTCAGGCCGTAGCCCAGCGCCCAGCCGATCAGCGTCCCGACCACCCCCACCACCGCCCCCTCGAGCAGGAAAATCCCGCGGATCGCGCCCTCCTCGAAGCCGATGGACTTGAGGATCGCGATGTCGCGTTCCTTTTCGTGGATCACGGTGGTGATGATGTTGAAGATGCCGAAGGCGGCGACGATCAGGATGGCGCTCACCGTGGAATACATGATGCCGTTCTGGATGACGAAGATGCCGAGCACGTTCTTGTTGGTCTCCTCCCACGATTCGGTGCGATAGCCGTAACGCGTCTCGAGCGAGCGCGCCAGCGCCGCCGCCTGGTTGATGTCCCGCAGGCGGATGCGGATCTGGTTGACCACGTTGGCGCGGTCCTGGAGGATTTGCGCCTTCTTGAGCAGCGCGAAGGATTCGTAGTTGTCCTTGGCGGTCACGCCGCTGCGGAACACCCCGACGACTTTCATTTTCAGGATCACGCCGGCCGGCGAGATAATCGACAGCGTATCGCCCGTCGCCGCGCCCACCTTGTCCGCCAGTCCGCTGCCCAGGATGATGCCGTTGGCGGTGGTGTACAAACCATTCAGACTGCCGGCGACGAGGTCTTGCTCGAGGTAGGTCACGCGCCGTTCCTTCTCCGGCTCGATGCCGTAAAGCGTCGCCGACACGTCCTTGGTCCCGTAGCGCAGGAAAATCTGGCCCGCGAGCGTCGGCGCCACCGCCACGTCCGGCTGGCGCGCAATCGCGTCCACCACCGCCATGCCGTTCTTGATGCCGCGGCGCTCGTCCCGCGGCTGCACGTTCAGCAGGCGTATCGCGCCCGCGCGATAATATTGCTCCACCGGCTGCGGCGGCGGCGTGCGGTATTCGTCCTTGATGATGATGTGCGGCGAGACGTCGATGGTCTTGGCCACGAAGTAGCGCTGGAATCCCTGCATCATCGCCGCCATGCCGATGAAAAAACCGACCCCCATGGCCACGCCGAGGACGGAAACAAGGGTCTGACGCTTGCGGTGAACCAGATGGGTGACGGCGATATCGAGAATCAGGCGCATGGCGGCGATCGCCTGGGGATTCCCTTCACGGAACGGAGACGCGCACGCGCTGGCCGTCCTTCAGCGTGGCCGGGGGATAGAGGATCACCGTGTCGCTTTCCGCGGCGCCCGAGAGGATCTGCACCATCCGGTCGCCCACCACGCCCGTTTTGACCGAGTGCCGGTAGGCATGGCCGTCCCGCACCGTCCACAGATGACCGTCCACGACCGCGGAGACCGGCGCGAGGAGCGCATTGCTCTCTTCGCGCACGATGATATTGACCTCGGTCGTCATGCCGATCGTGAGCGGCGTGTCGGCGGGCAGGTCCACGCGCACGCGATAGGTCTTGTTCACGGGGTCGCCTTTCGGCGTGATCTCCGCCACCCGGCCCTCCAACGCCTGACCGGCGAAGGCATCGGCCTTGATCAGCACGCGCTGTTTTGGATGAATGCGCGGAATGTCTTCTTCGTCCACCTCGGCCACCACCCACAGGCGGCCGGACTCGCCCACCCAGAACAGCACGCTGGTGTTCGTCACCACTTCTCCCGGCTGGCCGTCCTGGCGCAGGACCTTGCCGGTCAGCGGCGCGACCAGCGTGAGATCGGCCAGCGTCTGGCGCGCGGCGTTGAGCGATTCCCGCGCCTGTTCGTGATCGCTGACCGCTTTATCGTAATCCTGCCGGCTGATGAGTTGTTTGTCGAAAAGTTTCTGGCGTCGCGATTCTTCGTCACGCAGGAATTCCTCGCGCGCGGCCTGTTGCTTGACATTGGCGCGCACCTCGCGGTCATCGAGCCGCGCCAGCACCGTCCCGCGTTTTACCGGGTCGCCTTCCCTCGCCAGAATTTCGGCGATGCGGCCGGTGGCCTTGGGACCGACCTTGGCCCACAGGACCGGCTCCACCGTGCCGGTGGCGTACACCGCCTCGACCGCCGGGCCGCGCACGATACGCGCCGCCTGCACCGCGGGGCGCGCGCGCCAGGCAAACACCGCGATCACCGCCATCACGATAATGGCGGCGGCCGCATAAATGCCGTAGATTTTTATTTTTGCAGGAAGTCGGCTCACGCGCGACTAGCATCGCGCCGGCTACGGCAAATGGCAAGCGCGGCGATGAAGGTCCGTGCCGCGGCCACCGCCGTGTGCTCAGCGAAGAATGCTTCCGCAGCGCCAACAGATTTCAAACGCCGGCGGATTCATCTCGCCGCAGGCGGCGCACCGTGCCGTGTCCGGCGAGGAGGGGGTCTGCTCGAATTCGACCACGATCCGCCGCGCCCGCTCCTCGTCCGCCGCCTCCATGATCCAGATCTCGGGATAGGCATGGGTGAACGGGATCTCGCCCAGTCCACCCTGCGCATGCTCGTTGAGCACGCGCGCCTCGATTCCGGCCTGCGTAAGCCGGTGCAGCAGGAGATGCGCCTCGGGCAGGTTTGCCGCGCTACAAAGCCGGAACATGGCCCGGGGTCAGTCCTCCATGCGGAAGCCGACCTTGATCTTGACCTGCCAGTGCGCGATTTTGCCGTTCACGAGATGGCCGCGGGTCTCGGCCACCTCGAACCAGTCCAGATTGCGCAGGGTCTTGGCGGCACGGGCGATGGCACTCCGGATGGCTTCGTCCGAACCCTGGGTGGACGAACCCACCAGTTCCACGACTTTATAGGTATGTCCGCTCATTCCTGAATTCCTCCAGTTGGTGTACAGGCCATTCATTGTGACAGCTTCTCCCCGTCCTGTCCGCCGCCGGTGAAATCAACAGGCGTCCGGATACTGTCATTTTCTTGGGGGTAGGATTATTCTGTCCTACAATAACATCATTCATAATAAGCTGCTGTGGCAGTTTCACAATAAAACAGCAAAAATGGCGGGAAGCCGACGGGTTAAAAAAACTATGAAAAGAAAACTCGACGTTCAGCAGCTCAAGGTGGGGATGTTCGTCTACGAACTGGATCGTCCGTGGCGCGAAACGCCTTTTCTGTTCCAGGGCTTCGAAATCCGCGGTGAGGACGAAATCCGCGAGCTGCAACGCTACTGCCAGCATGTCTACATCGATACTCCCGAGACCTATCAGATACCGCCTCCGCGGAAACCGGCGGAAAAGGCCGTCGTCGAAGAAGCGCTGAATCACAAGAAAGTCGAGCGCGATCTGCTGATCAAGATCGAGAGCCATCCGCTGCTCAAGCCCGTCTATCACGACCAAACAAGCCTCGAGGAAGAAATCGAGGTCGTCCGCGAAATCCACCGCGAAACAAAGAATCTCGTCTACTCCATTCTGGAGGATGCGCGCCTGGGCAAAAACCTCAACAGCGTTGGCGCCAAAAAGATCGTCGGCGAGATGGTGGAAAGCATCGTTCGCAACCCGGACGCATTGACCTGCTTCACGCAACTGAAAAAGAAAGACGAATATACCGCGCAGCACAGCATGCGCGTCTGCATCCTGGCGCTGTCCTTCGGACGGCACCTGGGACTGGAAAAACAGGAACTGAATACGCTCGGTCTCGGCGCATTGCTGCACGACCTCGGCAAGATGAAAGTGCCGAATGAGATATTCAACAAGCCCGGCCCGCTCAACGACTATGAATACGCCCTGATGAAAAGCCACGTGCCGCGCGGGGTGGAGATACTCGACAACACCTCGGGCATCCCGCGCGCGGCGATCGAGGTGGCGCGCTGCCATCATGAACGCTACAGCGGCAGCGGCTACATTCACGGACTGAAGGGAGATCAGATCGGCCTGTTCGGCATGATCGGCGGCATCGTGGATTGCTACGACGCCATTTCCAGCGACCGCGCCTATCACACCGGCATGTCGGCGCATGCGGCCCTGAAAAAGATGTACGAATGGCGCAACCGCGATTTCCATCCCGGTCTCGTGGAACAGTTCATCCAGTGCATGGGAATCTATCCGATCGGGAGCGTGGTGGAACTCAACACGGGTGAGGTCGGCGTGGTCGTCACCATGAACCGCGTGCGTCGCCTGAAACCCCGCGTGGCGCTCATTCTGCAAGCCGACTATTACCCCGCGCCGGGAGCCATGAGCGTGGATCTGATGAATTACAACACCGGCGACGGACGCCCGTGCGAAATCGAACGCGTGCTGGAATCGGGCGTTTACGGCATCAATCCGGTCCAGTATCTCCCGGTCACCGCGGCAACCTGAATATCGCCGCGCTCAGACCGTCAGCATCCGTGGCGCGGTTTCCTCGATAAACATGAATCCCTCCTGCCAGCCGTTCAGCACGAACTGAATCGCCAGCGCCGCGAGAATCACGCCCAACACCCGGCTCACGACATTGGCGCCGGTCTCGCCCATGAACGCCATGATGCGCACGGAAAACAGCAGCGACGCGAGCGTCAGGACCAGCACCACGAAAATTACCGCCAGCACGGTACCGATGACCATCGGGTCGGCGCCCTGCTCGCCCACCATGAGGAGCACCGAAGTCAGCGCGCCCGGACCGGCGATCAGGGGGATCGCCAGCGGAAATACCGAGATGTCCTTTTTCGCTTCCGCCTCTTTCTGCTCCCGCGCCGTCGGGGAACGCACCCCCGAAGGGCGGGCGAAAACCATGTCCACCGCCAGCAGGAACAACAGCAGGCCGCCCGCGATCTGAAACGCCGGCATGCCGATTCCCAGCGCATTGAGCAGGGTATCGCCGGCGAGCGCAAAAACCACGAGTATCGCTCCCGCAATGAGTGTGCCGCGGATGGCGGTACGGCGCCTGACATCCGGCGGCTCTCCATGCGTGAGCGCCGCGAAAATCGGCGCAATGCCCACGGGGTCAACCACCACCAGCATGATGATCAGTGAATCCACGAACAATTCGGGCATGGCGGCGTCTCACGTCAAGAATAAGTCTAACTTTACCTCCTGCGGAGATATCTTCAAAACGACACGAAAGAAAGCGGCAACAAGCGGGAATCGGGGAAGACAGGCAAAAAAAACCGCCGTCCAATACCAGACCACCAGGGAGAAGTGGTGGCCGTGCGGAGACACCGGACGGCGGTTTGCCTTACTGAGGCGTAAACACGCGTAAATTCGCAAACATGCCCGGCTGGGTCAATGATCTAGATCAAGAAATGTGCGATTTGCAGCGATAGAATAAATCTAAATAAGGAGAGTGCCATGACCATAGGAAAAGTCTGCAACCGCGAAGTTGTCTTCATCCACGCACAAGCATCCGTTCCGGAAGCGGCGCGCCTGATGCGCGAGTACCACGTGGGCGATCTGGTGGTCACAAAGGAAAAAACAGGTAAACGCGTTCCCGTCGGCATCGTCACCGATCGCGACATTGTCCTCGAGGTCATCGCCGAAGGCGTGGGCATGGACGACGTCAGCGTGGGCGACATCATGAGCGACAACCTTGTCACGGCGCGAGAAAGCGACGGTCTCCTCGAGACCGTCAAGGTCATGCGCGCCAAGGGCATTCGGCGCCTGCCCGTGGTCAATGACGACCACGAACTGGTGGGAATCCTGTCGGTGGACGATCTTATCGACCTGTTTTCGGAGCAGATCGTCGATCTCGCCCGGCTGATAGCGCGTGAGCAGAGTCGGGAAAAAGCGGGAAGGAAGTAAACCGTTCGTCGCCGGACTTACTGACTCATCTTGAGGGTAACCCCAAGTCCCCAGTCGGGACTGCCGTTGGCGAAACCTTTCAGAACGTATCCCGTCAGCCTGGTTTTCTTGTCGAGCTTGTTGTTCAGGAACAGGGTAATCTCGGACAGCCCCGAACCGCCGGACAGCGCCGCCTGCTGCGCATCGAACGCGAGCCCTGCCGCGCGCGCGGCGTCCAGCTTGTGCGAGAAACCGATGGAGCCGTAGAAGACATTCTTGTAATCCGTGCCCGGCGGATCGCCGAGAATTTTATATCCCGCGGACCCGAATACACTGTTAATGTTGTAGTCCTTCTCGAGATCCAGCTGCACGGCATAGTCGTTCTCGCCCGTTCCAAGATTATCCGTTTCATCCGCCGTGCCGAACTTGATCTTACCCGTGAGATCGATCCGCGACGAAGCCGTCCCGGAGAGTTTATGCGATCCCGTCAGGATGACGTCGCCTAACCCGGAGTCCGTGCGCGTGCCGTTCAGTCTCGAGGTCCGTTTTACGGTCTGTGAACCCATTCCCATGCCCCCACCCGAGACAACGACGTCTCCTCTGCCTTCGACGCGGAGGTAGGAAACGCCGATGGAGGCCGCGTTGACATCGGTTTCATACCGCAACGTCACGGGGAAATACCATATTTTTGTCTTGGAGGAAGTTCCGTAGTCCCCGGAGGTGTATTCCGCGCCCAGAATGATACTGGTTTCACCGTCCGTCGCCGCGCTTGCCCGGTGCGGAACAGGCAATAGCGTCGCGCACAACATGGAAATAGCCGGCATGACATATTTATTCGCAATCATTGATCAGCTTCCCTCGGCGTTCTGCCGCAACCTGTATTATATTAACCGAATTCCTTGCCCTATCGTACATGGACTATGCAAAAACACCACGGTCGGTCATTGATCGCGGTCAAAATAGTCCGGGTATATGCCATGTGAAACCAGGCGGTGTTCAGTTCGTGGTGCGCGGATTTTCAATACCGGCATCAAATTCAATCACTGTCATCAATCTGCAAGCCGTCTTGGACCGGATGTTCGTCGGGTTTGCCTTTTTCCAAAAGGCTGGATACTGTATTCTGGCATAATGACCCATTCTGATCAGGGGTGCGTTACCAGGCACCATGTTCACGTCTGGACGTTAAATTTTTAAATGCACGAATCAAGGGTGGAAAGAAATGTACCAGTGTCCTCATTGCGAACAACCGGCGATCTCCGCGCTTAGAAAAACAATATTAGGTCCGGGCGTCCCGGTCGCCTGCCAGTCCTGCGGAAAAACCATAAAAATCACCTACCCGGCCTGGATGAAGGCCGCCCTGCCGGGGGTGCTGGTCATGGTGGCCGCGCTGTTCTTCGAATCCAATCTGTTCGTTTACGGGCTGAGCACGACCGGTGTGGCGCTGATGATCGCGCTTCATCTGCTGTGGGTGCCGCTGGTCAAAGAGGAATAAGCGCGGCGACTCGTCGCGCGGAATAACACTGGCGTTTCATCCGGCGTTCCTGTATTGTCCGCGCCGGCTGAACGATCCGGACTGTAGTCATGTCCGATCCAGCCGTAAGTTCATCGCTCTCTGACCCACCTTCTGGTTTCAGTTTCCCTGAGATTTCAGCATTCCGGTTGGCGACGATGTGTTCGCGCCGGCAGTTTTGTTATTGCCGTTGCCCACAAAGGGCCGACGGCCGCATCTCTGTACGCGTCAATGATATTTTTTAAGGAAACAACTTTAAGTGACATTTGAAAAACTGGCATTACACCCGTCCATTCTCAAGGCGATCGCCGAGAGCGGCTATACCACCCCCACACCGGTCCAGGCGCAGGCAATCCCGCAGGCGCTCGAAGGCCATGACCTCATGGCCTCGGCCCAGACCGGCACCGGCAAGACCGCGGCATTCGTGCTGCCCTCGCTGCATCGGCTGGGCACGCCGTCGACCAAGAATTCCCGCGGCCCGCGCGTGCTGGTGCTGACACCGACGCGCGAACTCGCGAATCAGGTGACGGCGGCGGCCATCAAATACGGCAAGCACATGCGCTTTCGCATCGGCAGCGTCGTCGGCGGCATGCCCTACCCGCCG
>Ga0209342_10006184_pt1 | contig 12187 bp, 10 predicted proteins | sample RifCSP16_2_FD_184023 | JGI IMG/M metagenome (GOLD analysis project Ga0209342, IMG submission 184023) | Soil microbial communities from Rifle, Colorado - Rifle CSP2_sed 16_2 (SPAdes) (version 2) | ecosystem: Environmental > Terrestrial > Deep subsurface > Rock core/Sediment | place: Rifle... | reverse complement strand
GGTGGCGCTAAGCGAGGCTGGCCTCCTGGCTCGGGTCCCTACATCGGTGGCGGAATTGGGTCCGGGTGATTCGATCGGTGTCGGATTGGCGGGCATTCTCTCTGGGGTTCGGTCGTATGTTGCGGTCGACGCGGCAGTATTCGTTCGAGGCGACCCGCTCGAGCCCCTCGATGAATTGGCTCGGATGATCCGTGACCGCACCCCGATCCCTGATGTGCTCGAGATGCCCATCGGGAGCCCGCCGCTCCGCAGTCGAGAGTTTCCGCTCGCCTTGATCGACCCCGAAGCCTCCTCGCCTGAGGCGGTCGCCGCCATACGAGAGCGTCCCGATCGGTTTGTGCGCTACGTCGCGCCTTGGACGATGAGCGAGATCATCCCGCCGGACTCCGTCGACCTCCTTATCTCGCAGGCGGTCATGGAGCACGTCTCGGATGTCGAGGCCGCCTACACGGCGATGGCCAAGTGGCTCCGAAAAGGTGGCATCGCTTCTCATCAAGTCGACTTCAGGAGCCACGGCACCGCCCTTACATGGAACGGTCACTGGCGGTATTCGCGCTCAGTCTGGCGGGTGGCTAACCTGCGGAAGTCGGGGATCAATCGACTCCCACTGAGCGCGCACTTGAGGGCCCTTGAGGCGGCGGGTCTTGAAGTTGTCGGCCACGTGGATCAGATCGACACCGAAGGCATTGATGACGGCGCCGTCCACGATGATTGGCGTCACCTCAGTTCAGCTGATCTCCGAACCGCGTCAGCGTGGATCAATGCACGACGAACCTAGCCAGAACCGGTCTCACACGGTGAACTCCCGCCGGCGGTTCTCCTTCGGAAGCAATTGGCAGAAATACCTCGATGACCTGCCGCCCGAGGCGACGGATGCGATGCGCGCCTACGTCGCGGAGTGGCTCGGCGCAGACCTGACGGGTCTGCGCGTGGTCGACGTCGGATCCGGACAGGGCCTCACGTCGCTTTCCGTGACCCGGCTCGGCGGCGAGGTCCTCTCGTTCGATCTCGATCCGGAGTCCGTCGCGGCTACCCGCCGGCTCCGGGAGGTTGCTGGAAGCCCGACCTCGTGGCTGGTGGAGCATGGGTCGATCCTCGACACCTCTTTCGTCGCCGGCCTCGGAACGTTCGACGTCGTCATCTCGTGGGGCGTGCTCCACCACACCGGCGCCATCTGGGAGGCGATCGACGCGGCGGCCGGGCTCGTTGCACCCGGGGGCCGGCTCTGGATCGCCCTGTATCACCGAACCCGCCAGAGCGGACGGAGCCTCAGGACCAAGCGCCTGTATGGGTCACTGCCACGACCGGGGAAGCTTCTCTTCCGAGGAGCCTATGCCGCAGCCAAGATCGCAAAGAGCGTCGTCGTCAGACGGCGCCTGCCCGCTCTCCGCGGCGCCTACGACACGCGCGGGATGAACTGGTGGCGCGACATCGAGGATTGGCTCGGTGGCCTGCCCTACGAGGTCTCATCGCCGGGTGAGGTTCTCGATCGCCTGAGGCCGAAGGGCTTCCAGCTCGAACGCCTCCGCGATGCGATTGGAGAGTCCGGGAACGACGTCTACCTGTTTCGCCGGAGCACCTAGCCCTTGGCCGCGATCGCCATCAGCCTTGGGTGCTGCCGCCGGGCGACGTAGTACGCGCGCCGGAGCAGCCTCTCGATTGGGGGGCCGTTCTCGACGAACCGGAGACCTCGGACTCGGATCGACAGGAAGCCGGCTGCCCGCAGCGCACCGGCAAGTGACTTGGCCGTCCACGATCGAACGTGCTGCATCGAATGGAATTGTGCACCGCAGTCGGGGCACTGCAGGGTTCCGTCGTCGAGGGCTTCGCTGTTGGGCGTCGTCATCACGAGCTGACCACCCGGGGCGAGGACTCGATGAGCCTCCGACAGCGCCTTCCTCAGCAGCTCGTCATCCAGGTGCTCGACCACTTCGAACAGCGTCGCTGTGTCAACGCTTGCGTCCATGAGTGGAAGCGCCAGGACGGAACCGAGGTGGAACTCCGGCCGTGGCGTAAGCAGGGCCGAGCGCGCACGTGCAGCGTCGAGTACCGCCTCGGAGCTATCGACACCAATGGCCTTGACGCCTCGCCTGGCCATTTCAGCCACAAATGGACCCGTGCCACAGCCAATGTCGACGACCGTCCGCGGTCGGCGGCGCATCGCTACAGACGCGAGATCGCGACTGTGCTTTTCGGAGAAGAAGTCAGCGCTTCGCGTTGCGGCAAAGAAGTCCCAGAATCGCGTCACCTTCTCGTCGGTCCAAACCACCCGATGCGGTCGAAATCCGTCATTGCTCACACCCGTACCACCAAGCACGCGATCCTCCTCACCAACGCCCGGTGCGCTCGCCCTATCTCCGCTACCCGCGTTCGTCGTTGTGCTACCGCGCCGAGCCGACGTAAATCTCGGCGGCGTCGGGCGGCGGCAGGTCGTTGGGGCCTTCGCCGCGGGGCGGATCCGGCTCCCGGACGGCGGCCAGCAGGCCCATGAGCATGTAGACGATGAGGCGCGGCGTCGCGAGCGTGGCGAGGGCCACGGCGGCCGCCCAGCCCCACCTCGTCGGCGCGAGGAACAGCGCCCCGACCGCTCCGGCGACGCCGAGGACGGCCCACAGGACGGGCGAGACGGCGTATGGCGAGATGTTCCGGACGCCGGCCGCCTGGTCGAGGCCGACGGCCCCGAAGAAGGCGCTGGCGCCGTCCGGCTCGATGACCCACTGGACGAAGCCGAGGAGCGCCAGCCAGCCGATCAGCGACCCGACGGCCCCGTACTGGCGGCGACCCAGCCACCAGACCGCGACGAGGATCGGGAAGAGCTTGATGTTCGCGGCCAGGGCGATCGACCATGGCTGGCCGATGGCCAGGAGCAGCGTCAACGGGACGTGGGCCTGGGCAATCGCGAGCGACCAGGCGATCGGCAGCGCCAGGATCCCGAGAGCCACGTAGGCCGTCCGATTCGCGCCCAACCGCTGCAGGAGGGCCACGAAGCTGGCCACGACCACCACCTCCCAGCCGACGGCGAAGACGTGGTACGGCATGACCGCGGCAAAGGGCCGCATGACGATCGCCAGGAGGGGCGGGTAGAAGTAGTACGTGGGGGTCGTGGCGTCGCCGGCCGCGGCGTACAGGGGCCGGCCCTCGTTGAGGCGGGTCGCCGCGTCGTAATAGGCGCGGACGTCGCTGAGGGGATCGGTCGAGAGGTGGAACCACAGCATCCACAGGCCGGCGATCGCCCCGACCGCGGCGAGCCCGTAGAGCAACCACCAGCCCATCCGCTGGAGGCGTTCGCCCGCCGGGTCGGGCGGACCCTTGTGGGGCTTGAGGTACGTGCCGGGGGGCGGCCTGGGCTTCGTCCGTCGTCCGATCATTCGGCCCCCACCGTAGCGGCCGGCTGCAACCGGTCGAGAGCCGGGATCGCGGCGAGGATGGCGAAGCCCGAGAACCACAGGACCGGCAGGGCCAGCGCGGCCGCCGCCGCGATCGTCCACCGCCGGTCCGTCAGGCCGCCCCAGGCCACGAGCGCGGCCGCCGCCGGCAGCCGGATCAGGAGCGGGATCTCGATATGCGGCTGGCTGACGTCGGCGCCGGCGACCGGCAGGAGGCCGTCGACGATCCATTCCTGCCACAGGCGCGCGTCCACCACCAGAGACGCGGCGACGATGACGCCACTGACCCCCAGGGCGATCCCGAGGCTTCGCCACTCTCGGCGGACGGCGAACCACACGAGCCCGATCCCAGGCGTGACCTTGGTCAGGAGCACGAACGCCCACGCGGCCGGGTAGCGCAGACCCAGCCCGATCGCCGCCGCGAGGAGGAGATGGATGTTGCCGTGGTAGAGCTCCACGGCCACTGGCGGGAAGGCGAGGACGAGGAGCGCCCGCCGCCAGCCGAGCCAGGCGATCGTCCCCAGCAGGATCGCCGTCCAGGCGAACCAGAACGCCGGCCACGACAGGAGGCTGGCGACGGCAAACGCGCGCGCGGCCACGGGCGTGTAGGTGAAGGCCCCGAACTCCCCGGCGACGCGCGCGTACGGATGCTCGAGGTCGACGCTCCAGTACGGGAAGGCATCGAAGCCGACGGTCCCCGCCCTCGGCGCGACGATCGCGAACAAGTACGCCGCGAAGAGCAGCCCGGCGACCGCCAGGCCGTCGCGGATCGCACGCAACGTGCCAGGGCTCATCCGACCGCTCCGCCACCCGAGTCGGTTGCGGCGCCCAGGCCCCTTGCCGCGCCCGAGCCGGCCGCGTCGCGTGCCCGGTCGCCGAGCGCGGCGCGACGGATCCACGTGTAGCGGACGGCAACGCACCCGAGCAGGAATGTGAACGAATCCGGGTAGACGACGGGGAGCGCCAGACATGCCCCCAACGGGACCGTCCAGGGTCGATCGGTCCGCGCGCCCCAGACCACGATCGCAGCGGCGACCGCATACCGGACGTACGGCAGCTGGTGGGCAGCGTTTCCCTGGTCGCGCGTGATGAGCCCGACCCAGTCGGCCCACCAGTCCGGCCGCAGGGCGAACGAGGCCGCCGCGAGCCCCGCGGTCACCCCGACGGCGATCGCCAGGCTTCGCCACTCGCGCCGGACGGCGAACCAGAGAATCCCGACGCCCGGCGTCACCTTCGTGAGGAGCGCGACCGCCCAGAGCCCGGGCCACCTGAACCCGGCGACGATAGCCGCCGTCACGACGACGTTGAACTGGCCGATGAGCAGCTCACGCGAGATCGGCAGGAGGAGGATCAGCCAGATCCGCGGCCATGGCCACCCGAGCCAGGCGACGAGGCCCACGATCAGGGCCGCCCACAGGGCGATGAAGACCGGCTCCGGCAGGGCACCGATGACCGTGAAGGCGAGCGCCGCCACTGGCGTGTAGAGGAAGCTCCCCGACCGGCCAACGCCGGCCTGGTCGTAAGGAGCCTCCGGGTCCACCCCCCAGTACGCGAGCCCATCGACGAAGGGGGTCCTCGTGGCCGGCTCGGCCCACAGGAAGTAGGCGGCCACGAACCAGACAAGCCCGACGATCATCAGCCCGTCGGCGACCGCGCGTCGCACGCCCGCCCCGCCTCGGTAGGTCATCGCCATCGGGCGATGGTAGATGCCGGCCGCGGCGCTCGCGCCCTGACTCCTCGGCCCCTCGCCTGGGGCGAAGGTCCCATGCCATCCGGCCGCCGCAGGCGCAAGCGCAGCCCACGCCGGCGCCCCGCCGCCGCCGGCGCAGCCGCTCCACCGCGTGCGCAGCCGCCCCGCCGCCGCAGGCGCAAGCGCAGCCCGCCGCAGGCGCAGCCCGCCGCAGGGGCAGCCCGCCGAAGACCAGTTCCATTCTTGATGCCCGTACATGCATCAGCGCAAGTGCGGGTGGGTGGATGGACTCGGTGGTGATCGCCGGTTGAGCGTCAAGTGACCGCGAGCCATGTGGCCCGCGGTTAGATCGCGGCATGGGATACCGACTCGAGGATCAGGACGAGCCGACGCTCGAGGCGCTGCGCGTGCTCGGCGCCACGTACCGCTCGATCCGCGTCGCTCGCGGGCTCACCCAGCGCCAGCTCTCGGCTCGGAGCGGGCTCTCGCAATCGACGATCTCGAGGTTCGAGAACGGCAGGGCACCATGGCTCGCCGCGGTGTGGATCGCTCGGCTGCTGGCGGCGCTCGATGTCGAGCCGGGACTCGATGGCTTCGGCACGACTGCGGTCAAGTCGCCCGTTCCAGGCTGGGTCGTGATGATGCAGCGCTTCGAGGGCAATCGTCGCTACCGCGACCGCCAGGTGATCGCGGCTCAGACCCGTGCCGCCCGGGCCGAGGGCCTCGAGCAAGTCCGGCTCGAGCTCGAGCGGGAGCGACCGCCGCCAGCCTGATGCACGTACGGGCATCAGGAATGAAGGTGAGTTTCGGCGGGGACTTCGATTTCGGGGGGCGGCGGGGGCGGCGGGGGCGGCGGGGGCGAGGGCGGTTGGGCGGGGCCAGGGCGGCTTAGCGGCGCGGCCGCGAGGACTGGCACGCGATGGCGACGCCACCCGGGTCGGCGGCGCCGGCGGGAGCGACGCGGGCCGAGAGGGGGCCTAGGCCGCGGGCCGGGTGCTACGCTCCCGAACCGTGCGGACACCCGTCGCCCTGTTCGGCCTGGCTCTCGTGGTCCGCCTCGCGCTGATCGCGACATTTCCCGATCCGGCCTACCCGGATTCGTACTACTACGTCGATGTCGCCCGGGCCATCGCGGCCGGGCACGGCCTCAATCTCGACTTCGTCTGGATCTTCGCCGAGGTCGGCAACCGGATCCCGGATCCGGCCACCCTCCCGATTCCATCGAACGCCCACTGGCTGCCGCTGGCCAGCTTCGTCCAGGTGCCGTTCATCGCGGTGCTGGGCGAGACGGCGTTCGCCTCCGCCCTCCCCCTCGCGCTCATCGGCTCGCTCGCGGCCCCGCTGACCTGGGCGATCGCCCGCGACGCGCGCGCGGGGCCGCTCGTGGCCACGACGGCCGGCGTTCTCAGCGCCGTTCCGGCCGCGGCCACGGTCTTCATGGCCCAGCCGGAGAACTTCGCGATCATGCATCCGCTCGTCGCCGCGACGCTGTGGTGCGCAGCCCGGGGCCTGAAGGGCGACAGCCGGGCGTTCGCCTTCGCCGGCCTCCTCGTCGGCCTCGCCAGCCTCGGCCGCAACGACGGGGTCTTCCTGGGGGCGGCCGTCGGGCTCATCTGGCTCGGCGACCGGATCCGCTGGTGGCGCGGCCGCCGAGGCAGCGGCAGCTGGGTCCACGTCGAGGACCGCCGCCCGATCTCGTTCGCCGCCGCAGTCGGCTGCCTCGTCCTGTTCCTCCTCGTCATGGGGCCGTGGTGGGCGCGCCAGCTCGCGACGTTCGGCTCGATCTCGCCGACGAGCTCGACCGGGGCCGCCCTCTGGATCCGGACGTACAGCGAATGGAACTCGATCACCGCCGAGCCGAGCGTGGCGAAGTTCCTCGACCAGGGCTGGGGTCCGATCATCGCCAGCCGCCTGGCCGGGCTCAGCTCGGCCCTCGGCAACTACGCCGTCGTCATCGGCTCGGTCGTGCTCATCCCGTTCCTCCTCATCGGCGCGATCGGGCGCCTCGGGTCGCGCGACTTCACGCCCTGGTTCCTGTACACCGGCGTCGTCTTCCTGACCGCCACGATCCTCTACCCGCTCCACGTCCCGGGCGGCGCCTTCATCCACTCGGCGATCGGCCTGGCGCCGCACGCCGCGATCCTGTCGATCGAGGGCGTCCTCATCGTCGTCGGCTGGGTCGCCGCCCGCCGCCGGAGCTGGGACGAGGGCCAGGCGGGCGGGGTCTTTGCCTGGGGCATCGTCGTCCTCGTCATGGCGACCGCGGTCGTCTTCGGGCGCTCGGTCCAGGGCTCCTGGGACGCCTCGCGCCAGCCGCGGCTGCAGCTGGCGGCCGAGCTCGACCGGCTGGACGTGCCGTCCGGTGATCGCCTGCTGTCCATCGATGCCGCCGGGATGAAGTACTTCACCGGCCGCGGCGGGGTCGTCACGCCCGACGATCCGCTCGAGACGATCGAGGCCGTCGCCCGCGCCTACGAGCCGCGCTGGCTGATCATCGAGCGCGACGACGCGGCGCGGGCACTGGCCCCGATCCTGCTCGGGGAGTCGAGGCCGCCGTGGATCGGCGCGCCGGTCTTCGCGGTCCCCTCGACCGACGGCGGCGCCCCGCGGCTGGCCCTCTACCCGGTCTGCACGTCCGAGGTCGATCCGCGGTGCGAGGGCGGCTGATGGGCGCTGGGGGGTGCCTCGGATGAGCCGCCGCGAGGCCTGGGCCTCGGCCGCCCTCGTGTTCATCGCCGCCGTCGCCGTCCGTGCCTGGGCGGCGACGATCATCACGTTCCCCCGACCCGAGGACACCGCCTATTACGTGGGCGTCGCCCGCCACCTCGTGGAGGGCCGCGGCCTCGTCAGCGACGCGATCTGGAGCTACGGGACGCCACCCCTGGAGTTCCCGCGTCCGGCGTTCGAGGTCTGGCTCCCTCTCCCGTCGTTCCTCGCCGCGCTCTCGATGCTGGTCTTCGGGACGAGCTTCGCCGCGGCCCAGGGTCCCTCGATCGTCATCGGCGGGCTCGTGGCCGTCCTCGCCTGGCGGGTGGCGGCCGACGTCGCCGTGGAGCGCGGGCTCCCGACGGGCCGGGCCCGGACGCTCGCGCTGGGGACCGGGCTCTCGGCGGCCGTGTTCCTGCCCCTCGTCCTTCACTCGGTCCTCCCCGATTCGACGATGCTCTTCGGCGCGCTCGTCTTCGCGACCTGCCTGCTGGCGGCGCGAATCCTGCGGGACCCGGTCGTGGTCCTTGCGGGCGCTCGAGGCCTGCGCAGCCGCCTGGGGCTGGACGACGGGCGGGTCGTGGCCCTCGGGATCCTCCTCGGGCTCGCGGCCCTGACCCGGAACGAGGCGATCTGGCTGGCCCTGGCCTGGGCCATCGTCGCGTGGCTGGCCGGAGGAGTCGCCGGGAGCCCGATGAGCCTGTCCCGGCGCCACCGGGTGGGGCTCGTCGTCGGGGCCGCGATCCCGGCGATCATCGTGTTCCTGCCCTGGGCCGTCCGCGACTGGCTGGCCTTCGGCAGCCCCTTCCCGGGCCAGGCCCTTGCCAACGCGCTCTCGCTCGATGGGCGCGACATCTTCGCCTGGAGCGAGATGCCGACGCTGGCGCGGTACCTGGATGCAGGGCCGGCGACGCTCGTGGGGCTCCGGGTCGCGGGGTTCGTCCACAACCTCGTCAACGTCCTGCTCCTCCTCGGGATCCCGATCTCGGCGATCGGCCTGGTGGCCCTGCCGTGGACGGCGACGGGGTGGGCCTTCGGTTCGCGGCTGCCCGCGATCAGCCTGCCCCGGCGACCTTCGCCGACCTCGCAATCGGGTGAGCCGGCTCCGCCCTCGGTCATCGTCCGGGTCGAGCCGCCCCGGCCGCTCCCGGCTCCGCAGCCGCGCCCGCCATCCGTGACCGAGTGGCCGGCGGTCGATCTCCCGGGTGTGCGCCAGGCCGATCGGCCACCCGCCTGGATGGTCCGGCCGGCGCGGCTCGAGCCGATCGTGCCCACCCGAATGCCGCCAGGTGCCCTGGCGATGCTCCTCGTCTTCTCGGGCCTGACGTTCGCGGCGACGACGCTCCTCTTCCCGGTCGCGACGACCTGGGGCACGTTCCTCCACGCGTCGGCGGCGGTGCAGGTCCTCCTGCTCCTCTCCGCGCTCCTGGCCCTGGACCGGCTCCTCGCCGATGTCGGCCGGCGACGCGAGTGGACCCGTCCCGTGGCCTGGCTCGGACCGCTCCTCGGCGTCGCCGCGGGGGTGCTCTTCACGGTCGCCCTGCTGCCCGGGTTCGGGCGCGACGGCGAGGGCATTCGGGCACGATTCGAGGCGCTCCCCGCGGCGCTGGCGGCGGCCGGCGTCCCGATCGAGGTCCGGGGCGCGCCGGTCATCACCGACTTCCCGATCTACCTCGCCGAGGTCACCGGCGCCAACGCCCTGGCCCTGCCCGACGAGCCGCCCGACAGCATCGTCGATCTCGCCGCCCGCTTCCCGGGCACGCGGCTCGTCATCGTGGCCGAGGACAACGAGGGCATCTGGCCAGAGGCGGCCCTCTCGACCGCTCGCGGCCTCGCGTGCTTCGAATCGGTCCCGGTCGACGTCGACGGCCTCGTGGTCTACCGGATCCTGTGCCCCTGACGGGTCGCGCGCGGAGCACGAGGCTCGGGGCTCGTTGCCGCCGGCTCAGCCGCGGACCCCGGTGCCCCGGCGCACAGGAGCCCGCCCGTATACTCGCCGCGGATGAACGGGCCCGGGGATGACGACGCACGTGACGGCCGGCTCGAGAGCCTCCTCGCCGAGGCCCAGGCGGCCGTGGCCTACAGCGCGAACGCCCTCCGCTCCGTCCGCGACCGGTTCCGCGACGCGCACACCGAGCAGCTCGCCCAGCTGGAGCGGCTGCGCGACGAGGTCGCGAGCGTCGATCACCGCGCCACGGAAGGGTCCGCTACCGGCGTGGCCGGCATGGCCGTAGCGGCAACCACAGCCGGCGCGGCCGACACAGCCGGCGCGGCCGACCTCGCCAACGGCCCCGACGTGGCCACCGGCTCCGATGCCGCCGATGCCACTGGCGCCGCCGATGCGACCGGCGCCGCGACCGCGGCCGAGGCCGGTGCGGACGACGCCCGGATCCGGGTCCTGCGACGCGACGAGGCGATCGCTGCCCGTGTCGCCGGCGCGGAGCAGTCCGCCCTGGCCCGGGTCGAGCTCGGGATCCGGAGCCTGGAGGAAGCCTGGCTTTTCCTGGACCCCGATGATGCGACCCTCGTGACGGATCCCGGCGGCGCCCTCACGATGATCGACGTCCAGATGCGGATCGTGGAGGCCCAGGAGGCCGAGCGGACGCGGCTCGCGCGCGAGGTCCACGACGGGCCGGCCCAGGCCCTGGCCAACGCGGTCTTCCAGGTCGAGGTCGTGGAGCGGATGCTCGCCCGGGAGCCCGTGCTCGCGGCGGCCGAGCTGCGGCTCCTCCGGGAGCTGCTCCGTCGCGAGCTCGGCGACGTCCGGGCCTTCATCAGCCAGCTCCGGCCGCCGATCCTCGCCGACCTCGGCCTCGAGGGCGCGATCCGCGACGCCGCCGAGAGCATGACCGCCCTGCTCGGGATCCCGGTCGGCGTCGAGGTCGACCCGGGGATCCGCGAGATCGGTGAGGCCAGCCAGACCGTCGTCCTGCGAATCGTCCAGGAGGCAATGCAGAATGTCCGCAGGCACGCCGATGCCCGACGGGCCGCGATCCGGGCGACGCACGAGGACGGTCGATGGATCGTCGAGGTGCGCGACGACGGACGGGGCTTCGACGTCGGGGCGGTGGCGGCGCGGGGCCGCCGCAACTTCGGCCTGCAGTTCATGCGCGAGCGGGCCGAGCTGATCGGCGCAGAATTCGAAGTACGATCGCGTCCGGATGGCGGGACGGTGGTCCGGATCGCGATCCCGCGGGGAGCAGAGGAGAGCAGATGAGCGCGATGGAGTACAGCGGCCCGGAGCGGCGCCGGAAGCTCGGCGAGGAGCGCGTCCGCATCCTGATCGTCGACGACCACGTCCTCTTCCGGGTGGGGATCGCCCAGATCCTGTCCAAGGAATCGGACCTGGAGGTGGTCGGCGAGGCCGAGGACGCCCGGAGCGCGATGGACGCCGCCCTCGATACGTCACCCAACATCATCCTCATGGACCTGTCCCTGCCGTCGCCCGGCGGGATCGAAACCACCCAGCGCATCAAGCGCGAGCTGCCGTCCGTGTCGATCATCGTCCTGGCCGTCCAGGAGGACGAGGACGCGCTCTTCGACGCGATCAAGGCCGGCGCGGCGGCGTTCATCCTCAAGGACGTCAGCCCCGACGACCTCGTCAACATCATCCGTCGCGTCGCGAACGGCGAGTACCTCATCAACGACAAGGTCTTCTCCCAGCCCGCCGTCGCCTCGCGGGTCCTCAAGGAGTTCCGCGAGCTGGCCGTCTACGGCCAGGAGGCCGCCCCGATCTTCGCCCCGCTCTCCCCGCGCGAGGTCGAGATCCTCGACAACATCGCCCAGGGCATGACCAACAAGCAGGTCGCCTACACGCTCTCGATCTCCGAGCAGACCGTCAAGAACCACATGAGCTCGATCCTCCGGAAGCTGTCCGTAAACGACCGGACCCAGGCCGTCGTCTACGCGATGCGCCAGGGCTGGATCAAGATGCCCGAGGATTGACCGTCACTCACCCCCGCGTCCCAGCGACCGAGCGAGCCTGAGGCCCGAATGACCGCCAGCGCCGACCTCGCCGCCCAGATTGCCGCCGAATCGGCGAACCTGGATGCCGAGGTCCGCGAGATCGACCTCCTCGTCAGCCAGGCCCGGAGCGAATCCGCCCGCCACGAGACCCGCCGCGCGGCGGCGGCCGAGAAGCTCGTGGCGATGGGCTCCTCGACGTCCGCCCGCGAGGCCATCGACCTGGCCAACCAGGCCGTCACCCTGACCCGCCGGGCGGCCCTCATGGACGCCCAGGTGGAGATCCTCGAGGCCAAGCGCAAGGCCCTCGTCCGGCTCAAGGAGGCCGTCGACGACCACGCCGCTCGTGTCCGGGCCTTGGTCGGGATCGAACCCGAGGCCGAGCCGGACGACGCGGCAGGCGGCCCGGCCGAGGACGGCGAGGCAGGCGGCCCGGCCGAGG